>Ga0209646_1000523_pt1 | contig 16920 bp, 7 predicted proteins | sample AraplaL_Col_mTSA_FD_184259 | JGI IMG/M metagenome (GOLD analysis project Ga0209646, IMG submission 184259) | Arabidopsis root microbial communities from the University of North Carolina, USA - plate scrape CL_Col_mTSA (SPAdes) (version 2) | ecosystem: Host-associated > Plants > Roots >...
GCTGGTGGCGGCGGCCTATCTGGACCAGGCGCAAACGGATGTGCAACGCGGTCGCTATCAAGGCGCCGCCGAACTGCTGGCCAAGGGCATGAAATCGCTGGGCGCGCGCCCGGATCTGCGCAACGCAAAAGGACGTTACGACCTGCTGGCCACGGTGATGAATGCGCGTGGCAAGCCGGTCAGCGCCGGCGATCTGGACCGCATGCAGAAGCAACTGGCCGATGCGCGCAAGGCCGACCCGGATGGCTTGAAGCAGTTGGAAGCAGGCTTGAAACAACGCGGCCAGTTGCAAGGCACGCTGGCCGACCTGATCGACAGCATGAAGGCGAACGCGGCGGCTGCCGCCACGCCGTCGGCCACGCCGCTGCCGAACAATGCCGTGCAGCCGGTTCCCGGCACGCCGAACCAACCGGCGCCGACACCGGGCGCGCCGGCGGCAAAAACCGCAGCGAACGGCAAGCCGGCGACGGCCACCAACGGCGCCACTGCTTCGGCCAACATCCCGGCGCCGAACACGCCCACCACGCCCAGCAGCGATCCTTGCAACCAACCGGACCTGATCGGCAAGGGCAGGGCGTGTTTCGACACCTTGGGCCAGCGTCGCGGCCCGTCGCTGGTGGTGGTGCCGGGCATATCCGGCGGCAAGGCCTATGCCTTGTCGCGCGCCGAAATCACCGTCGCCGAATTCAACCGCTTCTGCAGCACCACCGGGCAATGCTCGCCCAAGGCCTCCGACGATCCGGATGGCAACAACCTGCCCATCAGCAACATCACCATTGCCCAGGCCAGGGCGTATGCGGCATGGCTGAGTTCGGCCAGCGGCTACGTGTATCGATTGCCCACCGATGCGGAATGGACGCACGCGGCGAAAAGCGGCGGCAGCTGGTCGCAAGCCTCCGACAGCAACTGCATTCCACCCACCGCCGGCAGCGGCGACGACAACAGCGGCGCACCTATCTCCGCACGCGGACGCGAAGCCAATCCCTGGGGCCTGGTGAACATGACCGGCAACGTGTGGGAATGGGTGACCAGCGGCGGCGGCGTGGCCGTGCGCGGTGGCAGCTATACCAGCTACTGGTCCGACTGCACCGTCAACGCCCATCGCGACGACAGCGGCGCCGCGCAAAAAGATGTGGGTTTCCGAGTGTTGAGGGAACTGAAATGAGCGACCGCGAGCATCACGTCAACCAAAGCCTGCACGCCCTCGACGAAGCGCATCGCCTCGGCCGGCTGACGCGCGAGGAATACCGCTCGCGCCGCCGGCATCTGCTGGGCGCGTTGCGCGACAGCCACGTGGTGACGGCGCGCAACGCCATTGTGCGTTCTGCCACGACAGAGCGGCGGGAATCGGTGCCTGTGGCAAGCAACGATGTATTGGCCAACATGTTGGCGCCGCGACGCGCGATGTGGAAATGGATCGTTGCGCTGGCGTTGCTTGCCGTCGTCTGCGCCGGGCTGGCGTATTGGCTGTTGGCGCTTCGTAGGCTGGGATGAAATCCCAGCCTAAAAAAATTAGCGTGCGTTTTCGAGAAGGATGGATGGATGATCAACGAAGAAGCCACACCTATCGTCATTGATCTCGCACGACGCTTTATCTCCCTGATTCAGGATATTGATTCAGGTTGGCATAAAGGATATTTGCGGGTCTGTGTGGGAGAGGGCATTTCCGAGGCGAAGGCGTCTTATGCGCATCAGGCTGGTGTTGAGATCATTGATGTGCTGAAGCATAAGGAATTTTTTCATGCAGCCCAGGCGATGGGGCGCGATCTGTTGGTGGCGTTAGAGAAATTCGGCGGCCTCTTTGTGCTTCTCGTAGATGCACGTTTTGATTATGAAATAAAATTTGAATATGAAAATATGGGCAGATGGCGGATCAGTAAGCTGAAAGGCGGGTCCGGTATTCCAGAGGGTCTGGAGCAATAGGGGCGTAGGCTGGGATGCAATCCCAGCATCGAGACGCCACACCAAGCTGGGATTGCATCCCAGCCTGCAAACTGAAGTATCACGAGTACATGGAGACAAGGAAAGATGTACGTAGCAAGCGATCCCAAACAGTTCTTGGGACAGTCTGTAGGAAACGGCCAATGCGTGGCTTTTGCCAAGGCAGCAGCCGGCATGCCGCAAACCCGTCTTTGGAAACGAGGCGTTCTGGTGCAGGGAAATTCCAGTATCAAGCCGGGGACCGCCATCGCTACCTTTGATTCCAATGGCATCTATGGAAACCATACGGACGGAAGCTCCCATGTCGCCATCTATCTTGGACAAGATGTGCATGGTATTCGCGTGCTTGATCAATGGGTGGGCACGAAGATCGTGGGCGGCAAAGCTGTGAAAGTACCCGTTGGCGTCCATGAGCATGTTATCTATTTCAGAAAGGCACCTCGAATCGAAAACGACGGGAGCAATTATTATGTGGTCGAGTAAATACGCACTTGCTCTCGTGCTGGCTTGCGCATGTCCATGGACATGCGCTGCACCATCGATAAGTTGCCCTGTGGCTATCAAGGACGGAACGCACTCTTATCCTTTGAATTACGCCAGTCTTTTCGATGGCCCCCCCGCCAAGTTGGCCGATTTGATGCCTGATAGTGATAAGGAAACCGTCTGGACGTTGCCTCTTTATCAGAAAGGTGCGCAGGATAGGGGCGAATCGCTTTACTTCGTTTGCCGTTATTCCAAGACCGGAAAGACTATAACGCTTCAAGTGCCGAAGACTGCAAAGAAATGCTCTGTCTATGGCGACGAGAAAGGGCGAACTACTGCGGTCTGTAAATAAGGAGCGTAGGCTGGGATGCAAAATTGCATTGCACCCCATCGCGTGCGGATGTGTATTGCACAAGCCGACGGAGGCTGCCAAACTTTACGCAAGGAATATCCGATTGATGCCGGCTCCACAGCCGCTGCAGATTCACGATGACACGCGCGTTGCGTTCGGATGGTTTGCCAAGGTGAGGCCATGACATTCTTGCTGATGTTCGTTCTACTGGGTTCGGCCGCGGCTTATGGCGCCGGACCAATGCTTGAACGTGCCGCCTCGCTTGACGCAAGCAACCTGGCATCGCCCGCCGCGAGCCTGCAAGTTTTCGAAAGTATTGAAGCTCACGCCCCTAAACGCGTGGGCTTTCGCATGGGCTTGGTATGCAAGCCCGTGCCCGTCTCCAGGTGGCCATCCGGGTAAGCAAGAGTGGTGCCGCCATCACACTTTCGCCGTAAATTTTGAGACTTGGAACGCGACATGGAACAGGGGCATCATAGGCGCTCCCGTCGCGCCCGGTGAGGCGCAGCAGGGGGAATCACATGTTCGAATGCAGGCTCCGCGACACCTGTCATCCCGTTGCAGCGGGGGATGCGGTCAAATGCGCGATGCCTGGCACGCCGGTTCGATGTCGGGTGTCTGGCGCGATGCGTTCGTAGGGCGTCGAGCAAGGCCGGATGCAGGCGCATGAACCTGCGATTCGGCAGCAAGGGGTTTCGCAAAGCAGTTTGATCGACGAGGAGTGCATGGTGCGCTCCTCCAACCACAAGCACCACCGCGTTTCGATTCAGGGGACAAGTATCGTGCGGATTGCATGCATGGCAGCAGCGTTGGCTTTGGCATTGGGTAGCGGCTCGGTCTGGGCGCAAGGTAGTGCGCCAGCGCCGGGACAGATCCTGATCAGCGGCGTCCCGGCTTCGGCGCCGGACGTCCAGAAAATCATCGACACGGAATATCAGAAGGCAGCCGGAACGGGCGCGCCGGATCATACGCAGTTGGAGACGCTGGCCGCGCGGATTACCGCGGCCCTGCAGAAGGCCGGCTACCCGCAAGCGCATGCCTATCTGGCCGACCAGTTCGCCACCTACAGCCTGGGGCCGGCAGCCAAGACCGTTGCGCCGGCGAATGCGGAGGCAGCCGCCAGCGCAGTGGCCTCGGCGGGCGAGGAAGGCAGCCATGCGGCGCTGGCTTCGGCGCCCAGCACGGGGGGCGTGGTGCCGCCGGTAAGCCAGCGCGAGAGCAGCGCGCAGAAGATTGCCGTACGCGGCTTCCGCATCGACGGCGTGGGCGATCACCCGCAAGCCGGCATCACGTATGACAGCATCCAGGCACTGGTCAACGACCAGTACCGCAAGCTGGGCGGCAGCGCCGCGCAGCCGGCAATGCTCAGTTTTGCGCAGATGCAGGGCGTGGCGGACAAGATCACCGAGCGCTATCGCAAGGCCGGCTTCATCGTGGCCGATGCCTTCCTGCCGGCGCAGACCATCGGTGCCGACCAGATGGTGCAGATCCAGATTCTGGAAGGCCGCGTCGGGCGCATCATCGTCAAGGGCAACAAGCGTTATTACGCGGACGTGATTGCCGCGCCGGCGCAGCAATTGAGGGACAAGCCGCTGCAAAAGAGCACCGTGGATTCCGCGCTGCTGTACGTGCGCGACCTGCCGGGCGTGACGGTCGCCTCCACCTTCCAGCCGGGCCGGCAAACGGGCGACACCGACCTGATCATGGTGGCGCACGAGGCGAAGAATCCCTTCACCTTCACCGTCGGCGCGGACGATTACGGTACCGCGCTCACAGGACGCTACCGCGCACTGGCCGGCGTCACGTGGAACAGCCCGCTGGGCATCGGCGACAGCCTGTCGGCCAACGTGGACTATGCGCTGGATCCGAACCAGAACGTCTACGGCTCGCTGGCCTATACCGCGCCGCTGGTAGTGGTGCCCGGCTTGAGCATGACCGGTGGCGTGACGCGCAGCCAGCTGCAGATCAGCTCCGATGGCTTTGCCGCCTTGAAGGTGCGCGGCCCGACCACGACGCAATTTGCCGGCAGCGATTGGAAGTTCCTCAACACCGACGACATGAAGATGCAGGCCAGCCTGCATGTGATGCGCGAGAAATCGCAGTTGAGCACGCAAGGGATGGAGCTGTCGGACGAACGGTTCAACGTGCTGGACCTTGGCTATGCGATGAACCACACCGACCGCCGCTTCCATGGCGTGGATCTGTTGCAGGTGAACGTGCGCAAGTCGCTCGCCGACCAATCGCACGAGCCGGACCTGGTCAGCCCCAACCACGCGCATGATTTCACCGTGGCGAAGGTCTCCTACACGCGCCTGCAGTTCCTCACGCCGTCGCAGCGTCTGTACTTCAAGTTCAATGGCCAGTGGACGCCGGATGCGCTGGTGCCGATGGAGCAGTTCGTGATCGGCGGCCCGGACAGCGTGCGCTCCTACCCGATTGCCGACGGCCTGACCGATCGCGGTTATTACACCTCGCTGGAATACCACGTGGATGCGCCGTTCATCGGCAGCAAGCCGTCGCCGTTCTACGCGCGGCCGTGGCGCGAAGTGCTGGAGCTGGAAACCTTCCTGGATTACGCGCGCGGCTTTACCGCGGGTGCCAACCACAGCAGCACGGTGCCGCCGGTGAACTACAGCGGCTTCGGTGCCGGTTTCATCTTCCGCATTCCGCAGTTCCACCACTTCGAATTCCATCTCGACGGCGCGATACCCCTGGGTAGCCAGGTGGCAACGGACCGTCACGGCTATCACGTATACGGACGTATGGGCTTGACGTTCTAGGAGACAGTCAATGAATACGACTATTGGCAAGCAAGAGCACACGTCACGTCACTCACATGGATTGCCGGCCCTGCGGCGCAAGTTGCTGCCGGCCAGCCTGATTTCGCTGCTGGGGCTTTTCGCCTGCGGCGGCGAGGCATGGGCAGGCGGCCACGTAGCGGCAAATACCACGCCCAGCGGCGGCACGATCGTCGGCGGCAGCGGTTCGATTGCGCAGAACGGCGCCAACACCACCGTCGTGCAGAAGTCGCAGATGCTGGCGCTGAACTGGCAGACCTTCAACGTCGGCGAAAATGCGTCGGTGGTCTTCAAGCAGCCGTCGTTCACTTCGGTGGCGCTCAATCGCATCCTCGACCAGAACGCCAGCCAGATCTTCGGCCACGTCAACGCGAACGGCCAGATCTTCCTGATCAACACGCACGGCATCATCTTCGGCCGCAATGCGCAGGTGAACGTCGGCGGCCTGGTGGCGAGCACGCTGGACCTCACGCCCAGCGATTTCCTGGCCAACCATTTCAACCTGGATGCGCACGGCGGCAGCGCGGGCATCGTCAACCACGGCACCATCGAAGCGGCCAGCGGCGGCTCGGTGAACCTGATCGGCGGGCAGGTGAAGAACGACGGATTGATCGTGGCCAACTACGGCCACATCAATCTCGACGGCGCCGATCGCGCGGTGCTCGATTTCGACGGCGACGGCCTGATCAACGTGCAGGTCACCGGCGCCCTGCAAAAGCGCCTGAATGCCGACGAAGCTGCCGTCACCAACAAAGGCTCGCTGAAGGCCGACAACGGCACCGTGGTGCTGCAGGCCTCGGCGGCGAAGGAACTCTTTACCGATCTGGTGAACAACGCCGGCGTGATTCAAGCCGGTGGCATCAGCACGCAAGGCGGCAAGGTGCAGTTGATCGCCAGCGGCGGCAATGCGGTGACCAGCGGCACGATCGATGTGTCCGGTGCGGAAGGCGGCAGCGTGCAGGTGTTGTCGGATCAGAATGTCGACGTCAGCGGCACCATCAATGCATCCGGCACAAACGGCGGCGGCAGCATTCGCGTGGGCGGCGGTGCGCACGGTGGTGAAGGCTTGATGCAGGCGGCCAACACCACGGTCGAGGCAGGCGCCACATTGAACGCCGATGCCACGGTGCAGGGTTCCGGTGGCTCCATCGCGACCTGGGGTGAACAAAACAACGTCGCCGGCAATCTCAGTGCACGCGGCGGTGTGGATGGCGGCAATGGCGGCAGCATTGAAACCTCTGGCGAACAGGTTCACATCGCCGATGGCACGAACGTCAACACTCTGGCGCCGCGCGGGCAGAGCGGCAGCTGGCTGATCGACCCGGTCGATTTCACCATTGCATCCAGTGGTGGGGACATGACGGGCAGTGCGCTGAGCTCAAGTCTGTCCACCAGTAACGTCGCTATCCAGTCCAGCAGTGGCTCGACGGGAACATCCGGTAACATCAACGTCAACGATGCAGTGAGCTGGGGCAACCACACGCTCACTCTGACCGCGGCTAACAACGTCAACATCAATGCCGCGATGACGGCCACCGGCACGGCCGGCCTGGTGTTGGAACCATTCACCACCAATGGCACGAGCACTGCGGTGGCCGGCGGCACGAATATCATCGGCAGTACCGGCAGGCTATCGCTTGCAGGCACCGGCACTTCGACCATAGGGAGCCTGACCGACAACGGTACGTTCGACATCTCAGGTATTACCGCCGGTGGCCTGACCATTACCAGCCTGGCAGGCAGTGGTGCAGTAACTCTGGGTAATAAGGCGCTGACGCTGAGCAATGCTGCGGACACCTTCAGCGGTGTCATTGGCGGTACCGGCGGCAGTCTTTCCGTATTGGGTACGGAAACGCTCTCTGGCACGAATACCTACACCGGCACGACCACGATCGCCAATAGCGCCAAGCTGCTGCTGTCGGGAACAGGCAGCATTGCCGATTCCAGCAGAGTCATCGATAACGGCACGCTTGATATTTCAGGCACGACCACCGGGGCAAGCATCGTTAGCCTATCGGGCGGCGGAGCAGTGGCTCTGGGCGGTCAAACGCTGACACTGAGCAATGCAGTGGATAGCTTCGATGGCGTCATTGGTGGGGCGGGTGGCCTTGCGGTAACCGGTGGTGCGGAAACGTTGACCGGCACGAACACATACGGCGGCAGCACGACAATCGCCAGCGGCGCCACGCTCACTCTTGGGAGCGGCGGCAGCATTGCGAACTCAAGCGTCAGCGACGCGGGTACGTTCGACATTTCGCAAACCAGCGGGGCGAGCATTGCCAGCCTGAGCGGAGCAGGTCAGGTGGCCCTGGGCAGCAACACGCTTACGCTGAGCAATGCTGCGGGCACGTTCAGCGGTGTTATTGGCGATGGCGGCAGCACGGGCGGCCTCAGGGTGTCTGGGGGCACGGAAACACTGGCTGGTGCCAATACCTATACCGGCAACACGACAATTGCCAGCGGTGCGACGCTGATGCTGTCGGGAACGGGGGGGGTTGCCGGCAGCGTGAGCGATGCGGGCACGTTCAATATCTCGGGCTTGACCAACGGCGGAGCAACCATCGTCAGTCTGTCGGGTAGCGGAACGGTCATACTCGGCGCCAATACGCTCACACTAGGTACGGCGACCGGCACCTTCAGTGGCGTCATCGGAGGGACGGGTGGTGTGGCGGTATCGGGTGGCACGGAAACTCTCACTGGTGCGAACACATATAGCGGCACCACGTCGATAGCCAGCGGCGCAAAATTGTTGTTGACCGGCAGTGGCAGCATCGCCAACTCGAGTGTGAGCGATGCAGGCACGTTCGATATCTCCGGTACAACAAGCGGCGCAAGCATCGTCAGCCTGAGCGGCACAGGCAAAGTGAGCCTGGGCAGAAGAACGCTGAGCCTGACCAATGCAGCCGGCAACTTCAGCGGTACCATTGTCGACCCCGGCAGCAGCAGCGGTACCGGTGGCAGCCTTGCAGTGACGGGCGGCACGGAAACATTGTCCGGCGGAAATACGTATACCGGGAGCACCGCGATCAGCAGCGGTGCCACGTTGTTGCTCACAGGTAGTGTGGCGGGCTCAAGTGGTGTGAGCGATGCCGGTACGTTCGACATCTCGGGTACGACCAACGGGTCAAGCATTGTCAGCCTGTCGGGCGCCGGCAACGTAGCATTGGGCAGCAAGACGCTGACGTTGACCAATGCCGCTGATACCTTCAGCGGCGTCATCGCCGGCACGGGCGGCCTCGATGTAGCCGGTGGCACGGAAACCTTCAGTGGTGCGAACACGTATGCCGGCGGCACGACGATCGCAAGCGGCGCCAAGCTCGCCCTGGCGAATGCAGGCAGCATTGCCAGCTCAAGTGGCGTAAGCGACGCGGGCACGTTCGATATTTCGCAGACGACCAGCAGCGCAAGCATTGCCAGCCTGAGCGGTGCGGGCCTGGTCAGATTGGGTAGCAATACGCTGACGCTGACCAATGCTGCCGGCACCTTCAGTGGTGCCATCAACGATGGCGGTATCGGTGGCGGCTTTGGAGGCAGCCTTGCGTTGTCAGGGGGCAAGGAAACCCTGTCTGGTACCAGCAGTACGTATAGCGGGAGCACCCTGCTCAATGGCGGAACGTTGGCGGTATCCAGAAATTCCAACCTTGGTTCGAGCTCTGGCCTGACCTTCAACGGGGGTACGTTGGAGGGCACCGCTTCGTTCACGCTGTCGCGCCCGGTGGCGCTGAACAGCGGGGGCGGCACGCTACAAGCCGATAGCGGCACCACGTTGAGCGTGAGCGGCGCGATCAGTGGCGGAGGCGCCCTGGGCGTGACAGGTACCGGCACGGTGGCGCTGACGAGTGCCAGCAACTCCTACACCGGTGCCACGACGATCGCCAATGGTGCCATGCTCTCGCTGTCGAGCTTCGGTAGCATAGGCAGTTCCAGCGGCGTCGCCGACAATGGCACGTTCGATATTTCGGGTCTCTCCCTCGGAGGAACATCGATCACCAGCCTGGCTGGCAGTGGCGCGGTGAGCCTAGGCACGAACACGCTGACGCTGACTGCTGCCAGCGGCACGTTCGGCGGCATCATCAGCGATGGAGGAGGCGGCAACCTTACGGTATCCGGTGGCACGGAAACGCTCTCTGGCGCGAGCACATACAGCGGTACCACGACGATCGACAGCAGCGCCACATTGTTGCTCACGGGCAGCGGCAGCATTGCCAACTCGGATGTGAGCGATACGGGAACGCTCGACATCTCTGGCACAACCAGTGGTGCAAGCATTGCCAGCCTGAGCGGCGCCGGGCAGGTGAATCTGGGCAGCAAAACGCTGACGTTGACCGACGCCAGCGACACCTTCAGCGGTGTCATCGGCGATGGCGGCAGCAGTGGCGGCTCGGGCGGCAGCCTTGCGGTGACAGGTGGCGCAGAAACCCTCTCCGGTACCAACACCTACACCGGCGGCACGACCATCAATGGCGGCACACTGACGGTAGGTTCTGCGTCGGCGCTGGGCACCGGCGCGGTGACCATGACCGGCGGCGGCACGCTGGGTTTCGGTGCGACAGGCGTGTCCCTGTCCAACAACATCACGCTCGGTGGAGCAGGAACCATCGACGTAGCAAGCGGCCTGAGCGACACGCTGGCAGGCGTCATCAGCGGCGCCAATGGCAGCCTGACCAAGACCAGTGCTGGCACGCTCACCTTGAGTGGCGCGAACAGTTACGGCGGAAGCACGACGATCAGCGCTGGCACGTTGGCGCTGAGCGGCAGCGGGACCTTGGCCAACTCCAGCGGCGTGAGCGACGCGGGCACGTTCGACATATCGCAAACGACCACCGGTGCAAGCATCACCAGCCTGAGCGGTACCGGCCAAGTGAACCTGGGCAGCCAGGCGTTGACGCTGAGCAATGCTGCCAACGACACCTTTGGCGGCATCATCAGCGATGGCGGCATCGTCAGCGGTACTGGTGGCAGCCTCGTGTTGTCTGGCGGTACGTTGATACTGACGAACGCGAACACGTACACGGGCAGCACGACGATCAACGCGGGCACCTTGCAGCTGGGCAACGGCGGGGCAAACGGTTCCATTGCTACCGGCAACGTGACCGACAACGGTGCACTGGTGTTCGACCGCAACAATGCCGTGAGCTTGAGCGGGGTGATTTCCGGCACGGGCTCGCTGACGCAGAAGGGCAGTGGCACGTTGACGCTGACGGGCGCCAACACCTATAGCGGGGCCACCATCATTACCAGCGGTAAGCTGGCACTTTCGGGTGGCGGCAGCATCGCGAACTCGAGCGTGAGCGATGCGGGCACGTTCGATATTTCGCAGACGACCAGCGGAGCAAGCATTGTCAGCTTGAGCGGCGCGGGCCAGGTAAAACTGGGCAACAAAACGCTGACGTTGAGCAATGCCGCCAACGACACTTTCAGTGGCGTCGTCAGCGATGGCGGCATCATCAACGGTACTGGTGGCAGCCTCGTGTTGTCCGCCGGCACGCTGATATTGACGAACGCAAACACATACACCGGCAGCACGACGATCGGTGGCGGCACTTTGCAGCTGGGCAACGGCGGAACGACCGGTTCAGTCATCAGCATTACCACGGACAACGGCGCGCTGGTGTTCGACCATAGCGGCAACGTGAACTACGGTGCGGTGATTTCCGGCACCGGATCGGTCACGCAAAAGGGCAGCGGCACGCTGACCCTGAGCGGTGCGAACACTTACGGCGGCGGCACTACCGTCAGCGGTGGCACGTTGGCGATCTCAAGCAATGGCAACCTTGGTGCGAACACGGGCAGCCTCACGCTCAACGGCGGCACGCTGGAAAACACTGCAACGTTCACGCTGGGCCACAACGTCACCCTGGGCAGCAGCGGCGGTACGCTGCAAACAGACAATGGCTCCACTCTGACGGTGGCCGGTACGATCAGCGGCGGTGGCAACCTGGTCGCGAACGGGCCAGGTACGCTGGTCCTGGACAATAACGTCACCACTGGCGGAAGCCAGACCTACAACGGTGCAGTGGTATTTGGCGCAAGCCCGTCGCTTACCAGTACAGGCAACGGCAACATAGATTTTGCCTCCACGGTGAATGGTTCCGGTGCGCTTTCAGTCCACACCGGTGGCACGCTCACTTTCGGCAATGCGGTTTCGCTGGCCGGCCTTACCACGCAAAGCAGCACGTTTACGGCGAATGCGCTTACGATCGGCAGCGGCGGCTTGTCGGTAACGACCACGGCGGGCGACATCAAGCAAACCAGTGCGTTCACAGTGACCGGTACGTCTTATTTCAACGCCGGCAATCACGCGATTGATCTCACCAACGGCGGCAACAATCTCGCCGGCGCCGTGACGGCCATTGGCGATGGCGTATCCATCACCGATGCGAACCTGACCATTGCCGGCCTGACCGACAACGACAACGGCGACGTGAACCTGACGGCCAGCCAGTCGCTGAACCTGACAGGTAGCATCAACACCGGTACGGGCAACCTCACCCTTGTTTCCAGTGGCGGCACGCTGAGTACGACGGGAGCGCTGAGCGGCAACAACGTCAGCTTGAGCGGTGCGAATGGCATAGCTCTCGCCAACAACGTAACGGCAGCGAGCGCGCTCAGCCTGAGCAGCAGCGCAGGCGGCATTGCGCAGAGCGGCGGCGTGCTCACGGCGGCCACGCTGACCGGCAGTTCGGCCGGCGCAACCACGCTCAACGGCGCCAATGCCATCACCACGCTGGGCAACTTCAGCGCGAACGGTCTCAGCCTGAACAGCACGCAGGCGCTGTCCGTTACGGGCACGGTCACTGGCGGCACAGGGGGCGTCAGTTTGACCAGCACCGGTGGGGACCTGACCGTGAACGGCGCCGTGAGCGGTGGCGCGGTTGCGTTGAACGGTAGCGGCAATCTCGCCATCAATGCCGCCGTGAACAGCGGTAGTGGCGCCACCACGCTGATCTCGGGTGCAGCGATCAGCGAAGGCAACAACGGTGTCGTTACGGCCGGCAGCCTGACCGGCAGTTCGGCCGGCACGGCCACGCTGGGCGCTGCGAACGTGGTTGGCACGCTCGGCAACTTCACCGCCAATGGGTTCACGCTGTCGGATGCGCAGGCCTTGACCATCGCCGGCACGCTCAACGGCGGCAGCGGCACCACCACGATCAGTTCGACCGGTGCGATCGGCGAGAGCAGTGGCGGTGTGATTGTGACCGGCACCTTCACCGGCAGCGCCGGTGCCGCAGTGTCGCTGCAGGGCGCGAACCAGATTGGCACCCTCGGCAGCTTTGCCGCAAACGGGTTTGGCTTGAACAACGCGCAGGCCCTGACCATAGGCGGCACGGTGAATGGCGGCGGTGGCGCTACCTCCATTGCCACGTCCGCGGGAACGCTGACGGTGAATGGCGGCGTTACGGGCGGTTCCGTCGCCTTGGTCGGCCAGGATGGCTTGAGCGTCAATGGCAGCGTCAACAGCGGGGCCGGCACCACCGCGCTTACCTCTGGGGGCGCCATCAACGAAGGCAGCAGCGGTGTCATTACAGCCGGTGTGCTGACGGGCAGTTCCAGCGGCGCGACGGCCCTGGATGGCGCCAATGCGGTCATCAGCCTGGGCAGCTTCACGGCCAACGGCTTCAGCCTGAATAATGCCAATGCGCTGACCGTGGATGGTGTCCTCAATGGCGGCAGCGGTACGAGCAGCGTCACCACCACCACAGGGCAGCTCACCGTAAACGGCAGTGTCGCCGGCAGTGCCGTGAGCCTTGGCGGCGGTAGCGGTCTTGCCATCAACGGCGACGTGAACAGCGGCACCGGCACCACTACGCTCACTTCTGGCGGCACGATCGACGAAGGCGGTAGCGGCAATATCGACGCGGGCACGTTGACCGGCAGTTCTTTCGCAGCCACCACGTTGGATGGTGCGAATCAAATCGCCAATCTCGGCGACTTCTCGGCCAACGGATTCAACCTGAGCGACAAGCACGCACTGACGGTGGCCGGGACGGTGAATGCCGGCAACGGCACGGCGAGCATCGCCACCACATCGGGGGCGATGACCGTCAATGGCCATGTCACCGGCAGCGCAGTGAAGCTTACCGGCAGCAGCGGCCTGGCGATCAACGGCGGCGTGAACAGCGGCAGCGGCACGGCGACCCTCACCACCACCGCCGGCAACATCGACATCAGCGGTCCGGTAGCCGGCAACACGGTGGCCTTGTATTCGGCCGGCGCCATCGGCGAAGGCAGCGATGGTATCAACGCAGGAACGCTGACCGGCAGTTCGGCTGGCGTGACCACGCTCAACGGCGCCAACCAGATCGATACCTTGGGCGGCTTCACCGCCAACGGTTTCAGCCTGATCAATGCGCGCAGCCTGACGATCGCCGGCCCGGTCAACGCCGGCAGCAGTCTTGCGCTGACCACCAGCAGCGGCAACATCGCCATCAACGGCGCCATCAGCGGCACAAGCACCAGCCTCAACAGTGCCGGCACCCTCGCCGAAGGCAGCAACGGCGTGATCACCGCCGGCACGCTGAGCGGCAATGCGGGCGGCGTCACCACGCTGACCGGCTTGAACAAGGTGGATACGCTGGGCGATTTCCGCTCGCTGAGCGGTTTCAGCTTCGACAACGACAAGACGCTCACCTTGAGCTCCGTCAACGGCAGCAGCTACGTGGTGGATGCCGGCAGCGCGCCGGTGTCGTTCGCGATTACCCATGGCAATCTGTATCAGTCCGACCACACCTGGACGTATGACGGTACCGGCTCATGGTCGTCGACCGGCGCGATCGGCACGCAGGCCAACCCGATCTACGTGACGGGCACCACCACGCAGTACGTGCCGCTGGTCGGCAGTCCGCCGGCGTATTTCTATGCGGTGGATCCGGCCGGGGCGATTTTGCCGATCGTCGGCGACAGCGTGAACATTCCTACCTCGCTGTTCTCCAGCCGCGCGCAGAACGTCAACAACCACCTGGATTCGTATATCGACGCCAGCGTGATCACGGCCAACTACCGCTCGTTCGGCATCGTGCCTTCCGGCATTCTGTTGCCGCCGGATCAGCAAAGTTGCCAGGCCGGTGGCGGTGCGGATTGCCCGGATGAGTGAGCGAGGAAAATAGATGCGAAATGCACGCGGGGTGTTGTCGCTGGGTTGCGGCCTGTTATGGGCCATGGCCGCCACGCATGCCTCGGCGCAGATTGCGCCGCGCTTGACCGGCGAGGCGGTGATCGCCCGCCTCGATACCGCCAAGCAGGATCTGGCGGCGCGTGCGGCCACCGCGCACGACGATCGGCTCACTGCGATAAGCGCGCGCTTGGGGGAGATGGCCGACGCGTTGCGCAAGACGCTGGGTGACAAGTCCAGCCAGCCGGCCGACATCATGGACGACAGCCGGCGCGCCGCCGTACTGCGCGGCGATGCTGTCGTGCAGCGCGTGCGGGCATATCTGGATGAGGCGCCGAGCTGTCCGGGCGGCGAAGCCAAGGCGTTGACGGATGCCTTGGCCGCCACCGTCGACACGCTGGCCAAGACATCCAGTTCGTCGAAGGCGACGCCGGTGATCGGCAGTGTCGAGACGATCGATCATCGCCCCGTGTTCGCGCTGCATCCCGGCCATGCGCCGGTAGTCCTGGCACTGGTCGGTACCAATCTCTCCGATCCGCAATGCGCCGATCCGCAGCTCACCGCCACCGACGACAAGGGCAAGCTGCTCGACACGCAGCCGGTCCTCACCGGCGTATTGCCCACGCGCGTCGAACTGAAATTTCCCGAAGGGGCAGGGAGCACGTCCGGCCCTGTGCTGCTGCATGTGATCCCCAAGCACAAGGTGTTTTTGCGAGGCTGCACCGCGCAGCCGGAAGCCATGACGGCGCTGCAAGTGACGTCGCCCATGCGTGTTTCCGTCAGCTACGAGCTGACCACCACCTGCAGCAACGGCCAACGCATACCCAGCTCCGGCACCCTGCCGGACATCACCGCTTACGGCACCACCTCATCGCGACAAGTGGAAGCGGCGGCGTGCGAAGCGGCGCGCTACGCCATCAGCGCCAAGCTGACGTTCGGCGACGGCAACAGCGCCTCGGTGGGGCCGGTGGAGCAGACGGCCGCGGCGGATATCACCATGGGATTGCCCGCAGGGTTCACGCTGAGCTGGAGCCCGTCGACGCGGACGGTGTTTGTGCGGTCGGCGGCGAATGTGTGCAAGGGCGTGTATTAAGGATGCCGTGGGCTGGGATGAAATCCCGGCACCAAGTGCGCCATGAATGCCGGGATTTCATCCCAGCCTACTCACTCTCGCCGGAAATCACCTGCAACTCGCTCATGCCGCCCGGCGCCAGGTCCTTCATCAGGTCCACGAAACTCAAGCCGACCAGCCGCTGCGCACGGCGCAACAGCAGCGGAATCGGGCTGGAAGGCTCGCACCGCGCGTAGTAATCGCAGATTTCATCCAGTTTGCGAATCACATCCTGCGGGTTCTCGATACGACCGCTTTGTGCCGGTCGGGCGGAGCCCGGCGCAGCTGAATCGGCTTCATCCGCAGCATCACCGACAGCTTCCGCCGCCTGCGGCGAACGCTTCGCCAACTGCGGCTCCAGAAATTTCTTCACTTCGAAAATATCGCTGAGCAGCGGTTTCAGCTCCGGCCCGGCGGTGCCTACGTACTCGTTGAAAATGGCATCGATCGCCTTGACGTGATCGAGCGCAGCGGTGATGGCCACCACGTTGCCGGCCAGCTGTTCCTCCGGGCAATCCATGCAGCAGGCTTCGATCTGCGTCAGTCCGGGACGCTCGGCGTTTTCGTCTTCGTTGTCGCCGACCTTCAACGTACCGTTGGCAATGCGCAGGTCGCGCAGCGTAAACCGCCCCATCCGCGGCGACTGCACGAACGGCGTGCTGCGGAAAAAGCGCAGCATGCCCTGCAGGTCGGCAATCGCCGCCACCGCGTTCACGCGTGCCGTGGGGTCGTTGTCGTCTTCGGCATCCAGTTGCGGATGCACCCCGTCCCAGAATTGCTCCAGCAGGCTGCGGATCAACAGCAGGCCATCGCTCCAGCCCGGCAGGCCGGAGGTACGCATCCAGGCCGTGGCCAGGTGCACCGCCACGCGCAAGTCCTTGGACCGCCCCAGCAGTTCTTCCGCCTGGTTGGCCACCTTGTCCCAGTCCGGCTCCTCCGGCGCGATCACCTCATCGCCGATACCCCGCTCCGCCTTGGGTGCTGCCAGGCGCTCCAGGGCCATGAAATCAGGGTCGTACTCAAGATTGGCCCCCGTGGGCGATTCACCATCCAGGGGCAACAACAACGACTCCAGGGCAGGGCTGGTCATAGGTGTGTGTGAGGTCCTTGAGGTGGTGGAAAT
>Ga0209646_1000526_pt1 | contig 16801 bp, 17 predicted proteins | sample AraplaL_Col_mTSA_FD_184259 | JGI IMG/M metagenome (GOLD analysis project Ga0209646, IMG submission 184259) | Arabidopsis root microbial communities from the University of North Carolina, USA - plate scrape CL_Col_mTSA (SPAdes) (version 2) | ecosystem: Host-associated > Plants > Roots >...
GAACGCACCGATGATTGATCTTGTTGTGGGCTATAGTGCTTCGAACCAGTCGCCCATTCTTCATCTCTTTCTCTCCCACTTAGAGGAGCTTGTGGCGCGGGTCAGCAAACCAGAGGCCTAGCGTTTCAACAGCCGCATGCTGGCGCGAAGAGGGGTGTGGGTCTTGCACAGACTGGCGGACGGAATCTTCAAGCACCACCGTCGGGGCGCCGTTCTCTCGTTGGCCAAGCGGCATGCTTCTCGAAATCGAGAGCACCTGAGTCGGCAGGTGTCACTGAGGCATATGCATTTGAGGTATCGCCACCTGCCTTAAAAGTCTTTCCGCCGACCTAATGGCGCCCATTAGCCTGCGCATCTCCGGGACTCTAGTCCCGTCATATCGCGCTGGTGTTCTATGGACGGCTCCTTCAATGTCGCCATCGAGTCAAACAGGACGACAAGCTATGGTCGGATATATGTGCTGGCCGCAGGAGCGTTTGCCGTCGGTACCGAGGGCTTCATGATCGCCGGCATCCTGCCCCGAGTGGCGTCGAATCTGCATGTCAGTCCGGCAACGGCTGGTCAGCTGGTCACGGCGTTCGCGCTGTCGTACGCGTTGTTCTCACCGATTCTGACTGCCTTGACGGGGCACTTGGCCCGCCGCACCGTACTCTTGTGGGCAATGGGGGCATTCGCGGTCATGAACGTGCTGGCCGCGCTGGCGCCGAACTTTCAGATGCTACTCGTCGCACGAATCGGACTGGCGATGGCCGCCGGTGTATTCGTGCCAGGCGCTAATGCGCTCGCTGGCACTCTCGTACCGACGGAGCGGCGGGGCGTCGCCATCGCCATTGTGAACGCCGGCCTGACCATCTCGATCGCCCTGGGCGTACCGATCGGAACCGCGCTGGCAAGCATGTCAAGCTGGCGCGCGACCTTTGTGGGTGTCGCCGTATTGGCGACTGCGGCGTTTGGTGGGCTGCTCGCGGGATTACCGTCTGGCATCGGTGCGCATCTTCCAGTGGCCAGTCTTAAAGAGCGTGCCCGCTTGGCGCGCAAGCCTCAAGTACTACTTACGTTGCTTGGGACCACGCTGTGGGCAACGGGCTCATATGTCCTTTACACCTATCTCTCTTTGTTTCTGGGAGCGGCGACGCATGTTCGTGGAGCGAATATCGGCTACGTCCTGTTCGCGTCGGGCGTTGCGGCGGGCGTTGGCGTGATCCTCGGTGGCCGGCGCGTCGATCGACTCGGCGCACGAGCCGTGATCGTGCCGGCGCTCATGGTCTGTGCGATGTCGTTCGTGGCACTGTCGATGTTCGCGCACACGCTATCGCCCTCCATGGCGCTGGCTCCCATCCTGGCGGCCATAATCACATGGAGCGTGTCGCACTGGGGCTTCTATCCAGGGCAGCAGGCGCGTCTCATGGGAATCGCCGGCCTGCACCTTGCGCCCATCGCGCTCTCGCTCAATGCGTCGTTCATGTACCTCGGCTTCTCGGTGGGCGCGGCCGCAGGAGGGTTACTCGTCGCATACGGAAGTGCGCTCGATCTTGGCTATTTGGCTGCAGTATTCGCCATGGCATCGCTAATCCTGATGTCGGTCATTTCGAAGCCTCGCGCCAACGCATCACCTTAGAACGGGGACGCCTTGTGCGATGAACCTATCCTTGTCAGGCGGCACACCTTGGCCACTCGCGCCGATATGCACCAGGACTGATTCCCATCTTCTGGGTAAACGTCCGAGTGAAGTGACTTTGGTCGGAAAAGCCACACGCGAGAGCAATCTCCGCAAGGGGTTGCGTTGTTGCCTGCATCAGCTCAATGGCCCGCTCTACGCGCTGCGCAAGCAGCCATTGATAAGGCGATACCCCCATGTTCTTTTTGAAGCCCTTTCTAAAAGAACTTGATGACAGGCGGCACGCGTCCGCCACAGTTTGAAGTCTGACGCCGCAAGTGATGGATTCGCGGAGAAGCTCGCGCGCCCGGCGTTGTTGCCATGGCGCAAGCCCGCCCTGGACGCGCGGGCTTGGGGCGATCCTGTGGAGACCATAGCGCTCCGCTACGTGTCCGTAGAGGGCGTAGAGTAAATGGTCAACGACGCGTCCACTGACTCCGCCATGCAGATAAGGCAAGATCGTGTGTCCGAGATGGCGAACGGCTTCGTCTTCGCAGGGTTTTCCGGGTACCACACTGAGCGACGAATCGAGAGCATCGAAATACTCGCAGACCTCAGCCATTGCCCTCCTGGATGCGTAAAACATCAGCTGGTGGAAAGCTTCGTCACAATGGACGACAGGATGCTGCGACAAGTCGTAGAACATCGTGGTGCCCCTCGGCCATGAGCCAGAACTCACGGGCTTGCCACCTGACCACACCTCGTGATGCTTCACGTCGCGCAATTGCAAGCTGATCAAGTAAGCATCTTCACTTGGAGTGGGGAGCGCGATCTGCCCCCGCCTAGCTTCAGATCGAACTTCAGTAACCGCGAGGGTAAGACCGGTGGACGTGCTCCTCACTAGGGTAGGCGGACTGGCAACGCCGAACGAACGCCCCAACTGCTCACCAAACACACCGCGCAACATGGCTGTACTCCACATGGTTGCTCTGCACATTTCGTATTGATTCCGGCCACATCGTGCAGCCAAGCAAGGGCATTTCTGCACCACCCAAAAGTGGGTTTTTTACGGACCGAGCGAGATCACCCGATTTTTCACCCCAAAGGGTGAGTCGACAGAGGGGTACGTGGCCGGGCGATTTACGATGCCCGCTCCGCGGGAGCCCGCGTGATTCGCGACATGCTGGAAAGATCCTCCAAATCTGCCCGGTCCATGCAATCAACCAGTCCGTTTCGAGAGTGAAGCTTCCCACTCATACCGAGGGAGCCATGCCATGGCCAGCCGCACCGGTGGTTTCGCCCAGAGCGACTTTCTTGCGTCGGTCGCCACGAGTTGCATCGAATTTCGCGCACAACATCGATTGACGAGAGCATCGCCGAGGCCTGAGATCGACGCGATCTGGCGGATTGCTCTGGCCATCGCCAGGGAGATTGAGGGTGACGTCAAGGTTGGCGAGGAGTGGATGTGCGACCAAGCCGTTGCCGAGTTTGGTGGACTGACTGCGAACGACCTCATCCAACTCGGCCATGGAGTGCAGGTGATCGGATTCTTGATGGACGTCTTCTTAGGTTTTCGAGGTTGATGCTCAAGCGCAAACGCGTATCGCCACGGGAACAACCAGGTCATGCCTCCGGTTCGAACCGATGTTGTGGAAGGCCCGACGCGCGACGAACTCAAGCGCGTCTTCGATCAGACTCACTTAGTCATGGTCGAAGCCTTTGAAGTGCTCTTGCGTGATTTCTATCAACAGGTCCACAAAGCCATTTACGTAGGCGGCGCCACGATGTCTAACGGAAAGGTCGCATAGGGAGCCACTATGAGCCGCAGCGTCGGAGTCTTCCTGGAAGTCGTGAAAAATCTCGCCCGTATTGAAGAGATGCGAGCTACTGCCGTTCGTGAAGCCTTCTCCTTGCTTGAGCAGCATGACCCCGGGCTCACTGATGTTCTCCTGGTGCAGCTCGGTGACCGGCGACGGGCGGCCAGCTGGATGTGTGCGTCATTGCGCGCCCTGGATGGCAGGAGCGCCTATCAGGCACAAGCTGAGGGCGATGTGGACGCCATATGGGACTTGCTTCCTGGCGCCGAAACCTGAGATAGGCGAATCAGCGTGCCGTCTCCGGGTGGGTCGGGCCCCGCCGCTGACGCCCCCGAACCGTTGGCCTCGCAGTGCAACCTGATCCAATCCTTGTTACGTGATGCAACACCACCCGGAAGAGTGATTGCAATTGAGTCGGGTTCGACGAATAGTTGTCCATGCAACGGAGCAGTCACCATTATGCCTATGTCCGGGTAAGCCGCCTTGGGTAATGACACCCAGATTCGGATCCTTGTTGTCGACGACCATCCGATGATGCGCGATGGTCTGCGCTCGACGATTGAGCTTGAGCAAGACATGCGCGTGATTGGCGAGGCCGTTGACGGCGCTCAGGCCATCGAAATGTTCGAGGACTTGCGGCCAGACGTAACCCTGCTTGACCTTCAGATGCCGCGTGTCGATGGTCTGCAGGCGCTGACGGCCATTCGGGCGTTGGCGCCCGATGCATCAATAGTTGTCTTCACTATCTACCCGGGGGATGCACGGGTGACGCAAGCCCTAACACTCGGGGCGACCTCGTACCTACTTAAGTCCGCACGCAGAGATGAGATTGTCGAAGCCATTCGTGCGGCGGCCGACGGGCGGCAAACCATTGCCGCGGAGATCCGTGACGAGCTGGCTGCGCATCAGGGAATGGCGGTACTTACCGTCCGCGAGCTCAGCATCCTGCGCCTGGTCAAGGAGGGCATGTCCAACCGTCTGGTCGCCGAGTCGTTGTTCATCTCGGAAGATACGGTGAAGACCCATATGAAAAATATTCTGATCAAGCTCGGCGCATCCGATCGAACACACGCAGTTACCATCGCTCAGCGGCGCGGATTTATGGACTCTTAGCGCGCATCGACCGAATACCGCTGGGTTGTTCCTGTGAGTAGCTGACGGCATGTTCTACAACTCAATCTAGGCCTAATCGGGGTTGGCCGATAGGTGCTTACCTCGGAGGCTAGTTCGTTGGCGAGCACTCCTGAAGAATAGAGATGGTGTCGTAACTGACATCCGGTGGTATACGTTCGGGTCTACTGCGGAAAGTGGTCCCCGAACATGGGTAGGCCACTCTTGGATTCGGCCTGCGAAGCCTCATCCTGCAATACATCCCAATGTTCGGCCAGCACCCCGTTCTCGACCCTTACGATGTCTGCTGCAACCCAGGCTACGGGACGACCGTTGCCCGAGAAGCGGCCGTGCACGATTACATAGTTGCCCTCCGCCACGATCAGTCCTGGCTGGTACCGCAGAGTGGCAGGAACGCTGCGAATAAGGTTGAAGAGCCCCTCGCGCCCGGGTTCAATGTGGGCGCTGTGCTGGATGTAGTTGTTTGACCAGAACTTGGTTGCGGCTTCGTAGTCGCGTTGATTGAAGAGAGTGTCAAAGGCTTTCAACACCAGTGCTTTGTTTTGCTCGGAGGTCGTCTTGGACATGGTTTCCTCGTTGGGGATGGTTAGGCCGACGCGCGCGAACGCAGGCTTAGGGGTGATGCAAGGTTAGAGCGGGGATCGCACCGAGTGACGGAGCGTCCTTGCATATGGCGGCGCAGTCGAACGGTCGGTTCGATGGATTCCGGGTCCTTACGACTTGCCAGCAGGCTCGCCGACCCTTGCGATGTGTAAAAGCATCATCTAGCGATCGAGACCATGTGTGATGCCGAGTTTGTCCAGCAATGCTTGAGGCTCGAAGTACGCCACCCAAATCGATGTGGCTTTGCCGTCCTTGACCGTCCAGTGTTCCGAGATCTTGATCATCTCATCGCTTCCTGTCAGTCCAAAGTTCACCAGCGCGACGACGTTTTCGCCATCCGAAAACAGGACGTCGTAACTGAAGCGATCGAAGTCGAGCACGTCAGGGAGGTTGGGAAGCACTTCGTCACGGAAGAAGGTCGCACCCTCGTGCACACCGCCCCAAGGTAGATAGTTGGGCGCCGTAGTAGAGAAATCAGGTGCAAGGTAGGGAGCGAAATCCGTCAGGCGTCCACGGACGCCAGCCTGGTAGTAGGCGTCGACCACCTTGCGACTGATGTCACTTGTCGTTTTCGATGTCATGTTGCTTCTCCAGGAACCGGGAATAGCCATGAGAGAGGGCGCGCCGTGGGTCCATGGCGCCATCGGCGCACTATCACCTTGAGCGCGTCAGCCGGCGGTCTTGCCGCCGTCGACGGTGATCACCTGGCCCGTGACGAAAGTCGCCCCCTCGGATGCCAGATACAACGCGGCCTGGGCGATATCCTCGGGCGTTGCAAGACGTCCAAGCGGTACGACGGAGACAATGCCGGCCTTGTTCTCTGGTGTGCCCGTGAAGCGATCAAGCATCCCGGTGTCAGTTGCGCCCGGGGCGACCGCGTTGACGCGAACGCCGTGGCTCGCCACTTCAAGCGCCGCCGACTTGGTGAGGCCCTCCACCGCGTGCTTGCTTGCGGCATAAACAGATGCGTAGGCGGCGCCTTGGTGACCGTAGGTCGATGAAATATTGATGATGCTGCCGCTCTTCTGTGCCGTCATTGCACGGAGTTCGTGTTTGAGGCTTAGGAGCACACCCAATACATTGGTGTCGAACGTGGCGGCGTAGCTCTCGGACGTTTGGTTGACGATGAGGCCAGGCTCGCCCTCGGTGCCGGCGTTGTTCACGGCCACATCCAGACGACCGAAATGTGCCACCGCCTGATCGACCAGGCGGCCGACCTGGATATCGTCGCGAACGTCGGCTTGGACGAACAGGGCCTCGGCACCAAGCTTCTTCAGCTCGGCTTGTAGCACTTCCCCCTCGGCCTGGCGGCGTCCAGAGACCACTACTCGGGCGCCTTGTTTGGCGAACGCGATGGCAGTGGCATGGCCGATTCCGGTGAGGGCGCCGGTGATAAGAACGACTGGGTTATTCATGATGACAACACCTATGCGGAATAACGTGGAGTGGCTACAGGGCGCTCAACATCGTGCTGCGAAGTTGAGTCGATGTAGGCCTGTGCCTTGCCTGTGGAAACAATGTAAGCCTTCAAATCGCAGGCGAAAAAGACTTTTCGAGTGAAGGGACATGCCCAGGAGGCATGTCCTGGTTTGAACGGCTGTTCGGCGTGTGACGCTGGGGTGGAAGGCGTCATCTGGGGGATCCTTTGCCTGCTATTGATCGGACAACACATTGGCTTTCCTGTGTGACTTGAACCCGATGGACAGACGGCCTTGTCATATAGGCGTACCTAAGCTGAGCACGCGCTACACACCTCGACCATAGGTGACGGTCGATCGGGGAAGCCGCGGCGATCCGGTATCCATCGTGACAAGCTTCGCCCAGTTATGGGGTAGACGTCTTGTTCAAAATGGGACCAGTTTTCTGATCTGGTCCGTGGTGCATCGATCGATGGGGCGCGTGGTACCCGGAGCCATGGCCGGCAGCACAAAGCCAGTGCGGTGCGTGAGGATGGTTGGTCATTGGGGCAGGAGGCGTTGGTGTTCGGCTGAGCCCCCCAGACACCGCCAAGGCACGCCACATATGCGATCATCGGCTCATGATGCCGGTGGAAAGAACTGTCCTTCAGTCAACTGGTGACGCATGCAGTGGAGGTCAACAGGTCCATGCCTTAAGGTCTGTGCGCTGACCGTTGTGTTGGTTTGCACACTTCTCACGTGGATATCGCGTGCGTTTGCCACCACCCAATTTCAGCACGCAGCCTGGAGCACCTCGATGGGTGCGCCAGCCGATGTATGGGGCCTTGCGCAGTCGAAAGATGGGTACTTGTGGTTGGGCACCGGCGATAGTCTCTATCGATTTGATGGTGTCCGCTTTGAGCGTTTCGTGGACTCCCATAATCGCCCACTCCCGTCAAGCAACATTACTGCGCTCTACATAGCGCCGGACGGCGCAATTTGGGTCGGGTACTACCAAGGAGGCGTCTCCCGCATTCAGAACGGCGAAGTGAGCAATTTCGGAGCGCCAGAAGGACTGCCTGCTGGCTGGGTTACGTCGTTCGCCACCGATAATTCTGGGGCGGTATGGGCATCATTTGAAGGTGGGCTTGGCCGGTTTAAGAACAACCGCTGGCAAACCATAGGTGATGCGTGGGGCTTCCGTGGTGGGCACGCGGGTTGGGTGCTGATCGATCCAACGGGGACGCTGTGGGTGACTGGTCGAGAACGCATCTTCTTTCTACGGCCTGGCGAGACGCGATTCACAGAGACACGGGTTCACGTCTCTCGGGACACGACTCTTGCGCGTGACAAAGATGGCACGCTTTGGGTTACCGACCGTACTGAAGGAGTTCGCGCGCTTCCGGGGCTATCCACAACCCAATTCGATACCGATTACCCGCCCCCCCCCAAAGGCATGCCACTGATTGATGGCGCGCGGCTGCTCTTTGATAGCCAAGGCAGGATGTGGGGGACGGATCACTCTGCCGGCGGTGTGTTTATGGTCGAGAACCCTGCCGTGATCGCCCCGGGTTCTTTGTTGCACGAGAATCAGATCACGAGACGTTTTGGCAGCGACGTCGGCCTGACATCTGACCAAGCAAGCCCTTTGCTTGAAGATGCTGAGCACAACATCTGGGTGGGTACCAATTTCGGCCTGGACAGTTTTCGACGCGCCAATGTCGCAACGCTCCGTACCATCGCGGCCAATCCGGGCGTCCTCTTTAGCGTCGCCGTTGATCCCGAGGGCGGGGTGTGGGTCGCCAGTGGCACTCATTTGTATAACTGGGTAGACGGAAAGCTCACTCCGCGAGCCACCTTTCCGCGTCCCATCTTTCACCTTCTGGAGGATCCCATGGGGGGGTTTTGGTACGAGACTGAGGGTGCGTTGGCGAGGTGGCGCGATGAAAAAAAAATTCCAGTGGGCTTGCCCACGGGGTTTGTCGGCGCATCGGTGACCGCGGAAGCTCCCGATGGCAACGGCGGGCTATGGGCGGCTTTCCGGTTGCGCGGCATCTACCATTTCAGTCGAGATCAGTGGCGTCGTTGGGATCCACAGATGCCCGGTGCGGGCGATGCAACAGCCATGTCGACGACAAAAAGCGGCACCCTATGGATCGGTTTCGCTGGAAGTCGCGCGTTGGCCTTCGATGGAAGAAATCGCCGGTATTACTCGACTGGTGATGGCCTGAAATTGGGCACGGTTTTGTCCTTCAGTGCTACGGACACCGACGTGCTGGTCGGAGGTGAAACCGGGTTGGCGTGGAACGTCAATGGCCGGTTTCAGAGCATTAGCGCCCTCGGCGATCTGACCATAGCAGGATTATCTGGAATCGCCCGTGGCCCTGGTATTGTTTGGCTAAATACCACCAGAGGAGTGATACGGATTGCGAACACGGAGCTTCGACGGGCACTGACGACGCCTGGATATGTCCCCGCGTTTCGACTATTCGACCCACATGACGGTCTTCCCGGCATCGCACTTCAGACTGCGCCCACTCCAACAGCACAACGGGATGGCAAGGGCCGCATCTGGCTTGAAACCAATAAGGGGATCGCCATCGTAGATCCCGACCAGATCCGGTCCAATCAGATCGCCCCACACGTAGTGATCCGATTCGTCGAAACCGATAACGGGCGATTCGACTCACGGGCACATATTGAACTCCCTAAACTCACGAATCGGGTACATATTGCATATACGGCCACGAGCCTGTCGGTGCCAGAGCGTGTTCGATTTCGTTACCGACTCGATGGAGTGGACGGCCAGTGGCAGGAAGCGGGGAATCGACGCGAGGCCTTTTATACCAACCTGAAACCAGGGTCGTATTACTTTCGAGTGGTGGCAGCGAACGAGGATGGCGTGTGGAATCTGTCCGGCGCCAGTCTCGCTTTCAGCATCGCCCCCGCTTATTACCAGACCTGGTGGTTTCGTCTTCTTTGCGTCGCCGCTCTCTTGATGCTGGTCGCCACATATGTGGTGTTCCGATTACGAAGGTATGCGGCCGAACTTCGCCTCCGCCTTGAGGAGCGTCATATCGAGCGCCATCGCATTGCCCGTGATTTGCACGATACGCTGCTGCAGTCGGTCCATGGACTGATGCTGCGACTTCAATCCGCTATCAGTCAAATTCCGAAGGGCGATGCTGCGCGCCGTATGCTCGACGAAGCCATCGACAATGCAGAAAAGGTGATCCTGGAAGGCCGGGACCGTGTCGCGGAACTGCGCGCCGTGGGTGAGGGCTTAGGGGATTTGCCCTCGGCGATCTGCGGAGTAGGGGAGGGCTTGGCATCGATTCACGGCTTCAGCTTTCATTTGCATCATACGGGTGACCCCAGGGAGCTTCGCCCCCTCGTCGCGGATGAATGTTTCTCCATCGCAAGGGAGGCACTTGTTAATGCCGCCCAGCACGGTCAGGCCAAGAATCTTCGCGTCACCGTCGATTTCAATCCAATGCAGCTTGTTATTCGCATCATGGACGACGGCATAGGCATAGCTCCGGGGCAAGGCAACTCAATGGCGCACAATCACTTCGGCATTACCGGCATGCATGAGCGTGCAGCCACCATTGGGGCCGCGCTCGATATTGCCTCCGAGGCGGGCAAGGGTGTCTGTGCCACCCTTCGTGTTCCGGCGAAGCGCGCTTACAAGCGGAGATCCTGGCGCTCTGCGGCGCCGACGTCCCCCCCCCGCGTTGAGTAGCGGGCCGGTTTAGAGTCCGGGGTCACATTGACCCACCCCCGATAACCGGGCCATCAGCTGGTAGAGATTCCGACCTTCTTCGGCACCTGGAAATTCGCTTGGGCCCCGTGTTCTCGGGCGAATTCCGCAGGGGTTCTCCACGCCAGTGCAGTGGGGGGCGCTCCTCGTTATAAAAGCGCCGCCACGCTTCGATTTTGCTCCGCGCATCTCTGAGCGACAAGAACCAGTGCTCGTTCAGACATTCCTGCCGCAACCGGCCGTTGAAGCTTTCCACCAGCGCGTTATCGGTCGGCGTGCCGCGTCGGGAAAAGTCCAGCTTCACCCCGTTCTCATAGGCCCGACGGTCCATCACTTTGCCGGCAAACTCGCTGCCGTTATCGACCTTGATCGCTGCCGGCCTGCCGCGTTGAGCCACCAGACGTGCCATCGCTTCGGCCACATGTTCGCCGCGTAGCGACTGGTCGACGACGATGTCCAGGCATTCGTGGGTGAAGTGATCCACCACCGTCGCCAGCCGAAAGCGACGACCATCGAGCAGCGCGTCACTGACGAAGTCCATCCCCCACAGCGTGTTGGGGCCGGAGGCCACCTTGATCGGCTGCCGACGGCGCGCACTGCGACTGCGCCGCGGCCGGCAATGCCGCAATGACAAGCCTTCTGCGTGCACCGATGGAGTTGATCACCCGGACCGATGAACCATGATCAGCGGACCGATGACGAATGTTATCGAACGACCATTATCATGGCCGCCGATCATGATCAGTGCGGCTCGGCGCCGATGAGTATCACGATAACGAAACTGATCAACGCTACACTTCCATGTGGGACGGCTCCCGGTGGCGCGGTGATCGTTTCTCAGCAGGGCCGTGTAAACCCTAGATGCGGATTTGTACTTGAGACCGGCTCTTCCAGCTTGCGAACTGGAAAACCGGGCGTGAAGTAATCTACGTAGCAGTCGCTTCCCGCGCTGATACGGAGGACGATGCGCGCGAATATATTCATCAGCAGCTTGATGTCCTTGATCAAGCCGCGATAGTCCTCAGTGCCGGTTCCATGAGCAGCGTCATTGCGTCGGTTCCAGGCTTGAATTTCTTCTGGCCCCATTGGCAATTTCAGCGCTTCGAAGAAGCGCTCGTTGACCACTCGTTGAGACGGACTGTTCAGATTCGCGATCTTTTTGCTCAACTCGGCCTTCACGCTATCGTCAACGCTCATCTGAGCTACCAATGCTTCAACTCCCCTCCTCAAAAATAGAAAGTTCTCTCGTGGCATCAGCTTGGTGCTGTAGGCGTTTGGATAGGCATCTGCATGAGCCGCCTGTAGTGCCTCGATGGCTGCGCCTACCTGGACGGCTTGACTGTCCAGAGCGGAACAAAGGCCGTGCCAGTACAACCAGCTGACATGGAGGAAATTGAGGGCATCGTAGTGGGTGAACAATCCCTTTAGCAGGCGCGTCGTCACCCGCTCGTTGACCATGATATAGGGCCCTTCGAATAGCGGCGCGGGCGGCAAACCCACGTATGCATATCGCATATGATCTGCATTAAAACCCGCAACAACCTCAAAGCCACATCGGACAGAGTCCGTTCTCAGAAGGCTATACCCAAGGTAGATCAGCGGTCGCCCAAATGCGTACGAGAGACACTCGCGAAACTTTCGCCTGAACTCAGCGGGAGCCTGTCCTTCGTACAGAATGTAAGCTCGGCCCCGCTTGCTTCGATCTGATGCGCCTGGGACCTCTCCGAAGATAATCTCGCGATCCTCGATGGTGATGCGATAGCAATGCCCGTAGTTGCCGCCACTGGATGACGACCGAATCTCAATTGAATTCTGGCTCCCTGGAAACGACAGTACAGAGGCCTCCTCGTCCTTCACGTTAAATGAGTGGGGCAATGGACCGTGTAGTTCCGCATTGCTTATCCACTCGAACTGGAAACCGACAACGTCAGTGGCGTTTGGGGACTGCACGATGGTGTGCACCAAGGAGCGCTGTTCGTATCGCGTGATAGTTCTGGCGAAATTAGATGTGCCGCTGAGGCCGAATGGCACCACTCCTCCCAATATTACGGTCCCTGTGGGCCCACTCAATTCAACTACATCCTTTGCTGGGCCGACCGTTCCGGCCCGCGGCCCGGCTATCGTGGGCCCTACCTGCTGTGGCGTGGTCGGGAATGGTGTCTCGGAGATCGTAAGCAATTCGATCTGGTGGTCATCGGTACGCCTGATCGTGAACGCGAGGACGGGTCCGCGAAGCGGGCCTGGATCGGAGACTACCCACGTTGGAGTGTTCAGGATCTCCTCGAACCGCTCACCCTCCCAAACGGCCTTCATGCGGAAACGGTCCTGTTGCTTTGTCTCATCGGCTTCTGCATTCGTCATCGCCATTCATCCACCAATTTCTAGTCGCATGATATCGGGGGTGAACCCCGGGTCCGGCGTATCAACAGCGGAGCCGTTGATACGGAGCAGCCTAGTGATCATGATCGGCCGGACTGATCATCGCCGGTAGACCTGATCATCTTCGGCAAGGTGATAACCACCGGGTGAGTGATCAGCGCGGAGCGGTCCTCTGATCAGGCGTCATCGGTCCCGTGATGCATTCTCATCGGTGCACGCACCTTCTTCCTTGTATATGCGATGCACACGCTTGTGGTTGTCCCGCCAGCCTTCGCGGCGCAACATCGCGAACACCCGCTCGCAGCCGTAGTGGATGCGCGTCTGCGCGATCTCGCGCATCCGCAGCCGGATGGCACTGCAATCGCGTGCCTTGGCCTTGTACGAAAACGCCGAGCGCGACATCGCCACGATCCGCAGCCCGCGCCGCTCGCTCACTCCGAAACGCTCCCTCATCGGGCGCTACAGACGCCACTTTGGGCGTGGTTGTATCCGCAAGCAGCTGGCGCATCTCTTCCAGATAGCTCGGCGACGCATACTGAAGGAGTGCTCGGGCTAACTGCGGGCGCCGTGAGGCTTCTTCCGCCAAGTCTTGCAAGGCGAGCACTTTAACGTTCGACAGCGCGTGGATTGCGGCGGCACGTGCATGCGCCTGGAGCGTGGTATCGCGGTCGTTGAGGGTGCATACGACGTAGTGTGTGAGCGGCGGCTGAAATCCGTGCGCGGCTTGAACCTCCTTGTTGAACTTCGCGGGCGTGAGCTGCGTTCGGGTGTAGGCCTTAGCCTGGACACCCACCCATTCGCCGGCGGCGTTGGAAAACATAACATCCACGCCGACCTGCGCTTGCCCTGAGCGGCCATTCCGCTGCGGGGGCAAGGTCAGGCCGTAGACCTGCTGGAAGTAGAGGCACAGCCATTCCTCGAACGCGTCATCGTCCAAGGCAGCCAGATGAAGCGCACACGCCGCCGTGCTCATTCGGTGGCGCTCTGAAAACTATGGTTCATCGGGCCCTCTAAATCTCCCGCTGGTGCGCCGCCACGCGCTCGGTCAACTGTCTTTGATTGAACCTTCACTTGCGCTTCCAGCGATCATCCCTGGCTGAAGCCTGAAGTTCGACGGCCCGCTTGATTGGGCCGACGATGAGCGCATGCACGTTTCTGACTGTCCGTATCGATCGTCGCCATTTGGGACTCTGCCAGGCGTCATTTAAGGAGGCGAGCTGCCGGATTTTCCTCGGCGGACCCGGCCTGAAAATACCCCACAACACTAGCCACCGAACGGTGCTCGGTCATCGCCATCACCGCCGGCAGCGGCACCCCTTGCTTGCCCGCCTCGGTGACGAACCCCGACCGCAGGCTGTGCGCGCCAAAATCCCCCTCCAACCCGGCCAGCGCCGCCCGCCGTTTGACGATCGTGGCGACCGAGCCCGGGAGCAGGGCAGGGCCCACCCGGCCTTTCCACAACCGGCGAAAAATCGCCCCCTCGCGGACCCCGGCGGCTTCCAGCCAGGCCGTGAGCGCGTCGGCGCTGCGCCCCAGAATCGGCTTGTCCGGCGTGGAATCCGCCTTCACGCCGGCCTGCTGCGTCTTTGAATACTCCAACCGATAGATGTAGCCGTCCTCGCCGACCCGGCGCAGGTCGCGCAGATCCGCGGCGGCGATTTCGCTGCGCCGTCGCCCGCCGCTGGCGAAGCCAAAGCAGAGCAGGGCGCAATCGCGGAGCCCTTCCAGGGAGTCGTCGCACGTGGCGAGCATGGCCTCGAGCTCGGCCAGCGTGATCGCGGTCTTCTTGCGGGGGCGCTCGCCGCGTTTGACCGAGGCCCGGGCGGCGCGACTGAGCACCAGCCGGACGGCGGACTGCTCGCAGGGGTTGGTCACGTGCTTGAGGCGGTGCGCCGTCGACAGGACTGCCACGCGGTGGCGCACGGTGGCCAACGTCCAGGGACCGGGTTTCGCCTTGAGCCCGGCGGCCATCAGCGCCTGGTCGACTGCCGGCGGCAGCTCCCAGGTCAGCGTGCCTTCCTTGGAACGGCGCACGAAGTGATCGATCGCAAACTGCAGCACCGCGGCTTCCGGTACTGGCAGGACGAGCGCGGTGCCGTAGCGCGCCACGTGCCAGCCGGCCCAATAGCGCAGGGCGGTGGCGTAGCTGCGGGTGGTATTGGCCGCCGCGGCCTCGGCCAACAGTTCCCGGATGGCGTCGGCCGCCTGCTGGGCCAGTTGTTCCGGCAGCAGCAGGCCTGCGGCGGGCGCCAGGAGGGTCGGAAGATCGCAATTACGCTTCATAGTATGTAATGTACGTTACGAAATTGGGCGGTTACTAGCGATAACTATCCTTTATCGTAAGTACGAAATCAAACGGGCAGGGCGCCGATCAAGGAGACCGATTCATGCCACGAGGTATCACCCAGGACCAGGTCAATGCCGCCGCCGACGCCATCCTCGGCGCCGGCGAGAATCCCACTGTGGAAAAAGTGCGCACCGCGCTCGGGACCGGCTCGCCCAATACCGTGACGCGCATGCTCGACGTGTGGCGTGGCCAACTCGGCGAACGTTTACGCCAGCTCAGCGCGCTGCCGGAGCTGCCGACACCCGTGGGGCAGGCGATGATGTCCCTGTGGCAGCTGGCCACCGAGCACGCCAGCCAGGCGATCGCCGGACGCTTTGCTGAGGAGCAGGCGGCGCTAGAGGCTGCTCGGAACACCCTGGCGGCCGAACGCCAGACGTGGGCTGCCCGCCTGGAAGCCGCGAAGACCGATCAGGCTCGGACCCAAGCCGCCAAGGATTTGGCCGAGCACGCCTGCGCCACCCTGGATGCCCAACTGCAGGACAGCCACGCCCTTCGGGCCGACCTCGCCCAACAACGGGACCGCCTGCAGGCGCACTGCGATCAATTGATCGCCGAGCTTCAGGGGCTGCGCGGCCAGTTAGCCGAACAACAGCACGCCGCGGCCGCGGAGCGCGCCCGTCAGGAGGTGTACGTGCGCAATCTCGAGGACCGCGCTCACCAAGAAGTCGACCGTGCCCGGCAGGAAACCAAGCAGTGGCAGCACCGACACGAAACCGCCGAACAAAGTCATCGCGAGGCACTGCTAGCACTGGAAGTTCGGTGCGATGCGTCGCAGAAGCAGATGCAACTGGCCGAGAAGGAGGTTGCCCGTCTTTTAGGGCAAGTCGCGGCGCTCGAAACGTCGCTTGCGAAGGCCAATGCTGCCCGCAAAACCACGCGAACTCAGCAACCACCCAGGGCACCCAAAGTCACGAAGACGAAGAAGCCAAAGCAAAGGTCATAGGGAGCGCCCCGTCGTCGGCGCGAGACGATGCTCGTCGAGGTGGCTGATTTTTTGAAGCGGGCGCGCAGGAAGCCGGCCTTTCTCAAGAAGAGCTGGCGAACCGAATGACATCTTGGCTGAGCAGCGCCAGGAAAAAGGTGCGTGACCCTCGATGTTCAGGCCTACGGTTGACCCTGCGAACCCGCCTGAAGCGCCACCATCTGCAGCAAAATCATCGTGGGATACGCGCCGGAAGGGTCAATCCGGCACTCAGAAGTGGGCAACAGCAACATACTGATTAATAAGGAAAAATATGAGTGGTCTTGAATGTTTCCTTTTAATATCAGTTAGTTATGACCAAGCATCAAGCGCCACTATTTACACCTAAATCAAGGCCGCACCATTATCCGAGCCGGAAGCATCCGTCACCGGCGTTCTCGCTGGTCTTGGATGCGCTGCGCTTTCGCGCGTGAGGTCAACTATTCGCCACCGTTGATGCTGGGATTTCATCCTGGCTTACGATCCCGGCCTTCAGGACGGTAAGCTGGCGTCTCGCAAAACCTCATCGTTTTTTTCAACTGTCTATCGACCAGGAGCAGGGAATGGGCAAGTTTCTTTTCATGGCAGGTTTGCTGTGCGTTTCGGCTTTGGCGAACGCGGGAAGTGCTGGCGCTTCCGCCGCCGATTGGAGCCATGCGCGGCCAAAGATCGAGCTTCAGGTCAAACGCATGCCGGCGGCGGATACGTATGCTGTCACGGCCGTCCTCACCGATCTCAAGTCAGGACAGATACTGTCAAAGCCCAAGCTCATCACGCACGCCGGTACGCCGGCGAGGATCGAGATTGGC
>Ga0209646_1000549_pt1 | contig 16002 bp, 16 predicted proteins | sample AraplaL_Col_mTSA_FD_184259 | JGI IMG/M metagenome (GOLD analysis project Ga0209646, IMG submission 184259) | Arabidopsis root microbial communities from the University of North Carolina, USA - plate scrape CL_Col_mTSA (SPAdes) (version 2) | ecosystem: Host-associated > Plants > Roots >...
GGTTCACGCAAGGGGCTGTTCGCGACAACCCCTCAACAGCTGCTTCAACCCAGCGCGCCCAGATCCCGATACCGCTTTGACTCTTTCGCCGACAGCCACAGCGTGAATCGATCCGGCAGCAGCTTCATCATCGCCTTGATGAAGCGATTCACCCCGCCTGTCACGCGCACCACGTCGCCGCGCTCCGTCGCCTCGTAACCTTCGCGCACCACGGCCTCCGCGCTTTGCCACATGAACTTGGGCAGCTTGTTCATCAGCTGGCGCGTGCCGGTGACGTCGTGGAATTCTGACCACGTGAACCCCGGGCACAGTGCGCAGACATGGATGCCACGGTGCTTGTTCTCCAGCGCCAGCGACTGCGAGAACTTGATCAGATACGCCTTGCTCGCCGCATACAGCGTGTGTCCCGCCGAACCGGGCACATGTCCTGCCAATGAGGCGACATTGACGATGCGGCCGTAGCCGCGAGCCTGCATGCCGGGCAGCAGACGCCATGCCAATTCGGCCGGGGCAGTCATCAATACGCGGATAAACGCCTCGTGGACAGGCCATGCCACCGCCGCGAAGGTGCCCGGCACGCCGTAGCCCGCGTTATTGATGAGCCAGTCCACCCTAAGTCCACGTGCATCCAGTGCGTCGCAGAGGTGGGACACCGCGGCCGGGTCGGCGAGATCGGCGGGGAGCACCGTAACTTCGGCCTTGTGCCGGTCACGAAGCTCCTGCGCCAGCGATTCCAGCTGCTTGACGCGGCGGGCGGTCAGTACCAGATCGTGGCCACGGGCGGCCAGCTCCCGGGCAAAGGCGGCGCCGATGCCGGCGGAAGCGCCGGTGACCAGACTGAGCGGACGGGCAGGTGGCATAAAAGTGGTCTCCTTGTGGTTCTTCTGATTTTTTCCGTAAAGGCAATGGCTTGTCGCGCCAGCGTTGCCAGTGGCATGGTCCGACGCTAAGCTTTCGGGTTTATACGCAATGGAATACGCGCATGCGCAAGAAACTCGTCGCCGGCAACTGGAAGATGCATGGTAGCCGCAGCATGGCGACAGCCCTGGTTGGCGATGTCGCCGCCGCGTTGCCTCCGGATATCGACGTTGTCGTGATCCCGCCGTTTCCCTACCTGGGGGAACTGGCCGTACAGCATGCGGGTTCCGGCCTCGGCTTTGGCGGCCAGGATGTGAGCGAGCATCAGGGGCAGGGTGCCTACACGGGCGAAGTATCCGCTGCCATGCTGGCGGACGTAGGCGCGCAGTGGGTGCTGGTGGGACATTCCGAGCGCCGCCAGTATCACCATGAAACCAGTGAGTTGGTCGCCCGCAAGTTCGCAGCGGCACGCGCGGGCGGGCTTACCCCCATTCTTTGCGTGGGAGAGACGCTGGCCGAGCGCGAAAACGGGCTCACCGAAGCCGTCGTCGCGCGTCAGCTCAAGGCCGTGATCGAACTGAATGGCATCGCCTGTTTCGACACGGCCGTGATCGCGTACGAGCCCGTCTGGGCCATTGGCACCGGCCATACCGCCACGCCGGAACAGGCGCAGCATGTTCATGCGTTCATCCGTAGCCAACTGGAAAAAGAAGATGCTATGATTGCCCGTCTGACCCGACTGCTTTACGGCGGAAGTGTCAAAGCGGCGAATGCTGCGGACTTGTTCGCGCAATCGGACGTGGATGGAGGGTTGATCGGGGGCGCCTCACTGGCATCGGCCGACTTCCTGGGCATCTGCGCGGCAGCGTACTGAGCACCACGGATTCTTAAAGAGAACCATGTTCGTCATCTTCAGCGTCTTCTACATTCTGATCGCCGCGGCGATGATCGTGCTGATCCTGATGCAGCGCGGCGCTGGTGCGGACGCGGGCTCCGGTTTCGGTGGCGGTGCTTCCGCCACCGTGTTCGGTGCACGTGGCTCGGCAAGCTTCCTGACCCGCACGACGGCGGTACTGGCTGCATTGTTCTTTGCGCTCAGCCTTGGCATGGGTATCTACCTGGGTCACAACGGCAAAGCGCAGAGCGATAATGGCGGTGATCTCGGCGTGATGTCGGGTCTTGCCAACAAGCCGGCGGCAACGCAGAATGCGCAGCCCGCAGCACCGGCCAACGCGGAAATCCCGCAGGCCACCAAGCCGGCCCAGGGCGATGTCCCTGCTGCAACGGCCCCCGCGAAGTCTTCGGGTGACGTGCCGGCCGCGACGGACCCGTCGAAGAAAAACTAAGTAAGACACCTGCCCAGGTGGCGGAATTGGTAGACGCACTACCTTGAGGTGGTAGCGCCGAGAGGCGTGGGGGTTCGAGTCCCCCCTTGGGCACCAACACTAGTTTCAGGGAATCTCCGAGAGTCCCATGAAACGCACTGAACCCCGCATTTGCGGGGTTTTTTGTGTCTGTAGTTATCAGGGTGCCTCAGTGACATCCCTGGATGTTGGGTATGTTCCGAAGCGATTGTCTTCGCAGCTATGACAACGAAAGCGCCCGCACCAACTGACTAGTTGAGCGGCTCTTTCGCCAGCATGATCTTCGCGATTTCAGCGCCGGCAGCAAAGGCTTCGTCCGTCGTTGTGTATCCACGGCCACCCCGGATGCGCGTGGAAGGCACCCCTTTGACGGAAACCAGGGCAACTCGGTACTGGCCGTCATCGGCGTCCATCATCGTGACCATGAAAAGCTCGCCGTTGTGCCGGCCGTATCGGATCAGATTCGCGTCATCTTGGTCCGCCATGTGGATCCCCCTTGAGATCGCCCGCGTAGTGCATCTGCAAGGCGGGTGCCTTGGGGCCAAGCGGGTAGGCCGCAATCTACGGCTGCCAGTCGTGGCCTTCTATCGGATTATTCCTAGCTATCATGCATGGCTGGCGAAGGCGAGGAATTGGATGGGTGAGGGGCGGTGCAGCACGCTGTCGATGGGTTCTTCGGCGATCAGCCGTAGCGCGCTCTTTCCAGCAAACGTAGCGAGTGACTTTCGCTACTGGATCGCTTTGGCTCGATCACTGGACAACGGTATTGGCGCCCGATCGGACAGGTTCGCCGTTGTCTGGTCTGGCCGGCTGTCATCCATTCCGTCCAAGATTGAACACCAAAAGGCGATGTGCTCTGACATGCGCTTGTAAGGTCGGCGCGTCAGCCCCCCTTCACGTTTCCGCAAGAACAATCGGTTGCGTTTAGTCGCAAGCAGTGGGCTTGTGTAGATATAAAACCTGATGCCAGGAGCTGGCTGGATAGCCGGCTGGATGGCTAGACGTCGGATCGACGGGATGGGTGCAACCTCATGCCAGGCATATTTACCGTCTCATTGGATCTTGAGTTGTACTGGGGCGTGCGCGACAAGCGCCGGATCCAGGACTACGAGGAGAATCTGCGTGGCGAACGCGAAGCGATTCGGGAGATGCTCGCCACGTTCGAGGCCCATGGAGTGCACGCTACCTGGGCCACGCTGGGGTTCATTTTTTTTCGCGATATCAAAGAGCTTCGCGCGCAATTGCCGAGCGATACACCTGCTTACAACGACAGTTGGCTCTCGCCTTATCGCTACATCGACGAACATGAGTGGGGTGGCGACGATGAGTACCATTTCGCGCCTGAAGTGATCGAACTGATTCGGCGTCATCCGGGGCAGGAGATCGGAACACACACGTTCTCGCACTACTACTGCCTTGAGCCCGGACAGACGGCAGAAGCGTTCAAGGCAGACCTGGCGGCCGCGATCTGCACGGCCAATGCGCGCGGCATTGATATCCAAAGCCTGGTCTTTCCGCGCAATCAGGGCAATCCGGAATATCTTTCGCTTCTGAACGAGCTTGGCATCCGCTGTTATCGCGGGAACGAAAGCGCGCCTTTCTATACGCCGAGGAACCAGGACCAGCAAAGCGCATGGGTCCGCGGTCTGCGCTTGATCGATGCCTACGTCAACGTGACCGGCCCCAATACCTACAGCTTTGAGGAGTGTGCGCAGAGCCGGCCGTTCAACATTCCATCCAGTCGCTTCCTCCGACCGTATTCGCCGTCGTTCGCCTGGATGGATGAGCTCCGTCTAAGGCGCATCAAGCGTGCCATGCGCCATGCGGCGATCAACCAGCGCTTGTTCCACTTGTGGTGGCATCCACACAACTTCGGCGCTCACATTGCCGAGAATCAACAGTTTCTCGGCAAGATTCTGACCTACTACGAGCACCTGAAGCATCGTTACGGCATGCAGTCGTTGAACATGGGCGAAGTCTCGCTGTTGCTGGAGCAATGGCATGCCGGTTAGGCCGCGCATCGTGATGCTGGCGGGTCACGGCCTATCCACGACGCTCATGTACAACGGGCTGCGCGCTACCTGCGATATTGCCGCTGTCGTTCTTGAGGAAAAGCCATCGTCCTCCGCCATGATCAGGCACCGGATGAAGAAGCTGGGTTGGGTGTCGACGCTGGGGCAGGTGGCGTTCATCGCCTATAGCCGCTGGCTGGGAAGGGCCTCGCAGAGCCGGACCAGGCAGCTCCTCCAACAGTACCGCCTCGATGACTCGCCGATCCCATCGGGGATCCTTACCCAGGTCGCCAGCGCGAACCGCCGCGAGGTGGCCCGTTTGCTGAAAGCGTTGGCGCCCGATGCCGTGGTCGTCAATGGCACGCGCATTCTTTCAGGGAAGCTACTCCGCTCTGTTGCTGCGCCTTTCATCAATACCCACATGGGCATCACACCAGCCTATCGCGGCGTGCATGGTGGCTACTGGGCGCTGGCCATGAATGATCGCGCGCACTGTGGTGTCACCGTACACATGGTGGATGAAGGCGTGGACACAGGAGACGTTCTCTATCAATCCACGATACATGTCGAAGACGCGGACAACTTTTCGACCTATCCGATTCATCAGATCGCCGCGGCAATTCCCATGATGCAGTCTGCCGTACGCGACGCGTCGGAGCGACGCCTATCGCCCGTGGCCGCCCATGGCGCTTCGCGCCAGTGGTATCACCCCACGCTGCTTTTCTACCTTTGGAATCGCCTGGTAAACGGCATCAAGTAATTTTATGTGTAGCAACGGCATGCCTTCGTCGCGAATTGTTGCGCTAGATCGTTCATCACGACTAAGCCGATGGCGCGGCGCTGGTATATCGAGCTTCCGTGGAGGCAAATGCTTTCGGCGTTCTCGCGCGTCCAGTGGGCATCGATCCGGAAGTGTTGATGAGCTTACGCAAAGCTTTCTTTGTTCATGTGGGACGACGGTTCCATCCATAGACATCTATTTGATTCCGATGCTTTGGTTCCAAGTCGCGCATCGCACAAAAATAAGCGAAAAAAGCGCTATTTTTTAGCGCCGAAGGCACGCCGCCATCCGTGCTTGGCAACGACTGTGTCTCAGAATGGGACGACACACCACACCTTGGATGCACCGGACAGCATCTCTTTCGACGCGCGAAGCTCGTAGCGGACCCATCATCGCGCGTGACGATTCGATGACGATCGACGATTGCATCTTGCATACCCGATGCGCGATTGGGAAAGGTTCATTTTGGATGGCTTTGTTGTCTAGGCGCACGTTGCTTACGGCGTTGTTGAAACTCCGCGCTTTCATCGGCCATCCCATGACTGAAGGTTTGTCTCGAGGTTCACCTTGTGGCCGATTCATGCGGGAAAAGTGTGAATTTTTCCCGGCTCTGTTCGGCAAAGGTTCACGGTAAGAATCGTAGTTAAGTAGACCTTCTAGACGGATCGTCTTGCCTGGCAACCGTGGGATCGAAATAGCCAGGCTGTTATGACTTTGGGAGTCCGGAGCACCGGTATTCCCGCATTGCACAGGGGCCCTTTGGCTAGCGCCATACGCGCTGGTCACCTTGCATATGGGAGCCCGAAATACTGTGTTCAATCGGATATTGATCGTATGCCGAGGCAACATCTGCCGCAGTCCTACGGCTCAGTATCTCTTCCAACGTCGCACGAATTTGCGCGGCATCGAGGTGAGCAGTGCAGGACTCAATGCGCTCATCGGAAGACCCATGGATGCGACGGCGCTGCAACTTCTCGATGAGAAGGATGGCGTCGATGGATCATCGCATCGCGCCCATCAGCTAGTGCCTTCCATGCTGCTTGGTGCAGATCTGGTGATCGGCATGGAGAAGGATCACATCGCCGAGATGATCGAAGCCGCACCTGAGGCAAGAGGAAAGATCTACTTGCTCGACAAATGGCTCGAAGGACGGGACATACCTGATCCCTATCGCAAGAAGCGTCCTGTCTTCGAGCATGCCCACGAGATGATTGCGCGCGGTGTTGACAGTTGGATGCGCTATCTCTGAACCGAACCCCTCAGTGGTGAGAACCCAGGCAACGAAATGACCGTACAACTGGCCACCATCCAAGATCCGGTCTCGCGCGAGGACGAAATCGACCTTCGCGAGGTTCTCGGGACGATTCACGATTACAAGTGGCGAATCGTTTTGATCGTCCTTGCGTTCATTGCGCTGAGCGTCGCGTACGTCATGTTGGCGACACCGGTTTATCAGGCGACGTCCATCGTTCAGGTCGAGCAGAAAGTGCCAAGCCTTCCCGGCCTCAGCGCGCTGACCCAGACACTCGGCGCGTCGGATTCGGAATCCACGACGGAATCCGCATTGATTACCTCGCGCATGGTCGTCGGCGCAGCCGTCGACAAGCTCAACCTCAAGGTGGAGCAGGAGCCGAAGCGGTTTCCGCTGATCGGCAACTTTTTTGCCCGCCACTTCAATTCGAAGAATCCAGGCAAGCTCGCCGCGCCCATGTTCGGCATGTCTCGCTATGACTGGGGCGGATCGAAGCTCGAGGTATTCCAGCTCGATGTTCCCGACAGCCTGATGGACAAGCCGCTGCGCATGACAGCGGGCGAGAACGGGTCCTACATCCTGCAGGACGATGACGGAAACGTACTGCTCATCGGCAAGGTCGGGCAGCTTTCGCAGGACCATGGCGTGACCGCACAGGTGTGGACGCTGGTGGCCAATCCCGGGACGCGCTTCCGTGTGGTTCGCCACCGCGACCTGACCGTGATCAACAAGTTGCAGAAGGCCATCAACACGACGGAACTCGGCAAGGATTCCGGCATCATCCAGTTGACCTACAACAACACGAATCCGGTCCTGGCGGCCGAGTTCCTGCAGCAGGTCGGCGAACTGTATGTGCGGCAGGACATCGATCGCAATTCCGCGGAAGCGGCAAGCAGCCTGAAGTTCGTAAGAGAGCAGCTGCCCAACGTTCGCCATGATCTGGAGAAGGCGACTGCCGCACTCAACGCCTACCAGAACCAGGCGCATTCGGTGGACGTGAGCATGCAGACGCAAAGCCTGCTTGATCAGTCCGTGTCGATCGACACAAACATCCAGCAGCTGCAGCTGCAACAGTCCCAGATGCAACGCCAGTTCACGCCACAGCACCCGGCCTACAAGGCCTTGGTGCAGCAAATTGGCCAACTGCAGGCGCAGAAGGGGGCTATCGAGAAGAAGGTGAACGGCCTTCCGGATACGCAGCAGGAATTGCTGAAGTTGAATCGCGACGTGCAGGTGAACAACGACACCTACACGGGCCTGCTCAACCAGGCTCAGCAGCTCGATATCGCCCGCGCCGGCACCGTCGGCAACGTGCGCATCATCGACAAGGCCGCGGTCGACGTGACCGACCCCATCTGGCCGAAGAATATCCTCGTGCTGCTGGGTGGCGCCGTACTGGGTTGCCTGGTTGCGCTGGTCTACGTGTTCATGCGGGAGGCGCTGAACCGCGGTATCGAGGATCCAGCGGATATCGAACGGATCGGATTGCCGGTCTACGCCACCATTCCCGTCAGCGTGCGGGAGCGGACCCTTACGGCGAAGCGCGTGCGGAGCGACGGCAAGCAGAACCTGCTGGTCGTGGACTCTCCCAAGGATCTCGCTACCGAGGCCTTGCGCAGCCTCCGGACCAGCCTTCACTTCGCCCGTCTGGAAGCGAAGAACAATGTCCTTATGATCTCCGGTGCCAGTCCGAATGCCGGCAAGACCTTCGTGGCGGCGAACCTTGCGGCCGTCGTCACGCAGAGCGGCCAGCGCGTGCTGCTCATCGATGGCGACATGCGCATGGGAACGCTGCACCGTGTCCTCGGCGGCAGGCCGGATGTGGGGCTCTCGGACGTGATCTCGGGGCAAGCCGATCTCTCCGACGCCGTACGCAAAGTGGCGTCGCTGGACAACCTGCACTTCCTCCCGCGGGGGAAGGTGCCTCCCAACCCTTCCGAGCTGCTGATGAACGCGAAGTTCTCGGAGCTCGTCAATCACCTGAAGTCGCGCTACGACCTGGTCATCATCGATACGCCGCCGATCCTGGTGGCCACCGATGCCTCGGTCATCGGCCACCACTGCGGTACTGGGCTGCTGGTCGTGCGTTTTGGCATCAATCAGGTGCGCGAGCTCGCCGTAGCCAAACAGCGTTTCGAGCAGAACGGCGTCGTGATCAAGGGAGCCATCTTCAACGCGGTCGAGAAGCGCAGCAGTGGCTATTACTCCTATGCGTACTACGAACTCGACGGGGCGACTGGATGACAGAAACGGCGGTGTGTGGTCAGCAGGTGCAGGGCGATTGATGCAAACAGGTTTGCATCGCGTCCTTCGCCCTCCGGATCACGAGAAGAAGGCAAGGCTGGCCGGCAGCGATGCCAGCCGGAGAGAGGAACGGAGAACGGCTCGCATGGACGACGCCACACAGGGGCTTGTGGCACCAATGGGTCATTCATCTTCGCCGATAGCTGCGAAGACCTCGAAGAACCGGGATAAGGTCCATGACGAACTTTGCGCTCATCGGCGCGGCTGGCTACATCGCCCCTCGCCACATGCAGGCCATCAAGGCAACCGGCAACGTGCTTCTGGCGGCTTTCGATCCCAACGACTCGGTTGGGATCATCGACAGCCACTTCCCCAACGCGGATTTCTTTACGGAGTTCGAGCGATTTGACCGCCATGTCGACATGCGCAGGCGCGCTAGGAACGGCGGCCAGATCGACTACGTATCCATTTGTTCACCTAATTACCTGCACGACTCGCACATGCGCTTTGCGCTGCGTTCGGGCGCACATGCCATCTGCGAAAAACCCGTGGTGCTCAATCCGTGGAATATCGATGGCGTGGAAGAGATCGAGCAGGAGACGGGTAACAAGGTCAACACCATCCTTCAGCTCCGGCTTCATCCCGCCATCATCGCCTTGCGGGAAAAGGTTGCGCGCGAACGAAGAAGGACCAAGTACGAAGTGGATCTTTCGTATGTGACGTCGCGCGGTCACTGGTACCTGCAGAGCTGGAAGGGCGACGCAAAGAAGTCGGGTGGCATCGCGACCAATATCGGGGTGCACTTTTTCGACATGCTTCACTACATCTTTGGCGGTCTGCAGGCGAACGTCGTCCACCTGTCCAGCGACACGAAAGCATCGGGTTTCCTCGAGTACGAACACGCCAGAGTACGCTGGTTCCTGTCGGTGGACCTCGAAGACGTTCCGGCGGCGCTCCGCGAAAGCGGACAACGCACTTATCGATCGATCACTGTCGACGGTGAAGAGATCGAATTTTCAGGCGGATTCACCGACCTGCACGATAGAAGCTACGCGGAGATCCTCGCAGGCCGCGGCTTTGGCCTGGAGGAGTGCCGCACGGCCATACAGACGGTGGCGTCGATTCGGTCCGAGAAACCGGTGTCTTTCGCGGGCGATATCCACCCGTTCCTGACAAGGAAGAAGATTGCATGAGCCACTACCAGCATCCATCCGCCATCGTCGACGATGGAGCCAGGATCGGCGACGGCTCGCGCATATGGCACTTCGTGCATGTTTGCGGCGGGGCACGCATTGGCAGGAACGTGTCGCTCGGCCAGAACGTCTTCGTGGGAAACAAGGTCGTCATCGGTGATGACTGCAAGATCCAGAATAACGTGTCGGTCTACGACAACGTCACGCTTGAGGACGGCGTTTTCTGTGGCCCCAGTGCGGTGTTCACCAATGTGTACAACCCCCGTTCCCTGGTGGAGCGCAAGAGCGAGTATCGGGACACCCTGGTCAAAAGAGGGGCCACCCTCGGCGCCAACTGCACTATTGTCTGTGGTGTCACCATCGGCGAGTTCGCGTTCATTGGGGCAGGCGCCGTAGTCCATCGCAATGTGCCCGACTACGCGTTGATGGTCGGCGTGCCTGCTCGGCAGGTCGGATGGATGAGTGAGTTCGGCGAGCAACTGAATCTTCCGCTCGAGGGGCACGGTGAGGAGGTTTGCGCCCACTCGGGCAGACGCTACGTGTTGCGAGGTCGCATCCTTGGCGTGGTGGAGACTGTTGCATGATCGATTTCATTGATCTGAGGCAGCAGCAGGATCGCATCAGGACCCGCATCGACAGCGGCATCGCCCGTGTCATGGCACACGGGCAATACATTCTCGGCCCCGAGGTCGGCGAGCTGGAAACGAAGCTCGCGGACTATGCGGGAGCGCAGTTCTGCATCTCTGTGGCCAATGGAACCGATGCCCTTCAGATCGCCTTGATGGCGCTTGGAGTGGGGCAGGGTGATGAAGTCATTGTGCCGGGCTTTACCCACATTTCCACCGCGGAGGTGGTGGTGTTGCTGGGTGCCAAGCCGGTCTACGTGGATATCGATCCGCGCACCTACAATCTGGATGTGAATCTGCTGGACGACCTGGTGTCGCCGCGCACGAAAGCCATCATCGCGGTGTCGCTATACGGGCAGTGTGCCGACTTCGACGCCATCCACCAGGTGGCCGGTCATCGGGGAATTCCCGTCATCGAGGACGGCGCGCAGAGCTTCGGTGCCACCTACAAAGGGAAAAGAAGCTGCAATCTCAGCGTCATCGCTTGCACCAGTTTCTTCCCGAGCAAGCCGCTTGGCTGCTATGGCGATGGTGGCGCGATCTTTACCAGCGATCCCGATCTTGAAAAGGTCGCGCGACAGATCGCCAGGCACGGCCAGGATCGTCGTTATCATCACGCGCGCATCGGCGTGAACAGCCGGTTGGATACCCTGCAGGCGGCCATCCTGTTACCCAAGCTTGAGCTTCTCGACAGCGAAATGGCTCGTCGGGAAGAAGCCGCGCAGCGATACGGAAAGCTCCTTGCCGGTATCGGCCTTCTCAGCCTACCGAGCGTCGATCCGCACAACACCAGCGCCTGGGCGCAATACACCGTTCGGGTTGCGGATCGCGATGCCGTGAGGTCGCGTCTCGATGCCGCCGGCGTGCCCACGGCCGTGCACTATCCGATTCCGCTGAACAGGCAGCCGGCGTTGATGGATGGCCACACCCGGCTTCCCATGAGCGAAGAAGCCGCGACTCACGTTTTGAGTCTGCCCATGTCGCCCTATATCGACGCATCTCAGCAGGAGTTCATTGCCGCCACCCTGGCGTCGAGCATTTCCGGATGACATGGCGATCAAGGTCGGTCGTATGAAGAAGATCATCTTCGGAAAATGCTATTCGTTCTCCGGCGAGGCGGATCACCAGATCTGGCTGGCGGAGAGCCTGGCGCTGTACACCGATGCCGGCGACCTGGAGTCACAGGTCGACATATGCATAGCCCGGCATGCCAGTACGTCGACGCCGTTGGCTGTCAACCCGAAGTTTCATCGGGAGTTCGAGGACGGGATGCTGACATCCTTTCCTCCGGCGGACGTGAGTTGGCGCTGGGGGAGGAACGGCTGCCTGAAGGTCGAGGTGGTGCTCAAGCCGAGAGACAGCATCAAGCATCGCATCAAGAAATTGCTTTCGATCGAGTACGCCACGGACGTGGAGTACTTCGAACAAGTGCTGCACGAGTTCGTGCTTGTTCCCTCGACCTACTTCTTCGCCGACCTCGCTCCCATACACGCCTCTTGCATGACGGTGGATGGTGCGGGTTTCCTTCTGGCCGGCACCGGCGGCGCTGGAAAATCGGCGGCAATACTGGCGCTTCGGCGCGATGCGCGGGTGGGTTTCGTGTGTGACGACATCGCCATCATGTCGGCCCAGTCGCCATCGCACCCGGTGGTTCACGCGAACATGGCGTGGCCAAAGATCTATGGGTACGACTGTGCGGGCAACGAACTGGAGGGTGTTCTTCTCGAAGGTCGCGGCTGGGTGGATAGAGGTCACTTCCACACCAAGAGCTGGATCAACCCGGCTGGCGTGCGCAGGAAGATCCGGCCAGACCAGCTCTATCGCGAGGTCGAACCGGTAGCGGCACCCGCGTCGCGTCTGTACTACGTGATTCGGGAGAGCGTGCCCGAGATGAAACTATCGAATCTCGATGCGGCGAGTGCGGTCGAAATGACCATCGCCGTCATCAGTGCGGAGTACAGCATATTCCACGACCATCTCCACTGGGAGAAGTACAACGCTCTGGCCACAGGCCGGAAGGCCATGCTGAGCATGGACGAAGTGCTCGCCAACTGGCGCGCCGTGCTCGACAAGTGCCTGTCCAGCGTCAGCTGTTTCAAGTTGAGCGTTCCGATCCACTTGGATCATGCGTCTTACCGCAGCCAGATGGTCGACATATTGATGGGTGAGGAGGAGGTCACGTCATGAGGATCGCCATTCTCACGAACACCTATCCTTATCATCCCGGCGAACAGTTCATCGAGGACGAGATTGGCTATTGGGGCGAGCGCTCCGATGCCCACGTCACCCTGATGCCCGCGGTGGTACGTGGCGAACCGCGGGCGATACCACCCGGCATCACGATTGATACCACGTTCACGTCGGGTCGCTGGATTGGACGACTGCTGGCTGCGGTGAAGGCGCTGTTCGACGACCTGTTCCATAGCGAGCTGGCATTTCTCCGACGGACCGGAAAACTGGGTTGGCGAACGGCCCTGCGCGCGTTGCTGCACAGTTCCAAGGTGCTGCAGCAGGCCGATCAATTGACCCGGTACGCCAACCGTAACGGCGATATCGACGTCGCGTACTGTTACTGGAACGACACGCAGTCGTACGCGGCGATTTTGGCAAAGGCGCGGGGAAGAGTGCGGCGGGTCGTTTCTCGCGTGCATGGTGTGGATCTGTATGAACCACGCCGCTATCGGGAGTACATGCCGTTGAAGCGGCAATTCATCGGCGGCTACGACAGGATATTCGTGCTTTCCTTGCATGCCGCCGCGTATATGGAAGCGACCTATGGTGCGCCTCCGGAACGGATGCAGCTGATTCCTCTGGGCGTTCCGCTGGAGGATTCACTATCGCAGCCGAGTCCGGAGGGCCGCGTGCACATCGTTTCCGTCTCGTACTGCGTTCCGGTGAAGCGCCTCGGCCGGATCGTCGATGGCGTGGCGATGTTCGCTCGCGAGAATCCCGAAGTGGCAGTCAGGTGGACGCACGTCGGGGGCGGGCCGCTGCTCGATGAAACCAAGGCCCTGGCGCAACAAAGGCTGGCGGGCATAGCCAACCTGTCCTTCGAGTTCCTCGGCTTCGTGCCACATGAAAACGTGAGGCGCGTCTATCTGGATGCACCCGTTGACGTGCTGGTAAATACCAGTGAATCCGAAGGGACGCCGGTGTCGATGATGGAAGCCATGAGTGCGGGTGTGCCCGTGGTGGCACCCGACGTGGGCGGTATTTCCTATGTGGTATCGAACCGCTGCGGTGTGTTGATGAGCGGAAGTCCGGACGGGAGCGAGATATCCGCCTCTATCGCCCGGGTCACGCTTGGCGGTGAGAGGATCGATCTGAGGGTAAATGCGCGTGAGGTGATCGAGAAGCGGTTCGACGCGTCGCGGAATTACCGTGATTTCGTGGCGAATGTCGTCAGCCTGGGAGTGAGTTGAATGGACTTCCTGGTCGATCTTCCATGCAGCTTCGAAAGTCGGCCATGCCGATATGAGCGTGCGCGATGGTGAACATCAGGACCATCCTCGCATTCGCCATGGGGCCAGTGGCTAGTGCCGTGATCGGTTTGGCGACTGTGCCGGCCATCGCCTGGATCTTTCCGCCGAAGGACGTGGGTCGACTGAACATGGTTCAGGTGTCGGTGTCGTTTGGCGTTCTACTATTCAACCTTGGTCTCGATCGCGCTTACGTGCGCGAGTATCACGAATGGAGCGACCGAAGCGCGCTGCTAAAAGCATGCTTTGCGCCGGGTTTCTTGTTGATGCTGATGGTCATGTTGATCAGCATTCCCTTCGCTGAACGCATCGCGGAGTGGCTGTTTGGCGTCGGTCACATGGCGTATTACTGGGTCCTCGTTGCTTGCGTGATCGTGAGCTTCGTATCGCGATTCCTCTCGCTCATTTTGCGAATGCAAGACCGTGGCGTCGCCTTCTCCATGAGCCAGATCCTGCCGAAGATCATTCTCTTAGTGGTAATGGGGGTGTTTCTTTTGCCGATATTCACCCGATCATTTGGTGAGCTTGAGGTGGCATATCTCTTATCGCTGCTATCGGTGTTGTTTGCCTATAGCTGGAGCACCCGAAGAGATTGGTTGCCCGCGTTGCGGGCTTCAGTTTCACGAAGGCAGTTCGGCCACCTGCTCGGCTATGGCGTCCCCTTGATATTCGCCGGCGTCGCGTACTGGGGGCTGGACGCCACCAGCTCACTCGCATTGAGAAGCCTTTCGACGTTGCCTGAATTGGCCATCTATTCCGTGTCCATGAGCTTTGCCGGCGTCGGTGTGGTCTTTCAGACGATCTTCACCGTGTTGTGGGCACCCATGGTCTACAAGTGGGTCGCGACGGGCGTGGACATGCGGCGCGTCGATGGCATCGCGAACCAGGCGCTTGCCGTGGTGTGCGCCATCTGGGCCATCAGCGGCAGCCTCTCGTGGTTGACCGATTACGTGCTTCCCGCGCACTACGCACCGGTGAAGTACCTCATGCTCTGCTGCATTAGCCAGCCCTTGCTCTACACGTTGTCCGAGATCACGTGCGTCGGTATCGGCATCACGCGACGGTCCATGCTTTCCATGTGGTCGACCGTGGCAGCCCTGGTGGTCAACGTAGTGGGCAGCATCCTGTTGGTCCCCATGTACGGCGCGACGGGTGCGGTGGCTGCCAACGCGGTGGCGTTCCTCGCGTTCTTCGTTGCGCGCACCGAGGCCTCGGCCCACGTATGGCGATCTTTCCCCAGGGCACGCCTCTATGCGGTCGTCACCACGGCCGTGGGGTTGTCCATCGCGACACTGGCCTGGGGGCCTGGAAATACCCTCCCGGTCAGTCTGATGTGGTTCTCGTTACTGCCGGTGGTCGGCTGGTGCTTCCGTGCCGAGTGGATCGGCATGTACCGGTCGCTGCATGCAGCGGTCAAGTCGGAGTTCTTTTCAGCCGAGCCTGGAGAGGGGCCCGGTACGGTTTCGTGATAGCCATGGCTGGCCTAACCATCGTTCGCACGCGTCGCTTTGCGCCGTTGTTCTTGTGAGGCAGAACGTGCGAATGCAGCGTTGTCCTGGTGTCGTTGCGGCGCCGTGGGCCGCGCTGTCGATAAGCTGAGGGTAAGCACGTGAGCAAGATCAATGTGTTTGTTTTTGCCGCGCATCACCTTTCGAACAACATTGCGGCCCAACGCTTCAAGGGATTGCTGAAGTACCTGGACTCGGGCAAGTACCGGGTATACGTCTTTGCCCGTGGCGAGAGGATGGTGACGCCAGATCCGCGCGCCCTTGAGGAAGAGGGCATAGGGGTCTATGCCATTCCAGGCCATTGCGTGGGCAGCGAATCGACTCCGATGGCATCGTTGCCGATCCTGGCCGCAGCGTTCTTCCGGACGCTTCCCTTCCTGCTCGCGCGCAGAACCACGGCTTCCCAGCCATGGCTGGTGGCGGCTCTGTCTGCAGCAGATCGGCTGTGCCGCGAAAAGCGGGATGCCGGCGAACGGTGCGTGACCATCGGCACCTATTCGCCGGTGGACTCCCTGATCGCCGCCGCGAGCTTGTCCGCGAGATATGGCATTTCCTGTATCCAGGATTTCCGGGATGGCTTGGTCTTTGAGGCCCTGGGGCGGACCGGATGGTTGCCCGGGCTTGTGCGCGAACGGATCGAGAAGCGTGTGGTGGGAACCCGTGGCTTGATCACCTCCGTGAGCGG
>Ga0209646_1000550_pt1 | contig 15923 bp, 13 predicted proteins | sample AraplaL_Col_mTSA_FD_184259 | JGI IMG/M metagenome (GOLD analysis project Ga0209646, IMG submission 184259) | Arabidopsis root microbial communities from the University of North Carolina, USA - plate scrape CL_Col_mTSA (SPAdes) (version 2) | ecosystem: Host-associated > Plants > Roots >...
TTTACTTTGTACTGACGGTTATCGACGTCAAAGAAACCTCCTCAGTCCACCAAGGCGGGACCTCATATCGTTTATTTTTTCTTGTGTCATAGGGTCAAAGATAGTTGATATAGTTGACAAGTTGACAAGTTGACGGAGTTGACGAGTTGACAAGGTTACCCGATATTTTAGGTTCCCAACTAATTATTACCTTGTCAACCTGTTAACCTGTTAACCCGTTAACTTGTAAACTATGAACGAATCGCAAATAACATCTCACTATTCACACAACCACCTGTACGAAGCCATCCTTCAGGCATTGGCCAGTGAAGGCAAAACGCCTGGCGCTATAACCCGGCAGGATCTGGCGCCCATCGATGAGTTTCATGTGCGCGGGCAGGAAGTATCGCGCGAACTGGCCGTTACTGCCGCCCTGCAACCCGGCATGCGCATATTAGATGCCGGTTGTGGTTTGGGCGGCGCCTGCCGCATGCTGGCTGCGGAGTTTGGTTGTACCGCTACCGGTATTGATATAACCGGCGACTATATTCGAACGGCGGAAAAATTATCGGCATTAACCGGCCTGCAACAAAGCACCCGGTTTGTACAGGGCAGTGTGCTGGCGCTTCCCTTTGAACAGAACGCTTTTGACGCCGCGTTAACACAACACGTACAAATGAACATAGCCGATAAAAAAACGTTTTATACGGAAATAAACCGGGTTTTAACAACCGGCGGACGGTTCATTTATTACGATGTGTTGGGCAAAGCGGAACCGGTACACTATCCCCTACCCTGGGCGGCCGATGCCGCTATAAGCTTTTTGATTACCTCGCAACAACTGCATACTTTGCTTACTGAAACGGGTTTTCAACGCATACAGGTTACAGATGAAACGGAAAAAGGGATCGGCTTCTTTGATAAGCTCTTTACCCGCATGGCTCAAAAAGGGTTACCGGCATTAGGATTGCATTTACTGATGGGCGATACAGCGCAGCAGAAATTAAATAACCTGCGCAGCAACCTTATAGAAGGCAGAGTCGTTCTGGAAAGTGGTGTATATGAAAAGTTGACAAGTTGACGAGTTGACAAGGATTCCCGTAGTTTGTGTATCCTGCATAATTGTTACCTCGTTAACCAGTCAACGTGTTAACCTGTCAACCCGTTAACTTATTAACCGATAACAAACCATACTATCATGAAACAAAAATTAGGTTTTGCTTTTCTTTCTTTAATCATTGCAGCTATTGTTTCCTGTAATGACCAATCATCAAAACCAGCTACTGAACAACCTGCAGCCGAAGCCAAACAACCGGGTGTAAAAGAACTGGACATTGACTATGCAGGCGATAGCATTACTATGAAAGGCTATGTGGCCTACGACACCAGCCTGGATACCAAACGCCCGGCCATCCTGATCATTCCTGAATGGTGGGGATTGAATGACTATGCCAAAATGCGGGCCCGCGAGCTGGCAAAACTGGGTTACATAGCCATGGCCATGGATATGTACGGTAATGGCAAGAATACCGATTCGCCTGCTGTGGCGGGTAAATGGGCCGGACAATTTTACACCAGGCCTTTAAGCGCCAAAGCCCGCATAGATGCGGCCCTGGTAGCTTTAAAAAGCTTTCAGCAAACAGATACCGGTAAAATGGCAGCCATAGGTTATTGCTTTGGCGGCGCTATGGTATTGAATGCAGCGCGCCTGGGCGAGCCCTTAAAAGGCGTGGTAAGTTTTCACGGCAACCTGGTTGGCGTACCTGCCAATAAAGACCTGCTGAAGGCCAAAATACTGGTTTGCCATGGAGAAGCGGATCCGTTTGTAAAGAAGGAAGAAGTTGCCGCATTTAAAAAACAAATGGATTCTATAAAAGCCGACTACACCTTCAAATCATATCCCAACGCCCTGCATGCGTTTACCAATCCAAAAGCAACTGAGTTAGGAAAGAAGTGGAACCTGCCTATCGGGTATAATGGCGCGGCTGATACCGCATCGTGGAAAGACATGAAGACGTTTTTTGATTCTATCTTCAAATAAGACGTAGCAAATTAGCTAATTTTGATAATTCGATAATTTGATAATGAAATACAGGAAGGTGGGTCTCTCTCGAAAAGGGAGGCTCACTTTTATTTTATGCCCTGCCTTTATATTATCACATTATCTCATTATCACATCACATTCTGCCCACCAAACCTTGGCAGAATAACAGTAAACGTACTGCCTTTGCCTACCTGGCTTTGTACGGCTATACGGCCGCCATTCTTTTCAAGAAAATCTTTGCAGAGTTTAAGGCCCAAACCGGTACCTGTTTCGGAGTTCGTGCCTTTGGTGGTATAGAACATTTCACCAAATAATTGTTGCTGGCGTTCGGTGCTGATGCCAACCCCGTCATCCTGCACATATATTTCAACACTGGAGGCCTGTTCCCTGGCCCCTACCCGTACATGCCCGTTTTCGGGAGTGAATTTAATGGCATTTGACAGCAGGTTGCGCAAGACCAGGTTCACCATTTCCTTATCGGCATAACAAAACAACGGTTCTTCTACCTGCGACACCAGGTGAATGCGTTTGTTACTGGCCTGCCAGTGTAATAACTGTAATACGCGGCTGATCATGGTCTCAATATCCAGCACCTCGGGTTGCAGGCTCGAATTTTCCATTTGCGACTTGGCCCATTGCAACAGGTTTTCCATGAGGTTGGTGGTATAGTTCATTTCGCTCACAATGCCGGGCAGCAGCGCCTTTATTTCTTTCACCGGCATTTCATTGATGTGCATATTGTTGAACAGATTCCGCAACGCATACATAGGCGTTTTAAGATCGTGGGCAATAACAGAGAACAGTTTGTTCTTTAGCTGATTTAATTCCGTTAGCTTGGCAGTCTGTTCTTCGAGCAAACTGGCTTTTTGCGCTATTTCCTGTTTCTGCAGCTCGCTTTCCCTCGACTTGTTCAGCAAACTATAATGATAGCCGTTATTTTCCTGTTTAATAAAATAGATGGCGTAAAAAATAAAGGAGATGGCTGTGATATGATTGAACACATAGAAATAATAATTTGACTTTGCCAGCCTGAAATAATAATCATGCGGCACAATGCAGGCAATGAAATAACAGGTAATTGCCAGGGTAAAGGCAAAAATGATATGCATAATATCCTGCAAAAAGAAAACCGACAACACCCCATACAATACAAAGAACAGTTCAACCCCTACATCAACCTTTCCCAGGTACACCAAACAGGTGGCAATGGGATATAAACTGAAGTATACAAGACGTGCATGCTCGTAATACTGTTCATGGTTCAGCCAAAGTACAATAACACTGATGGCCAGCGGAGAGGCTGCAATAAACCAGGCCAGCGGGGGAAGGTGATCGTTGAAAAGAATGCCGATAAGCGGAACAATGATGCCTGTAATGATCCCAAGGAAATTAAGCTGGTTAAAAATGCTCATTTTCCTTTTTTCATATTCTTCCATATCGGGGGTTACCCCAATGGATTTTATAGATACCCAATAACGCATTAAATCCAGGCGTAAGGCGTGCATACTGCTACTAACATGTTGTTTCTAAGGAAATTGAATACTATTTAAAAACGTAAAAGCTCACTATTTATTTCTGTACCTATGCTACCTGTTCTTGATCAATTCCCTGCTCAACATACACTTATTACAAAAACATTGCATATGCGTATACCCCTATTCTTTTGGCGTGCACGGCTCAAATATAACGGTTTACACAACCCAAAACGTTTTTATTACATGACTGGAAAAGGTTACTATTCAATCTTCAATTGGTAAATTGAAATACTGCTCCATGGTTCGCCAGTATTTATCCCTTCTTATAAAGAACAGGATCTCATAGGGAGTTTCTTTACGTTCAATGTACTGGTTCAGCAAAACCGCCGTGGTCTTATATTCACTCACATAAAAGTAAATATTCTTGCAATTGTCGTAGGTTTTATTTCCGGCCAAAATGGCTGTATCCTCCGGCAGCAGGGTGAATATCTCCTCTTCCAGGGTTTGCAGGGCTATCAACTGCTCTTCGAACGGGAACCCGTTCTCATCGCCGGTATAGTTTATATTTATCTGCAGCAACCAGGAATAAGCCGGTTTTTTATCCCAATACCTGCATTCCATGTTTACGGTTAGCAACATTTTTTTGCCATCCCGGTCTTCGGCTTCCAGCAAATGGAACGTATCGGGCCGTTCGGCCGGAACAGATTCATATTTTTCTACAAACTCCTTTTCGCGCCAGTTTAAATATTCGCTCAGTTTTGAAATGGGTATCACTTCTATGCCCTGGTCGGGGGCGGGTATGGCGCCGGTTTCATAATTGTCGATCTTGGTGGCGGTATTCACCTCTCCCAACCCGTTTTCCAGATAGATCATACCGCCGGCCTGAAAATGTTCATCCATGTCAGAGGCGTATTCTGAATGTGTGATCACAATGCTTACTTCGTCGGGATAATCTTCCTGTACAATAGGATAAAAGCTGGTGGTATCGGTGGTGAACTGAAGGCCATACAGGTCTATGCTTATGCCTTCAAAACCAAGTGCAGGTTTATGCGCCGTAAATATCCAGTTGCTGACCGGGGGCGCTGCTTTTACCAGGTCTTCCACTTTACAGAACAAAGCAATATCGCCATCGGAAGTAATAATGAGCTCGTAATTGCCATTGCTATCTGGGCCGGCCAATGCCTTAAGATAAGGATTATATGGCTGCATCTGCTGAATAAGCTCTTCCAAAAACGACAAAGCCTGATCAGAATCATTCTTTTCAAGCCCCCTGAACCGGTGCTCATTGTTAATGAACCATTGCCAGAACGCTGCTATCGTCTGTTCCACTTCCCCTTCCTTTCTGTAATATTTGCTTAAGCCAGCCATGGTAAATATTTTCTACACAAATTGTATTTGCAATAATAATTAATTCTTATGGCGTATGCATTTCAGTCTAACTGTTATACATAACCTGCAATCGCTGTCACCAGGCCTTTTCCAACACAATGGTAACCGTTTTTTATGTTTGTTCCCAAAACAAATGTAAGTGATGGGAATATTATGGGGGTAAATTGACAGCACTGAATGGAATATCTGGTCTTTTAATTGCATGTGATGCAACTATCTGAAAAATTCCTCATTATATTTGCCCTACCAAAATGGATAATATGAAAAAGATCACTACCCAATTACTGTCGTTACTGTTTGTGGTATCTGTTTCGGCATCGTCTGTATCTGCGGCCAGTTTACCAGCTATGGCCAGCGAACCGGCTCCTGCCAGCCAGCCTGCTGCCACTACAGCTACAGCTGAACCAGATCCTGAAGTAAAGTCTGCGCTCGAAGATTTCAAGAACCTGTCGAAGAGCGAAAAGAAAAGCCGCCTGAAAGAAGCTAAGAAGGCGTTTAAAGCGTTTAAGGCACAAAGAAGAGGAAAAAGAGAAATGGACGACGATGTCAGATTGGTTCTGGCTGTCATTTTCGCCATTCTTATACCACCATTAGGGGTATGGATCAAAGAAAAAGAACTTACTCTTAACACCCTGGTATCACTGCTGCTGTGTATACTGGCCTTTATCACATTCGCACTGTGGCTTATTCCGGTTATATTCTCTTTACTGGTAGTATTTGATGTAATCAGTTTAGCTTAATTTATTTGTATTACATAACAAAAGCCTTCCCACTGTAGGGAGGGCTTTTTTATTTGCTAATCACCTGCCCAATTGTTTAGCAACGGCCCTAAAGCTTGCAAATGCTAAAAATTATTTACATTTTTATCTGTCCATATTTCTAAATCTAAAACCGACTAAACTATGGTAGGCGCAATGGTCTTTCTATTCCTCTTTATTTCTGCCATCGCAGTTTTCTTCATCATTACTTACTGGAAAATTTTTGAAAAAGCCGGCCGGCCCGGTTGGGAGGTGTTGATCCCTGTATACAATTATTTCATTATGATGAAAATTATAGGAAAGCCCTGGTGGTGGCTGCTGCTGATGTGCATTCCTGTAGTGAATATCGTTTTCATAATTATGGCAGTAAATATGCTGTCGAAAAGCTTTGGTAAAGACGAAGGATATACGGTTGGGCTGCTTTTATTAGGGGTTGTTTTTTATCCCCTGCTGGCTTTTGGCGATGCACAGTACATTGGCCCTTATGGCGACCCTGCTGCTTTCGCGGCTGCCCAGCAACCCGATTTTGACTTTGATGCCCCGCAAAAGATAAATTCATAGCTCACCACTGACCGCTGACCAAAAATCCCGCCATAAGCGGGATTTTTTTACCTTTCACGATACGGATCCTGATCTCTTTCTATGGCAGGGTAATTTGTACCTGGCCGTTGGCCCATATCAGTAATGCACTGTCGTCACAATCGCCAGTTGTACCATAATCAACATACAATACCCGGTTGTTGATGGTTATTTTCAGCTTGCCTTTTGTTATCCACTGACAGCTTACCGGTTTAATTAACGGCGTATCTGTGCTCTTGGTTACCGTTATGCCATTGGCATATTTGATGGTGGTGTTAACCTCTGTTGAGTACACATCATCGGTACAGGTGGCAGTGGCAGCCCCTTCAATTTGAGTAACTGTTTTTGTGCCATCATACGTAAATCCTCTTCCGTTTGGCAAGGTTACTTTACCACCAGCGATGTTAACAGAATACTTTACAGTGCCGCTTGCGCTGAGGTTGGTAATGGTTTTAACCCCTTCAATATGCGCCTTGTTAACGTAGTAATCCTGTAACGTAACGGTGAGCACAGCACCTGGTTTGCGAATGGGTGCGGAGAAGTTCAATATAACTTTACCTTTTCTTAATTTACCATCACGGCAAACAGAACCATCGCCATAATTTATCGTAACAGTTTTAGGGAAAGTGGTGTCGTTAGGTTCAGCAGTAATTGTAACACCGGGACCCAGTTTTACCGCCAGGTTAACAAACAGGTCGATGCGGATACGGGCGGTATTGCCATCGGTTGCTATGCGGCCGTTATCAACTGCGCCTGCCTGTAAATCGGCGCCGGCTGCCAGTCCCATTTCAGTAACATCATCATATTGCCCTTCGGCGGCAGCGCCTTCCTGACTAATTGTTTGCGCGTCTGTATCGCTTACAGTAGTTTGCGCACTGTTGTCTTTTTTACAGGAGCCCATCGATAAAGCCATCAGTAAGAGCATAGCAATAGCTGCTGAAATTCTACATTTCATGAGTGTTCTTTTAAAGTGTAAAAATTGTATTGGTAAAGTGCGCTATTAAGAAGGTTTTGGGTTTTCTAAGTTTAAATCATGTTAAAAAAAATCATTGTGGGATAAGCGGCAGTTACAGGTTTCAAGTTTCAAGTTCCAAGTTCCAGGTTCCAGGTTTCAAGTTACAGTTTTCAAGTTCCAGGTTCCAGGTTTTCATGGATTTTTCACTTCAACATTCTACATTTATCATTCAATATTCAACATTTATCTATGATAGTTGACTTAAGATCGGATACAGTTACCCAGCCAACGCCGGAGATGATGGACGCCATGTTAAGAGCGCATGTTGGGGATGATGTTTTTGGGGAAGATGCTACGGTGAATTTGCTGGAAACCATGGCTGCCGAATTGTTTGGCATGGAAGCAGCCCTGTACTGCCCAACCGGCACCATGAGCAACCAGATTGCCATTAAAGTGCATACCCAGCCCGGCGATGAAGTGATCTGCGATCAAACCGCGCATGTGTATCAGTATGAAGGCGGCGGCATGGCCTTTAATTCAGGCGTGCAATCGAGGCTGCTGCCGGGCAACCGGGGACGCATCACCGCCGAACAGGTAGCCGCGGCCATTAACCCCGACGATGTTCATAAAGCGCACACGTCATTAGTTTGTCTTGAAAATACCTCTAACCGCGGTGGCGGCAGTTGTTATGAGCTGCAGGAGATACAACACATTCGCACCGTTTGTGATAATCATGAACTTTCCCTGCACCTCGATGGCGCCCGCTTGTTCAATGCCATTGTGGCCCGCAACGAATCGCCCAAACAATATGGCGAACTGTTCCATAGCATTTCGGTTTGTTTGAACAAGGGACTGGGATGCCCCATCGGAAGCATCCTGATAGGGAGCCAGGCCTTCATTAAAAGGGCAAGACGGATACGTAAAGTATTTGGCGGCGGTATGCGCCAGGCCGGTTATATGGCCGCCTGTGGCGTGTATGCCCTTAAAAATAATATCATCCGCTTACAGCAGGATCATGAAAACGCCCGGGAAATAGCATCGAACCTTATTAAAACAACCTTTACGGCCGGTTTATTACCTGTAGAGACCAACATCATCATCTTTGAGATACAACCACCCTTTCAGGCAGCCCAGGTGGCGGCGGCATTAAAGGAAAAGAATATCCTGGCCATCCCCATCTCCCCCACCCACATCAGAATGGTACTGCATTTGGGCATAACGCCTGCTATGGTGCAGTATGTGGTGGATACGGTGCTTAATTTACAAATGTGAGTGGTGAGTGGTCACCACTGACCTAATAAAAAAACAAGTATTTTTGAATCTAATTCAATTAAGTATGTTACCTAAGATCAAGCCGCATCAAACAGACGCATGGGAGAAACTGGAACGCCATTACAAAAAGATCTCCGAAACGCATTTACGCGAACTGTTTGCCGATGACCCCGACAGATTCAACAACTTTTCCATTTCGTTTGAAGATATATTGTTCGATTACTCCAAGAACCGCATCAACGCAAAAACCATGTCGTTGCTGCTCGATCTGGCAGAGGAATGCAAATTGCCCGATGCCATAGAGGCCATGTTCACCGGCGATGTAATTAACGAAACAGAAGGCAGATCGGTGCTGCATACCGCCCTGCGCAATATGGGCAATGAGCCGGTGTATTCTGAAGGCAAAAATGTAATGCCCCAGGTACACCAGGTATTACAGCAAATGAAACAGTTCTGCGAGCGCATTCACAGCGGCGAATGGACGGGCTACACCGGCAGCAAGATAAAATACATCGTTAACATTGGCATTGGCGGCAGCGACCTGGGCCCTTATATGGTTACCGAAGCACTGAAACCGTACTGGAAAAAAGACATCCAGGTTTTCTATGTATCGAATGTTGACGCCACTCATATTGTTGAAACGCTGCGGAAAGTTACCCCGCAGGAAACCCTGTTCCTCATTGCCTCTAAAACATTCACCACCCAGGAAACCATGACCAATGCGCATACGGCACGCCAGTGGTTCCTGGAGGCAGCCGGCGATGTAAGCTATGTGGCCAAACATTTTGTGGCCCTTAGCACCAATGAAAAGGAAGTGGTGAAATTCGGCATCGATAAAGCCAATATGTTCGAATTCTGGGACTGGGTTGGCGGCCGCTACTCCTTATGGAGCGCCATTGGTTTATCCATTGCGTTGACCATCGGCTTCGAGCATTTTGAATCGCTTTTAAAAGGCGCTCACTCAACCGACAATCATTTTCGCACTACACCTTTCGAAAAGAATATCCCGGTTATCATGGCCCTCATAGGCATTTGGTACACCAACTTTTTCGACAGCCAAACAGAGGCCATTTTACCGTACGACCAGTACATGCACCGCTTTGCCGCTTATTTTCAACAGGGCAACATGGAAAGCAATGGTAAAAGTGTTGATCGCAGAGGCAAACCGGTTCGGTACAATACCGGTCCTGTTATCTGGGGCGAACCGGGCACCAATGGCCAGCATGCGTTTTACCAGCTGATACACCAGGGCACTTTGCTGATCCCATGCGATTTTATTGCGCCGGCCATCAGCCATAACCCCATAGGAGATCACCATGCCAAACTGCTATCAAACTTCTTTGCACAAACAGAAGCGCTGATGAACGGAAAAACCGAAGTGGAAGCAGAAGCCGAGTTATTAAAAGCCGGGAAATCGGCAGAGGAAATAAAAGCCCTGGTGCCGTTTAAAGAATTTACCGGCAACCGGCCCACCAACTCATTCCTCATTAAAAAGATCACACCCTACACACTGGGCCAGCTGATAGCCTTATACGAACACAAGATCTTTGTACAGGGCGTTATCTGGAATATTTTCAGTTTTGACCAATGGGGCGTGGAACTGGGGAAACAACTTGCCAATAATATTTTACCCGAGCTGCAGAACGACAATCCTGTAAGTAAACACGATTCTTCTACCAATGGGTTGATAAATGCCTGGAAGAAGATGAAGGTTGATCGCTGATAGTAAGATTTGTGTTACAGATGTACCATTAACCAGAATTGGTAAACGCGCTTAAATATAAGAGTCCTCCGGATACGTCGGGAGGACTCTTTTGCAATATTGAGGAAGTTCTATAAAAATCTTGCGCCTATATACACCTGGAATCCCTGGTTCTTCCATTTTTCCTTATCATCAATATCATTGATGTTATTCAGCCCTATTACATACCGGCCGCCTACCTTCAGTCCGCCTAGATTCAGCTGAATACCGCCCAGTGCCGAAAGATCGCCCTTTTTAAAGGCATTTTCTCCATTCTTTACAAGGCTGTTATCCTGGTTAATGAGCACCCCAAACTGCGGCCCAACCTGGAAGGAGATGAACTTGGCCGGACTGATGCTTAACAGGAGCGGAATGCTTAAATAATTCAGTTTACCTTTTACATCATTCACCCCCTGGGGATACACATCGCTGAATCTTGTACCCGTGCGGAAGTTGGTTTGGTTCCACATTACTTCGGGTTGTATGCCTATTGCGTCAGAAAATTTTATTTCGGCAAATGCACCCACGTTATATCCAAAATTAAATTCATCTTTCATCGATGTGCCATCTATTTTAAAGATGTTCGCACCGGCCTTTGCACCAATATGAAATCCTCCTTGTGCAAACGAAAGCGAGGTCAATGTTGAAGCAATAGTTACTAATGCCAGGGATTTTAGTTTCATACTTGTTGATTTAATTGGTTCGTTTATAGAATTTCAACTTACATGCCAGGGTTCATCCATGGCTGTTAATTTACCTTAACACCTGCGTGAAGAAATACCTAAAAATCAAATCGTTAAAAACTTAATCCGGCTGTTACAGAGTAAACGGTGTTCAGTTTGGAATTGGAGTCCTGTACATCCAGCAGGTAATAGTCGAACAATACCTGCGATTGCAGCAGGAACCTGCCTTTTAAATAACTTCCCCTCAGTGCAAAGCAAGCCGACTGAAACGCAAATTGCGTATTGTCGCTTATGTCGTTGTTACTGGGTAATGAGTTGGCACGCACCGGTGAAAAGTTATAGGAATAAGAGGTGTTAAAACCATAGGTTTGCGTACCGGCATTTAACATGGCTATAGGGGTTAACGTTACATTGTCACGCTTAAACAGCACCCCATACCAGTCAATATCTTTACGAAGCGAAATGGTGGCCGAAAAATCGCTTACATGGGTGGTATTCTTTACGATCACATAATACCGCCGTCTCGCTTCCAGTAATCGTGCCAGGCGGGTGGCTTCCCTTTTTTGCAAGGCTTCCTTACTGCCCCAGCCATAACTCAGGCTTACTGTTGGCCGCACCCACCATTTCTTATAAGAAAAATAAGCAAACAATTCATTCTGGATAGGGGTGGTATAAAAATTAAGCGAATCTTTGGTAAAATACCTTGTATAAGCGATGCCCGTTGAATAACTCTTTTTTATCCTGTCGAACGAAGGACTTAATGAATACTGGTAAAAATTCATGCCGTTATGCAACAGGGCCAACGCCGAAGCAGAAATACCCAAACCCGACTTATGAAAATACCCTACCGCCGGGAAAAAGATCAGCTTCTTTTGCGTATTTACCGTAATGGAATTCTTTTCATTAAAACTAAAGTAGCCGGTACCTATACCCGTATTAACGGTAAAGAAGCTTTTATTACCTGCTAAACTATCTAAATACGAATCAAAATCTTTTAATAAAGAATCCAGGATGGCTGTGGTATCGCCCTTTGAAAATATTGAATCCAGCTTTCCCCCGTTCTGGGAAAAAGCCGGTTGCATAGCAACCACTAAAACAATCAGAACGAGCAATTTCTTCATACGTTTGCTAAATAGTCTACCGGCAGCACCGGTGGTGCGTGGTGTACACAACGAATATGAGATTAAAAAAATTGCTGCCGGTTTAATCATTACTAATATTTTGCTAACTTATAGTACCTTAACTTATATTACCATTACGCTATGATAACCTGTTTGATAGTGGACGATAACGACCTGTCGCGGCTTACTTTACACCAACTGGTGCTACAAACCGGAAGATTACGGGTTACCGGCGAATGTAAAGACGCCATTGAAGCCCATCGCAATATTACGGCCAATCCGCCTGATTTGGTTCTTTTAGACATAGAAATGCCGGGAATGACCGGTATTGAGCTGTTGAAAATATTGCCCAAACAAACCCTTGCCATCCTCACCACTTCAAAAAAGGATTATGCCGTGGAGGCTTTCGACCTGAATGTGGTAGATTACCTGGTAAAACCGGTTAATTTGCCCCGCCTGATGCAGGCCATCGATAAAGTGCAGGATATTTTATCGAGGAACGAAGAAGAGGTAACTGCCGCCCCCGACGACTATCTTTTTATCAGGGATAACAATATGCTGAAAAAATTACGGCTCGAAGAAATCTTATGGATCGAGGCCATGGGCGATTATGTAAAAATACGAACCCAAAGTCAATGGCATATCGTACATACTACGCTTAAAGCGGTGGAAGAAAAACTGGCCTCCGCGCGGCTGATGCGTGTTCATCGTAGTTATATCATCTCGCTCGATAAGGTAGATTCTATTGAAGATGGGGCCGTAAACATCATCAATACCCCTATACCCGTTGCCGAAAGTTATCGCGCTAAATTGATACAGAAAATAAAGTTATTATAGTTAAATTGCAGTAGTCAATTGGTATTCCGTTCCCATGGTTAAGGTTAGGTTAACTGAGGTAGCATCAGTTACCATGAAAAGAAACATAAAACCTAACAGGCTTATTCTCTACAGTATTGCGTTTTCGGTGGTCTTTATTGCAACTGGCATTATTCTTCAACTCAACACCGAGCGGATCATCAGTAAATCCCGCTCTGCCAGCCGCGAAGCCATCGAGTCTTTTCATTTACATAACAAACTGCAGAACATTGTCAAGAACGTTATACTTACCGAAAGCCGCGTGCGTGGCTTTGTAATTACCGGCGACAGCAATTTTATAGTGGGCGTTGAGGATACGCTGAATTTATTAAAACAGGAACTGGCGGATTTGGAAAAGGCTTCCATGAACCAGTATAACCAGGCGCTGTTCACCACCCTGGCTTCGTTGATTGAAAAACGAATACTTACCACCCACGAAATTATTCAGGTATATACCAGCTTTGGAAAAGCGCAGGCAGAAAAAAGGATCTCCAGCAAAGCCGGCACCATTCTGCGCGATAGTATTACCGACCTGTCTATGCAATTGGAAAAGGAGCTGTACGACGAGTTACAGGCCGGTATTTCACAGAACCGCAAACGCACCCTGTATGTTTTAACCATCAGCCGCTTACTGACCATACTTGGTCTTTCGGGTATTGTGATCTTATCAATGCTGGTCATTCGCTATATACTACAGCAGCATAAACTGATACAGGAACTGGAGCAGGCCAATGTAAGCGAAACAGAAGCCCGGCAAAACATAGAACGCATCTCTGCCGAAATACAGGACCTGTACAATAATGCACCCTGCGGGTATCACTCAATAGATCACGAAGCACGCATTGTGGCCATCAATGATACCGAATTACAATGGCTGGGTTATACGAGAAACGAAGTAGTAGGAAAACTATTCGTGTACGACATCCTTGATGAAGAAACCGCCAAAAGCGTACGGGAAAACTTTGCCACCTTTAAGAAAAATGGTTCGGTAAGCGAACGCCGGCTTACCATGCGCACCAAAACCGGTCAAACTTTTCCGGTAGTATTGAACTCCGTTGCCGTGTACGATGCAGAGGGCAACTATGTATCGAGCCGGTCTACCATTTTCGATATTACCCAGCAACAAAAAGCAGAAACGGCATTAAAAGAAGCGCGGCAACAGGCCATTGAATCGGCCAATGTAAAAGAACAGTTCCTGGCCAATATGAGCCACGAAATAAGAACGCCTATCAACTCGGTTATCGGGTTTACCAACCTGATACAAAAAACATCGATGACAGAGGAACAACAGCAGTTTGTGAACCTGATACAATCGGCCAGTGAAAACCTGCTTACCATCATCAACGACATTCTTGATATTTCAAAAATAGAAGCCGGCATGTTGCGCATTGAAAAGAACCCGTTCAGTTTGCGCGGGCTTTGCAGTTCTATAGAGACCATGTTTTATCATAAAGCGCGTGAAAAGAACCTTTCTTTCTCGCTCTACATTCAGGATAATATTCCCGATACCCTTACCGGCGATGCGGTGCGGCTTACCCAAATACTGGTGAACCTCATCAGCAATGCCATCAAGTTCACCCAAAAAGGCGGTATCGCCATCAACATCACCACGCTTCACCAGCAACAGGATACGGTACAACTACGGTTTTCAGTTAAAGACAGCGGCATTGGTATTCCGGCCGATAAACTGGAACCCATTTTTGAACGGTTTCAACAGGGCGAAACAGATACTACCCGCAAATATGGCGGAACCGGACTTGGCCTTTCGATCAGCCGGGAAATTGCTCGCTTGCTTGGCGGAGAGCTCCAGGTGCGCTCGACGCCGGGCAAAGGGTCGACCTTCACCTTGTTCGTGCCGCTTCAGGCGATCGCACCGGCGGCGTTGCCGGCGGAAATCAGCCAGGCGCGCTATGACAATAGCGGCGCGATGGTACCGACGGCGCTGCCCAATACGTTCGACGTGAGCGACGATCGCGACAGCCTCGACGGCTCTCCGTTCGTGCTGATCGTGGAGGATGATCCGACTTTCGCGTCGATCCTGCTCGACGTGGCGCGCGGCGCAGGTCTCAAGGGCGTCATTTCCACCGCGGGCGCGGGCACGCTGGCACTCGCGCGCAAGCTCCAGCCGAATGCGATCACGCTCGATCTCGGCCTGTCGGATATCGACGGGTTCGTGCTGCTCGACTTGCTCAAGCACGACCCCCAGACGCGGCATTTGCCGATTCATGTCATCTCCGGCGCCGACAAGCTGGCGCGGGCGATCGATCTCGGTGCGGCCGGAGTTACCGAGAAGCCGGCACAGAGTGACGCGCTCGCCGCCGTGTTCGGCAATCTTGCGGAACAGATCGTCTCCGGTCAGCCCGTGTTCGAGCTGGTACCCGATGCGGAGCCGCCCTCGACGGTGCGCTCCGCGCCGGAGCTGGCCGGCGCCAAGATCCTGATCGTCGATGACGACATCCGCAACATCTATTCGCTGACCAGCGTGCTGGAGAGTTACGGCGTCGAGGTGATGCATGCCGAACGCGGCCGCGACGGCATCGTGATCCTGGAGGAGACTCCCGGCATCGATATCGCCCTGATCGATATCATGATGCCCGAGATGGACGGTTATGAGACGATGAAGCAAATCCGCCGGCGACCCGCGCTGGCCGACCTGCCACTCATCTCGGTCACAGCCAAGGCGATGAAGGGCGACCGCCAGAAATGCCTCGACGCCGGCGCGTCCGACTACATCGCCAAGCCGGTCGATATCGATCTGCTGCTTGCGTTGCTGCGCGTCTGGATCGCGCGATCGCGAGAGGCGCAGCAGGCGGCCGACGCGATCCTCGCGGAGCGTGCCTGAAATGCCCCGGCGGCTCATGCCTCGCGCCCCAACCGTGATCCTCGATCGTGGGGTCGCCGACCTGCCGATGCCGGTGGCGCCGCCTTCGGAGCCGGCGCGCGTGCTCGTAGTCGACGACGACGAGCACAATCTCGTCGCGATCAGCAACGTGCTTGAGGACCTCGCGGAGATCGTCGTCGCGCGCTCGGGCGAAGAAGCCCTGCGGCATCTTCTTCGCGAGGAGTTCGCGG
>Ga0209646_1000551_pt1 | contig 15882 bp, 8 predicted proteins | sample AraplaL_Col_mTSA_FD_184259 | JGI IMG/M metagenome (GOLD analysis project Ga0209646, IMG submission 184259) | Arabidopsis root microbial communities from the University of North Carolina, USA - plate scrape CL_Col_mTSA (SPAdes) (version 2) | ecosystem: Host-associated > Plants > Roots >...
TCCCTATTTTCCCCGGCAAGGGCAGAAGCAAAGATCCGCGACGCGGGAGTTCTAAAAGCAAAACTTTAAAGTTCAAGAACTATAAAATAGGTACCGGGCGTTTATGTTCGTCTACTGCTACCAGCGTAAAGGTGCCGCTGATGGCCCTTTCCCGCTCAAATGAATACATTTCTTCAATATAAATTTCAACCAGCACCCGCACACTGCTTTTACCGGTATGTATAACCTTACCTATCAGCTCAATGATGGTGCCGGCAGGTATGGGCCGGGTAAAATCAATTTTATCGGAAGATACTGTTACCATTCGTTTACGGCCAAATCGGGTGGCGCAAATAAACGCTACTTCATCCATTAAGGCCATGGCAGTGCCGCCAAACAAGGTATCGTAGTGGTTTGTGGTGCTGGGAAATACGGCTTTGAAGATACGCGTTTCTGATTGTTTGATCTTTTCTTCGATGGTCATTGTTTAATCTATGCATGTTGAAAGGGTTACAGGTTTCACTTTACAGGTTACAGGACGCCTGCCCTGCTGATCCCTGCAACCTGAAACCTGTAACTGAAACTTAAAATAAAAATGCTGCTGTTTAGAGTAAGGCTGGTTGTTGTACCTTCTCCCTCGCTTCATTCGCGGCCTGTACCATGTTCTTCAATGCGGCAATGGTCTCTGTCCAGCGGCGGGTTTTTAATCCGCAGTCAGGATTTACCCATAGATTTTTAACCGGCAATAAAGCGGCGGCTTTTTCCAGCAAACGGGTCATTTCTTCTACTGTGGGTACCCGTGGCGAGTGAATGTCATATACCCCGGGTCCCATTTCATTGGGATACTTGAACCGGGCAAAAGCTTCCAGCAATTCCATTTGCGACCGGCTTGTTTCAATGGTAATAACATCGGCATCCATTTTGGCAATGTGCTCCATTATATCGTTGAACTCGCTATAACACATATGGGTATGTATCTGGGTTTCATCCTTTACACCACTGGCCGATAGGCGGAATGCTTTCACCGCCCATTCCAGGTACGCCGGGCCATCTTTCTTTCTCAATGGCAAACCTTCCCGAATGGCCGGTTCATCAATTTGAATTACTTTGATGCCTGCTTTTTCCAGGGCCACCACTTCATCTCTGATGGCGAGGGCAATCTGAAAAGCCGTTTGCCATCTTGGTTGATCGTCCCGCACAAACGACCATTGTAATATGGTCACCGGGCCGGTAAGCATGCCTTTCATCAGCCTGTTGGTTTGCGCCTGGGCAAAGGTGCTCCATCGAACAGTCATATCACTGATTCTGCTTACATCGCCTGCAATAACCGGTGGTTTCACACAACGGCTGCCATAGCTTTGTACCCAACCGCTCTTAGTGAACAGAAAACCATCCAGCTGTTCGCCAAAATACTCCACCATATCATTACGCTCAAACTCGCCATGCACCAGTACATCCAGCCCAATTTCTTCCTGCACCCGAATAGCGGAAATGGTTGCTTCTTCTATCTCCGATTCGTATTGCTGTTGGGTAAGGTCGCCCTTTTTCAGTTTAGCGCGCAACTGGCGGATCTCTTCCGTTTGCGGAAACGAGCCAATGGTAGTAGTGGGGAATAAGGGTAAATGAAATCGTTGCTGTTGTATCTGCTGACGAACGGTAAATTCGCTTGTACGCGTTGCATGGGCATCTTTAATTGCAGCCACCCGGTCTTTTACCACTTGTTTATGAATACGGGTTGAATTACGGCGGCTTTCTATAATGGCTGTATTCTTCTTCAACAGTTCCGGATTGCCGGCCACTATTTGTTTCAGCTCATCGATCTCATTCAGTTTTTGTTTGGCAAAGGCCATCCAGCTTTTGATGTCGGCATCCAATGCTGTTTCACCATCCAGGTCAACAGGCGAATGCAACAGGGAGCAGGAAGGCGCCAGCATAAGGCGTTCTTCTCCAATAACTGCTTTTGCTTTTTCTATCAGGGCCAGCGATCTGCTGTAATCGTTCTTCCAAATATTACGGCCATCTACCACGCCTAATGATAACGACAGTTTGGGCGGCAGGGCTTTTACGACTTCATCTACCTGTTGAGGCGCCCGTACCAGGTCAATATGCAGGGCACATACCGGCAGGTTCACGGCTAAACTGGTATTTTCCTGTAAGCCTTCAAAGTAAGTAGCCAGCAATATTTTCAGGTCGCCGCATTGTTTGCGAATCTCTTTATACGCATACTCAAATGCCTGCTTTTGTTTATCGGTAAGGTCTGTTACCAGATAGGGCTCATCTATCTGTACCCAAATGGCGCCGTTCTCTTCCAGCTTTTTCAGCACCTCTATATAAACAGGTAACAACTGCTTTAACAGGTCTATCCGGTCAAAGGGTTGGTTGTCCTTTTCTTTTCCTAACAATAAATACGATACGGGACCAATCAATACCGGCTTGGGTGTAGTTCCTGTTACGCGTATACATTCGTTGAACTCGTTGAACAGTTTGTCGGATAGTATTCTGAATTGCTGGCCGGCTGTAAACTCAGGCACAATGTAATGGTAGTTGGTATCGAACCATTTCGTCATTTCCATGGCGGTGATATCGAGTCCCTGTTGCTGGTAGCCACGGGCCATGGCGAAATACAGGTCAATCTCTGTATTTTCTTTGATATCGGTAGCCACCGGCGTATAACGGGGAGGTACAGCGCCCAGCAACAACGACATATCCAGCACCTGGTCGTAAAAGCTGAAATCGTTACAGGGTATCATGTCGATGCCGGCCTGCTTTTGCAATAACCAGTTTTCTTCCCTGATCTTTTTGGCGGTAAGAAATAATTCGCTCCTGGTAATGTTACCTGCCCAGTATTGTTCACTGGCTTTTTTTAACTGGCGTTGCGCCCCAATACGGGGGAACCCAAGATTGTGTGTTAGCATACGCATAAAACATTTTGAGAAACATTAATGAATAGTATTAATGTCTTTACGTTTAATGTGTATGCTTTCGTGATAAAGTGTTAGAGAGAAACAGTTACAATGTGAGGTGCAAAGTGAGGTGATTAACTGTTCCTGACTGCTGCTTTTTAACCGCGAAAGCATTGGTCTCCATTTTCAGGCAAGTATCCTGGCTTGTTGTTTTGCTACATGCCTTCCCATACCATTGAGGCCTGATACAGTGGCTTATTATGCAGCGCTGTGAGGCATTACCCTCACTACAACATACAGTTGCGCGACAGCCCGTGATTTTCACACGGTTCCTTTTTAATCCTCCTTCCGGCTGGCCGGGAGAAGAAACCTGAAAACAAGTGTTAAAGTAAAGAACTAAGGGCACAAATATAGGGAAATCAAAACAAAAGAGCCCCGATAAATCGGAGCTCTGTGTTCAATACTTGGTATATGTTCGAGCTGTGAAGACTATGAGCTGCAGGTAACGCAACCTTCTTCCATTGTGCACACCTGACCTTCAATTATCTCATCGTTGCTTTCACCTGATTTTGGTACAACAGGCTCCATTTGACGGCTGCCTTGTTTTTCAACCGTAAACTGTACCGCCTGGGAAGCTGCCTGCGTACGCAGATAATACATCCCTGTTTTCAACCCTACTTTCCATGAATAGAAGTGCATAGAGGTGAGTTTGGCCACAGTTGGATTGTCAACAAACAGGTTCAGCGATTGCGACTGGCAAATGAATGCGCCGCGATCGGCCGCCATATCAATCAAATGACGTTGTTTTATTTCCCATACGGTTTTGTACAGCGCCTTAATGTCGGCAGGTATTTCATTTATATTTTGAATAGAACCGTTGGCTGCAATGATCTTGTTCTTCATGGCATCGTTCCAAAGGCCCAGTTGTACCAGGTCTTTCAACAGGTGTTTGTTTACAATGATAAACTCACCGCTTAATACCCGGCGAACATAGATGTTCGATGTATAAGGTTCAAAACATTCGTTGTTACCCAGGATCTGCGAAGTAGAAGCGGTTGGCATGGGCGCTACCAGTAAGGAGTTGCGCACCCCGTGTTTCATTACTTCTGCACGCAATGCATTCCAGTCGTAACGGTTTGATGGTTCTACATTCCACAGATCGAACTGGAACTGTCCTTTTGATAAGGGTGAACCGGCAAAAGTTTCATAGGCGCCTTGTTTTATTGCCATATCCTTGCTGGCTGTCATGGCCGCAAAGTAAATGGTCTCAAAAATGTTCTTGTTCAACATTTTTGCCAGGTCGCTTTCAAAAGGCAAACGCAACAGGATGAACACATCGGCCAAACCTTGTACTCCCAACCCAATTGGGCGGTGACGCAGGTTTGAACGTTTTGCTTCCTCAATTGGATAATAGTTATTATCAATTATGCGATTGAGGTTGTATGCTACCTGGTAGGTTACTTCGTATAATTTATCGAAATCGAATTTTCCTTCGTTTACAAAGCGGGGCAATGCCAGTGAAGCCAGGTTACATACCGCTACTTCATCAGCGCTGGTATACTCCAGGATCTCTGTACACAGGTTGCTGCTTTTAATGGTTCCCAGGTTCTGTTGATTGCTCTTACGGTTGGCTGCATCTTTATACAGCATGTAAGGCGTACCGGTTTCAATTTGCGCTTCCAGTATAGCAAACCAAAGGTCCTGTGCTTTTATAACTTTACGTTGGCGGCCTTCTGCTTCATACCGGTTGTACAGCGCTTCGAATTCGTCGCCAAACGTATCGCCTAAACCAGGCGCTTCATTGGGGCAGAACAGGCTCCAGTCGCCATTCGATTCAACCCGCTTCATAAACAGGTCGTTTATCCACAGCGCATAGAACAGGTCTCTTGCGCGCATTTCTTCTTTACCATGGTTCTTACGCAGGTCAAGAAACTCCACAATGTCGGCATGCCAGGGTTCCAGGTAAATAGCAAAGGCGCCTTTGCGTTTGCCACCACCCTGGTCAACATAACGGGCTGTATCGTTAAACACCCGCAGCATGGGTATAATACCATTGCTGGTGCCATTGGTGCCACCTATATAGCTGCCGGTTGCCCGTACATTGTGAATTGATAACCCAATACCACCGGCACTTTGTGAGATCTTGGCTGTTTGTTTCAGCGTATCGTAAATACCATCTATGCTGTCGTCTTTCATGGTCAGCAAAAAGCAGGACGACATTTGCGGTTTGGGTGTACCGGCATTGAACAAAGTAGGCGTGGCATGGGTAAACCAACGCTCACTCATGAGGTTGTACGTTTTAATAGCGTTTTCGATATCTTCTTTATGAATACCGATCGATACACGCATGTACATATGCTGAGGACGCTCGGCAATTACACCATCAATACGCAGCAGGTATGATTTCTCCAGTGTTTTAAACCCAAAATAATCAAAACCGAAATCGCGGTCATAAATGAGTGAACTATCCAGCAACTCTGCATTGGCCTCGATGATCTCCATTATGTCATCGGCCAGCAACGGCATTTTACGGCCAGTGGCTGAATCGGTATAATTGTACAATCTGCGCATGGTAGCGGAGAATGACTTTTCGGTATTCTTATGCAGGTTGCTCACAGCTATCCGTGAAGCCAGCAATGCATAGTCTGGGTGTTTGGTAGTTAATGAAGCGGCTGTTTCAGCAGCCAGGTTATCCAGCTCGGTAGTGGTAACGCCATCATAAATACCTTCAATTACTTTTTTTGTTACTTCTATCACATCAACCAGCGGGCTCAATCCATACGACAGTTTCTGAATACGCGCCGTGATCTTATCGAACTTTACAGTTTCTTTTTTCCCGTTTCTTTTTAATACGTTCATGTCAATGGAGTTTATAGTGCTATCAAATAATATTTCCGATCTTTCGGGATGTTGGACTTTTTTACGCTCTGGCCTTTGCGATATCCTTAGAAATCTTCATCAAGCGAAAACTGTTGCGACTCTTTGCTGGCATTTACACCCGCTTTGCGATAATCACCCACTCTCTTCTCAAAGAAGTTGGTTTTTCCCTGCAGCGAGATCATTTCCATAAAGTCGAACGGATTGGCTGCATTGAACATTTTGGGATAGCCCAGTTCGCTCAACCATCTGTCGGCAACAAATTCAATATACTGTTGCATTAACCGGGCGTTCATTCCAATAAGGTCAACCGGTAATGCTTCGGTGATAAATTCCTTTTCAATACGCACGGCATCGCCGATGATATTGTACACCTGCTCCTGTGTTAATTTGGCGCTCAGCATGCTGTATAACAGGCAGGCGAATTCACAATGCAAGCCTTCGTCACGGCTAATCAGCTCATTACTGAATGTAAGACCGGGCATCAGGCCTCTTTTCTTCAACCAGAAAATAGAACAGAAACTACCGCTGAAGAAAATGCCTTCCACAGCTGCAAATGCTACTAAACGTTCGGCGAAGTTCCCTTGTTCAATCCAACGCAATGCCCATTCCGCTTTTTTCTTAACAGCCGGTACTGTATCTATGGCGTGAAACAATCTGTCTTTTTCGTTAACATCTTTAACATATGTATCTATCAGTAATGCATACGTTTCGGAGTGAATATTCTCCATCATGATCTGAAAACCATAAAAGCAACGCGCTTCTGGCAACTGCACTTCACTCATAAAATTCACTGCCAGGTTTTCATTCACAATACCATCGCTGGCGGCAAAGAAGGCCAGCACATGTGAAATAAAATGACGCTCGCCATCATTCAATGAAGCCCAGTCTTTAAGGTCGCCGCTTAAATCAATTTCCTCAGCCGTCCAAAAGCTGGCCTCATGCTTTTTATACATTTCCCATATGGCGGGATATTTGATCGGGAGAATAACAAAACGGTCCTTGTTTTCCTGTAACAACACTTCATTTTCGGTCTGCATGACTACTATAGTGGTTAGAATGTTAAAAATGCGGTACGACAGCAGATAGTAACCCCATTACTTCACATGAAATGCTGAAGCATTAATCATTTGCCGGTACCTTATAGGGAAAGTTCCAAACATACTTTGTAACGGCAGGTCTCCGGCTTATTGATGTGCTGAGTGCTTCAGCTGACCGATTGGTATGATGTCATTCAGTCAGCACCGTAACAAATTATTAATAAGAACCTGTACGAAAGTAATACCCCTGTGAAAAAATCATCAAAACAGTTCTTCACAGGGTGTTAATAGTTTTATCATCAAGATTACATGCATTTAAATATCGGGCATGTTCCACAATCGCCAATAGGCAATAAGCAATTGACAATAAGCAAAGTAGAGATGAATAGATTTTACAATTGGCGAGGGGGTAATAATTAATTTGCAAATTGTCTGTTGCCAATTGTCAATTGTTTCTAATGGTTTTTGGGTATGGCATAATTTACCGATTTTCGCACCCTGTAATCAATAATAAATTTCATCCAGCATGACAAATACAGCTTCCAGATCCCTGTACGATGAATATATAAAAGGGATGCAAACGATTGCCGATCTGCGCTATGCCGCCGCTGTGCTGCAGTGGGACCAGGAAACTTATTTACCACCCAAGGGGGCTCCTGTTCGCGGACAGCAGATTGCCACGCTTTCTGAAATTGCCCATAAGCATTTCACCGATGAAAAACTGGGTGCGCTGTTGCAGGAGTTGTTGTCAGGTGATAAATTGTCAGCCGATGAAAAAAGAAATGTGGAATTGACATGGCAGGATTATTCCAAACAAAAGAAATTCCCCTCTTCCTTTGTTCGTACACTGGCCGAGGCTGTGAATAAAAGTTTTCATAGCTGGATGGAAGCGCGCAAGGCAAATGATTTTTCTTTCTTTGCCAACGACCTGGCCCTCCTGATTGAATTAAAAAAGCAAGAGGCCGATATGCTTGGGTATGAACACCACCCTTACAACGCCTTACTCGACGATCACGACAAAGGCGCCACCGTTCAATTGCTCGACGGAGTGTTTTCGGCCATTCAACAACCATTAAAAGAACTGTTGGCGAAAATTGCGGCGCAGCCACCGGCTGATGACAGTTTTTTACGCCAGCATTACAACAAGGATAAACAATGGCAGTTTGGCCTGCAGGTGGTTAAAGAACTGGGGTACGATATGGAAGCCGGCCGCCAGGATATTTCCGAACACCCCTTCACCACCAATTTTAACAGCCAGGACGTACGCATTACCACCCGTATAGATGAAAATGACCTTAGCAATATGGTGTGGAGCTGTATTCATGAAGCGGGCCATGCCCTGTACGAACAGGGTTTATCATTGAACGAATATGGGTTACCGCTGGGTGAACCGGCCTCCTATACTATTCATGAGTCGCAATCGCGCTTATGGGAAAACCATGTGGGCCGTAGCCGGGCTTTCTGCGAACGCTGGCTGCCGGTATTGCAATCGTATTTTCCCGAACAACTGGGCAAGGTTTCCGTTGAGCAATTCTATAAAGGCATAAATAAGGTAGAACCGTCGTTAATACGCACAGAAGCTGACGAACTTACCTATCATTTTCACATTATGATCAGGTACGAACTGGAAAAACTGCTCATTGGGGGCGCTATGAACGTAAAAGACATTCCGGATTACTGGAACGGGCAGTACCTGAATTTAATGGGCGTAAAAGTACCTGGCGACAAACAAGGCTGCCTGCAGGATGTACATTGGAGCCATGGCAGTTTTGGCTATTTTCCCACTTACAGTTTGGGAAGCTATTATGCCGCACAGTTCTACTCTTATGCTAACCAATCAATTACAGATTTAAACGGTCTTATAAAACGAGGGAATACAACGCCTTTGCTGCAATGGTTACGCAATACGGTTCACCAGAAGGGACGGCGCTTTACCAGTGAGGAATTGTGCAAAGATATATGCGGGGAAACCCTGAATATTGAATATTTTACAGGCTACTTACTTGGTAAATACAAAGATATTTACAAATTTTAATATCTGAATTGTAAGTGTGCCAAAGTCTGAACTATGAGAATACTTAAACCTCTGATCTTGGTTGGGTGCCTAACCCTGTTATCGGTGTCGTGCAAAAGAGCGATTGAGAAAAAAGTGCAGGACATGGTAATGGACGCCATAACACATGGGGAATGGATCGTAGACCAGTACTTAGAAGGCAGCAACAATCTTTCCAGCCAGTTTTCAGCCTATCGTTTTAAATTTAATGATGATGGTACGCTTATCAGTACTGCAGACAGTGTTAGTACTAATGGAACCTGGGCGCCAAACGTAGCTGATTATACTATAAAATCAGATTTTCCAACGGCCACTGATCCATTGAAAAAATTAAACGGCTTGTGGAAGATCAAAGACAGTGATTGGGATTATGTGAAAGCCGAGATGTCGGCACCAGACGGAACCAAACTTTTGATATTACGCAAAAAATAGATCCAGAAACGACTTTATCCCAACGAGGCTCGGATTTTTTTCGTACAAGTAAGTTGACGCACTTGCCCCGGCAAGTCGGGGTTAACCAATATACTCCTTCCTTTTAACCGGCAACTTATGAACGATCAGGCTTCAGCCCCTGAATATCCTATTTAATACTTCAGACCACGATCCGCATACCCCTGATAAAACCATTTGCCCAACAACTGGTTAAGAACTGGTCATTTGCGCTATGCAAATACACGGGCTAAAACTATGTTTCACCTATACGAAATATAATTTGCCAGGAATAAGGTTTGCATTGAGTTATGGTCATTTTGTTTCAGATGAGGGGCATTACTGCCTAGTAAACCATAAAACAGTTTTGCACTTGAGTAAATTTGTACTGACACCTTGTGGTAACCGGTTACTTATGCCGGTTCGGTTTGCTTTGGCAAGCCGGCTATCCCTATTGAGAACGTGGCTTTTTTTACCAGTTGCGCTATTATTTTCCCTGCCCGTTTTTGCACAAACAATGGTAGCCGACTTTACTACTACGTCTCCAACATCGGGTTGCGCACCTTTAGGAGTATCTTTTAAAGATCTTACTACTGGTAACCCCAAATTCTGGGACTGGGACTTCGGGAATGGAACACTGTCTAACGTGCAAAATCCCAGTGTCTATTATCAGCCTGGCACTTATACAGTAAAGTTAGTAGTGCGTAATGCCGATGGAACTACGGGCATTACCAAAACAAACATCATTACGGTTTACCCTTCCCCTTCAGCCAGCTTTACTGCAAATTTTACAACAGGCTGCATACCGGTAAATATTCAGTTTACAGACCATAGCACAACCCCGGTAGGCAATATTGTATCCTGGCAATGGGATTTTGGAGATGGCGGCACCAGCACCGCCCAAAACCCTTCTCATACCTACAGTGTTGCCGGTTTTTACAGTGTTACACTAACAGTTACAAGCAGTACGGGTTGTAAAAACACCGTATCATTCGGTCGTTTTATCCGTATTGTCTCTGGTGTTAAAGCCGAGTTCGACAATAGCAAAGCGGCTTCTTGCCAGGCTCCCTATGATATCAATTTCATTAATCAATCGAGCGGGCCGGGCAACATGACCTTTCAGTGGGACCTCGGTAATGGCAATACTTCCACTCAAAGCGCCCCTTCCACCACTTATGCTGCTACCGGCACGTATAATGTAACCCTTACAGCCACCAGTGAGTTTGGTTGTTCAGGCACTATCACCAAACCGGTGGTGCTCGACGGTCCAATTACCGATATTAAAGTAATTGATTCACCATGCCAGAACGCAAAAGTATGGTTCGTGAATAATTCCTCTGTAAAACCGCTAAAAACGCTTTGGGATTTTGGCAACGGTATACAGTCAAGCAATACCGACGACAGCACCGTTTATCCCATACCAGGAAATTATACTATAAAGCTGTACAATTCTTACTCGGGGTGTAAAGATTCTGCCGTTAAAGTGTTATTTATAAAACCCAGTCCCAATGTTGATTTTACAGTTACGAATGCAATGGCCTGCAAACCGCCATTAAACGTAACCTTCCAGGATGCTTCGCCGGCAACCATTACCAAATGGATATGGAACTTTGGCGATGGCAGTTCGGGAACAGGTTCCCCCACCACCCATCAATATAATTCAGCTGGCAACTACAATGTGTCGATTGTATTTACGGATAATCAAGGTTGTGAAGGAAAGATCAGCAAACCGGCGGTTATTCAAATTGTATCGCCTACAGTAAAGATCACAAGTGGACAAGCCGGAGGCTGTGTGCCCTTTACTTACACGCCTACTTCCAACGCTACTTCTGTAGATGGCATAGCTACTTATTCATGGGATTTTGGCGATGGTACTGTGATTACAGGCACAAACCCCAGTCCGCCGCACACCTATAACGCAACCGGCCAATATGCAGTTAAGCTTACCATCACTACGAATGGCGGATGTACGGTTACAGACATGGTATCGGACGGTGTGCAGGTAGGAACGCCGCCAACAGCCAGCTTCACCGTGTCGAATAACAATGCCTGCGCTTCGGAAATAATCAAATTTACAGATCAATCAACTCCGTCTGCCGCTGTAAATGGCTGGGCATGGGATTTTGACGATGGCTCCTCTTCAAAACAGCAAAACCCCTCACATATTTTTTTAGATTCAGGAACATTCAAAGTTAAATTAACTGCGTTCAACAATCGCTGTCCCTCATCAACGTTTAGCCTGCCTGTTCATATTAAAGCACCGATTGCCAAATTCAGGCCCATAATTACCTGCGGCAGCTTAACGGTATCATTTAAAGATACCTCCATAACTGACCCTGATCCTTTAATTCCTGCAAGCTATTCCTGGACATTCGGCAGTCCTGCGCTGGGCAGTTCTACTGCAACAAACCCAACCTTTACGTTCCCAGCCTTTAACCAGGATTACCCGGTTACGCTCACAATAAACCAGAATGGATGTACCAGTACCTATGCAGCCACAGTTAAACTGGTTAAAGAACTGGCTAATTTCACAGTTAATGGCACCGTATGTAAAAGCGCCAATTTTAATATTACCTCTACCAACAATCCCCAAAACGTTGCCAAATACGAATGGTCCATCGATGGCGGCGCCTTTACTACAGGCGGGGCCACCTATACTACCAGTATTGCTACCAACGGCGCTCACAGCATCAGCCTTGTAATAACAGATATTAATAACTGTACAGATACAATAGTAAAAGCCAATATAGTAACCGTTGTAAGCCCCACCGCCAATTTCACTGCGGCATCGCCCGGCGGTTGCCAGAATACTATTATTACGTTTACTGATCATTCTACCCTGAGCAGCACCAGTAGCCCATTAACCAATTGGACCTTCAATTTTGGCGATGGCAAAACTCAATCGTTTACCAGCACACCTTATACGCACACCTATACCGATACGGGGGAATTTGTACCGCAGTTAACAGTACAGGATGCTATGGGTTGCACGGATACGTATAAATTACCGGGCACTATTTTAATTACATTACCCACGCCCTGGTTTACGTCTGACATTACCACGGTTTGTCCCAAGTCAGCTATTCATTTTGCTGATTCTTCTTTTGGAAAAGGGCTCACCTATCTTTGGGATTTTGGCAATGGCAGTACTTCTGTTGATAAAGATCCGGTGTTCACCTATGGCGGCAACAACGCTAGTTACAGCGTTAAGCTGGTAATAACCGACCGGGTGGGTTGTAAAGACTCTGTAACGCGCACAAATTACATTACCACCTTAAAGCCAGTCACGGCATTTGATATCGAGGACACCTTGACTATTTGTCCGCCCATAGAAACCAAATTTACCTTCCAGGGACAAAACTATGATTCCCTGGAATGGGATTTCGGGGATGGCGGTACTTCCTCCTTATTGAACCCAACCCATTTCTACAATACGTATGGTGATTTTACGGCAAAGCTGTACCTGTATGGCTACGGTGGCTGTAAAGACTCAACCAGTAAAAATGTACATGTATTAAATCCCGGAACCAGTACTACCCTTACTTACAGCCCGCTTGATGCCTGTAATGAATTAATGGTCGACTTTTCACTGACAGCAATACCCAACATGAAATTTGCGCTTTACTTTGGCGATGGTACCATAGATTCTTCCATGGCCTCTACCTACCATCACTTTTATAATTCCCCGGCATTTTATGGTCCGCTATTACAATATACAGACCAACAGGGTTGTATTGCAGGCGTTGGAGGGCCTACCATTAAAGTAATAGGCGCCAACCCCTTCTTTGGGGTTGATAGAAAAAAGTTCTGTGATTCGGGAACTGTTTACTTTACCGATTACACTATTGGCAATGATCCTGTGGTTACCAGAACATGGGACTTTGGCGATGGCGCTGCCACCTCTTCCGTTTCAGACCCCGTTCACTATTACCAGCAGCCTGGCTTATACACCGTTTCACAAAGTGTAACTACCCAACAGGGTTGCAGTAAAACGATCAGTGATAGCATTCGGGTTTACCGAACACCCGCCCCATATATTACCGGCGATACCGTTGCCTGTTTGAACACAACAATGAACCTGCAAGGCAATTTAGCGGTGCCAGATACTGCCATATCCTGGAATTGGGATGTGGGCAATAATAACACCCTCACTACTCAAAACATAGCGTTGAACTTTAAAACCAGTGGTAATTACCTTGTAAAACTGCAGGCGTCCAATGCACTTGGTTGTTCCGATACCACCAGTAAAGCGTTGTATGTTCCCCCCACGCCTGCCATTACGGTTGCTAACAATCCGGTTATACCGGTTAGTACGGGCATCAATTTACCTGTAACCTATGGACCAGAGGCAGTGAGCTTTAACTGGACACCGGACAAGAACCTGAGCTGTACCGATTGTCCAACGCCCTACGCCAATCCTAAAAAAACCACCACTTATACCGTGAAGGTTACCGACGAATATGGCTGTACCAACCAAAGCGATGTTACGGTAACCGTTGTGTGTAATGGGTTGAACTATTTTATTCCCAATACCTTCTCACCCAATGGCGATGGCGTAAACGATGTTTTTGCGCCGCGTGGCATTGGTTTGGCGCGCGTGAACAGCATGCGCATTTTTAACCGCTGGGGCGAGATGGTGTTTGAAAGAATGAATTTCATGGCTAATGACCGTACCCCCACCGGCGGCTGGGATGGCACCTATAAAGGCAAACCCGCCAGCCCCGATGTATATGTTTATATTATAGAGTTTGTGTGCGAGAACAATGCTATCGTTCCGGTAAAAGGCAATGTGGCGTTGGTTAGGTGAGTTGACGAGTTAACAAGTTGACGAGGAAGAAGATGAAAGGGATGAGGAACGAAAATAGTGGAGAATGTTACATTCTAACGAGCCCTTTCACGGTTGACGGATCACGTTTCACGACTCAGCATTCCGACTAGCGATTGGCGACTGCCAACTCAAATGCTTTTCATTAAAAGATAATAAACCTAAAATAAAACTTATGATCACCGGCAGCAGCTTTAAACGATCCATAGCCGGCCTTATATTGATGCTTTCCCTGCTGAACGCAAAAGGGCAGGATTTACATTTTTCGCAGTTTTTTGAAGCGCCACTGTTACGTAACCCCTCCCTGGCCGGCATTTATACCGGGGACTACCGTATTCAGGGCGTGTACCGCGATCAATGGAACAGCGTCACCAATGCTTATAGAACCGGTTCGCTGAACGCGGAAATTAAAATGCCTATTGGTACCGGCAATGATTTTATTACCACCGGCCTGCAGGCCCTTTTTGATAAAGCAGGCACCGTAGGGTTAACCACCACCCATATTCTGCCCGCCTTCAATTACCATAAATCGCTGAGCGATGAAAAAACCATGTACCTGTCGCTTGGGTTTATGGGCGGACTGATCCGTAAAAGCATTGACATTACCAAGGTCACTACTGATAACCAATACAACGGTGGTGCGTACGACCCTACTTTACCTACAGGCGAAACCATGTTATCGCCCAATTACAGCACCTGGGACGCCAGCGTGGGCATGAGCTTCAATACCACCTTTGGCGACGATCAGCAAAACAGTATGTTCATTGGCGCTGCATATCATCATTTAAACCGGCCCAAAAACTCCTTCTACCATAATCGCAGTATTGAATTGAACCCCAAGTATGTTGGGTCTATTGGGGTAAAATGGAGCCTGGATGAAGCTTCTTCCCTTACCCTGCAGGCAGACCATAGCATACAGGGCAACTATACAGAAACCATTGGGGGCTTTTTGTACTCTTATAAATTGGCATACGACCTTGACAACAACCCTACTTATACACTGAGCGGTGGTTTATTGCTTCGCTGGAAGGATGCATTGGTGCCGGTAGTGAAAATTGAATGGAGCCACCTGTCAACAGCCCTGAGTTATGATGTAAACGTATCTCAGCTAAAAACTGCCAGCATGGGCCGGGGCGGATTTGAATTATCACTCAGTTACATCGGTTTTTTGCACCACGACAACAGCGCCCAATACAAAATGCTTTGTCCGAAATTTTAATGCTGATAAGGCAGTTACTGCTATCATTCAACATGGTAAGTAATCGGTTCCCCATTTCGCAAAAGTTTTGGCTCTCTGTTCCTCAAATTCATAATTCCCTGTTACACCACTGCCCGTAAGTAAAACCTCTCCGGAAAATAAAATCCCTCTCATAGATGGTGTTAAGCAACGCTGTGTTCAGATTTTACGAATAATATATATAAGGGAGATGCAGGTTGTAATAGCAGGCTTTTTCAGTATCCATAACAACGCGTTTTCGAGTAGGAATTAAACAACAATGAATTAGAACCATTTCGCCCCCAATAACCATTGCCGAACAAAACAAACCTGCAAACGTTTGTTGAAATTTATAAATAAGTGCACCCGTAAAAAGTTACAAACCCACTAGTCGGGTACACTTATTGTAATAAATAATATTGCTGCTGAGTTCGTGACTGTTTACCCTTTTCCTTTTTTGTGCCAACCCAAAACCACCGTTACTTTCCTTCCCTGGAAAACTATTCCACTTGCAAGTTTTTTTAGTGTTGGGTATTTATAATTCGCTGATAAAATCTTAA
>Ga0209646_1000557_pt1 | contig 15708 bp, 15 predicted proteins | sample AraplaL_Col_mTSA_FD_184259 | JGI IMG/M metagenome (GOLD analysis project Ga0209646, IMG submission 184259) | Arabidopsis root microbial communities from the University of North Carolina, USA - plate scrape CL_Col_mTSA (SPAdes) (version 2) | ecosystem: Host-associated > Plants > Roots >...
CGTCCCCCGACGACCAGTTGTAGATCGCGTTATTGGCGATGATGTTTTCCTTACCAGCCACACTTTTTGAATTGATCCTGATGCCATAAAGCGCAGTATTAACATATGACGGATCAAGCATAAACTCATGAATGCGGTTATTTATAACATTCACGTTATAATTTGTTTGTCCCAGGTGAATGCCGCACGTTATATACGTATACATCCCGCCTGTAAAATCGTTTCCATCTACCTGGGTATTGCTGTTATAATACATCTCAATCCCATTAATAAACCAGTTGGTAATAGAGTTCTTTAGCAGTTTATTCCCGTCCATGTACTGGGCAGGACTTGCGCCAACCGGAATAGATGACAGGGTGATAGCCATGCCACCGCCTTCAATAATGTTCTGTTGTATGAGGTTAAAATCACAGTTGCTGTTACCAGGGTCTGTTGGCTTTTGATCATTACCATTGATCACTATGCCTGTCATTGCTTCAGGCTGGCCAGGATTTACGTTATTGATGATGTGGCAGTTCTGAATAGTATTATGGTCGGCATTATTCAATAAATGAAAGCCATAACCATATTCTCCGTTGTTCATAGCCTGTGGCGTCACAACCAGGTTATCGAAGGTTACGTAGCTGGTATTATTTAACTTAACACCGGCGCGGCTGAAGGAATTGGTTGAAAGGAAACTAAGCGTTACCCCATTACAATTAAAAGTAATGGTATTGGTAGCCGATGTACCGGTAATGTTATTTAGCACTACCTGTTCGTTATAAGGGCCGCTTCCTGACTGTACATTAAAGATCACCGGACCAGTAACACCGCCACCCAATGCTGTAGCAGCATCTGTAAAGGATTGGAAATTTGTACCGCCGGTTGCTACGGCAGAATTGATCGTATACGTACCGGACATCTGTGCATGAATTGCAGTGCATGCAACGCCTAAACAAAGGGTAAACAGAAATCTAATATTAAATACGTGCCCGCGTAAAATTTTTCGCATAGCCGATGATTGGATTTTAAATTTCTATAGGATATCGGATCAGGTTTATATATTTAATCAGAACTTAAAACCAATTATCAGGAATACATAATTGATTATTGGTTAATGGTTCCCCCTTACAACAACATAACCCATGCATGAATGCTATATTCAAACAAGGGTAGGGCGTTTAGGGTGGTTAGGGTAAAACACAATGTCGCGAACCATTTAAGAACGCGTTTTAGGGCTTACAATTGTGTATACCCCCATCTGATAATAAAAAAATAATTCACATTTCTATTATAGAACTGTGTGAAAATAAATTGCTTATGAGAGCAATAACAGGGAAGAAAATTTGAAGGCCTTTATTTAAAATAAGGGGTGAGCCCCCTATAACAACATTAAAAGCCGCCATACTGGCGGCTTTTAAGCGTATATGTTATGTTTACATTACAGATAACCGGCCATTTCCTGTTGGTATCCGGCGGTTATTTGTTTTGCTTTTTCGGCAAAATCTTCCTTGCCGGAAGCATATATAATGGCCCGGCTGGCATTTACCAATAAACCCACTTCTTTATTCATGGCTTTTTCGGAAATCTCTTTCAGGCTGCCCCCCTGGGCCCCTACCCCGGGTACCAGGTAAAAATGATTGGGGGTAATAGCGCGGATGTTCGTAAACTCCGATGCCTGCGTAGCGCCCACCACAAACATTAATTGATCGGCCGTACCCCATTCCGCGGCAGTACGCAACACTTTTTCGTACAGCAACTCCTCCCCAGCCTTTTGTAATTCAAAATCACGGGCGCCGGTATTGGAAGTCAATCCCAATACAATTGTCCATTTGTCTTTGTATTCGAGAAAAGGCAATACACTGTCGGCGCCCATATAGGGAGCTACGGTTATTGCATCAAATGGCATTGCTTCAAAAAATGCTTTGGCGTATTGAGAGGAGGTATTGCCAATATCGCCGCGTTTGGCATCGGCTATTTTAAAATGGCTAGAAGGAATATAAGCGGCTGTTTTTTCCATCGCCTGCCAGCCGGGTATACCCAAGGCTTCATAAAAGGCTGTATTTATCTTATATCCTACACAATGATCTTTGGTAGCATCGATGATCTGCCTGTTAAATTCAAATACCGGGTCTGGTGCGCTCAACAGGTGTTTTGGAATTTTGGTAATATCCGTATCAAGCCCTACTATGAGGTAGGATCTCTTTTTGCGTATTTGCTCAACCAGTTGCTGCCTTGTCATGCGTGTTGGAGTTGTAAAATTTGTCGCAAGATATTAGTGAATTGCCATACTTCCTCAAAACTATTGTATAAAGGTACGGGCGCCAGCCTTATTACATTGGGTTCGCGCCAGTCGACTATAACACCCGCACAGGCCAGTTCGTCAAATACCCGTTTACCCTGTTGCAACATCAACATAGACACCTGGCAGCCTCTTTCCGCTTCATTACGGGGTGTAATAAATTCAACTACCGGCGCTGTTTGCTGGTTGTTCAATTCATCGAGCAGGAACCACAGCCATTTGTTTAATAATTGTCTTTTCTTTTGCAATCTGTTGAACCCCGCTTCCATAAAAATGTCCAACGCAGCCCGGTGTGCCGCATATAACAGCGGTGATGGGGTGCTTAGCTGCCAGCCTTCGGCCGAACGGGTAGGGTTAAACCCTTTCTGCATCAGAAAGCGGGTGGCTTTATCGTAGCCCCACCAGCCTGCAAAACGCGGTATATCCGCATTGTTATGGTAACGTTCATGAATATAGGCGCCACCAATACCACCGGGACCTGCGTTCATATACTTATAACTGCACCAGGCGGCAAAATCAACATTCCAATCGTGCAGTTGTAAAGGAACGTTCCCTGCTGCGTGCGCCAGATCGAAACCTACTTTGGCGCCTACGGCTTGGGCCGCTTTGGTAATGGCCGCCATATCGAACAGCTGGCCGGTATAATAATTCAAACCGCCCCATAACACCAGGGCCAGCTCGTCTTTATGTTGTTGTATAGCCTGCAGAATATCTTCATGTCGAATGGTATGCTCACCTTTGCGGGGGCTTACTTCAATGATCACATCATTGGGATTGAAACCACAATATTTCACATGCGTTTCCAGCATATACTGATCGCTGGGAAACGCCTTGGCTTCGCAAATGATCTTGTTCCGCTTTTGACTGGGATTATAGAAGGATACCAGCAGCAAATGCAGGTTTACCGTAAGCTGGTTCATGGCCACTACTTCATGGGGCAGTGCGCCTACAATAGCCGCCAATGGTTTGGTAAGATGGTCGTGGTATTGCAACCAGGGCTGCTCCCCCATAAAAAAGCCTTCCACGCCATAATTGGCCCATTTGTTCAGTACCTGTTGCAGGTATTCTTTAGTACGTTTGGGTTGCAGGCCCAGGGAGTTACCCAGGAAATAGATCTGTTGCCGTTCATCAATTACGGGCATAATAAACTGGTCCCGAAACGAACGCAGTTCGTCTTGTTGATCGAGTGCACAAGCAAACGATTGAGCGTTTTCAAATATCATGTAGTAGTTTGTTAGTTCTTAAGTTATTGAGTTTGTTAGTTTAACCAATTAACTCAATAACTTACAAACTTAATAACTAACAAACTAAAAAACTATAAACTTCCAGTTTTACCACCGTCAACCGGAATACTTACCCCATTTACATAAGAGGCGGCGGGGGATGCCAGAAAGGCTGCTACGGCGCCCAGCTCCGATGCCTCGCCAAACCGCTTCATGGGAATGTCCTGCTGCATTTCCTGTTCAATAACCTCTCTCGATACACCTCGCTTTTGCGCATTGTTTTGGATCAAACTTTCCAACCGTTGTGTTTTGGTAGAACCGGGCAAAATATTGTTCACGGTTATATTATACTGCCCTACTTCATTGGCCAGGATCTTTGACCATACGGCTACCGCTCCACGCACTGTGCCAGAGACGGCCAGGCCGGTAATGGGAATGCGAATAGAAGTTGAAATGATATTGATGATGCGGCCATAGTTGGCCTGCTTCATGGAAGGAATTACGGCCTGCACCAGCAATTGATTTACGATCAGGTGCTGGTTGAATGCCTGTTCAAAATCTTCTTCTGTAGCAGTGAGCACCGAACCGGGCGGCGGTCCGCCTGTATTGTTCACCAGTATATGTACCGGGTGTTGTTGTACGTGCTGCTGAATTACCTGCTTTACAACTGCTGTTTTGGTAAAATCAGCTACCAGGTAACCGTGCTGTTGCCGCAAGGCAATGTCCAGGGTTTTAACGGCAGCCTGCAACGCTTCCTCATTTCTTGCCATGAGGGTACAATTAGCACCCAGCAATGCCAGCTCCCCGGCAATGGCCAGGCCAATACCCTGGCTGCTTCCACAGATCACGGCGTTCTTACCTTCTAATGACAAATGCATAAACCAATGTGATAATGTGATAATTTGCTAATGTGATAATGGAATACAATTCAATTTACCACCTTCGCATTTCTTATTTTTCATTTCAACAAGTCCGGATAATCAGTAATGATGCCATCTACGCCTTCTGACTTCAATTTATCGATCGTCTCTTTATCGTTCACCGTCCAGGGAATAACCCTGATGCCCTGCTCGTGGCATTTGGTTACCAGTTCGGGTGTAACAAGGCTATAAGCCGGGCTGTAAATGGTAGGAATGAATCCCAATGCTTTCAACTGTTCATCCAGCGTTCGTTTATCATCTTCTTCTACCAGTGCTGCCGTTTTCATGTTCGGAAACCTTTTATGCACTATCTGCAACGTACGGTAATCGAATGATTGAATGATAACCCGTGCGCCGATCTTTTCTGAATGGATCACATTCATCAACGTTCTTACAAATTCTTCAGGCGCCGGATGGTATTTATTATCAGTGGCGGGCTGTGTTTTGGTTTCGATATTATAGAACACTTCGCGGCCATCGTTTAATTTGTGGTAGGCTTCCACATTCTCTATCACTTCGCGCAGCAGGGGTTTGGTGGCCTTTAACCGGTGCTGGTTGGGAAAACGCGGATGTGGTTTCAATCCCACATCATAGGTTTGCGTTTGCGCATAGGTCATTTTGTAAATGTTCAGGTTGCGCTCTTCCTGCTCGGTTATATACTTTCCGTCGGGGCCGGTAGTGATCTCGTGGTTAAAAAATGGTTCATGTGACAGGATCACCTGTTTGTCTTTGGTGATCACGGCATCCATTTCCAAAGTGGTAACGCCCAGCTCCAGCGCCTTCATCATGGCCGGAATGGTATTTTCGGGCATTAGTCCCCGGCAGCCGCGGTGCCCTTCAATATCAAAAGCAGGTAACAATGGATCGGTAACTTTTTTGGAAGCGTGACAGGCAACGATCAATGCAACCAGTAACAGCAGCTCTGTTACTTCCCTAAATTTACTCATATTAGATGTTTACAGTACTTGATTAGGGATATTGGAGAGCCTATAGACAACAGCCAATTGCCAATTGACAATTGGTTATTGCCTGTTGCTATTGGTTAAATTGTTTCGGCCACTTTTGCGGAACTTACGTTGGCATTGCGCATGGCAATACTACGGGTGGCATTGGCGGCAAATTCTTCAAAGGCTTTGCGGGAGATCATATCATCGCTCATCATAATAGGAACCCCCATATCTCCACCCTCCCGAATGCTCTGCACCAAGGGGATTTGTCCCAGGAAGGGCAGATCATATTCTTCTGCCAGGCGTTTTCCGCCTTCTTTGCCAAAGATATAGTACTTATTATCAGGCAATTCGGCAGGGGTAAAATAACTCATATTCTCTACCAGCCCTATTATGGGCACTTTTATTTGTGCCTGGCTGAACATACCGATCGCTTTTTTAGCATCGGCCAGGGCCACATCCTGCGGTGTTGTAACAATTACCGCGCCGGTAACTGGCACTGTTTGCACTAATGTTAAATGTATGTCGCCGGTGCCGGGCGGCATATCAATAACCAGGTAATCGAGCTCATCCCAATACACATCGGTGACAAATTGCTTAATGGCGCTGCTGGCCATGGGGCCGCGCCAGATCACCGCACTTTTTTCGTCGACCAGTAAACCGATACTCATCAGTTTTATGCCAAAACGTTCCAAAGGAACGATCATTCCCTTTTGTCCCTCACCCATGCTTTTCATCATGGGCCGTTCGCCGCGCACGCCAAACATGATAGGCACACTGGGGCCATAAATATCCGCATCCATCAGTCCCACTTTTGCCCCACTTTGCGCCAGCGCCAGTGCCAGATTGGCGGAAACCGTGCTTTTTCCCACGCCACCTTTACCACTTATTACCGCAATAATATTCTTAACTTTTGGCAACACCGACCCCGGATCATGCCGGTTTGTGCTGGTGTTGGCCGTAAAATTCACTTTTACAATTGCCTCTTTGTTTACCATTGATCTCACTGCATTCTCACATGCCCTGCCGATCATATCTTTCATTGGACAAGCGGGTGTGGTAAGCACTACAGTGAAAGACACCGTATTACCGCTAATCACAATATCTTTAACCATGTTAAGCGTAACAATATCCTGTCCTAAATCCGGTTCCTGAACGTTCCTCAATGCGTCTAAAACTTTCTCAGGGGTCATTCATCTAAGAGTTTTGTTAAAAAGATTTATTTGCTGCAAAATTAACCATTGGCAGGAGTATTTTGTTGAAGTATTTTAGCCATTATGTATATATTTGACGGGCATGAAAAGACGTTTACTTTTTCTGGTTTCCCTGGCGATTGCCATTCCCTTTGCCTCTAAAGCTCAGTTTGAAAAACTGAAAGACTCCGTAGTGCAATTATATGGTGTTGTAATGACGGCCGACAGCCTCCGGGCCATTCCATCTGTTACTGTTATGATCAAGGGGCAGAACCGGGGTACCATTACAAATGAACAGGGTGTTTTCAGTATTGTGGTGATGAAGGGCGATATTGTTGAGTTTACGTCTATCGGTTATAAACCCAAGCTGGCCACCATTCCCCGCGACCTGGAAGGCAATCAGTTCAGCTTGTTGCAATTGATGGTTACCGATACGGTTTACCTGCCGGCCACCATCATTAAACCCCGCCCCACCAAGGAACAATTTGAACGCGATTTTGTGAATGTTGACATTCCCGACGACGATATAGAAATTGCCCGCAAAAATACCGATGAATCAAAACGCCGGGTACTGGCCCGCACACTTCCCCGTGATGGCCGTGAAAGTTCCAACATGTTTTTACGGAACAATGCCCAACGGTATTATTATAACGGACAAGCCCCGCCTCAAAACATCTTCAATCCCGCAGCCTGGGCTGAGTTTATTCAGGCATGGAAGCGGGGGGACTTTAAGAATCAGAATTAGCTAATATGCTAATTTGATAATGTGCTCATAGAGTTAACAAGTTGACACGTTAACACGTTGATAGAGTTGACGGGGTTGATAAAGGGTATGGTGTAATGTTCTGCCTACCTGATTCTAAGTTTCAGTTATTAAGTTCGTAGGTTATTGAGTTTATTAGTTACCTGTTGCACGGCCAGCAGTTGCCCCCGCGTAGCCGAGATGGTTTTTCTCTTTGCCCTCTGCCCTTTGCCTTTTCACCACTGCCCACTGCCTACTGCCTTTTCAATATTGTCTTTTCTATATTAACACTCGTTAGTATATTAGCACATTATCAAATTAGCAAATTAGCATATTATGAATATAGCCGTTATTGGCGCCGGAACTATGGGCAATGGCATTGCACATGTATTTGCTCAAAATGGTTTTGCAGTAAACCTGATAGATGTAAATGCCGGTCAGCTGGATAAAGCCTTGCAGACCATTCAAAAGAACTTCGACCGCCAGATAGCCAAAGGCGCCGCTACCGAAGACCAGAAAAAGAATGCCCTGGGCAACCTTACCACATTTACCGATATGGCCCTGGGGGTTAAAGAAGCCCAGCTGGTGGTAGAAGCTGCTACAGAGAACATCGATCTTAAACTGAACATCTTTAAACAACTCGATAGCCTGGCCCCTGCCCATGCATTACTGGCTACCAATACGTCTTCTATTTCCATCACCCGCATTGCCGCCGTTACCAAACGCGCCCCGCAGGTGATCGGCATGCACTTTATGAACCCTGTACCCGTAATGAAACTGGTTGAGATCATTAACGGCTATGCCACTTCCCAAACCGTTACCGATACTATTGTGGCGTTGAGCAAAAAACTGGGCAAGGTTCCCTGCGTAGTGAACGATTACCCCGGTTTTATTGCCAACCGCATTTTGATGCCCATGATCAATGAGGCGATCTACAGCCTGTACGAAGGTATTGCCGGCGTTAATGAAATTGATACCATCATGAAGCTGGGTATGGCCCACCCCATGGGTCCCTTACAGTTAGCCGACTTTATTGGACTGGATACCTGTCATGCTATTTTGAATGTGTTGTTCGAAGGCTTCGGCAACCCGAAATACGCCCCCTGCCCATTACTCACCAATATGGTTACGGCGGGATATCTCGGAGTTAAAAGTGGCGAAGGGTTTTATAAGTATGAAGCCGGTAGTAAGGAGCTGGTCGTGAGTGAGAGGTTTAGTTTGTAAGTTCGTTATTGAGTTTGTTAGTTATTGGGTTCGTAGGTTCAAGGTTGAAAGTTCAAAGTTGAACGTTTAAGGCTTAAAACCTAATAACTAAAGAACTAACAAACTCAATAACTTTAAACATAAAACCGCCTTTTAACTATTGCCTAATGCCTACTGCCTTTATATTCCATCCAAACACCTGCTGCCATTTCTCAGGCAAAGGAAGGTTAGGTATGGTATAGGCCGGAACGCGTTCGCCATCGCAATAAATAAAATGTTCCAGGCGCCAGTTACAGGTATCCGCCTCTCCCCATTGGTTGCTGGTGTATTCTTCCTGTATCTGCAGTTTTCCATTTTGCCAGGCATATTTTCCATAAATGCCTTTACAGTGTTCGCCCAGGTAAATAGCTCTTTCTTCAGCCGATAAACCAAAATCGTAGTATGATCGTATCTCGGGCAAATGTTCCAGCCTGTCTGCTTCGTTGTTGTATAAATACACGTCGTGGCAGCCAGGTGCGGAGCAATTACAAATACCGGCGGAATAGTTCCAGATTATTGACACATCTTTAAAGCCATCAAAATTTACATCGCAGAACTGAATGGCGCTGTCCCGGATCTTCCCAAACCCGTTCATTACCTGACGCAGCCGCCAGTTGTTATCTTTTATAAAAAAGAAGAACAGGTTCCTGTCTTCAAACCCTACTAATGCATGCTGCTTTTGATCGGTGCAGATATTTCCCTTGTAGAATTGGATGCGGTTGGTGTCGCCTTCAAAAACGGCTAAAGCATAAAACTGATTTTCCACTTTATGACTGTCCAGCTTTCGAATGCAGTAATCCCTGAAAAAGGCGATCTGTTCGGCGCTGTCCATAGCCTTACTTAACAGCACCTCGTAAGGAACGGCGTGTACCGATAAGGTATCTGTTGATTTGTTTTTGCCCCAGGGCCCTTTACCTGGTTTACAGGCTTGAATCAAAACGAGGGACAGGATTATTACCGTAATAAACCGTTTCATACGCTTTCAGACCTCAGTTAGAAGAAAGATACTACAAATTCTTCTCCACAATTTCCACTCCGCGTATTTCTTTGAACTTATAGATGGCTTCGTCGATGCGGCCTTTGGGTATGCCTATCACCAGGTGGCAAAACAGGTTCATATCTTTTTCCAGTATCGTGCAGTTCAGTTGTTTTACCTGCATCATCACCTCGTTCATTTGCGTATAATCGAACTGGAGGGTGTAGGCCACTTCAATGGGTTTTTGAACAATCGGCGTTACCTGCAGGGCCAGTGCGGCGGCTGATTTATAAGCATTGATCAAACCTGGCACCCCCAGCAACGTGCCGCCGAAATAACGCACCACCACTACCAGTACATTGGTGAGCTTTTTGCTATCTATTTGTCCCAAAATGGGTTTACCGGCGGTGCCTGATGGTTCGCCATCATCGCTAACGCGGTATGTGTTATTATCAAGTCCTATGCGATAGGCAAAACAGTGATGGGTAGCTTTGGGATGTTCTTTCTTGATGGCTTCCATACACTTTTTAAATTCTTCTACCGACTGTACGGGGTAAGTATAGGCAATAAATTTACTGCCCCGGTCTTTAAATTCTGCGGAGGTTGATTTTTCTATGGTGTAAAAGAATTCGAGGTCGGTCATAATTGAATGTTATTGAAAAACGGACGGGTTATCCATAAGCGATCAATGCAATGGCGCCCAGTGATAAGGCAATTCCCAGCCAGTTGGTGGCTGACAATTTTTCTTTAAAGATGAACCAGGCTACCAGGGCCGTAAGCAGCACAATGCCCATATTATTGATAGGAATAATGGCCGAGCTGTTGCCGGAATAGCCTTTTAAGGCTTTCAGCAGGGTCCAGATGGAAAAATAGTTCGGCACTCCAATCCCAATTCCTGCCAGTACTGCCCTGCCCGACATTTTCTGCCGCCCGGTAGCAAACAAATAAAACAAAATGAGCCAGCCTACCGAAGCAGCCACGCTAAAAGCGGTGATCAGGTAAGCGCTCTGGTTAGCCGGGTTTATAAATGCCTGTTCAACATATTTTATCATGGTATCGAGCAGGCCACTGCCCACAAATAGCAACAGCGGCATGGCCCACATCAGCCACGATACTTTTTTGTCTTTCTTTTTCCCCGCCGCAGGCCGGGTGGTGAACCAAACTGCCAGCAACGCCAGCGCCACACCTGCAAACTTCAATAGGGTAGCTTTTTCATGATACAGGTACAACGAAAACAGGAAAGGGATCACCATCGACAACTTATACGCTACCGTAGCGGCCGCCACACCTATCTTTTGCACGGTATAGGCAGCCAGGTTAAACAGCGAAATAAAACAGGCGCCCATAAACAATGCCCAAACAAACCAGGGTTGGTGAACAAGCGCCCCGCTTATGGGAAAACTGCCGTTCACCATGCTGCCGGTTATCACACACACAGTATAGTTGTATACAATAGCCTGCAGGTTATTGATGCCCAACCGGTCGATTATTTTAAAGGAAATGGTAAGCCACGCCGTTAGTACGATACTGGCAATGAGAAATAATAAACTGCTCAATGTGCCAGGGTTTGCGGGTTCACAAAATATTGAAGGGTATCTGAAAACATGGTTTCCTGTTGCAACAGCCGGCCGCTTTGCATGCGTGGTGCTGGTAATCCCTGGGGAATCACCAGTTCGTTATTGGTGATTATGCGAATTTCATCCCACATACCTTCATCAATAAACGATTGCAACAATTGTGCCCCGCCTTCTACCAGCACACTCTGGATCTTTAACTGGTATAACGCATGCACTACCTGGTGAACAAGAGATACATCCTGCGTAACCTGGTAATACATCAGGTTCTCTTTTTCTTCGTGCTTCAGGCTGTTGAACACGATGGTGCTTACCTGCTGGTTAAACAGCTGTAACGATGACGGCAATCGCAGGTTCATATCTACCACCAACCTCACCGGATTGGGCCCATTCCACAAACGGGTGGTCAATGCCGGATCATCAAAAAGGGCGGTATTGGTGCCTACCAGAATGGCGGCTTCTTCGCTGCGCCATTTATGCACCAGCCGGTTGGTAAACTCATTGCTGATTAACAGGCGTTCCCCGGCCTCCGCTGCCATTTTTCCGTTGGCCGTTTGGGCCCATTTTAAAATAATGTAGGGCCGGTGCCGGGTATTGAAAGTGAGGAACCGTTTATTCAGCGTTTTACAATCCTGCTCCAACACGCCCAGCGTAACTTTCACCCCGGCGGCCTTTAATTTTTCTACCCCTTTCCCATCCACCTGTTTAAACGGATCGCGCACACCAATAACCACTTCGGGGATCTTTTTTTCAATGATCAGATCGGCACAAGGCGGTGTTTTGCCAAAATGCGCGCAAGGCTCCAACGACACATACATCACCGATTGAGGAATCAAATGCCGGTCGGCTTCCTGTACAGAATTTACGCAATGCACTTCGGCATGCGGACCGCCATATTTTTGATGGTACCCTTCGCCTATAATGCGGTTCTCATGCACCAGCACTGCGCCTACCATGGGATTGGGTGCCACGTAGCCTGCCCCGGCCTTTGCCAGTTCGAGACAGCGCTGCATGTATGATTCGGTCAATGTGATAATGTGATAATTTGCTAATACGATAATGGAATACAACTCCAATAAAGCCGCAAATATAAATCAAAATACCTGCATCTTTGCCCTTATGACGGTATATGAGGCGCAACAACAACTGCAAACGGCCCTGGCCGACCTGTATGATAACCGCGAGGCGGCCAATATTGCCGACTGGGTAATGGAACATGTTACCGGTTTGCGAAAGATTGACCGTATTATGCATAAACAGTCGCCCCTGGCCCCCGAGCGGGCAGACCGGTTACAGGAATACACCCGGCAACTGCTGACCCATAAACCGGTGCAGTACGTTTTACACGAGGCCTGGTTTTGTGGCATGCCGTTCTATGTAGATGAGAATGTGCTGATTCCGAGGCCGGAAACGGAGGAGCTTGTTGATTGGATCGTTTCGGAGGCGGGCCGCCAGAGGGCCGAAGTAGGAGGTAAGAAGTATGAAAAAGGAAATACAGCCACGTCGGAGTCTTCTTACTTCGTACCTCCTACTTCCTACCTCAGGATTTTAGATATCGGCACTGGAAGCGGGTGCATTCCGGTTTCGCTTAAAAAGAAATTACCGCAGGCGGAAATATATGCTTGTGATGTAAGTGAAGGGGCTTTGGCGGTAGCGGCCCGCAATGTGGAAGCTCAGCAAACGCCTGTTAACTTTATACAGGTTGATTTTTTAGATACCAATAGTTGGGTATCCCTGCCTGAAGTTGATATTATCGTTAGCAACCCGCCATATATTCCACAAAGCGATAAAAACACCATGTTGCAAAATGTACTGGCCTATGAGCCGCACCTGGCTTTGTTTGTGCCTGATAACGATGCCCTGGTATTTTATGATGCCATTGCCCGTTTTGCCCAACACACCTTGCCTAACCACGGTTGCGTTTTTGTAGAAATTCATGAAGACCTGGGACAAAGAACAAAAGAGCTGTTTGAATCGAAAGGCTTTACTGCGGAGGTAAAGAAAGATTTTCAGGGGAAGGACAGGATGGTGAAAGCTAATATGCTAATGTGATAATGTGCTAATGTGATAATGTGATAATTCGATAATGTGATAATGCTTGCCCGTCCGAAACGATAGCGAAGGCGGGTGATAATGGAATACAACTTCCGGTAAATAAAAAGGTCCTGACAGTTTTGTCAGGACCGGTAATATTCTTCCCCTTTAGGAGGGGGGTATTCATTTCACTTTCGTATCTACCAGCAGCGTTGACCGGGCGCCCAGGTCGCGGGCTACCCGCATTACCGCCACCACATCTTCGAGCGGAACCGTTTTATCGGCATTGATCGCAATGGTGGCCTGCGAGGAATCTTTCTTCACGTAAGGCTCCATAAAGGCCTTCATTTCTTCTATGGTTATCTGCTTCCCGTTTATGATGTACTCACCGGTAGGCTTTATGTTCACGATAACCGTTTGTTTGGCCTTGGTATCGCTTTTGGCCTTGGGTTGTGATAGCTTGATCACATTCGGGTTGGCCAGGGTAGATACGATGAGGAAGAAGAACAACAGGATGAACAGAATGTCGTTCAACGCACCTGCATGCAGTTCCGGATGCCCTTTTAATCTTCTTCTTAAATTCATTTATCTGTGTTTAGAATTATCGTGTTGGTTCCTGCAAAATATCAATGAATTCTGCACTGGCGGCTTCCATGCGGTTCACTGTTTTATCGATCTGTGCATTCAGGAAATTATAGCCTACATATGCCAGCAAACCAATAATCAATCCGGATGCAGATGTGATCATTTTCGTATAAATACCACCTGCTATCTGGGCCGGAGTAAACTCGCCCGATGCATTGATATTATAGAACAACTGCAACATACCGAAGATGGTTCCCAGAAACCCGAACATGGGCGCAATACCATACACCAATGATAAAACCGACAGGTTGCGTTCCATTTTATACACTTCGAGCTTGCCCACATTTTCCATGCTTTTTTCAATAGCCTCGATGGGTTTACCAATACGCTGTAACCCTTTATCAATGATGCGGGCTACCGGGTTCGGGGTATTCTTGGCCAGTGACCGGGCCGCCGATACATTGCCGCTAAAGATATTATCCCGTATAATATACATGAAGTTGGGATCAATCTTACTGGCTTTTCGAATGGCTATAAGCCTTTCAAAAAAGAAGAACACCGCCAGTACAAACAACAATCCCAGGGGTATCATAATGGGGCCGCCGTTCGACAGCATATCCATTACGTTCATAGTATGTTCACCCTGAGGAGCGCCGGCAGTGGCAGCTTTTTGTAAAGAATCGGCGGTTGCGGTGGTAGCGGGATTGGTAACCTGTAAAAAAAACCAATTCATCCAGATAGTATTTTAAATAATTGAAAGTAAATCACAACATGGTGTAAATGTAGGCAAATGTGTGCCTAAAACGATTGGAACGATTTAATATTTCTTAAAAGTTTGCTAATTGAATTGTTTGATAGTCAAAAACGTACAGCCAACTAAACGTTAATTCTGGCCCAGGTTCTGACTGCCTCTGTTATTCGTTTGCTGCTGCATCATGGCCATGATCTGTTGCATGTTGCGCTGCATGCTTTCACTGCTGCCATCGAGGAAGATGATATTACCTTTACCCACTTCAGCAAAATTTTTGATGGCTTCCGTCCACATACTAAACAGGATCACGTTGGTATCGAGGTTGGCCTGTTTCATTTGCTCTGCCGCCTGGCTCATACCACGGGCTACCTCTTCCCTGAACAACGCTACCCCCTGACCGCGCAACTGGGCGGCAGTACGTTCAGCCTCAGCCGCAATTTTAATGGCATTACCTTCCGCTTCGGCCGATTTTGTTTTGGTTATCAGCAAGGCCTGGCCTTCGTTCTCAGCTGCCGCCTTCAGGTTGTTACTGGCCACTACCCTGCTCATACTGTCCATAATGGCTTTATCGAACGTAATATCGTTTATCTGCAGGTCGAGCAGGTGATAGCCCCATTCTTCCAGTAAATGATCTATCTGTTCTTTTACATATTCTACAATTTCCTTGCGCAAACCCAGGATCTCGGCCTGGCGTTTGGTGGCTACAAATGAGCGGATGGTTCCCTCAATAGTACGGGTGAGTGCCTGCATCAGATCGCGCTCGCTCAAAAATTTAAACGCTACTTTTTTAATAGTTTCTTCTTCGGCATTTTGAACGGCATACAACAGCATGCTTTTAAAGTATACGTTTGCCTGGTCGGCAGTAACTGCCTGAAATTCCATTTCAACCGAACGGTTCTGGATACTCACCTTGCGGTAGATCTGCTCAAAAAAAGGTATTAAAAAATTCAGGCCAGGCCTTAATACCCGGCGGTAACTACCAAACATGGTAACTACACCAATAAAGCCCTGGTTAATGGTTTTTAACCCGGCAAATAAAAAGAGGATAATAATAATGACCCACCAATAAGTCGCTAGCAAATCCATAAGATTAATTTTAATGAAAGATAGGGATTAGTTAACGAGTTGACAAGTTGACGGGTTAACCAGTTGACGAGGAAGTTGATAGGGTTTACATAGTTGAAAGGGTTGATAAAGGAAGGACAAGGGTTCCCGGCTTTTCAGACATCTAAAAATTTCG
>Ga0209646_1000562_pt1 | contig 15554 bp, 8 predicted proteins | sample AraplaL_Col_mTSA_FD_184259 | JGI IMG/M metagenome (GOLD analysis project Ga0209646, IMG submission 184259) | Arabidopsis root microbial communities from the University of North Carolina, USA - plate scrape CL_Col_mTSA (SPAdes) (version 2) | ecosystem: Host-associated > Plants > Roots >...
TGTTTCGATTGCGTGTCCAGTTCACATTAACAGTCCATGAGAAGTCTTTTGTGCGAACCGGCGTAGCATATAATGACAGTTCGATACCCTTATTTTCTATTTCGCCGGCATTTAACCACTTCTTGGAATAACCGGTAGCTGCGGATACTTCAGCAGGGATGATCTGATTAATAGAATTAGTTTGATAGTAAGTAACATCAAAACCTAACCGGTTTTTGAAAAAAGCCATTTCCAACCCTATTTCGCGGCTTTTAGTTCTTTCAGGTTTTAACTGTTTATTCTTCTTTTCATCGTTTGCCGAAAATAAGATGGCAGAACCGAACGGTGTAATTGGATCGTATGTATCTATTGTAGTACCCCATGGCGCCAAGTTACCCACCGTTGCATAGTTTACCCGAAGTTTACCGCTCGACAACCAGGGCACTTCAGTAAGGTGGTGTGAAAACAGCCAGCTGCCTGATACCGCATAATAGTTATAGGCATTAGCATCAACCGGCAAAGTAGAAGCCCGGTCTCTGCGGAAGGTAGCGTCCAATGATAAGTAATCCTGATAGCTCAGCGTGGCGCCAGCAAAATAGCCGTCTACATCAATCGGCTGATAGCTTTCAACCGGTGCTACCGTTCCTTTTGAATTGGAAAGGGCGTATAAATGGGGAATGATCATACCACCAGATGTAGCAGCCAGCGTTGAATTCGAATTTGACTTCCGCATATTGGTACCCAACAGGCCCTTGAAATTAAGATCCTTGGTTATGTCCTTGTCAATATTGGCCATCAGGTCGTAGTTGGTTTCATTGAACGTACGGTCGTAGCGGGTGTAAGAAGATGTACCCTGGCTACCCACGGCAACGCGTTCTTCCTGTAATTCGGAATAATTATCAACTGAAACACGCCCCAGGAAGCTTAACCAATCGGTTAATTTGTAATCGAGTGATGCATAGCCAAACGCGCGATTACGCCAATCTGTTTCATAATTCTCGTAAATGGTCCAGTAGTAATTATCAGTGTAAATGGGAATAAGGCCATTTGTTTCATCCTGCGGGTTCTTCCAGTTCCAGGTAATATTCTGGCGGTTCCTGAAGTAGGCTTCTTTTTGTTCTTTTATATCAACGTTTACTTCATACCACTGTCTGAAATTCTGGTTGATATTGCGGCCACTGTAACCGGTTCCGTACCGGCCCTTGCCATCGATCCTGGAATAGTTGATTGAAGCACTGGCCGTTAATTTTGGCGTAATTTGATAGGTAGCGCCGAAGTTCACAATATTTTTCCGGAGTCTGCTGTTTGGCAGGATCCCTTTCTCTTCGTTACGGGTATAGCCTAATTTAAAAGACCCCTTATCGCTGGCGCCATCCAACATAATACTTTCGTTATTCGAAAGGTGGGTTTCATAAAATGTAGACGGGTCGTTTTGGGCGGCTACCCAGGGACGGGCTTTATGGTAATTGGGACCGTTTTTATCAAATGCATCCCATTGATACACCATTAAATTGGGATCGAATTTAACACCGTAAGAAGCATCTTCAGTAGTAGGCGTTACATAATCTTTCACCCCATCGCCATTCACATCAAAATAGAAAAATCCATCTTTCTGGTATTTGGCAGAATAACCAGCGCCATATTGCTTCTGGTATTCAGGAAAGGTTTTTCTGTCCATTGAGTTGATAGTAACACCTGAGTTCACAGTTAATCCCAGTCCTTTTCTTGCTTTTTTGGTAGTGATCATAATTACACCATTGGCAGCTCGTGAACCATACAGGGCAGTGGCGGCGGCGCCTTTCAATACGTTGATGGTTTCAATATCATCGGGGTTGATGTCGGCAGCAGCATTACCATAATCATAACCACCGCGGCCGGTTGTCTGGGTGGGCGCAATGGTGGTAACGGGTCTTGTATTCATTGAGTTATCAACGGGAACTCCGTCTACAACAAATAAAGCCTGATTATTACCAACAAGTGATTTGGTACCACGGATCACAATATTGGTAGAGCTACCCATACCGTTTCCCTGGTTAATCTGTAATCCTGAAACTTTACCTGAAAGTGCGGCAAAGGCATTGCCGGTGCGATTTTTACTAACATCATCGCCTGCAACAATTTGGGCAGCGTAAGGCAGGGTGTTTTTAGAACGTTTAATACCCAGGGCGGTAACCACTACCTCATTCATTGTTTCAGAGCTGTTCAATGCAATCAACAGTGTTCCCGAACTGGCTTTTAATTCAGTTGCTTCAAAACCAACAGCTGAAATAACAAAGGTGGCATTAGCGGGAGCGTTGAGGGAAAATTTGCCGTTTGCATCGGCGGCGGTGGCATTGTTGGTTCCTTTGATCTTAATAGTGGCAAAGGGAATGGGATCTCCTTTCGAGTCCTTTACCTGGCCGGAGACAGTTTTGGTTTGCCCCAGGGCCATAGCAGTGCATAGCACTAACACTGCTAGCAGTGATAGCATTTTTCTCATGTGACTTGTAAGTTTAATTTTGAGGTTCTAAATGTATCGAAAATCCTGATTAAACATCAAAAAAAAGTTAAAACAGGAAATCCGGTAAAATAACCAATTTGGGGCTAGACAAGCTGGAATTGAAAAGTGCTGCAATCGTTTTTGCCACTAGAAACCGGTCAAAAAATGGTGAAAACCAGATCTAAGCAATAAAATATAGGGATAAATTCTTCTATTTTGGCGGGTAATGTATTATGCAAATCACTTAATTAATTTTTTTAAGAACCAAGTGTTTTATTTAAGAATCCGGCACCGGTTTACCTCTTTTGAATAAAATGAGCCACAGGAACGGGCAAAAAAGAAATGGCTTCCCGATACATCGGGAAGCCATTTTTATTGATTGAGATCAATTTAATTCCTACTTAATTTTTATGACTACTACCCCCGAACCGAAGTTACCACTGATGTTATAGCCGGTTTTATCAATGCTGGTGATGGCAAAGCCCAGGGCCCATTTGCCTCCAGCGAGGTTAGCGGGGTTGAACTTCACTTGTAAATACCCCGTATTGGACCCTTTGGGAATGGTAACAATATTGTTTTGATTAACAATAGAAACCAATGTACTGGATGGCACTTTATACGAAACACCATTGGCAGTATTAAAATCGTCTACCAGCTGAGAATTTAATGACACGGTAACATTTATATCCTCTGAAGCTCCATTTGGTGTAGCCAGGTTAATGGGAACCAGGTTTACAGTAGTGTCATTATTACTGTTTTTGTAGGTAAGGCTAACAAAGTTTGAAGCGTCAGTAGCTGATATCTTCATCTCTATTACCTTGTACGTTTGCGCAGGGCGGGTAGCCTGTATTTGCTGATCGTCGTACGGCTTATCTTTTAAACAGCTTGTCATGCCCAACGATACCAGCGCTAATGATAATGTTATTTTTATATAAGATAGTTTCATTGTAATTCTTTTTAGGTGATTCGCTTATGGTTGCCAGAACATTTTGGTATCAAACTGGCTAATGGTTCCCTGCGCACGCGCATTATCACCGTTAGAGGTATACTCAGATTGAGGTAATAATATTCTTACAGGAAGAGTGGGCTTGCTGGCATTCGCAGAAATATATCCCTTATCTGTTAACATATCCAATCTTCTTATATCGCTCCATGCTTCAACAGGGTCAATGCCGCACAATGCGAGATATTTCTGATTGGCAATAAATTTAGCCTGATCCAAAACGCTTGATGCCGCAACGGTGGCCCAATTGGCAATAGCATTACCACTCATATAGGTAGAGGCTGCGGTAGTTGCATCTGGTACACCTAACCAGGTAAACGATTCTTTAACTGCACTTTCATAAGTAGCTTGTGCATTACCGGGCAACCAGCCTCTGGCTATAGCCTCTGCTTCCAGGAACCTGCATTCAAAAGCAGGGAATATCCATTGGTCCTGTGTAGCACTGCCTACTAAACCAGGCCCAAAATAAGAACTTTTTTTACCTACAGGATTACCAGCTGCTAAACCATACACGCATCCTGTAATTGCACCCCCGGCACTTGGAGCCCTATAATAACGGCTTAATCTGGGATCGTTTGTGCTATTTAAGAGATCTACAAAGTAACTATTAGCCCTTGCACTGGCGTCTGCCTGAGATCCGGTTGGCGTAAAACCGAAATTTGCATAGAAGGGCGATTGCTTATTCACATCATTCACATAACCCGGGTTCACATCAATATTGTCACCTGGTTGCAAAATAGGGCCGTTGGCTTGTATTTTAGCGAGCTCGGCAGCAGGATTAAAGCCATTTACTTGCGACTGACGGATCAACAACCGCAACTTAAGGGTGTTGGCAAATTTTGTCCACAGCGTTACATCACCTTTGTTTACAATATCAGTTGTAGCAAAGGTAGTTTTAGGCGTACCCTGCAAATAAATTATTGCCGAATCAAGGCTTTTTTGTAACGCTGTATATATATCCTGCGCTTTATCGTATGATGGTTGTGCTACTATACTTCCCTGGAAGGCCTTTGAATAAGGGATATTCCCGAAAATATCTACCATATCCTGCCAAAGGCGTGCGGATAATACCATAGAAGCACCCGCCAAAACCGAGTCACCTGCAGCCTGTGCTTTTTGTTTTGTGAGATAGAGATCAAAAAGCACATTGTATTCATTCTCCCACAATACATCGCCAAAATTAAAACTGATAATATAAGAGGTTTCGTCCTGTATAATTGCATAATCGCCGGCTTGCGCAAAATATCCCACCCAGTTTTGAAGAAACCGAAGGTTGGCACTTGCCAAACGAGCCCCTACATTATGAGCTGCATTGGGAAAAATGAGCTCGGCAGTCATGTTTGCATCGGTAGGGCGGTTAGGATCATCGTTTACATCGAGAAAACTTTTTTTACAACCTGTGCAGGCAACAATCACCGCCAGCACCGCGACACATAATCTTCTGTTTATATTAAAGTATTTCATTTATTAATTCGTTTAATATTTGATTAGAACTGAACTGTTATTGAACCGCCATAGAATCTTGAAGCGGGCGACTGGAATGAACTACTGATACCATAGGTGTTGTTGGTAGAAGAGTAGTTGAATTCAGGATCACCCCATTGATTTGATTTTGGCACGATCAAAAACAGGTTTCTTCCAATTCCACTTACAGTTACACGTTGAATATACTTTCCGCCGCCAATCCATTTTGAAGGCAATGTATAAGAGAGGTTAAGCTCTCTCAAACGCCAGGCTGCAGCACTTGCAAAATAATTGGTAGCTATACCGTTGTTAGTGGCAGAACCGGTCCAAAAGCCATAGTTACCATCCATTACCTGGATATTGGTATTATCAACAAATTTTCCTGAAGCATCTTTGTAAACAGAATTAGGGAATACAAAACGTTGACGGCCATATTCAGCACTGCGTTTTGAAATACCGGCAAAATCCATATCAGAACCCATACCAGCATAAAAACTATGTCCGGTCTTATAATCCCATGTCATACTAACTGAGAAATTACCAATTGTATAAGAAGGCGTTAAACCTACCACCCATAAAGGCAATGAACGGCCCTTTACTGTCAGCGCAGCAGCCTGTGAAGGATAACCGGTCACCGCATCAACGATCACTTTACCGGTAGCAGAATCTCTTTGATAATCAGAAAGCTGGAAGGCAAAAGCAGGCTTACCTACAATGGCAACGTTGTTAACGGTAGGAGCGCTTACTGAATTCTGGAAGAATCCGGAGTTACCACCAATTACAACTGGTAAGTTACCCAAAGTACGGGTTACTTTATTGTCGTTATAGGTTACATTCATTCTAAAGTCAATTCTACCTTTTCCAATATTTACCACAGGGCTCAAATTCAGATCCATTTCAACACCCTGGTTCTTGAAATCGGCAGCATTAGCCAGGAAATTTTTATAACCGGTTGTTACAGATTGAGATACCGACAGAATTTGATCGGTATTATTCTGATTGAAGTAAGTGGCTTCTACATTGATGCGATTATGCATAAATCCTAATTCTGCACCAAATTCTATTGTTCTTACAAACTCTGGTTTCAGATTAGGACTGGGAAGAAGGTCATTGGCAGTATAACCTGCAGTGTTACCAAAGGGGAACCCGGTTGCCTGAGAGTAATTGGGCACTAATGAATAGGGGCCTATAGTTACGTTACCCGTTTTTGAAATAGCACCTCTTACTTTAGCATAGGAGATAACGCCGCTGGTTTGAATAGCGGGTATAGCTTCAGACAGTACTACTGCCGCATTGGCGCCAGGGTAGAAGAAAGAACGGTTTTCACGCAACAAACGGCTATCCCAATCATTTCTTCCGGTAAATTCTACATTCGCCCATCCTTTATAGCTAAAGCCAACACTACCATAGGCAGATAATAACCTTGTTGTAATAGAATAGTTATCACCGTTATTAGAGGTTTGACTACTTCCATCATATGAAGGTACTTTGGCATCGCCACTGCGTAAACCTACATTATACAAGTAAGGCACGCTGAGGTTATTACCACCAACAGCAATGTCTTTGTAACGATTCTGGCGCACCATGCCACCAGCCAGGTATCTTACAGTAAAGTCTTTATTGATCTTGTGATCGCCATGCAGGAAGTAATCGAGGTTAATGCGGGAAGCATTGTTCTGGGCATCCAACACATTTCCGCGGCGATTTACATACTGGGTTGGGTTACGGTTTGCCTCAGCCCATGGCGTAACAACAACAGGAGCCGTTGTATTTTCATAATTCCTGAAAGCCAGGTTTGAGCTTAATCTTGCTGAAGCATTCAGCCAGTCGAAAACTTTGTAATGTACATCCAGGTTACCGATCAGGTCATCTTCACGCCCTTTTTGACGCAGGTTCCCGATCACCCAATATGGGTTAACGGCATACTCGTTATAATAGTTCGAGAACTGGGCAAACTTGTTGTTTCTCCAGTCTTTATAATCCAGCAGGGGTACGTTGCTTGGTGTTTGCAGCACCTGGAAGAAAATACTTCCGTTGTAAGACCCGGGGAACAGGTCTTTCATCCCCTGCTCATTTACTACGTCAAAATTCTGCTGAATATAGTTTAATCCATAACTCACGTTCAATCTGCCGTAAGTCTTAGAAGCATTAAAACGGAAACTGGTCCTCCTGTTCTTATCATTAGGCATCAGACCATTTATTTTGGCATCCTGAATACTGGCATAAAAATCTTCACCAGCAACTGAAATAGAGTTCTGCCAGGTCATACCAGTGTTCCAGAATTTAATTTTGTCTTTATAATGACGGTCATCATATGGACCACTTTGAATAGAACCATCTTCGAGACGTATGCCGATATTTTTGATAGAGCCATCAAACTTAGGACCGTACATCTGGTTCTCTTCGGGCACATAACCATAGTTGCCATACTGATCAACTACTTCACCGGCGCCCATCCCGAATTCACGTTGTAATTTGGGAAAGTAAGCTACAGTTGCAGCCTGCAAAGTGGAGTTTACAGTTACATTGAATTTCTTTTGAGTTCCTTTTTTGGTGGTAATTAAGATAACACCATTCACGGCATCAGGACCGTAAATAGCTGCAGAGGCAGCACTTTTCAACACAGTCAGATCCTGAATGTCATCTGGAGGAATGGTTGTAAGAAAAGTTAACGGTGTGGGCGCACCATCTACTACCAGCATCGGTTGGTTATTACCGGTAAGTGAGCGAATACCCCGGATGTTGATCTTGGCATTTTCAAATACACCACTGTTGGTGGTAGTAATGGAAACACCGGATACTTTACCGTTAAGGGCTTGCTGTACGTTCACCGCCTTACCCTGGGTAAGCGTTTTGCTGGTAACAGAAGTAGCAGCATAACCTAACTCTTTGGCCTGACGCTTAATACCCAATGAGGTGGTTACTACTACAGTACTCAACTCATTGTCAAGCCTTGACAGGTTAACGGTAATAGTCTCACCGGCGTGTGCGGTGCTTACCTCACGAGTTTCTACACCTGCAGCACTCACTACCAGTATTGCATTTGGCGGAACGCTGAGCTTGAAATTACCGCCCTCGTCTGCTGAGGTACCCAAACTTGATTTTTTGACTTTAATAGAAGCGAAGGGGATTGGGTCGCCTTTATCATCTAATACACGACCCGCAATCTGGCGATTTTGTGCAATCGCCACAACTGATAGCAAGGCTGCTATCAGCAGTGATAGAATTTTTCTCATGAGACTTGTAGATTTTTTAAATAAATAAACCCGAAAACTAAAACCTGATACTCAAAAAAAATTTAATTCATTGATTAATAAAATAATTTTAAACTAACCGGTAGACAAACTGAAATCAGTAACCGCTGCAAACAAGTGACACACAAAATTTTTCAAGAAAACTTTACTATTGTGACGCCCATGCACCAATTAGCGATAGATCTAATATGTGATTAATTTCTGTCACGCTACGAAATCTTAACAGTTTGCTAATTTTACAGGGCGGCAAATTTATATAAAAAATATTTTGGAATGTGAATAACCGAATTTAATTCCCGGTTTAATTACATTTTAATTTGCTTAATATTTCGCCACCGAACAAAAATGTAAAATGATTGTTCATCGCCTTGTAAAAATAATTTGAAGCTTTGTATCCAACTTGTTATACGCTTCACTTAAAGCATTGGTCGGTGCTTTAGATGGGTAAAGGGTTTGTGCCACAGATAGGGAAAAAAGGCAATTAAATTTTCGAGGTTGCTGCATTAACAACCGGCGTGTTAACCGGTAATTAACATTAATAATATAACGGAACGCTTTATTAAAAAGCGGAGGTATAGAAAAATTATATAATACGGTATTTTCAAAAGCGTATAAACGACTGTTATAACCATCCGTTTCAACGTATTGAGCGCGTACATTAAAGAAAAATGGTTTGAACGCAGGCTTTACATACACATCGGTGTAAAAAAGAAAACCGGTTTCTTTTTGTTTGCTGTTACGCGCATACCAAACCGTTTCAACCCGGCTTCGCAACTCAACCACCTTATCCAAACGATAACTTATATGAGTTCGCCAGTTTAACCGGGTAACCGGTACTACCGGTGAAATGCCTGGAAGAGAATCGGTTTCATTTATTGATTTTGTTTCATATCTGAAGCGGGTATACATTTCCAGGTATTTGTTGGGCATATATGCCAATTGAACCAGGTATTCGTGCCCATCAGATGGCGCGTTCACCTGGTACTTTAACCAGGGAAATCTGAAAACGTCCATATATACATCCAGTTTCCAGGCAGCTACCGGCCTGATGGAGATTCCCGCATAGCACCCGTTTTCATTTACTGGCAAACTGTTTTCAGTAAACGCATTGCTGAATAGCGACTGATACCGGCTATTAATATTACGGTATAAGATCGCCAGGTCAACTTTGGGGTCAAGACTGGCGAGCAATCCGTGTATCATGGCCCTGTTTAATAATTTATCAACAGCCACCTCGCCATACACATGCATATTTCGGAACGTATAACTATAATCGAAACTATAATTACTCCAGTTGCGGCCATTAATGGCAAACTGATCATATGCCTGCCCACCTGGCTGCAGAGGTTTCGACAGCTGATATTGAACGGTATTAACGCCAATGTGTGACCGGTTGTTGGCCAGCCTCAAAGCTGCACCGGTTGTAATGCATTGCACATTGTTACGGTCGTTCAGTTCGGCAAGTGTGCGGTGATACCCGGTTGTTATAATAGAAGAAATGTATTCGGTCGAATTCAGGAAGCTGTCCGATACAAGGTTCGCATTCAGTTTCCGGTAGGAACCAAAAGCCGTAAACTGGAAACTTTTCTTTTGTAAGGTAACCCCAATGCCCCGGTGAAAGTTATATTCGCCGGCTGAATTATAAGGTTGTAAAGGCGCGCCCTGTCGCTTTACCGCCAACACCTCAGCGCTTTTCTTGAATGCCATTCCCTGCCATTGAATTAGTCCCTGCCCAAACCCAACCGTAAAATCACCAATGGCCAGCGATTGAATGATACCCAGTTTGCGGGCGAAGAAGTGGAAGGAATAAAAATCGAACCCATTCTTTTGCGTGCCTTTGAAAAATTGTTCACCGGCGTCTTTATCGCCGGTTATACCAAATTGCAACAGGTTCTTATAATTGTATTTATACCGCACCAGCACTGCCGCTGCGCTTCCCAGGTAATTTTGGGTAGCTTTCGCATCTTCGCCGGAAGTGCTTACGGTTTGTGCCAACCGCAATAAAAGGGTTTGCTCCCCATTCCGGAAGCGTTCTCCCAAACGTTCTACTATGCTTTTTTGATCGCTTACTGTAACATAGGGCAACAGCCGCTTTATAGTTGGCACATCCCAGGCCGGTACGGCCTGCAATTCGTTCACATGTACCAGCGGCCCCAATAAGTTGCGGTACAATAAGAAATTGCTTATTTGCAGATCAGTTAACAGGCGAAGATTTTTCAGGTCATTTTCAGTAGCGGCATTTAAATTCAGCGGATGCTTTTGTAAATACTCCAGTTGCTGCCATTGGCTGTCATCTTCTGTTATCCCTTCATCCCGTTCGGCCTGCATTTCGAGTTGTTGCTCATTAACGGGGGTGGGTGGCTTTTCCTGTGCCGCCACCACCATTCCCTGCGCAATCAACCATATGAACAGGGACCATTTCACGGCTCCGTTTTTTGTTTTCCATAAAATAGCAGCAGCAATCCCGGCGAAAGGCCCAGTTGCGGGTGATACCGTACACAAACATCGGCCCGGCAATTCTTCCATTGCCAGCCCATTCCTATATATGGTGAAGAAGTTGCGGTGGTAATACCGGTGCGAACAAACAGCCGGTCGGTCACTAACACATATTGCAAACCCGCCTGCACATTTACCGGCTTGTTTTCTTCTTTGGTAAGCTCCGCACTCAGGAATAATTGTTTCGATGCTTCATAGCCGGCACCGAACTGGTATACGGAGGCCAGCTTTTCCCCGCTATGGTTGCGAAAATGCCCACCTACCGGGTTTATGAGGTGAAAACCGGTTACAACCGTGGAAGTGACCTGCCACTGGCTGCCTACTTCAAACCCAATTGCGGCATCATTGCCATACCCTGCTATATGCATCATATTATAATTACACTGAATGCCCAAGCTCACCCGCCCCAGATTTTTGCCATAGGCAAGCCCCACCTGGCTTTCATTAAAATCGCTAAACCCTGCATATTGCATGGTAATACCTACCCCACCCCTGTTTACCGGCATGGCGGCGTTGGCCATATACAGGGACAGGGCCTTCAACCCATATTTTTGTTCGGCATAAACACCTGCACTTGTTCTGGAAATATTACCCAGCGAAGCCTGGTTGGCCAGAAAGGAAAATGATTGGGTAAACTGATGGCTGTAAGCACCCAAACCGGTATACAATGTACCTGGTGAGTAATGTATTGACTGGCCATAAGCTAGCCAGGGGATAAGAAATAATGGCAATAAAAAGTTTCTCAAAACAGCAAGCTTTTCAGTATCAGGCTATAAACATATTTAAATATTGCTGATATAACAAATTTTTTATTCAGGTTAGGGCAACTTGGCGCAGTACTTTACCTTTGCGCCATGAAAATTTTAGACGGGCAGCTTGTATCGCAGGCAACAAAGGACGAATTGAAAATTAAGGTGGCTCAACTGGTAGCGGAAGGAAAAAAGGTACCGCATTTGGCCGCTGTATTGGTTGGTAACAATGGAGCCAGTGAAACCTACGTAGGTTCTAAAGTAAAAACCTGTGAAGAGATCGGATTCCATTCTACCCTCATTCGCCTCGAAGACACCATCACAGAGTATAAATTGCTGGAAGCAATTGAAAAGTTGAACGATAACCCCGATGTGGATGGTATTCTGGTACAATTGCCTTTGCCTAAACATATTTCTGATGAAAAAGTGATCAACGCCATTGATCCGTCGAAAGATGTGGATGGTTTTCATCCCGTGAGTGTTGGGAAAATGGTGCAGGGGCTTCCTACTTTTATTCCCGCCACCCCGCATGGCATTATGCTGATGCTGGAACATTATAAAATAGATACCAAAGGTAAACATGCCGTAGTTATAGGCCGCAGTAATATTGTGGGCCGTCCTATGAGCATACTGCTGAGCGCCAATACCAACCCTGGCAATTGCACAGTTACTATTTGCCATTCAGCCACCAAAAATTTAAAAGAGCTTTGTCTGCAGGCAGATATCATTGTGGCTGCGTTGGGCAAGCCTGAATTTGTTACAGCCGACATGGTGAAGGATGGCGCTATTGTAATTGACGTAGGTATTACCCGTGTTGCCGACGCTACTAAAAAAAGAGGGTATGCATTAAAAGGCGATGTGCAGTTCGATACTGTTTCGCCCAAATGCTCCTGGATAACGCCGGTGCCAGGTGGCGTTGGTCCCATGACCATTGCCGCGCTGATGAAAAATACTTACAAAGCCTGCATAGACAAGAATTAGATAATGTGATAATGAGATAATTCGCAAATTCGGGAAACCCGATTATAATCGGAGTTCACAAAATTTAAGCATCATCACATTATTCAATTATCGAATTATCACATTGACTTTCCCGAACTTTGTTTCAATGACAAAAGCTACAATAGATATTCAATATCCTGTAATGGAAGCCTTCTACACGCTTCAAGGTGAAGGCTATCACCAGGGAAAAGCAGCTTATTTTGTTCGCCTGGGCGGATGTGATGTGGGTTGTGTGTGGTGCGATGTTAAGGACAGTTGGGAAGCCGGCAAACATCCGCTGCAAACAATTAATACCATTGTTGCCGGCGCCACTGCATTCCCTGGCCGTTTGGCCATAGTTACCGGGGGCGAACCGTTAATGCATAACCTCGATGCACTGACCGATGCACTGCATGCCGCCGGTTTTGCCACCAACATTGAAACCTCCGGCGCCTGGCCGGTTAGCGGTTCCTGGGACTGGATCTGTTTATCGCCTAAAAAATTCAAAGCCCCGCTTCCTGAAATATTACCTTTGGCCAATGAATTGAAAGTGGTGATCTATAACAAAAGCGATTTTGAATGGGCTGAGAAATATGCCGCCCTTGTTTCATCTTCCTGTAAATTATTCCTGCAACCTGAATGGAGTAAATCGGCTCTTGTAACCCCGCTTATCATCGACTACATCAAGGACAATCCGCGGTGGGAGTTCTCGCTTCAATTACACAAATATATTCATGTGCCTTAATGGCAATTTATAACGCTTTCTTATATACTTTTTGGCCGGAATTATCGTCTGGTAGGGGGTGATTTTTTATCTTTATTGATGAGTTGATAATGCGGCAAGAGAAGAACCGGGTGAGAAATGTTACATTGTCGCGAGTCATTTCACGTTTGACGTTTCACGATAAAAATATCAGATGATTAAGAAACTAATTACAATATCCATTTGCGCCACGCTTTTATATTCAGCAGCTCAGGCACAATACGATCCTGACAAGGTGAGTAAAAAGGCAAAAGCCCTTTTTGAAAAAGCCTATGGAATTGCCATGAATGGCAATTATGCCGAAAGTATTAAAACCCTGCAGGATGCTATTAAAATAGAACCTCGCTATATGGAAGCTTATTTATCTATTGCGGGTTTATATTTTCAACAGAAGAACTATCAAAACGCCATCGATAATTACGAGAAAGCAAAGGGTATAGACAGCAGCTGGTTTAAAGAATACAACCTGCCCTACTCTATTAACCTGGCTGGTGTGGGTGAATTTCAAAAAGCATTACAGGCGATAAATGAGTTCTTATCGGTGCCTAACATTAATGAACAGAGCAGGAAGGCTGCTGACTACCGCCGTAAAACCTATCAGTTTGCGATCGACTATGCCAATCAACACCCGGCAGGCAATTACAAGTTTGCCCCTCAGAATATGGGCGATAGCATTAACAGTGACCAGCTCGAGTATTTTCCAACGTTTACTATCGACGAGGGGGATTTTATTTTTACCCGCCGCGTAAATGGCAATGAAGATTTTTATGAATCTCATTTTGTGAACGGCCACTGGACAAAAGCCGCGCCTTTACCGGGCGACATCAATTCGAACCTGAATGAAGGCGCCTCTAATATTTCGCAGGATGGCCAATGGTTGATATTCACAGGGTGTAATTTCCCTTATGGCTATGGCAGTTGCGATCTGTATATTTCTTATTTAACACCCCAGGGCTGGAGCAAACCCGAGAACATGGGCAACCGCATTAATACCGAGTCGTGGGAATCGGCGCCAAGCCTTTCGCCCGATAAACGCGACCTGTATTTTGCCAGCGGCCGCCCCGGTGGTTATGGCGGCCAGGACCTGTACGTAACCCACCAATTGCCCAATGGCCGCTGGAGCGAACCTGAAAACCTTGGGCCCGAAATAAATACTATCGGCGATGAGAGTGCACCCTATATTCATGCCGATAACCAAACCCTTTATTTTACATCGGGTGGCCACCTGGGTTATGGTGGTACCGACCTGTTCATGGCAAAAAAACAGGGCAAGGGCTGGAGCAAACCTGTAAACCTTGGCTATCCCATCAATACTATTGAGAACGAAGGCAGCCTGGTAGTAGCGGCCGATGGTAAAACTGCTTATTATACCAGCGATCGCAGCGATTCCCGCGGCGGTCTCGACCTGTATTCCTTTGAACTGCGGGAAGACGTTCGCCCCGCCAGAACGTTGTGGGTAAAAGGAAAGGTATTCGACAAAAAAACATTGAAAGGATTGCCTTCGGGTGTTGAACTTACCGATTTGGGCACCCGCGATGTAATAAGCAGGGTACAAACCGATGCAACGGGTAATTACCTCATCACTTTACCTGTGGGTAAAGATTATGCGTTCAATGTAAAACGCCGGGGGTACCTGTTCTTCTCAGAAAACTTTTCCCTGAGCCAGAAAGCACCTGATAGCACGTACAAGATAGATATCCCTTTACAACCTATTGAAGCCAATGCGAGCGTTGTGTTAAAGAATATCTTTTTTGAATCGGGTAAGTTTGATCTGAAGCCCGAATCGACCATTGAGCTGGATAATATTTTCCAGTTAATGAAAGAAAATCCCACACTTAAAATACAGATCAGCGGTCATACCGATAACGTAGGTAAAGCCGCCGATAATATGGCGCTCTCCAACAACCGCGCCCAGGCTGTGGTGAAATACCTGATAAGCAAAGGCATTGAACAGACGCGCCTCACGTTTAAAGGTTACGGTGCCACACAACCTGTTGCAGATAATGCCAGTGAAGCAGGCAGGGCACAAAATAGAAGAACCGAATTGCAGGTTATTAGTCAATAGACAATAACCAACGCATAAGTAGTTAACCGGCCTCGGTACAAAATTGAACTGTACCGAGGCTTTTTTATTACTGTTTAATTCTCGAAAAGAAGGATTAAATTTGTTTAGATTTATTGATCCCGCTATGATAAACGATCTGCTATACCAGCTGGCATTAACGCATGTGCCTCAAATTGGCTGCGTACATGCCAAGTTACTCATTGAACAATTTCATTCTGCCGAAGCTATATTCAAAGCCAGCATTTCCCAACTGGAAAAAACCGAAGGCATAGGAACCGTGCGCGCCCAGCAAATTAAACAGTTCAGGGATTTTGCCAAACT
>Ga0209646_1000565_pt1 | contig 15444 bp, 13 predicted proteins | sample AraplaL_Col_mTSA_FD_184259 | JGI IMG/M metagenome (GOLD analysis project Ga0209646, IMG submission 184259) | Arabidopsis root microbial communities from the University of North Carolina, USA - plate scrape CL_Col_mTSA (SPAdes) (version 2) | ecosystem: Host-associated > Plants > Roots >...
GATTACCATTGCCAATGATTACCCTGTCCAGATCGTTTATTGCATAATCCCCGTTTATATCTTTATATTTTAAATCGCCCGGTAAAATGGGTTTACCACCGCGATAGCTGGCAAACTTTGCAGCCTCCGCTCTTTCTGATTCTGTCCATACACCCTCCCGTATCAGGCCCCAGAATGAACCAACAGGTTTTCCAACCTGAATGATACCGGTGTTTGATAAAAAGTTCGGATTGCCTGAGAAGATGGGTGCCGGCGTGGCCAGCGAAAGCACTTTATTTCTGTTGAAGGAAATATTAAAAGTTGTGTTCCAGGAGAAGTCTTGGGTTTTCACATTGACCGTTTTCAAACCAAACTCAAGCCCCTTGTTCTCCATACTGCCTACATTTCGGAAATAAGAAGCATAACCGGTTGATCTTGGAATGGGTGCATCCAGCAACATGTCGGTTGTTTTACGGTAATAGGCATCTACTTCCAGGTTGATCCTGTTCTCAAACAAACCCAGTTCAAGACCGGCATCTGTTTGCGCCGTTTTTTCCCATTTCAGATCAGGATTTCCTAACCTGCCTGTACCCACACCTGAGAAACGGGCGTTGTTAAAAACACCTGTGTAAGAGCCCAGTAAGGCATCTGATGAATAGGGCGCAATTTCTGAGTTACCCGTTAAACCGGTGCTTACGCGCAGTTTAAGATGGGAGATGGCTTTGTTGTTTTTAAGAAAATCTTCGTTGCCGGCATTCCAGGCAACACCAGCCGATGGGAAGAATGCATACTTATGGTTGTCACCAAATTTTGAGCTGCCATCAATACGGCCGGTAACCGTTAACATGTATTTTTGTTTGTAACCATAATTCACCCGCCCAAAGTAAGAGTTGAAAGCAAAGTTGCTTTTGCCTGAGCTGGATGCGTTCTGCACACTACCCTGTCCCAGGTTATAATACTGGAAGAAGTCAGTCGAAAAGTTCTGGGCGCTGGCGTTATCCGAAACATAATTTGTTCCCTGCCAGGAAAGGCCCACCAAACCATTTACCGTATGATCTCCGTGAAAAGTTTTGTTGTAGTTCAGGAATGTTTCAGACGACCAGTATATTTCCCGATTATTAAAAATACTGGCGATACCGTTTTGGTCCATTGAGATATTGGAAAGCCCGCGGCCGCTAAACTGGTTTTCCTGTCTTTGTACAACATTCACCCCCACCTGACTTTTGATATCGAAACCATTGCCGAGGAAAAGATTTATGTAAGAATGGCCAAGCATGTTCTGCACATTCACTATATATTTTCTGTCGGTAAGAATGTGCACGGGGTTACTGCCGCCTTCAGCGCCAGGGTACAGGTAGTTATCACCCCAGGTTCCATCGGCAAATTTAACAGGCAAAAAGGGGAACGATTCTGTGATCATACGCACAGAGTTCAATCCACCTGTGCCCTGATCTACCAGGTTTTCCTCCTGGTTATTATAGCTCAAACTACCACCCATCCGCAGCCATTCTTTTGGTTTCAGATCAAGTACGAACCGGGCAGCATAGCGTTTCAGATAAGAATTAAGCAGCAAGCCATTATCATCGCGATAGTTCAGGAACAAGCCATATAAGTTATTATCGCTTCCCCCAGTAACACCTATCTGATGGTTTTGAGAAAGTTTATGTTGTAACGATTCTTTCAGCCAGTCGGTATTATACAAAGGTTTACCATTGGCATCAAACATGTTAGGCAGGCTCTTTCTTTTTACTCTTGGATCTACTGCCGAAGAATAGTTTCCTGCAGCCCATCCGTCCGGGTCATATACTTTTATATTATCATAGGCCAGATCTTCGAGATCGAGGTATTGCTGGGCATTCAGCATGTGCACTCTTTTGGGCCCAATAGTAGGCACACTGTAATTACCATCATACGTAACTTTTGCCGGCCCGTTGGTACCACGCTTGGTGGTAATAAGCACTACACCGTTGGCGCCGCGGGCGCCGTAAATAGCAGTTCCCGATGCATCTTTCAGTACTTCCACCGAAGCAATGTCATTCGGGTTAATGTAATCGATAGAATTACTGTTCTGCGTTTGGTTGCCGATGGGTAAATACACCCCATCCACTACATACAACGGATTGTTCGAGGAGTTAATGGAACTGAAGCCGCGGATACGGATCATGGTTTGACCACCGGGGCGACCCGAGTTGGTAGTTACCTGAACCCCCGCAATGCGACCTGATAACGCTTCGTTCACCGAAGCTGCCGGCCGCTCCTGAAGTTGGGAGGCTTTTACCGAACCTACAGATCCCGTAAGGTCCTTTTTCCTGGCGGTACCATAACCGATCACCACCACTTCACTCATGGAACCTTTACTCAATTGCAATTGAACATCGAGGGTTTCCTGCTCCCCTACCTTTACCTGAAAGCCTTCGTAACCCGTGTGGGTAAACGTAAGCGTGGCCCCGGGCATAACACTAATGCTGAAACTACCATTCATATCGGTAGTTGCGCCGGTGTTTTTACCTTTTACCTGTACCGATACTCCGGCTAGTGGTGTACCATCTTTAGCATCGGTCACTTTACCGCTGATTGGGCGGTTTTGAGAAAACGTTAAGGTTGAAATTAATAGTGCGAGGAAACTTAGCAGACATAGCCGTCCGATAAAATAAAACTGCTTTTTCATACGCATGCTTTGGTTATTAAATAATTACTACATCGTTATAGCTAATTGAGCAAAAGACCCTCACTACGTGACATAACATGCCCGTTAAAAACTCAGAAGGTTTTAAGTGAAAGTTTAATGCGCAAGCACCCGTACAGGAATTACAGACCAACTCCTGCGTCTATCATACCAAGGGATCAAAAAGGGGATGTACTAGGTAAAGGAATGCAAGGTGCAATTGCCTTTACCTGAAAGAATGATGCACTTATTTAGGGGCAGATTATTAAGGACAGAATTAACTACTCACTGTGTTTGTATTGTTAAGACCAATACAATAATGGTAATAAAATTTCTGTAGGCTCATATGACAATTCGTTTTTGCAAACTAAAATTAGTGATTCTAAAACGTTTTTGCAAAATATTTATCAAGCAGCGGAAGTTAATTTTTTGAGAGCAGGAACCAGCATGTTCAATAAATTCTATGTAATGCTTTACCTAAGCCCATTACGGCTTACATAATGTAGTAAACAGGGTTGAAGATTTGTAGTAACCCTGGTATTGTAATAAATAAAGACGCAAAAATTTGCAGGCAGCTTGCCTGCCTTTCATTGAACAACTACTTTACTTTCTGTACAAATTCTGTAGTACCTCGTATAATAAGGCCAGGAGAGATCTCAATTTTCGTTTCTACGGAAGTCCCATTCCCCTTCCCCAGCTGGTCCATCAGCAGCTCCAGGGCGGTCCTGGCAATTTCTTCGGCCGGCTGCTGAATACAGGTTATGCCCGGCGGATACAGGCGGAAAACATCATGGTCGTCAAAGCAGATCATCGCCAAATCATCGGGCAGTTTTAAACCCAGGCGGTGAATGCCTTCCAGCCCCAGCAAACCCAGGTAATTGGTAGCAAAGAACACAGCTTCCAGTTCAGGCGTGTTCTTGATGAAGTCTGTTACCTGTTGAATGCCTTTTTCTTTTTCTTCTTCATATTTCAGGGTCAGCACCAGGTTATCGGTTTCCAGCCCTTCATTATGCATGGTATCGTGATAGGCTTTCAACCGCTCTTCCATTTGTACCAGGTTCAGGTCAACGGTCACAAAACCAATTCGCCGATAGCCTTTTTCAATCATGTGAGACATGCCTTTCTTTACACCTTCATAGTTATTAACAAGCACATGGGGCACATCAATGCCGGGAAAATAGCTGTCCATCAGCACAACAGGTTTATTGTCGGCAATCAGCTCGTTAATGTCCTGTTCCATACCAGGGGTGGGCGTAATAATGTATCCATCGACCTGGCGTTGCGCCAGCATGCCTATCAGCTCCTTACCTTTCTGCAACTTATTCTCTGTACTTGTGTACACTATCTTATAGCCAAAACGGGCGGCTTCCTCTTCTATGATCCGCGAAAGCGAAGCAAAAAAGTTACCCGAAATGGTTTCAACGATCAATCCTAATATCTGTGATTTTCCGGTTCTTAGGCTTACGGCAACCGGGTTAGGATGATATCCTTCCTTTTTAGCCACCTCCATGATCTTATTGGCAAGCGTTTCACTGATGCGCATTTGTTTAGCCTTGCCATTCAGAACAAACGATACTGTTGAGGGCGACACACCGGCTATGCGAGCTATATCTTTGAGGGAGACCCGTTTCATATTAGATTATATGTTATATAAAGGAGACTACTAAACTATGAAAATAAAACTTACGAAAATGGTTTTCCCCCATATAATAAAAAAACCCCGGTGTTAACACCGGGGCTCGTATAGCTAGTTGGAAGTTTAATTACTTAACTTCTACTTCAGCGCCAGCTTCTTTCAGCTTAGCAACCAGAGCGTCAGCATCAGCTTTGCTGATACCTTCTTTAACTGGTTTTGGAGCGCCATCAACTAAGTCTTTAGCTTCTTTCAAACCAAGACCAGTTAATTCTTTAACCACTTTAACTACGTTCAGTTTGTTAGCGCCACCGTTTTTCAGGATAACGTCGAAAGCAGTTTTCTCTTCTGCAGCAGGAGCAGCAGCACCAGCGCCAGGACCAGCGATAGCTACAGCAGCAGCTGCAGGCTCGATGCCATACTCTTCTTTCAGGATTTTTGCTAACTCGTTAACTTCTTTAACAGTCAGGCTTACTAACTGCTCAGCGAATGCTTTTAAATCTGCCATTGTTGTAAATTTTTCCCGCCTTCATTGCCTGTGCTCCGGCGGATGTTTAAAAAAATTAGAATAACCCCAGGCGTGGGTTAATATGTTGAGAACGATCAGTAATTACTGAGCGCGATCTTCTAAAGCTTTGATTAAACCAGCCAGTTTGTTGCCAGCGTTCAGGCCGCTGATAACATTCTTCGCAGGTGATTGCAACAGACCGATAATTTCCCCGATAAGGTCGTTTTTGCTTTTCAGGGTAGTCAGGGTAGCCAGTTGGTTGTCGCCTGTGAATACATCACCATCGATAAAGGCGGCTTTCAGTTCGGGTCTCAGCACAGCATCTTTTTTGCCCTTGCTGTTGGCATCACGGAAGTCGCTGAGGATCAGCGCCGGAGCCTTGGGATTCTCACTGAACATCAGAGCGGTAACGCCATTCAGTGATTCGAACATGCCTGCATACCTTTTTTCATCCAGGGCTTCAAGCGCCTTACGGATCAGGGTATTTTTGGCAACCTTCATTTCCACTTTCTTATTGAAACATACACGGCGCAGGTTACCTACCTGAGCAACCGTTAATGATTCTGTATTGGTAACATAGAAATTGTTGTATTGAGAAAATTTCTCTTTCAATACTTCAATTACTTCATTTTTTTCCTGTTTTGTCATAACGCTAAATTTTTGTTGGTTCAACTCATAATTCCGGTTAACCGAAACTATTTCGTCGCGTTATTAAAGTTTAGTTCATTAAAGATTTGGTGTCAACTGCAATAGCCGGACTCATAGAGCTGGCCATGAACACGCTTTTCAGGTAAGTGCCTTTTGCAGAAGAAGGCTTTGCCTTTACGATTGCATCGATCAGCTGGTGGCTGTTCTCAGCAATTTTCTCAGGGCTGAAGCTTACACGGCCGATAGAAGCGTGAATGATACCCGCTTTATCAACCTTAAAGGCGATCTTACCACCCTTCATATCGTTTACAGCTGCAGCTACATCATTGGTAACAGTACCTGTTTTAGGGTTGGGCATCAGGTTACGGGGACCTAAGATCTTACCCAGTTTACCAATTTTAGGCATCACTGAAGGCGTAGCGATGATAACATCTACGTCAGTCCAGCCACCTTCAATTTTTTGAACAAACTCATCCAGGCCAACAAAATCAGCGCCGGCTGATTTTGCATCAGCTTCTTTATCGGGCGTACATAAAACCAGTACTCTTTTAGTTTTACCAGTACCATGAGGCAGGATAACGGTACCACGAATAGCCTGGTCGGCTTTCTTGGGGTCAACACCCAAACGGATGTGAAGGTCTACCGATGCATCAAATTTGGTTGTATTAACAGTTTTCACGATAGAGGAAGCCTCTTTCAGTGAATACACTTTATTTTTATCGACTTTCGCGTCGACTGCTTTTCTTTTTTTAGGAACTCTTGCCATTGTAATTCAGTTTTACGAGCCCCGTCTTACCGGGACAGTGAACAATTAATTTTCCCAGGGAGCTTTACCATCCACGGTAAGACCCATGCTGCGGGCTGTACCAGCCACCATGCGCATAGCACTTTCCAGGGTGAAACAATTCAGGTCGGGCATTTTGTCTTTTGCAATAGCCTCTACCTGGTTCCAGTTCACTTTACCAACCTTATTACGGTTAGGCTCTTTAGAACCGCTTTGCAGTTTAGCAGCTTCCAGCAACTGAACGGCTGCAGGAGGAGTTTTAATTACAAACTCAAACGATTTGTCGCTATAAACGGTGATTAATACGGGAAGTACTTTTCCCATTTTATCCTGCGTGCGGGCGTTGAATTGTTTGCAGAATTCCATGATATTGATACCCTTGGAACCCAGTGCAGGACCTACAGGAGGAGCCGGATTTGCCTGGCCGCCTTTTACCTGTAGCTTTACGAAGCCGGTAATTTCTTTTGCCATGTTTACTGATTTATTGGTTCAAACGATGGTTCGCTTTGCCGGAGGGCTAGGCTACTTGATCTCCCAAATTCCTCTGATCCCTTTTTGTCGGGGAACTAAAAAGAACTTTCTTTTGGGGACGCAAAGGTAAGATTATTTTTGAAAAAAGCAATTCTTTTTCAAGCCTTAGAAGTTAGCCAAATATACGATGGAAGCGGGTTACAAGTTTCAGGTTTCCGGGTTACAGGTTCCAGGTTAGGTTCGTGTTGTAAGTTTCCTGTTTGTGGGTTCATAGGTAGTTAAGTTCGTTAGTTAAAAAGTTAGCAGGTTGAATAAAGACGCGCGGCTGCATTTCTTCCCTTACGCCGGCTGGAGGAAACGGGTTTGGCCCAAATTGCCGATTGACGGTACCCTTTGCATTTTTGCCTACTGCCCACTTCCTACTGCCCACTGCCTTCTCAATACAACTACCATACAAAACCACACGTTATTTGAACATATACTACCTTTGCAATTGTGTGTTTCCCGATCATTGAAGTATTACTGCCGGTTAAGCGCTTTATTAAATTTCAAGTAACAATAAAGTATACATTAACCAGTGGCCGGCAACGCAGCAAGAATAGCTTCCATACAGGTATTTGCAGAGCTGTTTTAATGTCCGGCCTGCTTGTACCGCCGGCATTATCCCGGCCTGAAACCCTTTACCAGCAAAGGTTTCATTACACTGATGGTTTCACAATACCTTACCCGCTTGTCTGGTGCCGGTTCATCAATTACACATCATAATAACACGTAAATGATGGCCGGAATTTTGCAAGAACATGCTCATAATGCAGCCCGGTCACCCATCATAAAGGGCGATCACTGTTAGCAAAAAGGGAGTAGTTTTTTATAATTTGAATTTTTATACGTAGCTTTTGCGTTTAATTAGTAATAACGCTTCTTCTTATAGAAATTAACCAACAACAAAAAACACATCAACACTATGGCCAAAGCAAAGAAAAAAGCAGCAAAAAAAGCCGCACCTAAGAAGGCAGCTAAAAAATCACCGGCCAAAAAAGCGGCTAAGAAAGCCGTGAAGAAGGCTGCTAAAAAAGCTGCCAAGAAAGCTGCTAAAAAAGCCGCTCCTAAGAAAGCCGCTAAGAAAGCAGTGAAAAAGGCCGCCAAGAAAGCCGCTCCCAAAAAAGCGGCAAAGAAGGCAGCTAAAAAAGCAGGGCCTAAAAAAGCCGCTAAGAAAGTTGCTTCAAAAGCGCCCGTTAAAAAGGCAGCTAAAAAAGCAGCACCTAAAAAGAAAAGAGCTGTATCTAAACCAGTAGCTGAACAAGTTCAGGATGAGCCTATCATTATTGCTCCTGTTATGGAAGAGGATGATGACATTGAAACAGACACTGACGTTGATACAGATGCTGATACTGATGATAATGATGACAATGATATGGAAGTTGACATCGATGAGGTAGATATAGAAATTGATGCTGCTGATGATGACAACGAAAACGTTGAAGAATCAGTTGAAGACGATATGGACGATGAAGATGATGAGGAAGATGAAGACGATGAGATGTAAGCCAATCCAGGAGATTTGCTTCAATCAAAAAGATTAACCTTTCCCGATGCGGAAAGGTTTTTTCTTGCCCAAACGTTTCCCCTCAACCGCTTTTACAGCCCATTTTTATTGGGATTGAGACAAAAAAAAAACATCCGCCAACCGGCAGATGTTTTATAGTATTTTACGAGCGAGGTTTTAACTTAATTTTTCAACCTGCATGTAGTTCAACTCTACTGGCGTTGACCGACCGAAGATCTTCACCGTTACTTTCAACTTCTTCTTCTCGTCATTCACTTCCTCAATGATACCATTAAAGTCGTTGAAAGGTCCTTCTATGATCTTGATGGTTTCACCAACAATAAATGGCTCAATCATGCTCACACCACCGGTCTCTGCCATTTCATCCATTTTACCGAGCATTTTATTCACCTCGGCCTTACGCAGGGCAATAGGATTTTCCTTACCCAGAAAATGAATTACATTAGTAGTATTCTTAATAGCTTCGCGTAAATCGTCAGAAAGTTTATTTTCCAGCACTTCAATCATTACATAGCCTGGGTAATAGTTCCTTTCACGCATTACCTTTTTGCCATTCTGCACTTTATAAACCTTTTCCACAGGCAGAAACACTTGCTTCACCACCTCGCCCCATCCACCACGGGAGATCTCTTTGTCAAGGTATTCTTTCACCTTGCGCTCTTTTCCGCTCACCACCCGCAGCACATACCATTTAGTTTCTTGTTGTTGAGTAGCTTGTTCCATTATTAAAATAAAGAATAAATAAAATGAAGGGCCGTCTGGGCTGCCAGATCCATAACCCAAACCACTCCGGTGATCAACAAGGTAGCTACCAGCACAATAACCGTAGACTGCTGTAACTGCGTCCACGTAGGCCAGGTCACCTTTTCAACCAATTCCCGGTATGATTCCCTGAGGTAAGTTGATATCTTATTCATATTCAAAGAATTAAGAAAAATAACCAAGCACGGGCACTAGGATTCGAACCCAGATCGAAGGTTTTGGAGACCTCTATTCTACCGTTGAACTATGCCCGTAGAAAGCAAAGTACCTGGAACAAAAAAGGCCCAAGTACTTTGCAAATATACTAAACGCTTACCACTCAATGCCTTTTTTCAAGGCCGATGGGGCGATTATTTCAGGATTTCAGTAACCTGACCAGCACCTACAGTACGACCACCTTCGCGGATCGCGAATTTCAGACCTTTTTCCATCGCGATAGGCTGGATCAGTTTTACATGCAGGTTGGTGTTATCACCAGGCATTACCATCTCAGTACCAGCTGGTAATTCTACTTCACCGGTAACGTCAGTTGTACGGAAGTAGAACTGAGGACGGTATTTGTTGAAGAATGGAGTGTGACGTCCACCTTCTTCTTTGCTCAGTACGTAAACTTCACCTCTGAACTCAGTGTGAGGAGTAATTGAACCTGGTTTTACGATTACCATACCGCGACGGATATCTTTCTTTTCAATACCGCGTAACAGCAGACCAGCGTTGTCACCAGCTTCACCTTCATCCAACAATTTACGGAACATTTCAACACCTGTTACAGTAGAAGTCAATGGTTTTTCAACCAGACCCACGATCTCAACACCTTCACCCACTTTAATACGACCTCTCTCGATACGGCCGGTAGCAACAGTACCACGACCAGTGATTGAGAATACGTCTTCAACTGACATCAGGAATGGTTGGTCAACCGGACGAGGAGGCAGAGGAATGTAAGTATCTACCGCTTCCATCAGTTCCAATACACCTTTAACCCATTTTTCTTCACCAGCCAGAGCGCCGGTTGCAGAACCTTTGATGATAGGAGTATTGTCGCCGTCGAAACCGTAGAAGCTTAACAGCTCGCGGATTTCCATTTCAACCAGCTCCAGTAACTCTGGATCATCAACCAGGTCAACTTTATTCATAAATACCACCATACGGGGAACGCCTACCTGACGAGCAAGCAGGATGTGTTCTTTTGTTTGGGGCATAGGACCATCTGTAGCAGCCACAACCAGAATAGCACCATCCATCTGTGCAGCACCAGTGATCATGTTCTTCACATAGTCAGCGTGACCAGGGCAATCCACGTGTGCATAGTGACGATTAGCAGTTTGATATTCCACGTGCGCGGTGTTGATTGTGATACCACGCTCTTTTTCTTCAGGAGCTGCGTCGATTTCGTCATATTTTTTAGCCTGCGCCAGACCTGACTTAGCCAGGATGGTAGTGATGGCGGCAGTTAAAGTGGTTTTACCGTGGTCAATGTGACCGATAGTACCAACGTTAACGTGAGGTTTATCCCTCTTGAAAGTCTCTTTTGACATCGTTATCTGTTTTTAGTTGTGGTGTTTATAATTTATTAAAACGCATCCTTTATGCTCTTTGCAGAGAAAAAGGATTTTATGTAACCGGCACCGGAAAGCCTATGAAGCTTCCGTTGCGTCGCACATTTCATCTTTTGTTCTATACTCAGCTGATCTCCTCTTTCCGGTACCCTCCGGTCAGCAGCTTATATAGTTTAATTCAAAAATCTAATAAGTGTTGAAGTGAGAATCAAACTCAAGCGACCTTCCCGACAACAGTCGGGATGCTCTGCCCTGAGCTACAATTTTCTTCAACATTTCAAATAACTTAATGAGTTGTTGAAGTGAGAATCAAACTCAAGCGACCTTCCCGACAACAGTCGGGATGCTCTGCCCTGAGCTACAATTTTCTTCAACATTTCAAAAATCTAATGAGCCGTTAGTGAGAATCGAACTCACGACCTCTTCCCTACCAAGGAAGTGCTCTACCACTGAGCTACAACGGCTGATAGGTTTATGAGGCAAAAAACCTAAAACCCAATGAGCGGAAGACGAGGTTCGAACCCGCGACCTACAGCTTGGAAGGCTGTCGCTCTACCAACTGAGCTACTTCCGCATTTTAATGAGCCAATTAGCTTAAAGCTAATTCCCCAATTGAAAAAGAACTTAACACGAATGTGCCCGCCTTTTCCACCATCTGGCGGATCGACGGGCGATGTGGGCAGGAGAGGATTCGAACCTCTGAAGTCGAAAGACAGCGGATTTACAGTCCGCCCCATTTGGCCGCTCTGGAACCTGCCCGGAAATTTACCAAATGAAAATTGCAACCTGAATTGCTGAGCCACTTGTCGGAATCGAACCAACGACCTACTGATTACAAATCAGTTGCTCTACCAGCTGAGCTAAAGTGGCGTGTATTCTATCAAAAAGCTTCTAATTTACTCCTCTAACACCTGGCAAATTAATTGAAACTCAACCCAGTGTAGTGCCTTTTCCACCTCATTTTCGCACCCTCTATTTTTTGAGGGATGGCAAAGGTAGGAGAATTTGTGTAACGGAAAAATTTTGGAGAAGTTTTTTTTTCTAGTTTTCAACGATTTGCAAAATCTTTCAAGGAACACCGTTATGCAGCTGCAAAAGTGACGCTTTACCCGGAATTTTCAATGAAAAAGAGTTTAAAAAATTGTGGAGGCCCTTCTTAGTTCATACCATGGTGATATCTAAATTACCCATTTACAACCCTTTTCCTAAGTATGGGGGAGTAAAAGGTAGTATTTCGCTAGTAAACGGGTAGTGTTGGGTAGTGTAAGTAAGGATGAAAACGAAAGAGGAGGGCATAAAAAAACCTCCCCAAGGGGAGGTTTTAGAAGGTGAACTAAGGTATAATTTCTGAAATAATAGTTTTAGCGATCACAACTCAGGCAGCTTGTTTTTCCTTTTGTCTTTTCACCTGATTAACCAACGATTCCAGGGCTGTATCAAACGACTCTTCAAACGACTTGGAACTTGACTTAACAAAAAACTGGTGGCGTGGAACCTGTACTCTTATTTCTGCGATTTTGTCTTTTATTGTATGTACCACATTATCCAACTTCAGGTATACGTCAACCTTGATAATGCGGTCGTGGAAGGTATTAATTTTTTGAAGTTTACGATTAACATATTCGATCAATTTTGCATCAGCAGTAAACCGCACAGACTGAATGTTTACGTTCATAACAATCGCATTTTAACAGTGAAACAATATTTAAACAATAAATGAAAGATCTGATTTTTTTATACCACCATTATATTGAGTGAGAGTATAGGAGCGGTGGTTTACATGAGGACTTTTATCTACTACATAAGCACCATATTTAAGCTCTATGAAGATAATACAACGAGCCTGTATTTCCAAAATTAAAAATGCCCTGTATTTATCAAAAAAATGAGCTTTACTACAACAAAACCATTACCGGTCTATTAGCATTTCTTTAGCATTGTTCAACAAACAATTATTATCATCCGGCAATATGATCTTTGTTAGGAAAACTGTCATTTACGCCTTGGGATGCGCCTTCTTATAAATGTCCTTTAACTTCTCAATAGTATTGTGCGTATATATCTGCGTAGCAGCTAAACTGGAGTGACCCAATAACTCTTTTACTGCATTCAGGTCGGCGCCATTATTGGTTAAATGGGTAGCAAAGGTATGGCGTAATACGTGGGGGCTTTTTTTATCAATAGTCGTTACTACACTTAAATATTTCTTTACCGCATTATACACATATTTATCATGCAGCTTGCGGCCTTTATCGTTCACCAGTAAATACACCCGGTCGGGCTGCTCCACAATTCGGGCTTTCTCAGTTATATAATCATTGATCTCTTTTATCAATGCCGGGCTTACCGGAATCACCCGCTCTTTATTACCTTTTCCCAATACTTTAATGCTGTTGGCGGCTGTATTCACCTGGCTTTCTTTCAGGTTCACCAGTTCCGAACGCCGCACCCCGGTATTATACAGTATGGCCAGTATCAGCCTTTCTGTATGTCCGCTCCAGGTATCAGGAAACTCCACATGATTAAACAGGATTTCTGTATCCTTCTGCTCTACATACACCGGCAACCGTTTGGGCGTTTTAGGCGATATAAAGGTAGCCATGGGCGATTGCTCTAACCCACCCGTACGAAGGTGATATTTAAAGAATGATTTTAAGGAGGAGATCTTGCGGTTGATGGTTTTAGCGCTGTTCTTATTTTCTTTCAGCGAAGCCAGCCAGCTGCGTACAAACGAGGGCGCTATGTCGGCAAGCGCCGGCTCAGGCATACTGAACTGTTCGCGCAGGTAGGTAAAAAACTGCAGCAGGTCCTCCTGGTAGGCAATAATGGTGTGGGAAGAATACCTTTTTTCGAACCGCAGGTAGTTCAGAAAGTTATTGACTGTTACTTCGTTATGTTGAGCAAAGGCCATATTGAGCCAAAAGATAGGTATAATATCATATACCACAAACAAGAAAAGCCACTTGTTCAGTGGCTATTCTAATATTTTAACAACGTAGTTGTTATTATCCTTCGATCTGTCCGCTGGCGATCTTCTGCTTGTACACAGCTTTCAACACCTCATTGCGACGACTTACCGACGGCTTGGTGTAAGACTGACGAGCTCTTAATTGCACCAGGATCTTGGCTTTCTCAAATTTCTTTTTGTACTTTTTGAGGGCCTTGTCGATGTTTTCGCAATCTTTTGAATCGATAATCAGCATAATTTTATATACCTCCTTTAAGGCTTTTTAGGACTGCAAATATAACCGAATTTTCCAAAACTCACAAAATCCCCCTAAAAATCCGACTTTTGCTCCCATGTTTACAGGAATAATTGAAACCATCGGCCGGGTAGAAGAAATAATAACTACAGGCACTAATAAAACCTTCTGGATCTCTTCTCCCCTTTCTCATGAACTGAAAGTAGACCAAAGCATTTCCCACAACGGCGTATGTCTTACGGTTGAAGCCCTGCAAGACGGCCGCCACCAGGTAACCGCCATTGCCGAAACGCTTCAAAAAAGCAATATCGGCCACTGGCAAAAAGGCGACCTGGTTAACCTGGAGCGCTGTATGATCATGAATGGCCGGCTCGATGGCCATATTGTTCAGGGCCATGTTGATACCACCGCCATCTGTGTTGAAAGAAAAGGACTGGATGGCAGCTGGGAGTTCCGCTTCCGCTTTCCAGATAAATTCACCAACCTCGTCATTGAAAAAGGCTCTATCAGCCTCAATGGCATCAGCCTTACCATTTTCAATGTAACCGCCAATGAGTTTACGGTAGCCATCATTCCCTATACCTTCGAGCACACGAATATTCAAAATATACTGCCAGGTACCACTGTGAACCTGGAATTTGACATGGTAGGCAAGTATGTGAACCGTTTTCTTCAACGCGACTAAATACTAAGCACCCTATCGCCTTATGAACCCACGGCCGTATACCAAATACCTTTTTTTAGTTTTTCTGTTTATTTACTTTATTATAGTTATACGGCCGTGGGACCTGTATTTCCTGAACGACGATTTCCTTCATATCCCGTTTAGCCCACAGGCTGTATGGGTACATCTTTTCTTCTTCAGACCGGTAGCCAACTTACTTACTGCCGCTGAATTAAAGCTGTACGGCAACAATCCGGCAGGGTTTCATTTTACATCCATCCTGCTTCACCTGGTAACCAGTTACCTGGTAACCGTTTTGACCAATACTTTATTAAAAAAATATGGCCAAAAGGTGAAATATAAACAGGCGGGGTTTATAACCGGTTGTCTTTTTTTTATCTATCCTTTTCATGCCGAACCGTTGATGTGGGTGATTGGCCGGGGTGGTATTATTGCCACTTTTTTTTATATTTTATCCCTGCTTTTTTACCTGAAAAGTACTAACAGGTATCATCAGATTTTATCCATCCTCTTTTTTATTCCGGCTTTATTTACCTATGAAGTTTCCTGGACGCTTCCGCTGGTTATAACCGTACTGGCAATCACAGACCATTATACAACCAATAAAAACCTGCCATCAACCATCAGTGCTCTTTTACCTCACTGGATCGTATTTGTTCTTTTCCTGAGCATACGCTTTGCCAGTTTACACACCGTATTAACCAAATATGATTTTGAGAGCCGCCAATTGAATGCGCTTACCTTATCGGCCAACTTTTTCAGGCTTTTTGCCCGCACCCTTGTTCCACCCACCCAAAATTCCGCCCTGTTTATCACGGCCTTTTTTTTGGTCATAACTTTACTGGCAGGCCTGGTCATTTACCTGAAAAAAAAGAAACAACTTTCTTCTATTCACCTGGTCATTGCCTGTTCACTTTGCCTCTCCTATTTACCAGTTATCTCCCTGGGCATGGATACTCATGGAACCGAAGGAGAGCGCT
>Ga0209646_1000570_pt1 | contig 15321 bp, 9 predicted proteins | sample AraplaL_Col_mTSA_FD_184259 | JGI IMG/M metagenome (GOLD analysis project Ga0209646, IMG submission 184259) | Arabidopsis root microbial communities from the University of North Carolina, USA - plate scrape CL_Col_mTSA (SPAdes) (version 2) | ecosystem: Host-associated > Plants > Roots >...
GAGGTAAATACCTTTTTAACCGTTACACTATACCCAAGCTGAATATTCCGCATTTTAAAATAAGAGGTGCTCACTATAAAGTAATCTGAAGTGCGGCTTTCGTTGTTATCATCTTTAAGCGTTAAAGCAGGAATTTTTGTATTTGTATGTTGTGGTGTCCAGGCATTAAATACACCGGGGCCCACATTCTCGCGGCTTTTCATCAGGTTGTTGAATAAAGTGTACGCGTCATTTCCTTTTCTGCCCGTTACACCCGAACCGAATATAGACAGATCGAATTTTTTATAGGAGAGATCAATTCGTAAGCCATACTCCAGCGCAGGAAGCGTAGTACCTATCCAGGTTCTGTCGAGATCGTTAATAATGCCATCGTTGTTGATGTCTACATAACGGATCCTGCCGGGACCAGCCCCTATTTGAGTGGGCGCTTTATTTACTTCATCCTGTGATTGAAAAAGCCCGTTTGTTTTATAACCAAAAAGATCAAATTGCGAGTGACCGATAATGGTATTTACCAGGTTGCCCGGATAGGCAGGCCGAACGCTTTCGGGTAATTCGGTTATTTTGTCTCTGAAATGGGCAAAGTTTGCTTTTACATCATACGTGAAATCCCCTCTTCTTTGTCCCTGGTAACCTATTACCAATTCCCAGCCCTTATTTGTTTTGGAAGCTCCGTTTACCGCTTTCGTTTGTCCTTCGCCCAATGCCGATGCTACAGGTGGTGTAATTAAGATACCGGTTGTTTTACGCGTAAAGTAGTCGAACGAGCCATAGATCCGGTTCTTAAACAGGGCAAAGTCTATCCCGGTATTGATCTCATTGGTGGTCTCCCATTTCAGATCTGGGTTCTCTGCCTGTATTTGAACAAAGCCCGACGGGAGTGTACCGGTATTGGCGCCCGATAAAGAATAGGCGGTGCCTATGTTCATATATTGCTCCCAAAATCCCGGCGTTAATTGATTCTGCGAAGTGCCATAACGGGCATCGAAAAGTCCAAAGCGGGCCAGGTCGCCAATTTGCTGATTACCTACCCGGCCAACACCTGCTCTTAATTTTAATTCAGAGACCAGCGTTTGTTTGCTCATGAACGCTTCTCTGTCTATACGCCAGCCTACAGAGGCTGCAGGGAACACACCATACCGGTTATTGGGACCAAAACGGGATGAACCATCACGGCGTACAGTAACTGCAGCCAGGTATTTATCAGCATAATTATAGTCAATGCGGCCGAATAAAGAGTATAAGCGATTGCCTGTTGAACCGCCGGAAACATAGGTATTGCCGGTGCCTGAATTTAAAGTAAAGTAATCCCGTGTCTGGATGGCATAGCCTTCTTTTTTGGTGCTCTGGAAATCAAGGTTTGTATTGATGTATTCGGTACCAGCCAGTACCTTTATACTGTTTTGCTCGTTTATATTCCAGTTGTAGCGTACGGTATTTGAAAAGGTATAACTCAAATACTTGTTCTGGTTTAAAGTAAGGCTGTTGGTAGTTCTGTTAAAGGCGCCTTCTGTAAACGTTGGTAAAATTGTTTTGGCCAGAAAGGTGGCATAATCTGCCCCCAGTGTTGATCTGAAAAACAGGTTTTTAACGGGTTCAATTTCTGCGAATACATTGCCGAATGTCGAAAGCCGGTTGGCATTATCCCACCTTGACAAATACTGCATATGCAAGGGGTTGTTCCTGTCTGAGTAACCGCCGCCCGATGCGCCTGCAAATGTTACTCCATCTTTTTGATACACCGGAATGGTGGGCGCCAAGGTAACTGCAAGGTAAGGCGTGGAGGTACCGCCGATATCGTTCGTAGCCAACAATTCATTTGAATTGGCTACGCGAAGGTTTACCCCAAATGTCGCTTTTCCATCAAATGCTTTTGTTATACCGTTTATACTGCCGCTCATACGCTCGTACCCGGTATATCTTAACATGCCCGTGTTCTTTAAGTATCCGATGTTAATGGCAAGGGATGAATTTTTAGTACCTGCCGTAGCGGTGAGGCTGTTATTGGTTACAAGCCCTGTTTTATACATTACATCCTGCCAGTTGGTATTTCCTGCGGGGGTATTTACATCGCCACCCACCAACGGATTAACTTTTACTGAGTTCAATACCGGGTTATTGTAATCATTATTCCAGTCGAAAGTATAGATCTCACCATAGGCCGCAGCAGGGTCTTGTTTATCATTTACAGAAGCCTGCCATAAGGCTTTGCCCCTGTCCTGCGAATTCAGCATGTTGAATCGCTCATATTTTTCCGACTGGCTTGAAATGCTGCTGTTAAACTGAAAATTCACTTTACCGTTGGTATTGCCGCCATTTTTTGTAGTAACAATGATAACGCCATTGGAAGCCCTGGCTCCATATACGGAAGCAGAGGAGGCATCCTTCAACACCTGTACGGAGGCAATCACTGCGGGATCGAGGTTTTGAAACACTTCGGGCCTGGTGGTGGGTATTCCATCTATAATATATAACGGATCGTTTACACCGAGGGTATTGGAACCTCTGATAAGTATAGTGGCATTGGAGCCATTGGGAGAACCACCGCTTTTTTCTATATACAAGCCTGCTACCCTGCCCTGCAGCGCCTGCATGGTATTGCCTGAACTGCTGTTTTTTACAGGCGCCAGGTCTACTACCGCAACCGCCCCCGTCAGATCTTTTTTGCGCTGGGCCTGGTAACCTATTACTACAAACTGTTCCAGTTCCTTTTCTCCTTCTTCCAGTTCGATAGAGAGGTTTTGTATTCCACCGGCTTTAAGCGTTACCGGTTTCATGCCTACAAAGGTTACCGTAATAACATCGCCTGCCGAGGCTTCTATAGTAAACTTTCCGGCGGCGTCTGTTACCACCACTTTATTATTGGCTGCAATGGTGGCTCCTGAAAGAGGGGTGCGACTGGTCTTATTCAACACCACTCCTGAAATTGTTTTTTTCTGGGCAAAAACTATTACCGAAAACAGCAATCCGGTAATAATCATCAGCAATCGTTTCATGACGTTAATTTTGGTTTGAAGTTTTAAGTTTTTGAGTTCAGAGTTCCGGTAACTGCTAACTGGCAACTGGTAAGCGGTAACCGGCAACCGATTTAATATCATATTCCGGACAGGCGCCGGTATAAGAAGCGATCAGCGCTCCCATGGCGCAGGCAAAGTCGAGTATTTTTTCGGGCGGGGCCTTGTCGATCAGGCGCGAGAGAAAGGCAGCCAGGAATGCATCGCCGCTTCCCACCGTATCGGCTACCTGCACTTTGTAACCCGCATGCTCATAAAAATTGCCATCCATACATAACAGGGCTCCCTTATCGCCCAGCGTTACTACTATGGTATTTATTGAAAAGCGGTCCTGTATCAGCTGCACTTTATCTGTAATAGCTGATACTGATGCATACCAGCCGGCGATCAGGTCCAACTCGGCCTGGTTCAGTTTTAAGATGTTGGTTCTATGTAGTAATTGTTCAACCGTTTTGCCACTGAAATGCGGGGGCCTGATGTTAATGTCCAGTACTTTGTTCTTCGCAATTTCCAACAGTTTAAACAGCGTATTGGCTGAGGTATGATTGCGACAGGCCAGACTGCCAAAAACCAGGTAATCTGTTTCCTGCATCAGGTCGGCAAATCTATCATTCCACAATATAAAATCCCAGGCAGATGGAAATACAATGTCATATACCATTTCATGCTGGTTCTTCGGTTGCGCATACACCATACCTGTAGGATGGTAGTGGTCGGTGTGGCAGTGCTCGGTACCAATGCCCCATTTCGATAATAAGTTCAGCAACGCGGTTCCATGTAGATCATTTCCTATGGCGGTAATTAGTGAAACGGGCTGGTGTAGTTTATGTAAATGATAGGCCACATTCATAGGCGCTCCGCCCGGCAACTCGCCCGAAGGCAGTACATCCCAAAGGATCTCGCCGTAACAAACCACTTTATTACCTGTAATTTGTTTGCTCATAAGTGCAATCGTTTTGAGAGTTGAATTAATGTAAGATCATCGTTCGTTCTATCTGTTCCAATGATTTGCCCTTGGTTTCGGGCATCAGTTTCCATACAAAGAACAGCTGCAATACCATCATGATACAGAAGAATAAAAAGGTATTACCGCCGCCCAGCTTTTCGGCCAGCATAGGAAATGAAAAGGCAACAAGGGCAGCCATTACCCAATGGGTACAGCTTCCAAGCGTTTGCCCTTTTGCCCGCACCTGGTTGGGAAAAATTTCTGAGATGAATACCCATATGACTGCGCCCTGGCTGAAAGCGAAGAAGGCAATATAAACCAGCAGGTAAACCGTAACTGCCCAGCCGCTGAAGTGTTGCGAATAAAAAGCCTGTGCTACCAGTCCCAGCGTTGAGATCAATCCTACTGAACCGATAAGCATGAGCGTTTTACGGCCTATCCTGTCTATAAAGTTGATGGCGATCAGGGTGAAAATAAAATTCACGGCGCCGATGCCTACCGTCGAAAGCAGGGAAGAATTGCGGCCCAGACCCGTCATTTCAAAAATACGGGGCGCATAATATATTATAGCATTGATGCCCGAAACCTGGTTAAAAACAGCAAATGATACCGCCAGAAAAACAGGGAACCGGTACCGGCGCGAAAGCAACTGTCTGGTATTACTGGTGGCAGTATGCCGGTTGTTGTTGTTCTTTATTTCCTCTATCTCGGCCTGGTAACTGTCTGGAAGCACTACTTTTAAAATGGCGATGGCTTCCTCTGTCTTTCCCTTTTTTAATAATAACCACCTGGGACTTTCGGGCACCAGTTGCAGCAATATTAAAAACAGCAGCGAGGGAAAAGCCTGTACTCCCAGCATCCATCGCCAGGCGGTTTCTCCTTCCTGGCCTATAAGGTAATTGGAAAAATAAGAAAGCAAAATGCCAAATACCACGTTGAACTGGAACAGGGCAACCAGGCGCCCTCTTTTATGGGCAGGGGCAATTTCAGAAATATACACCGGCGCAGTCACAGAAGAAGCGCCAACCCCCAGTCCGCCTGCAAACCTGAAAAGCAAAAAGATATACCAGTTGGTTGAAAAAGCAGTGCCAAGGGAAGAGAACAGGTACATGGCAGCAATGATCATTAAGGTATTCCTTCTTCCCAGCCTGTCGGCAGGAATGCTTCCGATCAAAGAACCAATAATAGTCCCAATCAAAGCAATAGAAACAGTAAGGCCATGTTCAACAGGCGTTAAAGACCAATATGCCTGAATAGATTGTTCGGCCCCTGAAATAACCGCGGTATCGAAGCCGAACAAGAACCCACCGAGCGCTACAATAATACTCCACAAAAGCACCTTTCTTTTGTTCATACAACAAGCAATTTTTTGTAAACATATCGTACGGGGGCGCCGCCGGCGTAGTAATCCTGTTTCAAAAATTTTTGTCCGGACAAAAAATATTCAGGAGAGCATAACACACTAATATTCAATATAAAATGCAGTCAACAAGAATGGTAAACAATGGCTGTTTGTAGAATCTGTAACACGGTTTTTAGAAATTGTTTCATCCCTGCACCCCGGGCCTGCAGCAAAAAATACAGGCCACATCATAATCGCCTATATTTATAGCGGAAGGATATTAAATTCTTTACCTTGTATTATTACCGATCAGCATTATGGTAACATCATTAACGAAGCGCTTGCCTGTAACAGGATGGTATACCTATTATATTGCCGGGTTATTTTTACCGGTACTGCTCTTATTTTTTGGGGCCTGCGGCAGTCAAAAAAAGCAGGAAAATTATACCATCGGGTTTTCGCAGTGTGTTGAATCGGATGCATGGAGAAAGACCATGCTGAAGGAAATGAAACGGGAACTGGCTTTTCATCCCAACGTACATTTCCTTTACAGGCAGGCAGCTGGTAATAGTCAAACGCAGATACGGCAGGTGAATGAGTTACTGCAACAAAAAATTGACCTTCTTATCATTTCTCCCAACGAAGCCGAGCCATTAACGCCCGTAGTGGAAGCCGCTTTTCGCAAAGGTATCCCGGTCATTGTTGTTGACAGAAAAATAGCTACCCCCCTTTATACAGCTTATGTGGGCGGCGACAATTATGAAATTGGGAAAATGGCCGGCCAGTATGCCGTGCATTTGTTGAACGGCAAGGGTAAGATCATTGAAATAACCGGGTTGCCCAAATCGTCCCCGGCCATAGAGCGGCACAACGGGTTCACCGATGCCATCAAAAAATTTCCCTCCCTGCAGGTGATACAACAAATAAACGGGGAGTGGCTGCATGAAACGGCAAAGAATGAATTTTCAAAAATAGCAGCCCGGTATCCTGATGTAAACCTGCTTTTTGCCCATAACGATATGATGGCCGAAGGCGCCTATGAAGTATATAAAAACAACAACGGGCATCAACCAGCCATTATTGGGGTAGATGGTTTGCCGGATGCGGGCATGCAATTCGTTTCCGGAAAAATAATTACGGCCACCATGCTGTATCCAACGGGCGGTGAAGAAGCGATCAGAACAGCCCTGAAGATCCTGAACAAAGAGCCCTTTATTAAAGAGAACATTCTTCAAACCACTGTCATCGATTCTTCCAATGTACGTATCATGCAGTTGCAGGCTGGCAAAACAGACAGTCAGCAACAGCAGATAGAGCGGCAGACCAGCCTGTTACAGGAGCAACAAAGGATCTATAATAACCAGCGCACCTTTGTATATATACTGATCTTATCACTGGTTCTATCGCTTGTTTTAGGTGGCCTGGCATTTTATTCGCTGCGCGAAAACAGGAAGATCAGCAAACAACTCCAGGTGCAAAACCAGGAGATACTCGACCACCAGGCGCAAATTGTAGCCATGTCTGAAAAAGCGAAAGCCGCCAATGAAGCAAAGGTCAACTTCTTTACCAATATCTCCCATGAATTCAGAACCCCTTTAACCCTTATACTGGGGCCGCTGGAAGAATTGCTGGCCAACAGCAAAAACAACTACAGTACCAGCGTAACCCTTGGCTTAATTCAAAAGAATGTAATGCGGCTGTTGCGGCTGGTAAACCAGTTGATGGACTTCAGGAAGATAGAGGTGGACAAAATGAAATTAAAAGCTTCAGAAAATGACCTGATCGCCTTTGTGTCAGAAATTATTCAATCGTACAAAAACGTTGCCCACAAAAGGAACATCGATCTTCGGTTGATTACCAAAGAAAGACGCCTGGATGTATGGATGGACGTAACCAAACTGGATAAAGTGATCTTTAACCTGTTATCGAATGCCTTTAAGTTTACCAAAGACAATGGTTATATACATATCTATATCAACAAGAGTGAGAACGGAGAGGGTGTGGTTATTAAAATTGAAGACAATGGCGTAGGCATGTCGAAAGATGCCATTGACCATGCGTTTGAGGTATTTTACCAGGGTGAATATGAAAACTACAAGGGATCGGGACTTGGACTGGCCTTATCGAAAGAATTGATCGGCTTACATAAAGGAACTATTACCGTAGCGAGTGAAAAATGGAAGGGGACCACGTTCGAGATCTATCTTCCGCTGGGCCATGCACACCTGGCAAATGACGAAATGGTAGCATCTGCCCAGGAAACCAATCAGGCAGTTTTATACGAACAGGAGAAGATATTTACAGCCGATCTTACCACGGAACCCATTGAAACGGATGACACAACAACGGTGCAAACAGCAAGAGAAAATACTGTACTGATCGTAGAAGACAATGCAGACCTGCGACAATTCCTGGTAAAGAAATTACACCCGCATTATGAAACACTGGAAGCAGATAACGGACAACAGGCCCTGCAACAGGCATTCGATAATATTCCCGACCTGATAATCTGCGATGTGGTAATACCGGGTAAAGACGGTATGGCCCTAACCGGAATTTTAAAAAATGATTTCCGCACTTCGCATATACCCATAGTTTTGTTAACTGCCAAAACAGCGATGGAACAGCAGATCGAAGGCATGAAAAACCGGGCAGACGCCTATATTACAAAGCCATTCAACGTATCGTTCCTTGAACAAACCATAAAAAGCCTGTTGGGGAACCGCGCCCGGTTGAAAGAACATTTTACCGCTGAAGTACCTACCGGTTTAAATACACAAACAATAAGTAAACCCGACAGAAAGTTTGTCAGCGAATTTTCAGCCCTGGTAGAAAGCAATCTTTCCAATGAAGAATTTTCTATTGAAAGTATTTGTAAGAGCATGGGCATTTCAAGGGTACAGTTGTACCGGAAAGTAAAAGGGTTAATGGATATCAATGTGAATGATTATATTTTGAATACCCGGTTGAAGAAAGCAAAATATCTTTTAAAGCATGAAAAGCTCAGCATTGGAGAAGTAGCGGCCAAAACCGGGTTTTCCTCATCGGCGTATTTCTCCAGCGTTTTTAAATCGAAAGAAGGGGTTACGCCGAAGGAGTTTAGGGAAAAATAAAAAGGTCCACGAATCAGTGAACCTTTTTACACAACCTATCTTAAAAACTAGATCCGCCGTTCGCCTTCACATGATCGCCGTTGATATAAGCGGCTTCTTCAGAGGCCAGGAAGGCTACCACTTTACCTATATCCTGCACCGTTCCAAGCCGGCCAAACGGTGAGTTATCCCTTACCAGTTGCTTAAAGTCTTCGGGAAGATCCGTAATTACGCCTGCCTGATCTATCACGCCGGGCATAACCGAGTTAACGGTAATATTCCGGGACCCAAGTTCTTTACTCAGAATATCAACAAACTTTTTACCGGCTGTTTTACTGGCTGCATATACAGCCGCACCTGTTTCGGCGTTCAGGCTTTGCGTTGAGGAGATCAGAATAATTCTGCCTCCGTCTGTTACATGCTTTGCCGCTTCCTGCATAACGAAAAAGGTGCCTTTTACGTTTAGATCAAATACTTTGTCAAAGTCATTTTCTGTATAGTCGGTGAATGACTTGCCAACTATTTCAATTCCTGCATTCGCAACAACGATATCAATCCGGCCAAACTTTGCCAATACCTGGTTGAAGAGATCGGTAATCGCCCCTGGTTTTGATACATCGGCTTTTATTAGTTCGTACTGTATACCATAGCCATCCATCAGGCGTGCCGTTTCTTTTGCCGCGGTTTCGTCGGTACTGTAATTTAATGCGAGTTGTAACCCACAGGAGGCCAGCTTCTCTGCAATACCTCTGCCTATACCTTTAGAGGCGCCGGTTACCAAGGCTACTTTTCCTTTCAGATCTGCATACATGCTATGAGCTTTTAAATTTATTGTTCAGCGTTAACAGGCCAGGCGCCGGTTTGCAGCAGCATACTCAGCCAATCTTCCAGGTGCCAGGTGGTGGTTAACTTTCCATCTTTCAAATAATGAAATTCATGTAAAGCAAGGGTCAGCTTTTTATGAGTGGGTTTAATGCCCATGAATTCATTGCTATGCGTAAAAGACATTTCTGCCCGTACCCCTGCCCGTTCGTGCGTGCCAAATATTTCATGCACCGTAATAGTCAGGTCAGGGAAAGCCGTGGTAAAATTGCGTACCAGTTCTTTAAAACCTGTTGCCCCTTCCAACTGACCCGGCGCAAGCGGAATGTCCTTCCAGTCAGGCGCCAGTATACGGTCTACTACACTGTAATCTCTTTTGCTGAATACGCTGTAAAAGTCTTTTATGGTATTAATTTCTTCTTGTGTAAGAGCTTTTATAAAGCCCTCTTTGGTATGATCGTTTGTCATGTACTGATTATTTAATTATTAATTTACCGATACCGCTATCTTGCCGGTTGCCCTGCCGCTTTCAACCACCGCTTGTGCCTGCGGCAGCTCATTGAACCCAAACACCTGGGTAACTTTAGGAACAATATGACCTTCGCGGATAAGTTTACTTATTTCAGCGAGCACTTCGCCGGAAGAATTGACAAACACGCCGAAGCCGCTCACTTCGGCCGCCTGCAATTGGGCTGCTATGGCCGACTGAAAATGCGGTTGCAGATAAACTAAACGGCCTCCTTTTTTACAAACACTGATGGAGCGCAGTATATGTTCAACAGCGTTAATGGTATCAATAACCACATCTACTTTTTGAAGCTGTTGCTCAAATGGTTTTGCAGTATAATCGATGAATTCATCTGCCCCCAGCTCCAATACAAAATTTTTGTTTTTGGCAGATGCCGTTCCAATAACATAGGCGCCCAGGTATTTTGCTATTTGCACGGCAAAATGTCCAACACCGCCCGATGCACCATGTATCAATACTTTTTCTCCGGGCTTCACTTGTGCCAGGGTAACCACGGCCTGCCAGGCGGTCATTGCAGCCATTGGCGTAGCGCCGGCAGCAACGAAATCAATGGCAGTGGGTTTATGTGCCAGTTGACGGGCATCAGCTGTTACATAAGTGGCATAAGTATTTCCCAAACCTGGCATGTTTAAAAGTCCGTACACTTCATCGCCCGGCCTGAAGCCATTCACCTCTTCTCCGGATTGTTCTACCACACCGGCCACATCCCAGCCTAAAATTACCTGTGGCGGAATGTTACCCTGGGTTATCATGCCCAGTATGTCCTTTGAATTGCGAACCAGCACATCGATGGGATTAATACCAATGGCTTTGGTTTTAATCAATACTTCATTTGCCTTAATGCCTGGTGTAGGTACAGTACCCCTTTTCAGGTTTTCAATACTACCATTCTGCTCTAATAGATAAGCTTCCATTGTAATTACGTTTTGTAATTCAAAGGTATTATCGCCTGAAAAGCTCAGAAAGGCAGATTCAAAGGGAAAATGGTATTAATCAAACAAGTTGAAGTATTTAATGAATATCCTGTTTATACGCGGAATTGATTAGGAGTAAGATCGCTGTTCTTCTTAAAAAATTTAATAAAGTTGGAAGTATCTTCAAAGCCCAGGCACCAGGCAATTTCAGTAATGTTCCAGTTGGTATGTTTCAGTAACGCCCGGGCTTCTGACGCTATCCGCTCAGCGATCAATTGCCTGGTTGTTTTACCTGTAACTTCTTTAAGCACCCTGTTCAAATGGTTTATATGTATATGCAGCTGTTCTGCAAACTCTGCCGGGGTTTTAAGCCGCACTTGTTGAACTGTTGATTCAATAGGGAACTGGCGTTCAAGCAGTTCCTGAAATAAGGAGGTGATCCGCCGCCCCGCATTGGAATCCGGCAATGAAATAACAGCAACTGCCGGGCGAAGTTTAAGCGCCGTATGGATCATTTCGAATACCATGTTCCGAAGCATATCATATTTATAGGGATATTCAGAAGCTATTTCACGGAACATCTTGTTAAACAGCTCCATTACAAGGCCGGCTTCTTCATCGGTGATATCGAGTATGGGCGTACCACCCGGCTGATATAACGGATATTCTTTAATATTACCGAACCCTTTCATGTAATCTTCGGTAAATACGCAAAAGGCGCCTGTAGGCGGGGTTATGGCGGGCGTCCAGTTATAAGGGATCAGCGGGTTGGCGAACATAAGCATATTATGCTTAACCTCATATGTATGGTCGGCATACTCAACCTGGTGCGGTCCTTTAATCAACGCTATCTTGTAATAGTCTTTGCGGCTGTATGGCATGGGATACGCAGGCTCTTTGCCTGCATAATCATTCATGGTAAATACATTAAAATGACCGGTTTTACGAAATATTTCACTGGGAAGAATACCCATTTTCTGTCGATAAAAATGCTCCAGTGATTCAGTTGTTTCCATCATACAAAATTAAACAGGAAAATGAATAAAATAAAAGGGCCAACATATGACCAAAAACACATATACACTATTTCGTTTTCGTATTTTATAATAAATAACTTCTAATATAATCGTAATATTATCTTTACATGTCAATCGTACCCAAATTGTTTTAACTACAAAGTACAACATTCGTGAAAAGGATTCTAATTGCTGATGACCATACCATAGTAAGAACAGGGTTAAGCGTTCTTATTAAAACGGAATATTTAAACGCGCAGATAGATGAAGCCTGCGATGGCAATGGCGCCTGGGAAAAAATACAAGCAAACCGGTATGACCTCTTTATAATGGATATCAACATGCCTGCCACAGACTCTGTTAGTTTACTGAAAAACATGTTCAGCGTTCAACCGCAGTTGAAAGTGCTGATACTTAGTATGAGCAGCGAAGAGATCTACGCAAAGAAATACCTGCAGCTGGGCGCATTGGGATTTATTAATAAAGAATCTGATGCCACTGAGATCCGCAGGGCCATCACGACTGTAATAAACAACAGGAAATATTTTAGTCCCAAAATGCAGGAGATCATAACCCGCCAGGCGGTAGAAGGCTCGCCCGCTAAAAATATATTTGAAAATTTATCAGTTCGTGAACTGGAAGTTATGACGCACCTGGTAGAGGGCAAGAATGTATCGGAGATCGCCGAGATCCTGTCTGTTCATATCTCAACCGCCAGTACACACAAAGCCAGCATCCTTCAAAAGCTGAAGGTGAAAAACGTAATTGAACTAACTACCCTGGTTAAGCGGTTCGATATTGCCTAGCGCGCTCATTTATTTCCGGTTGTAAAAGCGAGGGTGATCCTGTTACCCGTTTCTCCGGGTTGATCTATAGTCAGCTTGCCTTCAATCCGGGCTAATAATTCGCTAATGATCTTATAACCGAGGCCATGATTATCACCATCTGCCTGGTAGGTATTATTCAGTATTTCCGAGATGAGTGATTTACTCATGCTTGTACCGGTATCTGTAATAGTAATTAGTATCTTATTGGCCACCTGCCTGGCTTCTATGCTTATTTCTCCATTCACGGTATACTTATTGGCATTATCGGCCAGGTTCCGGATTATCAGCTTTAATATATTCAGATCTGAGAACAACGTAAGTTCGGGCGGCACCAGGTTTATCAACCTGTTGTTACGTATAGCGGCCGCGGGCATATACAACGAAATGATACCGGCCACGGTTTCCCGAAGGGGTATTATTTCCCGCCTTATAACAAACCCTTCTTTCTGGGTATTTGTCCAGGTCATGAAGTCCTGGGTAAACTCGTTCAGGTCATGGGTGGCATTACGGAATTTCAATAACATGTCGGTCATCTCGGGCCGGGCTGCTTTTTGATAATTCTCATAAATATGATCGGCCATGATATGGAGAAAGCGCAGCGGCGATCGCAGATCGTGCAGAATAACGGCGATCATTTTTTCTTTTACCTGGTTGCTTGCGGTCAACGCTTCCGTTCTTTCCGCTACCTTTTGCTCCAGCTGCGCCGCTCTTTTTACCTCGCGTGTATAGATGAACAGAAAAATAAAGAAAAGAATGCTTATCGATACAATGACGATCAGCACCCTGAACCAGATGGTCTCATACCAGTAAGGAAGTACCGTCCAGGCAATGCGGTTATAGACATAATGGCCGTAATGCTCCTGTTTACGGATAATAAGATTATAATTTCCCTTTCGCAATCCCGTTAACACCAGCCTGCCATCTGCATTCACGGGGCGCCATTTACCGTCGAGCTGGGGTATGGAATATTCCAGATGCAGGTTGGCCGGGTTGCCAAAATAAGGAGACGAGATCATAAATACCAACGGACCTGAATCCTGGCGCTGTTCAAAACGATCGCCGGGCAACACTTTCTTATCCTCGGGTATAATGCGATCAATAAATACGGGCGAAACGGGCAATTCAATTGGGATCTTGTCTGGCCTGAATTGAACCAACCCATCCAAAGAAGGAAGGGAAAAATGCCCATCCTGTAAAACAATGCCGCAGGGCATACAGCCGCCGTTGAACTCATTGGTTGAATACCCGGCCGATTTATCGAAGTAATAATAAAACACATTTTCCCGGTTCCCAGCGGCGTAACTATCGAGCTCTTTTTTGGCCACCCTGTACAACCCTTTGTTGGTGGGCAGCCAGAAATACCCCAGCTTATCTTCCATAAAGCAATGTATAGTGGCCAGGTTGTTACCGGGGTCTATTGGCATTTTCAGGAACCGACCTTTGTCGTATTTATAAAAACCCTGTCCGTATGTACCAATCCAGCGGCTTCCATCGCGGGCTTTATAAAGCGTCCTTACAGAAGCATTTTGCAAAGCCAACAGGCGAAGCGTTCCCTTCACCAGGTCATAAGAATACAATCCTGCTGAAGTACCGATCCATAGCTCATCGGGATACATTTCATTAATCACCTGTATATCCTGAGGCATTTGCAGCAACACAGCGGTATCATTTCCGCTGCGACGGAACAATTTATGTATGGTACTGTACAGCAGGTCTCCGTTGTGGGTTTGGGTGATGGTCATAAGCCAGCCGCCGAGATATTGCAGGGTAACAGGATGCTGCAGGTCGGTATCGATCCTTTTTAAAGATTCATAGTTTGAGTACCAGATATAACCGTCTGACGACCGCAGCAAGGCAGGCCGGTCGTATAAGCCCGGCGTTGGCGTGTTCCATGCACTGTTACGGCTTAATACGCCGGAGGAAGTGAGCACGCGGCCGGCTGATACCTCTACCTGTGCATACAGGCTGTTGATCGCATAATTATCACTGGCAAAAAAAAGCCGTTCGAAGGCATGTTTTTTCAGAATATACAATCCGCTGGTGGCAGTACCAAGGTATAAGGTGCGGTAATGCTCGTTATAAATAAGGCAGTTTATATTTTTGATTGCCGTATTGGCAGCCAGTACTTCAAAATCAAGCACGCCGCTGCTGATAGTCAATAACAGGATATTCCCTTTGTAAACAAGAAAGGTATGACTGGCATCGCGCAGGGCATTTACCGTATATTGACTGGGATAAGCCCCCGACTCTGCCTCTTCGAAGATCTTCATGAGCCGCTCGCTGCAGGTTATACTTTTTTGCCAGCGCCCCTGCCTGTAAGCATTAAACCGATTTTGCCTGTCGAAATAGCAACAGATATCGCCAACCATGAACAGGATCTTGAACGCATGGCCTGCTGTTTCTTTCAGCAGGCGAACTTCGGCCGTGTTATCGTTCAGGTAATAACAGTTTGAATCTTTTCTTACATAAGCCTGCCTTTCGTTCTCTGTTACCAGGTCGCCATTCAGGTCTAACCGGTGTAACAGTCCGTTAAAGGCAGTTGAATCATGTCCCCATTCTTTAAAAATGTTATCATAGTAAAATATGCAATTGTTCCAGCGGTTGCATTGGTAGGGGTTGGCAGAAAAAACACTGTCGGCTTTCAATTGATAATCATCTGTAACGGTAAGCATCCGGTGGCCGGTATAATCCGGCTCCATCAGTATTTTGCCCTTCACTGATTTTACATGGTTACATCTGTTGGTATATAAGGCCGGGGAATTACCCATGGTATACTCCCTGAAATGCTGCCCGTCGAAGCGTACCATTCCCATTTCTGT
>Ga0209646_1000572_pt1 | contig 15313 bp, 13 predicted proteins | sample AraplaL_Col_mTSA_FD_184259 | JGI IMG/M metagenome (GOLD analysis project Ga0209646, IMG submission 184259) | Arabidopsis root microbial communities from the University of North Carolina, USA - plate scrape CL_Col_mTSA (SPAdes) (version 2) | ecosystem: Host-associated > Plants > Roots >...
GACAACGGCACGCTGGCCTTCGATCGTTCGGATACCTATGTCTTCGCCGGCGCCATTTCCGGTGCGGGCAGCATGAACCAGACCGGCAGCGGCACCACGGTGCTGACGAGCGACAACACCTACACCGGCGGCACCACCATCACCGCCGGCACGCTGCAGCTCGGCAATGGCGGCACCAGTGGTTCTTTCCTTGGCGATGTCATCGACAACGGCACACTCGCCTTCGATCGTTCGGATACCTACACCTTCGCTGGCACCATTTCCGGTGCGGGCGGTGTGAACCAGATCGGCAGCGGCGTCACTGTGCTCAATGCCGACAACACCTATAGCGGCGATACCAACGTAAGCGCGGGCACGCTCGTGGTGGGCGATGACAGCAACGCCAGCGCAGCGCTGAGCGGCGGCGGTACCACCACGGTGGCGTCGGGTGCCACGCTGGGCGGCTATGGCAGCGTCACCGGCACGGTCACCAACAGCGGCACCGTTGCCGTAGCCGATGCGCTGTCCGCGCTGGGCAGCAGCACCAAGGGCAGCTTCACCGTCAACGGCACGTTGAACAACAACGGTCTGGTGCAGGTGGGCGGCACCGGCACGGGCAACAAACTCGTCACCACCAACTACGTCGGCGGCACGGGCAGCGTCGTTGCGCTCAACACCTATCTGGGCGGCGACGGTTCGGCTTCGGATCTGTTGGTGATCAACGGCGGTACCGCCACCGGCAGCACCGCGCTGCGTATCACCAATGCGGGCGGCCCCGGCGCGCTGACCACGGCCAACGGCATTGAAGTGGTGCAGGCGATCAACGGCGGTACGACTGCCACCAACGCGTTCAGCCTGGCTAGCGCGGTCGCGGCCGGCCCGTATGAGTATTCGCTTTATCGCGGTGCGACCGATGGCAGCAGTACCGAGAATTGGTATCTGCGATCGCAGCTGGATTGCTCGCTGATGCCGGGCGCTCCGGCGTGCGCAACGCCGACGCCGGCACCAACACCTACGCCTGCGCCGACACCTTCACCAACACCTGCGCCGACACCTGCGCCGACACCTGCGCCAGCACCGACGCCCGCGCCGACGCCCGCGCCGACGCCCGCGCCGACGCCGACGCCGACACCTGCGCCAGCACCGACGCCCGCACCAACACCGACGCCGACGCCGACGCCTGCGCCTGCGCCTGCGCCTGCGCCGACACCCGCGCCGGCCCCGACTCCGTCGCCTTCCGGCACGGGCACAACAACCCCGCCCCCGCAGAACACCGTGCCGCTCTATCGCCAGGAAGTGTCGCTCTACACCGCGATCCCCTCGATGGCGTTGTCCTACGGGCAGGGCCTGATGGACAGCCTGGAAGAGCGCGTCGGCGATGGCGTACTGCAAGCCGGCAACACGCATGACGACAGCACTTGGGCGCGCGTCATCGCCCAGCACCAATCGCGCGATGGCGGCAGGCTGGGCATCTACGGCGACAAGGGGCCGAGCTACAGCGATGACATGTTCGCCGTACAAGCCGGTGTCGACCTGTATCGCGGCCAGCACGACAACGGTAGTGACATCGCTGGCGTGTACATCGCCCTCGGCCAGGTTGCCGGTGACGTCAAGAACTTCAACGGCATCACCGCCGGCCACGATCAGCTGCAGAACTACACGCTCGGCGGCTACTGGACGCATCTGAGCACATCCGGTTGGTACACCGACCTGGTGCTGCAGGGTACCGGCTACAACATCAAGGCCAGCTCCACGCGCATGGCGCCGCTGAAGACCGAAGGCCGCGGTGTCGGCGCATCGGTCGAAGGCGGCTATCCGATCGCGTTGCGCAACGGCTGGACGTTCGTACCGCAGGCGCAGCTCGTGTATCAGACCACGTCCTTCAACGATGCCTCCGATGCGGCGTCCAGCGTGTACTTCGACAATGCCAATTCGCTCGCCGGCCGCGTCGGCGCCGAAGCCAAGAAGAACTGGGCACTCGGCGGCGACACTTCGCAGCCACGGCTGATGAGCACCTGGCTGCGTGTCGACCTGTGGCGCGAATTCATGGCCAATCCGGGCGTGGCGTTCTCCACGCCGACCACGCCGGTGAGCTTCCACTCCAACTTGCAAGGCTCATGGGTCGGCCTGCGTGCCGGGCTCAGCTCGCAACTGGCGCGCAATGTGTTCGTGTATGCCAACGTCGGCTACGACATCGGCGTGAGCAATCACGGCAACGGCTACGGCGGCAGGGCCGGTATTCGTATTAATTGGTAACAGGCCCTGGCCAGGATCGCAGCGCTGGGAGAAGCGCTGCGATCCATCGAACAACCGATTTTTGAAGGGCGGCCTTCCGTATCCGTATTTGCCGTGAACACTTGCAATGAATGTCCGGGGGGGGGGCGGAGTTTTTGATGAATCTCGTGACAGGAAGCAACCGGGCGTTGTCACCACGCCATATGCGTAAGCAGCGTCTGCGGATTCAAGCGTTGACAGCGAAGCGTCCACGTCGTCGCCGGCATGAACGGCTCGGCCAACTGCTCGACCACTTCCACCTCGATCTCGCCGTTGTCGGCGTCGAAGCGCAGTACGCGCACAGCATGGAAGTCGAACAGCCGCCCGACGGTGGCGAAGCTGGCCTTGAAGAAACTCTCTTTGGCCGAGAACACCGCAGTAAGCACCACCGGCCACCCGTGCACGAGAGCGGCTTGGGCCAATCGTTTTCTTTCGTCGTCATCCACCACGGTGGCGTGCAGTGCGTGCAGGGTGGCAGGGCTTACGACGTGCTCCAGATCGATGCCGACGCCGCGCAACCGCGACGCCGGCAGGGCAACTGCCACCGCGAGGTTGCTGGTGTGGGAGATGCTGCCCAGATAACCCTGCGGCCATACCGGCTGGCGCGTCGGTCCTATCGCCAATTCGGCATCCGGAGCACCGCAGGCCGCCAGCGCCGCACGCGCTGCCAGGCGGCCTGCCAGAAATTCCGCCTGTCGTTTGCGCACGCTGCGCGCAATGGATGCCGGGCAGGGGATGCCATGGCGGGCGAAGGCGGCCTCTTCGTGGGCCGCCACATCGAAGGGCAGCGCGAAAGCATCCGGCAGCTTCACCTGGCGATGATCCAGGCTGATGCGATACAGCGGCAGGTCCGGATCAGGAGACCGGGTCATGCGCGGGGCGGGTCATCAGGATGGAGGCGGGAGTAGCCACAAGCGCAGTCTTCCAGGCACGGAAACACAAGCAAGGCCATTCAACTTTACCGGACAGCTGCACGAAGATGGCCAGCCCTATCCGAGCCGCCGCAGGCTATTCACATTGGGCTGGGTTCTGCTATAGTTATCCGCTCCGACGCGGGAATAGCTCAGTTGGTAGAGCACGACCTTGCCAAGGTCGGGGTCGCGAGTTCGAGTCTCGTTTCCCGCTCCAGATTCAAGCAAAACCTCGGTGAGCCGAGGTTTTGTTTTTTAAAGCGAGGCCCGACCTGCTAAGGTTGCGGTCTAGCGCAATGGCCAGGTGGCAGAGTGGTCATGCAGCGGCCTGCAAAGCCGTGTACGCCGGTTCGATTCCGACCCTGGCCTCCATTGCGTGCAAGAAATCAAGGCGCCTTCCGGCGCCTTTTTTCTTGGCGCACGACTAAGCGCCAGCAGCCTTTCCTCGTGGTCAATTGTGTTGAGTGTCAAACTGGCCTCAACCGTCTTGTGGTGCCGGAATGCCGTAGAGGGCAAGCGGCACCCCATGATTTGGCGGGTTGCGGCATCTGCTTTACCTTTCGCCTACGATTGCTACATCGAAGTGTTTGCGGGCGACGCGGCGTTTCTCTTCCTGCAAGATCGGCGTGCCGAGATCAGTGCACAAAAACATCAACGGCGAGCTGTTGCATCTTTACCGCGTGGTGCAGTACCACCTGGAAGAATTCATGAGTCAATTTCAAGCGGGCGCTATCAAGTCGCCGTGTGTTCGGATGGCTTAAAGAAACCATGCCGCGCACCTCGACGGATATTCAGCGCATAGCCCGCTTCTTTTATCTAACGTTTGGCGCGGCTATCACCGCACTACCAGCCTGTGAATCTGCTGCTTTGGCTGGAGGAAAAACTCAGTGCAATACGCCTGCGATTGTCGCGTGTGTTCATTGAGAAAAAAATAACGGGTAGGGCTGTTTTAGTTGAAACTGGCGGGCAGCGCTGGGGATGTGTCAACGATTCGTGAAAGTTCGCATATAGGTCGCTGGGGTGCTGAATAATTCACCGCCCGCGTGCGAAACTTGCCTCATAAGCACACAGGCAGACCGCTACCTTTCACCTACGGTCAGCACTGACCATCACCGGGGGATTACCCATGTCGCGCACTCAAGGAAGTATTCGGAAAGCTGTCATTGCAAGTCTGCTCACCATCGGATTGGCGTCAACAGCTACGGCTCAAACCTCGGCGCCGGCGACCGGGCTGGGACAGTCATGGCCGAATGCGGCAGACGTGAGCGCCGCTCCGAATTGGCACGTCTACGTGTTCCGCCTCCACGGCATCAAATACGTACAGATCAATGACATCAGCGGAACCGTTCACGCAGCCATTGGTACCGCGAATGGAGCCACGATTGTGCTACCGGTTGGTGTCGATGCGCAGCACGTCACGACCACAGCCAGCGGGGCGTCAGCGGCGTCACAAGTGGTATATCAAGATGCCACCACGACTGTGACGGCGATCCCGCAAAGCAGCGGTGCCACGACATTTGCTGTACAAAACCAGGCGGCATCTTGCCCGGCCTATGGCTGTTCTGGACCGGGCGTGGTTACGCAGGTGCAGTAGTTACTGCACCCAAAGACGTCCAGCGGCGGAGGTGAGGTCACGCCTCCGCCCTGTTTTTTGAGGGTCATGCAGCAGCACTGTGACGCTAAATCGCTGACGTCCAGTGCGATGGTGGACCTCGCCGTCAAAAAGGCACACATGGTCGTGTAGCTCACCAAGATCAAGGCCGCTCGCACCGAGTTTGGCAGCAAGTCGTTGCCGCTCCCTGGTATCAAGAATGACGTTCGCTACCTTAGTCTCGTCGATCAATCCTTCTACACCAACAAAAATCCAGCGCGCGTCGTTGGTTTCGCCGCCACGAAGAGTGAGTTGAATGCTTGAGCAAGCCACCTGGGTGCTGACGTAAACAATCGCCTCGCAAGCTGCACGATACGCCGCAGAAAGGACAGCAGGTTGCGCGCGTGTGAAGCCGCGGCCGACGATCTTGCAGCTATATGCAATGCCTGCTTCGTCGAGTGCCCCGCCTACGGTGTCGTTGAGTGCGGCGGGCAGCCCCCGTTCGCGCCACGCCATGGGATGCAATCGCTCTGCAAGTAGATGGAGTTGCTTGTGAGCGGATATCGCCTGCAGGTAGTGGCTTTCATCATCGACCACCGAAGATATGTGTCGTCTTTGCTGTAGCAGTCGGCCATACGAAACGTACAGCGTGCTGGCGACGTGCTCCAGCGTCTGCGCGATTTGGCGCTGCCGAAGTTCACCTTGTTGATAGCTTTGGCGCGCCAACTTCTGGATGCTGAGTGCGTCTTGAAGCTGTTGGCGTTCGCGCATCTTGTGGGAGCTGATTTGCGCACCCAAGGCGAACAAGGCCGTTATCGTCCCAGCGAGAAATAGCTCGGCCTGGATGACGGTTGCGCTCGCGTCCTGCCACTGGCTCGGTACCACAATCGCGGCGCAGATAATCGCAATAGTTCCGCCAAACGCAGCCCCTCGCCAGCCGTGTTGGAGCGTCAGCAGAGCGACGGGCAAGAACATCGCACCGAGGATCAACTCCTGGTAGTCCTTGTCGTGGCGGTAGACAAAGAAGCCTAAGAGGGCGGCTGCCGGGAGCATGATCACCCAGCCTTCAAGGACCAGGCGACTTTCCCACGCGCGGCGGAGCTTTTCGCGCCACTGGCCTATGCGATATTCAAAGCGCGCTATCAGCGCCCAAGGTACCAATGCCAAGATGGCGAAATAGTTGCCGGTAAAGTAGCCCAAGGCCATGATCGGGCGAGGATGGGCGTCACCAGGCTGGATGATGGCTAGATTCAAGGCCAGATAGCTGTACCCGGTCCAGGCCAGCGACGACGCCAGGATGCAAACCAACAGCGCTTTGATATCGGTCAGCCGGTCAGTTGGAAAGAGCGCCAGGCGTGAGCGGCACCACCATACGGCGGGCATGACCACCACAATGGGCGGAATGGCGCGCACCGCTACCCATGCTGCTCCGAGCTGGTCCAGACACGGGTAGACCACCAGCCAGTTGGGTATCGCCTCACCGACCGCTAGCGCAGCCCAATAGCGGTAGGGTACGAACAACAGGCAGATAAGCCGCACGGCGGAGCCGAGAAAAAACTGAGGTGCGGAAAAAGGGTGCTGAGCCTCGTAAATGATTGCGTAGCCAATGGCTAAAGCAATTTGCCTCAGCCATGTGCCTCTCCACTGTCCATTCCCCATGCTCCGTGCCCCTTGCGCGAGATGTGGTGTTGCGTTTCGCCGACCCAAACCACTGGCTATTTTCATCAATTTTTGATCGTGACTTGTGAATGCCTTGTGTAGTGCGCCGGCCGGCCGCTGCTGCGGCATGATGCCGCAGTGAACGGCGGTCCCCCCCTCTAACGACGAGGGCGGCGGTATGGGGCTGGCACTGCCGCGGCCTTGTGCCGAACCGGACGAACATCGGCGGGCAGGCGCAGTATGTCGAACGGGTCACCAAATGACGGGATACATGGGGTCGTCGGGGACCACCGGGTCGGTGGTCCCATAATTTGTTTCTTGCGCCGGGCTGCGAAGCGGAGCACCCATCGCTTATCGAACGCACTCCACTGGGTATAGGCCGAGGTCCCTACTTATGAGAATGGGTGGCGCAACCTTCTTGTGGTAAACAGCCAAATCTATCTGATCAGATAAATTTTGGAATGTATCAATTACCTTGCCTGTGCCGCATTGATCGATGGAATGTTTGGATCGTATCGCAGATTGTGAAGCGGTCTTGGAGGATGCAAACCAAACTCGTTTATTTTCTTGGAAAAACCTTGTCACTACTTCTGTACTTCAAAAGTAGTCCTTTCAAGAACGCCCGAACTGCATTGTAGTCATCAAGGAAGTCCATTACTTCCGGGTCCTCCATATCTTCCTCAGGAAGATCGTGGGTTACGAAATACTGGAGGGCGAGCTGCCAATTAACGTCATCCTCCTCGGTGACGCCATAGTTTTCTTCCAACCATTTATATTCCCTGGCTTCTCCGCTGAAGCCAGGCTCCCCCCACACTCGTTCCATCTCGTCAACGATGGCATAAAACATCCCCGCTTCGATCCCATCATCGTTGTCGGTTTTTTCAGCAGCCGCAATCATATTTTTCAGGTCCCTGTAAAAAAAGCGTCTATTTTGTCACCTGTGGTTTCTCGATTGGCCTCGTCTTCTTCAGTTTGGCCATTTCGCGTATGGCATATTCACGCGCCTTTGTCGCAGCATCCTCTGGTGAGACTTCGCCTGGCATTGGCGTTCTTTGCATGTCAGCTTCGGTAAGTGGTTGATTCGGTTTATTCATGGTCATCTTCCTCATGATCATCGTCCTCCCCGCCACGAAGGAATTTATCCATGTCGCCGGATACAAGATTGGATGGCTCGTTTTTTGACAGATGCTTATTCTTCCTGAGCCTTCTTGCCTCTGATTCCATGATCTCCTTCATGGTTGATCCGGTCTTGGCGTGCTTTTTCCGGCGCGCATCATTTATGTCAGACGTTTTTTTGCTCATCATATGATCTCCATGAATAGGTAGTCTCCCTTGGAGACGTACTGGTATCCAAACGTCTCATAGTAGGACCTTACTTTGTCATTTGCAGGATTCATGATTCTGAGCTGCTTCGCATTTATCAGCCTTCCGTAAATTCTGTACGCTAGCTCCATCGCTTCAAATATTGGCGGACGATCACCAAGATCGGGTGGTGACGCCTCTATAAAGTCCATGCGGAGCGATTTGCCATGATATGTTGGTCGTCCAAGCGAGAGTCCAATAAGCCTATTGGAATCCCAGAGCGCCATCTCGAAACGCTTAGGATGTTGAAACTTGAAGCTAGAATAGCCTTCGGTCCAGTTCCAATTCTTTATCCTTAAGCTGGAGGTTGTCCATTCTCTCGACGCCATCAACGCGACCGGGTTGATTTCAGTGGCTTTAAGGGTAGGGCTGATCTCGGTGCCAATGAGCACTGTGGCGGCTTTCAGTGTTTCAATTCTTAACTTGGTGTACCGAGTTTCAGCATCTAAGTGGGTTGCCAACATTTGCTTTTCCTTGTGATTTGAAACCCGTATCACTTGCAGCGTCTTGAGCTTAGCAACAAGCCTTTTTGCGGTGAGACTATGAAGTTAGCTTGCGAAATTCATCACGCTTGCCCGTACTAAAACTCATCGTCCGACAGCGGGTGTATCTGCATATTGCCATTCAACACTGTGTAGAGGGTCAACTCGTACTTGCTGTATTCCACGCCACCAGATTCCTGTGTTTCCGTCAAAGTGAACGGTGGAGTCCCTTCCTTGTCGCCCGTATCCAGATTTTCATAACGGACGTCATAGGTTCCCGCACGGACGTTTTTCGCTACAAATGAGCGGTGGGCCGGGATAAAGAGTTGGCGTATGGGAAATGCTCGCCCTTGAGCAGGCTCAGCAACAATTTTGACAAAAACGTCTGATCCATTCTGGCTGTTGTCGATCGAGATCGTGGAATAGCCGTCCGTGTACTTCTTTGGGTACCCGGCCACGTACCCTGCCACAGTTGGCCACGGGCGCCCATTGGGTGCTTGCGAAGGCCGGTTGTTTTTGGGGCAGTCCATGACGTAACCCGGTGGAGGTGTCACAGCGGAAGGTCGATCGCATATCGTAGAAGGCGATTTTTGTGGCGTCTGCGAGCTGTTGCTTTGCTCGCCCACTACTGGCTGGGGGTCTGGGGTTGGATTGGGGTTATACGATTCAATAGCCTCCTGATGCTCTCGCTGCGCATTCCACTGAATCGCGAAAGCGAGCCCACTGAACAGTGCCACCATGGCGCCAAGTTGAGCGAAGAACGGACGCTTGATTTGCTGCCAGTGGCTGGGGAGATGGAGTGAGCGACTGCTTGGAAGTGCGGTTATGAATGCGTCTAAGAAGGCGCGTAGTTCTGCCGCTTCTTTGTCCTTGTTTGGCGGCAGTTTGAGCGCCAATTTCAAGGCGTCATTGGCAATGGCGCGAGCCAGATCGAACTCTTTGATGTCGGCAAAATATTGTGCTTGGTGAGTCAGAACACGCGCGTTCACTGTTGCAGGCCGTTTGCCCCCTATCAGGTTGGTAAATAGCGCGGACAGAGTGTAGATCGGCCCCCATGGAAAGCCCCACCACCCGAGTGCCCAGGTGTGTGCGGTTGCTTTGAAGCAGGCCTTTTCCGCGCACTTTTTACAATAGGTGCCTTGGACGGCCGCTTGTTGCGTCGCCAGCAGGAAACTGGTCACCCGATAGAAAATCGCGTAACTGGGTTGGGCTGATACTTTGTCGCATACGGAGCACCGAACGGGCGCAGATGGTGGCCGCCATGCAGCCCATGGTCTGGTTCCCGGAGCAGGGCCTGCCTTAACAGGTTCCGTATCGTACTCAGCCCGTGATTCGGCATTGCCAAGCACGTTAAACGCTGCGTTGATCTTCTGAAACAGAGCAGTGGCGTTTGGGAGTTTGCACCGATCTGGGTGGTATTCCATCGCCTTCCGGCGAAAAGCCGCCTTGATCTCCGCCTCTGTAGCGCTGGGGTAGAGTCCTAAAACCTCGTAGTACCCAAGCGGATCTCTCCCGCTCATGAGGCACCCCAAACAGTGAAGTTGCCGCAGACCGCCCCCCTGGCGGCTTTATCGGTCGCTGCCCCTGGCATTCCCCATCCCTTTCCCCTTGTGGTGTCCTGATTCTAGGTCAGCGTAGGTGTGGCGAGGCAACTGGGGTCGCCAGGTAAGCTGGGTTTACCGTGCTCTTTGGGGGGCGTGGCGGGTGGCAAATCTAATAAGTTATTGAATTTAAATGGATGGAAGCGGCCTGCAAAGCCGTGTACGCCGGTTCGATTCCGACCCTGGCCTCCATTGCGAATGAAAGAAAGCGCCTTTGTGGCGCTTTTTTTCTGCACTAAACCTTTGCTGTTGTTCCTGCGACCGCATCGGTACGCAGCTTCAAATGGATTCGGTCTAGCGAGGAGCGGCGAGTGACTTGGTAGAACTGCGGCGTTGAAGAATGCGCGCCCAGAACCAGAGTTCGCACGCGGCGCCTGCAGCGAAGAGAGCCCAGCCACCGGCAGTCATGCCTGCGCTATAGAGAGCGAGTGCGGCAATCAGCAGGGTGATGGTGAAAAGCTGATGTTTCATATCGCCTCCGAAAATTGTCTACGGGCTTGAACATACGCCCGGGTGAAGCGCAGATCATCAACGCACCGTGGCTGGTATGTTACGGCTCGGTGGACGGCCGACGCCACGCAGCAGCAACCAGAAACCGATGACGATTTCATAGATGCCTGCAGGAGTGTCGAAATTGTCGCCCACGGGATTATCGGGCCAGACGATGGCGGCGATCGTGCCTGCCAGCATCACGATATAGGCCAGCAGGCCGAAGCCCGCCAGCAGCCGCGGGATGTAGCGGGATTTGAAAAACAGCCAGCTGAAAACGATGCAGCCCAGCGATAGAAAGATCAGGCCGATGTTGTAGCCGGCATCGTGCGTGTCGTTGAAAAGCCAGACGAGACTTTGCAGTTGCTGACTTGAAAACACAGTGGCGTATCGCGCGTCGGTCAGCAATTGCAACATGGTGAAGCTGTTGAGCGTGATCACGCCGAGCACCGCTGCTTCCGCCACTCGCCAGAACGCCGCAAGCAAGGCCAGATGCCTGCCGACCGGCCGAAGCAGTACATACAACGCGACTGCCATGGCGATGTCGCCGGTAAAGGCCGCCAGATCGCTCACCATGCCTATGCGGAACAGCAGTAGATGGTCGACGATATGCGCGGCTGTTTTCGCCGGATCGTTACCCACGATCATGCTGCCGCGGCCGTTGAATTCACCGAACACGCCGCACGCCATCAGCAGCAGATAGAGCAAGCCTACCACCCTTGCGGCGGTACGTTGGGACTGGTCGATCACGGTGCTTGCCATGACACTTCCCCCCGCACGTCGCCGGTGGCGCGATCTTGAGGGGAGGAGGCTAGCATTTGGCTGCGCGGCAACGAGTGCCAAAGGTCACCGCACGTCTTTGCGTCGGCCTAGGTGTGTTGATGCGATGTTGATTGGGCGGCACCGCATCTCATCGCTGCTTTTGGGATGGCAATGTTGGGGGTTCGCTTGCGCTCACCGCAAAACCTACGTGGTCCCGGCCTGGAGAGCTTGCCACGATTCAAATGGATGCCTGTGCAAAATGGGTGGTCAAGAAATCGTGAAAGCCTCGCCACCCTTATCGGGTTGCTGAATTGTGCGGCGGCCGAGCAAAAGAATTCTTCAACTTATCCACGATCCGCCTGCTACATTTCGATTCCCGGTAGGCGAACTACCATTCACCAGGGGAAGCCCATGTCCCATCGTCAAGGAAGTTTTGTCCGTAAAGCAGCGCTCGCCGGCCTGGCTGCTCTTTGCGTAACCTCAACGGCTTTTGCCCAGACCGCCGCACCGGCGACGGGGCTTGGCCAGGCCTGGCCGAACGCCGCAGACGTAAGCGCCAATCCGAATTGGCACGTGTACGTGTTTGTGTTGAACGGCATCCGGTATATCCAGGTCAACGATCTGAACGGTACCGTGCATGCGGCGGTAGGCACCGCCAATGGCACCTCGATCGTGTTGCCGGTGGGTGTCGATGCGCAGAACGTTTCGACGCCTGCGCAGAGTTCAACGACGTCAACGTCGCCCAGTGCAACTTCAAGTGCCGCGCAGACGGTTTACCAGGACAATGCCACCACGATGACTGCGACGCCGCAGAGCGACGGCACCACAACTTTCACGGTGCTTAGTACGGCATCTTGCCCCACGCAATCATGCGGCGGCGGCCACAACCCTTGAGGAGGCAAGGGTTATTTCACCCATAGCCGCAAAGGAGGAGCAAGGCGAGCGATCTCTCCTTGTTCCTCCCGGATGGCGTCGTGCAGCAATGCCGTCAGTCGCAGTCGATCGGTAGGCATGCGTACATGGAACATGCCATCGAAGACGCGCACATGGTCGCGCATTTCCGGAATGTCCAGCATGCTTGCGCCAAGCTTGGCGGCCAGTCGCTTGCGCTCTTCTGAGTGATAAACCGCGCTGGCAACCCCTGTTTCTTCCAGCACTCCCTCTACACGAAGCACAATCCAGCGCTTTCCGTTGGTTTCTCCGCCGCGAAGCAAAAGGTTGACCCGGGTACAAGCAAGCCGGGATGTCACGTAGACCACCGCTTCGCATGCCGTTCGGTACGTGGCCGTGAGAACGGCGGGAGCCAAGCGGCTGAATCCGCGGCCGCTGATTTCACAGCGATAGGCAATGCCGGCTTCATCAAGCGCCCGCGCAACAGTTTCATTCAGCGCGGCCGGCAATCCACGCTCACGCCATGCCACCGGGTGCATGCTTTCAGCCAGGCGATACACCTGACTCTGTGCGTTTAGTGTTTGCTTGTAGAAGGCATGGCTTTCAATGTTGGGCACGATACGGCGCATTTGCTCAAGCAAACGGCTGTTGGTGATGTGCAAGGTCCCGGCAAGGTACTCCAGTGCCTGGGAGGTCTGCCGCATACGCTGTTCGCTGAGTTGCAGGCTCTGTCTTGCCACACGTTGCACGTTGAGGACGGTAAGCCGTTCTTCTTCTTCTTTCGCAAGCTGGATGCTGATGCGTGCGCCGAGTACAAACAAGCACGTAACGGTAATGGTCAAAAACATCATTATCGTGTAGAGCCTGTCGTTATTAGTGCCTTCCTCGGGTGGGATGGCGAGGGAAATGCACGCGATGACAAGCGGTGCGCTTACTGCCACCGCTCGCCAACCATGCTTCAGCGTCAACCATGCCATAGGCAAAGCCATGGCTATGGTTGCCATCAGGCTGGTTTCCTCACTCCCCGTATGGTTAAGCCATGCGAGAAGGCCAACGGTTGGGACCAGGAGAGCTATTGCATCCAGCGCCAAGCGGCTTGCAAGCATGCTTTGCAACTGTTCGCGCAAGCGCCCCGGACGGAAAGCAAGCCACGCCATCAACACCCAAGGAACGACGGAAACGATTGCCAGATAAGGGCCGAAGAAATAATCCACCAGCCACGAAAGCGGGGCAAACGGCCCCGCCACGGCCTTTGCGAAAGAAATGACGGTCCAGCTATAGGTCATGTTGCCTAGCGACACCAACAGGATGCACGTAAGCAGCGCCTTGATGTCCACCATGTGCTCCGATTTGAACGGGAGCGGCGGGAATTTGCTCCGGCACCACCACACGATCGGCATCACTACGGTAAATGGGGGAACGCATCCGGCCACGATTCCGGCAAAGCCGAGATCTTTGCAAGCAATGGTCTCATAGGCGTTTGGAACGGCCTCACCAATATAGAGTGCAGGCCAGTAGCGATACGGAACCAGGAGAAGACAGGCCAAACGTATGCCGGCGTGAATAGGCCAGTGTCCGGTGGAAAGCGGATGCACCGCAAAATAAAGAAGCCCATAGCCGACCGCAATCCCCACCTGCAGTAGCCAGTCGTTAGTCCACCAGCGCTTCCCCATGCGTTTCCCCTGCAAAAATGAATTCACAAGCGTGTTGGCGTCGTTCCACTATTTCCCGCCAAGTTAGCTTAAGAATAAAACAATGCGGGCCGTGAAGTTCGCGTGAGTCGGATCGAGGTTCAAGCTGTCGTGCGTCACATTTATGCAGCAAACTCCGCCTTGGCCACGATTTCTTGCGAATGCCGCTGCGGCATCCGGTCGGATGGGTGTCTATCGGCCATGGCGCAGCGATCTTGACAGCCCAAAGAATGGGCTAAGCAAAGGCAAAGTGTGAGCTAAGCCAAGCGCGATAGCTTGTGTCCTCAAGAACATCCCAAAAGGGAGATTTGCAGGTGCCGTTGCCTCGTAAGGATTTACTGCTTGATCGCCGCCCCTTCCGCGCTCGCGCGCTGCGGCTGGGTTTGGCGGCATGCGTGGCGGGCGTGGCCGGTTGCGCCACCTACTCGCCCTTGCCGCTGGGTACGGGGCAGGGTGCCAGGGCGGTGTCGCAGCTCTCGGCCGATACCTCCACCATGCCGCTGCCGGCGCTGCGTTCCCACCGGTTCGATCCATCTCACGGCATGGACGTGACCGACGTGGCGATCCTGGCGGTCGCCAACAGCCCGGACCTGAAGCTGATGCGCGACCAGTTGGGCATTGCGCGCGCCCAGGCCTTCCAGGCCGGCTTGCTGCCGGACCCGCAGGTCAACATCAACCAGGAATACCTGACGCATCCGATACCGGGTTACCGCACGGCCTCTGTGTTCGGCATCAGCGAGGACATCACCAGCCTGCTGCTGCGCTCCACCCGCAAGGCCGCGGCCAACGCGCAGGCCGATCAGGTCAACCTGGACCTGCTCTGGGCGGAATGGCAGACGATTGCCCAGGCGCGCCAGCTGTTCAACCAGGTGGCGTCCTTGCGCGAGCAGCAGCAGCGGCTGGCTGGGGAGCAAGCCGCCCTGGCGCCGGTGGATGGCTATGTGCGCCAGGCGCTGCAGCAAGGAAACCTTACCTACGATGCCGCCAGCGCCGGCTTGAACGCCTATGCCGATGCCACCAAGCGGCTGGCTGACTGCACCGTGCAACGGCACCAGGCCGAGCACGATATGCGCGTGCTGCTGGGATTGGCGCCGGATGCGCCGCTGGACTTGGTCGGTGAGCCGTTCCAGGTCTCGCCCACGCCCGAGCAGGTGGAAGCCGCGCTGGCCGATCTGCCGCGGCGGCGTCCGGATTTGCTTGCCTTGCAGGCGGGCTACAAATCGCAGGAGGCGACCTTGCGCGGGGCGATCCGTGCGCAGTTCCCCGCGCTGACGTTCGGGCCGGATCGCCAGAGCGACAACTCCGGCGTGCCTTCGTGGGGCATCAATATCGGTTTGACCTTGCCGCTGTTCGATCGCAACCGCGGCAACATCGCCATCGAAAAAGCGACGCGGCAACAGCTGAAGGATGACTACGAAAACCGCGTGCTGGCCACGCGCAACGACATCCACCAGCTGATGCTCGATCAGGACACGCTCGCCAGGCAGCGCGGGCAGTCGCAGGCGCAGGCCCGGCGCCTGGATGAGGCAAGCCAGGCCGCCGAAAGCGCCTGGCGCAAAGGCCTGCTCGACTGGCCGACGTACCTGTCTATTCGCGCCAATGCACTCAGCGCCGATATGGA
>Ga0209646_1000578_pt1 | contig 15188 bp, 15 predicted proteins | sample AraplaL_Col_mTSA_FD_184259 | JGI IMG/M metagenome (GOLD analysis project Ga0209646, IMG submission 184259) | Arabidopsis root microbial communities from the University of North Carolina, USA - plate scrape CL_Col_mTSA (SPAdes) (version 2) | ecosystem: Host-associated > Plants > Roots >...
GCTTTTTTCCAGGCAGCAATACCGCCATCCAAATAACCAATGGCATAATCATAACCCACTCTGGCGAGGCGGGTAACCACTTCTTCCTGGCGGCCTTCCTCCGCTACAATGAGAATGGTTTGTTTAATATCTGGAATAAGCGCGCCCACCCAGGGTGCAAAATTTCCATCGATACCAATGTTGATCGAATTGGGAATAAATCCTTTTGCAAATGTTTGCGGGTCCCGGGTATCGAGAATAAGCGCATCGGTTTCATTAGCGGCTGCTTCAAACGCTTGTACACCCAAAGGATGCGTACCTTTTTTCAACACGTCATTGATGCTTTCGTAGCCCTGCTTATTCAATTGCACGTTCAACGGAAAATATTGAGGCGGCGCTGTTAAGCCTTCCGTAACTTCTTTTATAAATTCTTCCTTGGTCATGTTGGCACGCAACGCATAGTTCGTTTGTTTCTGATGACCTAAGGTATCGGTAGTTTCCTTACTCATGTTCTTGCCACAGGCACTGCCGGCGCCATGTGCAGGATATACGGTCAGCGTATCGGGCAAAGGCATTATCTTATTGCGCAGTGAATCATATAATAAACCAGCCAGGTCTTCCTGGGTTATATGGTTCGCTTTTTGCGCCAGGTCGGGACGGCCTACATCCCCAATAAACAAAGTATCGCCGCTGAACAAACCTACTTCCTTTCCCTGCTCATCTTTTAACAGGTAACAGCTGCTTTCCATAGTATGGCCGGGCGTATGCAATACAGTAATAGTTATATTGCCTATTTTAAATACTTCACCGTCGGTGGCAATGTGTGCAGTAAACGAGGGCGTAGCGGTGGGGCCATATACAATGGTAGCGCCGGTTTCTTTTGCCAGATCAACATGGCCCGAAACAAAATCAGCATGAAAGTGCGTTTCAAAAACATACTTTATAGTGGCACCATTACGATTGGCTTTTTGAACATAGGGGTCTATTTCGCGCAACGGGTCAATTACCACTGCTTCTCCTTCGCTTTCGATGTAATATGCTCCTTGTGCCAGGCAACCGGTATAAATTTGTTCTATCTTCATAACAATGCTGTTTAAATAATCGACGTAAATTCTGAATAATGGTTCTAATAGAATATGACTTTTATCACAGAGCGTTGTAAGGGCTGTTTTTTTAACTAAAAAAGAACAGTTCACGCACCAGTATAAACAAGCCTGTTGCCAGCACAAACCAGCCAAATCCCTTCTTTAATGCTTGGCCGGGTATTTTATCAGAGAACGCGGTTCCCACAAAAATCCCTAACACGGCAATAGCTGTAAACAACAATAATTGCGACCAGTTTATTGTATAATGCGACAAGGTGCTGAAAAACCCAAAAAACGAACTGATGGCCATAATGGTGAGGGATGAACCTACTGCTATTTTCATTGGTAACCGACTGATCAATACCAGTGAGGGGATAATTAAAAACCCGCCACCTGCGCCCAGTAAACCGGTTACAGCGCCCACCAGTAAACCCTGTAGCAGCAAACCACTATTTCGTTCTTTGGGAACATTAGCGGCAGGTGGTTTGGCGCCCGATCTTATCATAGAGCCAGCGGCTGCCAGCATTAATAAGGCAAACAACACCATTAAAAAAACATCCTGGGTAACTGCCCGTTCACCAATAGTAAATAAAGGATCGGGGATCATTCGTAACACAAATCGCCGTACAATAAACACTGATAACAGCGAAGGCAGGCCGAAATACAGCACCACCCGAAAATCGATCAGTCTTTTATAGTAGGAACGCACACTGCCTACCAGACTACAACTGCCTACCACGAATAGTGAATACGTGGTGGCCAACGTCGGCTGCACATGCAACAGGTACACAAAAACTGGTACGGTAAGTATTGATCCTCCGCCACCTATCAACCCTAATGACACGCCAATTAAAACGGCTGCTAAATAACCGGCTATTTCCATTTAAATAAAATTCAGTGAAAAAACTACAGACAAGTTTTACATGCGCATGCAACAGCGAGCCGGGCATTGGCATCCTGAATCATGCAATCATTAGGTGAAGGTGCGGGAAATAAAAGGCCCGATAGGTGACGAAGGTCACAATTGAATAATTTCAATGGCATTCCGGTTGAGCTTTACCTTGCCAAATTGTTCCATTTTTTTTAGCAGGCGCGAAATAACTTCCCGGGAAGAATTGAGCTCATTGGCAATTTCCTGGTGATTGAGCGGAATGAGATTAGTACCAAGCGTTTCCTGGTGTTTTTTCAGGTAGAATTCCAGGCGCTCATCCATACCACGGAATGCAATATGATCGATGGTGCTCAGCAATTCTTCAAAGCGCGAACGATATGTAGTAATTACAAACTGGCTCCAGCTTTTGTATTTTCCCATCCATTCTTCCATAAACTCCAAGGGAATGGCAATAATTTCCGTGTCTTTCACCGCCTTTGCCATAATGGCGCTTTTTTTATGTTCCGCCGCACATACCATTGATAATGCGCATGCCTGACCCGGTTGCAGATAGTACATAAAAAACTCATTTCCGTCATCGTCTTCCCGGTAAATTTTCACCAGCCCGTTCAGTATCAGCATGGTTGAACGGAAATACTGGCCGGTGCGCATCAATTGCTCGTCTGTTTTGAAAGACCGGACCTCACCCTGCTCCTGTATTTCCAATTGCAATGCTTTTTCAAAAGCGGGGAACGCGAGGGGTATTGTGCTTAATTCCATATTGGGAATGTGATGTGTAAAAAAACAAAGTTGATAAATAATATTTAAATAAAGGCATCCCTTATTTTTGGGCTCAAATACACCACTTGCTAAAAAACTTCTACCAAACTGAACTGATTGAAGCCGGCTGCGATGAAGCAGGCCGCGGCTGTTTGGCAGGACCGGTATTTGCCGCAGCGGTTATATTACCGGAAGGTTTTTACCACGAAAAGCTGAACGACAGCAAGCAGGTGAATGAAGAGGACCGGTATGAGCTGAGGGCGTTCATTGAAAAAAACGCCATCTGCTACCAGGTAGCCAGTGTTGACCATGAAGAAATTGACCGTATCAACATCCTGAACGCCTCTTTTAAGGCCATGCACCTGGCAATTGAGAAATTAACGACAAAGGCAAAATTCCTTATCATCGACGGAAACCGGTTCACCAAATACAAGCGCATTCCCCACCAGTGTATAATAAAAGGCGATTCAGAATACGCCTCCATTGCAGCAGCCAGCATTTTGGCCAAAACCTACCGCGACGATTTTATGCGCAACCTGCATCCTGATTTCCCGCAATATAAATGGATCACCAATAAAGGGTATGGCACCGCCGAACACCGCAAGGCTATTTCAGCATTTGGCCTCACACCCTATCACCGCCGCTCATTTTCGCTTACCAGCAACCAGCTGGAGCTGGATATGTAACTCCATCCCGACCTGTAGGGACAGGATTAATTATTTATATCATTTCCGGGAAAAAGTTCATCTTTCTTTCCTCCCACTCACTTCTGATAATGCTGAAATAAATGGTATCGCGCCGGCGGTTATCGTGCATGAGCATATGGCTGCGTAAAATACCTTCAGGTTTCATGCCCACTTTTAACAGGGCAGCTTTAGAACGTTCATTCAAATTATCGGTTTTTGTTTCTACCCGTTCCATTTTCATCACTTCAAAAGCAAAAGACAGCAGGGCAAACTTTGCTTCGCGGTTTACACCCGTTCCTATAAACGAAGCGCCCAGCCAGGTGCTGCCTATCTCCAGGCGCTTGTCATAAAGAGAAATATTTAAATAACTGGTGCTGCCCACAATTTCGTTTGAATGCTTGTCAATAACGGTGAACGGCATTCTAACGCCCGCTTCTCTTTCACTAAACAATTTTTGCATCCAGGCTGATAGCTCCCGCTCATCGCTGAGGTCTTGTGGGAAATACTTCCAGATCTCCCTGTTTTTGGCAAGGGGTAAAAATGCCTCATAATCGGCAGGCGTCATTAACCGTAATAACACGCGGGGTGTTTCCAGGGTAAAATGATCGGGGAAGAATTTCTGGTAGTCAGTCTTCATATATGCAAACTTGCTTTTTCTTAAAATTTGACTTGTGTAATATTAACAATACGAAGTACGAGGTAAGAAGTAGGAGGCAGGAAAATTCGCGCGCTTCTTACTTCTTACCTCCTACTTCAGCCTCTAAAGTCATTAACGTTTAAATTTATCACAAAAGCTTCAATCTACGTCAGCGGTATCCCATTCCCCGGCTCCCTGGCGGATCAATACGGGTTCGTCGCCGGTGCAATCTATAACGGTAGAAGGAACCATGCCACCGATACCGCCATCGGCCACCACATCAACCAGCTTTTCGAAGTTATCCTGCATAAGCTCGGGATCGGTGTATTCTTCAACCATTGTTCCCGGTAATGTAGTACTCAATATCGGATGGCCCAGCTCTTTTACAATGGTGCGGGCGATCAGGTTATTGGGAATGCGCAAACCGATGGTATTCTTTTTGCTTTGCAGAATTTTGGGGACTTCCTTACTGGCTGGTAAAATAAACGTATACGGCCCCGGCAGGTAATGCTTTAACAGGCGATACATGGGGGTACTTATGCTTTTTGTATACCGGCTCAAATCGCTCAGGTCGTAACACACGAACGATAACTGCGCTTTTTGCGGGTCAATATTTTTGATACGACAAATACGATCAATAGCTTTGTGCTGAAAGATATCACAGCCCAAACCATAGATCGTATCGGTTGGATATATGATAATACCCCCTTCCGATAAAACTTTCACGATAGTGGAAATGTTACGCGGTTGTGGATTTTCAGGATGAAGATGTAATAACATAACGGCAAATTATACTTTTTAACTAAAGTCTCATAATGATACCGGCAAATTATGCGCCCCGGTTACACATGTCATTATTTATGTAAATGTTAAAGCCGTATATGTTTTAAGTACTACTTCATGCGCCGAAAATGAATTTAATATTAAATTTGAGCAAACTATTTTCATGCAACTACAACCTGTTGACCGCGTTGAGACCATCAGCGCAGAAGACTTTCAGCAGCGTTACTATCTGCCATTGAAACCAGTTGTTATTACAAAGCTTGCCAAAGACTGGCCGGCTTTAACCAAATGGAACTGGGAATATTTTAAAGAAATAGTAGGTAGTAAAAGAGTTGGACTGTACAACAACATTAAGAGCGACGCTTACACTCCCATTAACACAGCAGACGATTACAAAACTTTTGGTGAGTACATCGACATGGTGAGTAATGGGCCGGCCGCCTGGCGGATCTTTCTCTTCAATATTTTTGATCATGCGCCCCAGCTAACGGAAGACTTTACCTGGCCTGATCATTTAATGAAGGGATTCGTTAAAAAATATCCCATGTTATTCGTAGGCGGGGCCACCAGCATTACGCATATGCACTTCGACATAGACATGTCGCACATTTTGCACACCCAGTTTACCGGTCGCAAGCGCGTGCTGCTATTCCCCTTTGAAGAGCAACACAAGTTATACCGCAAACCTTTTGAGGTGTTGAGCCTGGCCGACTTTTCGAACTATTATGAGAATGGGCATCCCGACTATACCCAGTTCCCTGCTTTGAAGCTGGCAAGAGGGTTCGAGGTGATCCTGAACCATGGCGATACCCTGTTCATGCCTGCCGGCTACTGGCATCATATGGAATACCTTGACAGTGGTTTTGCTATGAGTTTGAGAGCTTTACAAGCCTCTATCAGCGGCAAGCTCAGAGGTGCCTGGAACCTGATAGGCATGCGGAATATTGATACGCTGATGAAGAGAACCGCCCCCAAATGGTGGTATGAGTATAAAAAGACCAGCCTCTTAAAGGCCGCCGAAAAGGAATTGGAAGCCTCAGAGGTGAGATAAGAATATGCCCGGTTTTTTAATTGTAATTTGATCCAACTTAAGAATAACAAGTTGGCTGACCAGACATTAAAAAATTTTAAGAAAAATATTGATTTTATAGAAAACAGTCTTTATTTTTACCGGGTTATGTGCTGAACAACATTCTCACCGGCACTGCACACAAAGAACTAATCCAATCTCCCGATTTCCAACCACTCCAATTTCCATTTAATTACTAGAACTATTTTAAAGTACGGATATTAATCTATTCGTTCCATATATTGTCCGCCACCCTTTTGAATTATCTCTGTTTACCTGATCGTGCTGCTGAACATTTTTAGAAACTGCAAAAAAAGATTGTACCAGTAACTGAAACTAACTGCTCTTACTCCTGTATAAGCAGCCAGCTTAATTTACTAAAACCGTAGAAGGGGGTTAATCCCTGACATGCTGCCGGCATTTATGCCTGCATGTACCGATGCATCACCTTCTTTTTATATACCCATGCTGTCCATCATCCATTGAACCCCGCTTCCATTTAATATTATCGTATCAAAACATATTGCTAAACTTCTTTCTTTTTGTGGTTTCAGAGGTAAGCACAGGCCGGCGATATCCATCGCTGGCTCCTTTTTTTATATAACCTGACGACCATCAGTGATAGGGGTTAGAAATAAAAAATCCTCCCGGCGAATCGGGAGGACTTAATAAGATATGCGTGTATGTTATAGCTGCGGAATGGACGCTTTTGACGCTTAGGCAATCGTCCAGGTTTCCTTACCCCGTAATAATTTATCGAGGCTGGCAGGTCCTTTTGCCATTACTTCTTCCAGCTGCATTTGCATTACATCTTCATAACAGGGGCGGTCTGTTTCATAAAACACGCCGAACGGACGGGGCAGATGTCCTTCAATGCGCGGATCATCGAACATGCGCACCAGTATTTGCGCTTTATAGAAGTCCCTTTCATCGTGCACCCACAGGTCATCGGTCGAAACGCCTTCATTCAGGTCAACTATTACCGGTTTAAAACCATCCAGCTTAATACCCTTATTGCGCTGGGCGCCAAAAACAAGCGGCTTGCCTTGCTCCAGGAACAGCGTGTTATCGGGCTTGGTCGACTTTTCGGTAAACTGCTCAAAAGCGCCATCATTAAAGATGTTACAGTTTTGATAGATCTCCAGGAAAGATGACCCTTTATGTTTATGGCTTCTTATCAATAAGTCCTGCAGGTGTTTGGGATCACGGTCCATAGAGCGGGCAACAAACGTAGCATCGGCGCCCATGGCCAGGGCCAGCGGATTGAACGGATGATCGATACTACCGTACGGCGTTGACTTGGTTACCTTCTGTTGTTCTGATGTAGGTGAATACTGGCCTTTCGTTAACCCGTAGATCTGGTTATTGAAAAGCATCACATTCACATCAAAATTGCGGCGCAGTAAGTGAATGGTGTGGTTACCACCAATACTCAGTCCATCCCCGTCACCAGTAACGATCCAAACACTTAATTCAGGCCTGGCAGCTTTTAATCCACTGGCAATGGCTGTAGCCCGGCCATGGATCGAGTGCATGCCATACGTGTTCATATAATAGGGGAAGCGGCTGCTGCAGCCGATACCAGATATAATAACAATGTTTTCTTTTGGAAGTCCCAGACCCGGCATAATCTTTTGCACCTGCGCCAAAATGGAGTAGTCTCCACATCCAGGGCACCACCGTACTTCCTGGTCGGTGGCAAAATCTTTTGGCGTTAGAGCGGGTGTTGTAGTTTCACTCATAGATATATAATTGTTACAAAATTATCGGAATTACGCGACAATGAACGCGCCTTATTCATTGCTCAAATTGTTAATATATAAACGGTAGCGATAGATATACCTGAATTGCTACATTCAACTACAAAACTCCTTATCATGCAAAGACTTATGATATGCGTTTGGCTGCTCTTTTCGCTCACAATGAGGGGCCAAAACAAACAGCCAGTTACTGTTACAGATATGCTCAAAATACGATCTATTGGCGAGGTTACCCTTTCACCCGATGGCAGCAAGGCCGCCTTTACCGTAACAACCAAAGAAAATGACGGCGACAGTAAGCTGGACTATAAGTACGTAAGCCAGCTGTGGATGGTTTCCACGGAGGGCAATCCAACGCCCCGGCAATTAACGGCTAAAGAAAGCGCCGGCCAACCCGCCTGGAGCCCCGATGGTAAACAACTGGCCTTTGTTAGAACGGTTGACAACAAACCGCAGATCTTTTTACTTTCCCTCGACGGTGGTGAGGCTATTCAACTAACAAAGTTCAGGTATGGCGCCAGTGCACCTAAATGGCGGCCCGACGGCCAACAAATTCTTTTCGCCGCCAATATTTCCCTCCCGGAACTTTTAAAAGATTCCATTCTGAACGCCGATCACGCCCTACCCGCCTGGTCACTGGAGAAACCGGGCTTTACACATAATGAACAATTGAAAGCTGCTCACGCCAAACCCAATGCCGATGGCACATTGGAAGAAGTAAGAGCCTACCTCGATAACAACATTACCGATAAAAAAGCGCTGGTAATAAATAAACTCGATTTTCAGGATGAGCGGAACATCAATGGCAACCTCAGTTTTAATCAGTACTTCGTTACCGGCATAAAACCAGGCGAGGTTCCTGCCGCGGTAACCCATGGATTTTATTCGTTTGCAAAAGTTGATTTTACGCCAGATGGAAAACAACTTCTCCTTTCGGGCCATATAGATTCGGCACAACATCCCGACCGCCCACAGGAGAATGAGATCTATATAGCAAACGGAGATGGCAGTCAACTGCGCAAAATATTGGGAGAGGGAGGAAAACAATTCATCTCGCCCACGCTGTCTCCATCCGGTAAATGGCTGGCATTTCAGTTTTCCAGGGTGAACCAGATCACCATTCCACAACTGGCTATTATGCCTGTTGAGGGTTCAGCCAAAGACATGATCGTACTGCCCTTCGACCGGGTGAAGGGAGACCTGTTATGGAGTGGCGATGAAAAATACCTGTACTTCACTGCGCCCAGCAATGGCGGCATTCCCTTGTACAAGTTAGATGTAAGCACTAAAAAGGTTGAACAATTAACCGATCATAACAGCGGCGTTGGCAGTTTTGATGTGGTGAACAACAAGCTGGTATTTGTAAAAACCGAACCGGCCAATCCTTTTGAATTGTACCTGGCAAACGCCAGTGGCCAAAACGCACAACGCATCAGTAATTTCAATGAACCCTGGGTGCAGGGTAAACAACTCTCCATTCCAGAAAAGAAAACCTTTATTAATAACAAGGGGATGACTATCGAATATTGGGTAATGAAACCGGTTAATTATGAACCGGGGAAAAAATACCCCTTATTGCTGGAGATCCATGGCGGCCCTTCTGTTATGTGGGGACCGGGCGAAACCACCATGTGGCACGAGTACCAGTTTTTTTGCAGCAAAGGCTATGGCGTTGTGTATTGTAACCCGCGTGGCAGTGGCGGCTATGGTGAAACCTTTATGCGTGCTAATTTAAACGACTGGGGCAAGGGGCCCACGAGTGATGTGCTGGCTGCTGTAGATAAAGCTGTTGCCGAAGGCTGGGCCGACACTTCCAAACTGTTGGTTACCGGTGGATCGTATGCCGGTTACCTGGTAGCCTGGATCATAGGTCACGACCATCGCTTTAAAGCGGCCTGTTCGCAACGTGGCGTATATGATCTCAGTACTTTCTTTGGAGAAGGTAATGCCTGGCGGCTGGTGCCCTATTATTTTGGCGGCTATCCATGGGAGCCAACAGCAAAAGCAAATCTGCAACGGGAGTCGCCTATTACTTATGTACAGAATATAACCACGCCTTACATCATCTTTCATGGCGATAATGATCGCCGCACCGGTTTTGTTGAAAGCGAAATGTTGTACCGCAGCCTGAAGGTATTGGGCCGGCCGGTTGAATATGTGCGGCAACCCAATGCCACCCATGAAATAACCCGTAGCGGCGATAACCGGCAACGCATAGATCAAATGTTACGCACCTGGGAGTTTTTTGAACGCTGGATCAATTAAAAGAAGAGTTGACCTGTAAGGTCCATCATTTGAGCTTGCATGGCGCACCTTACAGGTCGACCTTTACTTCAGCTTTATGGCAATGCCTATTTCGCCTACGCGGTTAAAATTATCACGGTATAAAATCGGGTTGTTATCTTTTGAGATATCAGCAATACCCGCGTTGTACCGGGCATAAAAGCCTAAGACCGGTGTAACCTGTACACCCATACCCAAAGCAATAGCAGCATCTACTTTTTTAAAATACTGATCCACTTCTGATTTATCACCATCATGTTTTGCATTGGCCGAAACCATGAACCCTATCTGAGGGCCAAACTCCAGGTAAAATTGCCTGGTAGCATGAAACTGGAACATGAGCGGTATTTGAATATAATTAAGCGCCAGTGTATACTCATCCCTGCCTGACCAATATCGCTGACCCTGGCCCGAATAAAGCAGCTCCGGTTGAAAGCTCCACTTAGCATTGATCCTGCTATCTAAAAATAAACCTACATGGCCGCTTAACCGGTTATCGCCATTAAAGCCGCTAACGTCGGCAATATTAAGGCCGCCTTTTATACCGGGGGTTAGCTTTTGAGCTTGTGAACTGTACGCACCCAGGCAAAACAAAAGAAGGGGCAAAACATACTTTTTCATGTTGAAGGTGTTTATTGCCCTCCAATTTCCAAAGCGTATGCCAGTTTGCAGGCAGTTGTGCAATCAGCTTGTTAATCAATTCTATAAATTAATTCATAGAGAGTGTTTGTACAGCGCCAATGTTAACGGTATTAAGTTGTTGCTGCTGCTTCAATACATAATCGCTAAAGCGGGTCATTACTGAATCGGGTAATGGTATTGATGGTGGGAAGGTTTGCTGTAACGGGTTCACCTGCTTTCCGTTCTTCCAGAAACGATAACATACGTGCGGGCCTGTGGCCAGTCCCGTACTACCTACATAACCAATAACCTGGCCCTGTCGTACACTTTGCCCGGCGCGCACCGCCTGTTTGGTCATATGCAGATACTGAGTGGTATAGGTATCGTCGTGTTTTATTTTTACAAAATTACCGTTGTTGTTGTTGTACTCAGATTCTATTACCACCCCATCACCGGTGGAAATAATGGGCGTTCCTTCGGGTGCAGCATAATCAGTGCCCAGGTGCGTTTTCCATCTCTTTTGAACCGGATGAAAACGTCTTAACGAATAGCCTGAAGTGATATGACTGAATTTAAGCGGCGCTTTTAAAAATAAGGTGCGCAAACTTTTTCCTTTCTCATTATAGTAATCACCGGCATCTGTTGAATCGGGTTTATAAAAGAAGGCATAAAACTTCTCCCCGTTGTGAGAGAACACGGCCGATTGAATGGCGCCGGTTTCAACAGGTTCGTCTTTTATATAACGCTGCTCATACAATACTTTGAAATAATCCCCATCGTGAATAGAATAGAAATCCACCGTATATGCGTACAGGTCGGCCAGCTTCATCGCCAGCGCAGGATCGGTACCTGATTTTTGAAAGGTTTCGTACAAGGATCCATTGATGATGCCCGAAGCAGTTTCTAACCGGGCTGTAACCTGCCGTTTGCCGGTTACTACCTTCACTGAGTCGGTTAAATCGTACATCACATAATCTATGGCGTTAGGCTGGTAAACAAAATAGCAAACCTTATGTAAAGTATCTTTTGTTGAAAATACCGTGTATTGCGAACCGGCTTTCATTTTACGCAGGTCGTATACGTATTTCGATCTTGATTGCAGGCTTTTGATAGTATTGCTATCAACGTTATACAATTCCAGGATGGAAGTGAGGTATTCATTTTTCTGAATAATGCTTTCTGAAACATTAAATGAATCGAGGGCTAAACCAAACCGGCGTGGAACTATAATTACCGTTGAATCTTTTTTTGCCACCTGGGGAGCTTTTTCACCGGGTAAAGAAAGGTTCAAACTGCTCAATACAATTACCGCCACAATTAATACGGCCATAAGTGAAAAAGCGATGCCCCAATCTCTATGTGTAAACATATATGTTTATTTGCCGGTTTTCCGGGCGGCCATGTTTAGCGCAAAAACAGTGCCCGGCCACGTTTAAACGTATGACTTTTTTGTTGTACCTTAAGGTCAGGCAGTTATGAACACTAATTAAGTATGATATCTTCACCCTACAACGTCTCTGCTGAATGGTAACAGGGAAAGTTCCATTAATTTCAAATGCTGGCGCGCAAAAGGAATTCCAATGATGGTGATAGCAAAAATAGCGGCAAAAACCAGGTGCACCAGGGCAGTATATAAGCCGCCGCACAAAAGCCAGATAATATTACACAAAAGCGATAAACAACCTGCGCCACCCTGTTTGGGTACAATTCGTTTTCCAAAGGGCCATAACACTACGGCTGCCAGTTTAAAACATTGTATGCCCCAGGGAATGCCGATTACTGTAATGCATAATGCAAAACCGCCTATGACATAACCCAATGCGGCGATCAATCCGCCAAACACCAGCCATATAATGTTGCCCAGTAAATTCATGATACAGGTATTATATGTTTTTCTTTATATAAAAAGCGGTACGCCAGCATAGCGCTTACTAACATCAACACAGCCCCCAGGAAAAATGACGACCCTGGAAAATGGAAGGGCGCCGAATCTTTTGTAAAATAATCAAAAAGATTGTTCATTATCAAAGGACCAAAAAAAGAAGTAACACTTTGCAGTGCGCCCAGTATTCCCTGCAGCTCACCCTGGGCATTGGCCGGCACATGACCGGCAATGGTACTTTGTAATGCCGGCCCTGCTATTCCACCCAAACAATAAGGTACCAGAAAGGCAAACATCATCCAGCTTTGGGTAGCAAATGCAAACAGGAACATGCCCAGCGAATACAATAATAAACCAATATAAATGCTGCGTTCATTACCTAATACCGGATTCAATTTACGCATTACTACCGTTTGTACCAATGCTACCAGCACGCCAACAAGCGCTAATGAATAACCGATTGTTGTGGCGCTCCATTGAAAGCGATAGGCCGTAAAATAACTCCAGTTACTTTGTACGGCGTGGGCGGCTAAATATACCGTTGTCAGTGAAAGCACCAGCCCACCAATGGCAGGATATTTTTTTAACTGCATCAACGAACCAAGGGGATTGGCGCGCTTCCAGTCAAATGCACGCCGGTGTTCTTTATCGAGCGATTCTGGTAAAATAAAGTAGCCATATAACCAGTTCAGCAAACACAATATAGCCGCAGCATAAAAGGGAGCCCGCATATCCAGTTTACTTAAAGGCCCGCCAATGGCAGGGCCAATAATAAAACCCAATCCAAAAGCGGCGCCTACCATACCAAAATTCTTTGCCCGGTTTTCGTTGGTACTGATGTCTGCAATATAGGCGTAAGCCGTACTAAAACTTGCACCTGTAATGCCCGACACCACCCGCCCCAGGAATAACCAGCCATAGGTGGGCGCCATGGCCATAAATAAATAATCAATGGCAAAACCAAATAAGGAAAATAACAACACCGGCCGGCGGCCGTATTTATCACTCAGGCTGCCCAGTATAGGCCCGCAAACAAATTGCATTAATGCATACACACCCACCAGCCAGCTACCATACTTACTTGCTTCGTTTACTGATACATGTTTCAACCCTGAAATTAATTTTGGCATCACCGGTATTATTAATCCCCAGCCAATTACATCAACAAGAATTGTAATAAAAATGAATTTTATAGCAGCAGAGCGAACAGGTTTCATACTAAAAAAGTTGGTGCAAAGTACAGGGTTTTTTAACCTTCCTGTATAAAATTTTTCATGTGAGGAAATAACAAACCGTTGAGCGCCCAGGCCGTTTTACGCATTATAAAAAATTTGATGCTTCCGATCAACAGCTGATTGCAAAATAGATTGTGCAACCATTTGTTAGTAAGTGCATATAAAGCGATCTATGTAACGTACAATAAGGAGGTAAAAATTCGCATTACAGGAAACCATGTATACAGTTAACTTGATTATTCTAAGATTTTCGGAAGAAGATATCCTCAAATGTCTTTTTAACATTTTTAGTTCGTTAATTTGTGCACCTTTTTTATACGAAGTCTTTGGTTAAGGTTCTGATATAAAAATCCGTACACTCATTATCACTTATTCAATCGTACCCTGTGGAGCATTTTAAAGGTCAATTAAAATCCCTTTGTATGAAAAGCCTGATGAATTACACTCACCCCGTACCGTCTACTCAAACTGTAGCAACTGAACCCGTTCCTCTTCATCGCCTGATTGATCAAATAATGGTAGGCCTTTTACCGCTTGTTACCGGTAAAAAGAGTTTTGTGATTAACGACGTTGATCACACATTCCAACTTCAGACTGATGAAAATTTGCTGGCTTATGTGCTGGGCAATCTGTTAAGCGGCGCAATTAATGGTACTGAAAATGTATGTATCAGGGTTGAAGCAGTTTGTAACAAGGAAGGGGTGCACATCCGTGTTCGTAATAATGGCACTTATTTCTACAGTACTGTCTCAAACGGTTTTTCGCACGTGGTACAGGCTGCCCGGCAGCTAGGCGGCAATATCAGCATCTACAATCAGCACAATGAGGGTACCACGCTTACTTTTTCAATGGCAGCGCCCGTACAAACCATTTGCTGATAAAAAATAGTATTACCTCTGCACCCTTTGTAAGCTATCAGTGTTATAATAAAATAACCCCGACGGTTCAACCATCGGGGTTTACTATTTTAACCTAACAAGATTAATAACGGTTGTTATAGCTGTTGTTACGGCTGAATGAACGTCTTTCTCCGCCGCCACCATTGCCGCCATTGTTGCTGCGCTCTTCACGGGGACGAGCTTCTGCAACTTTGATCTCTCTGCCTTCTACACGACCACCATCTAATTCAGTGATTGCCTTTCTGGCAGCTTCATCATTTGGCATTTCAACAAATCCAAATCCACGGCTTTTGCCTGTGAATTTATCAGTAATTACACGGGCAGACGATACTTCGCCATATTCAGCAAAGAAGCCTTCCAAATCATCATCTGTTACGTTGAAACTTAAATTAGAAACATAAATGTTCATACTACTAACTAAAATTGGTTAAAAATTATTAATGGATCTGAGGTAAAGCAGGGAGTAAAGGAAGACTAACAACTATTAGCAGAAATGCGTAGCGAGATATATCGTTCACTTACCGAATGCTATTATCACTCAAAACTCGGTGCAAAGATACTTGATTCACATTGAATAACAAGCATTCTGCTCGTTGCCGGCAACGAGCAGAATGCTTG
>Ga0209646_1000589_pt1 | contig 14871 bp, 5 predicted proteins | sample AraplaL_Col_mTSA_FD_184259 | JGI IMG/M metagenome (GOLD analysis project Ga0209646, IMG submission 184259) | Arabidopsis root microbial communities from the University of North Carolina, USA - plate scrape CL_Col_mTSA (SPAdes) (version 2) | ecosystem: Host-associated > Plants > Roots >...
CAGTCAGTTAAAACAAATGGGCATATCCTATGCCATATCACTTGAGCCAATAAAAGATATTTATTTATATTCAAAACGCGCACTGAGACCGGGAGATGCGATCCAGGCCGGAAGCCTTTCGAATATTTATATTTTTTCAATTGTAGGCCTGGTCATATTATTAATAGCAGGTATTAATTTCATTAACCTCACTACCGCTTTATCATCAGAACGCGCTGGTGAAATAGGAATTCGTAAAGTATTGGGCGCCGAACGGAACCAATTGATACTGCAATTTATTGGCGAATCTGTTCTTATTTCCATATGCGCTTTTTTAATGGCTGTATTATTATCGGCATTGTTCCTTCCTACATTTAACGAGCTGGCCGGCAAAATAATAAGTAAAAGTATTTTTGATATAAGTGGTTATTTACCGCTCTTTTTGGGAATTGCGATGGCCATTGGTCTTATTGCAGGCGTTTATCCTGCCTTATTACTATCGGCATTTAAACCCATTGCTGTTTTAAAAGGAAGCTTCGTTTCTGCACGCCGTGGGCAAGCTTTAAGAAAGGCGCTGGTGGTGGTGCAATTTACTATTTCGGGTGTGCTCATCATAGGAACCACAATTGTATACATGCAATTGAATTTCATGCGTAGTCATCCGCTTGGGTTTAAAAAAGACCAGATGATGGCAATCGATTTCAGGTTAGACAGTGCCGTTCAGGCAGATCAGGAATATCTTAAACAGGAATTGACCCGTATCCCTAATGTTTTATCGGCAACGCTTTCTTCAGGGATCCCCGGAGGGGCTGCCATAGGCACCATTACAGAGATCGAGAACAGATCGGGCAACATGCAAAATACACCCCTTGATCTGTATGCAATTGACTATGATTTTTTAAAGCAATATCATATTGAGCTGGTTGCCGGAAGAGCTTTGTCGAAAGAGTTTGCAGCTGATTCCACCAGTTCTATTTTAGTGAATGAAGCAGCTGTGCCGGCCTTTGGTTACAGTTCTCCAAAAGAAATAATAGGCCGGCGTTTTTCACAGTGGGGTAGAACCGGGGTTGTTACCGGAGTTGTTAAGAACTTCAATTACCAATCGCTTCAACAAACGATAAAACCCTTAACCTTGCGCATAGAGCCTTCTCAGCTGCGCTTCATGTCATTACAAATTGCTTCAGATAATATACCTGCTACAATTGCCGCTATAGAAAAGAAATGGAAGGCCTTGTTACCTGAGGTTACATTCAATTATGTTTTTGTTGATGAAGCTTTTAGCAGGTTATATAGCCGGGAAGAGCGATTCGGCCAATTGTTTTTATATTTTGCTATTGTTGCTATCATTATCGCCTGCATTGGGTTGATCGCATTGGCTGTTTACAGTACGTTGCAACGGGTTAAAGAGATAGGTATCAGAAAAGTAGTGGGCGCCACCATCTCTGATATTACCATGCTTGTTTCAAAAGATTTTATCCGGCTTGTTTTAATAGCCATCTTTATTGCCTCCCCAATCAGCTGGTGGGCTATGCATAATTGGTTGCAGGGCTTTGCATACCGGGTGAATATAAGTGGCTGGATCTTTATATTGGCGGCGCTGCTCACCTTGTCTGTTTCATTGATCATCGTAAGCATTCTCGCTGTTAAAGCTGCAGTTACCAATCCTGTAAAGAGTTTAAGATCTGAGTAAGCGCTATTGGGAATAAGTGAAGTAATTTTTTGTTTTTTATAACACGTAATTTGTTTTTTTTACTTTTATCTCATTAAATTTGATGACTAACGGGTAGCATATCTGATTATTAAAACGGATTTCACAAAACTCTCCACACTAGCTTTTAATGCCCTGGTTCCAATTGCAATAAGTTATATAAATGTTACTTATTGTAGCGGTAGCTGTACGTTGAATAACCGGCCAGCTATTGATAATAGTGCTTCATAATTGTTATTCCGTAGCTATAGATATTAATCCAGAAAGGTTGAAAGGGTTCATTTTATGTTTTATGGTTTGCAGTAAGTCAGTTACTTATTGTAGCGGTAGCTTTATGAAAAAAGCGACAGACACAGGTATGTAAAAAAAAGCATGGATTAATATCACTAATAAACCGATTCCTATCAATGAGCTATTTTACAAACGGGTGGTACCTGATCTATACAAGGCCACGCCAGGAAAGAAAAATAACCGACGTTCTGGAAGAAATAAAGATCCCCTATTTCTTTCCGCAAATAAAATCTGTTCGCCAGTGGCACGACCGGAAAAAGGTTATACAAATGCCGCTTTTCCCTTCCTACGTTTTTGTATGGCTGAATTCTGTCTCTGACTATTATCATGCAAAGGATATAAGAGGCGTATGTGATTATGTTAAAACCGGTAACCAGCCGGCAACAGTTAAACAATACGTAATCGATAATATTAAGTTGGTGGTAAGCGGCGGAGAAAATATAGATGTTTCTTCCGGCTTTTTTAAACCAGGTCAGAATATCTTAATAACGAAAGGCGCCCTGGAGGGTCTTTCAGGCGAGGTAGTTAAATACGAAGGGAAAAATAAGATACTGGTGCGGGTGAACTTATTAAACCGGCATGTATTGGTAGATTTCCCGGTAGACCAAATAGAAGCAAATGCCTGATATGAACCTTTTATCTGTTCTGGAAAAGCGCATAGCACTGGATGGCGGTGGGATCGTTTTTGTACATGCAGATAATTTAGAAGAAAAATTATCCTATAAAGAGCTATACAATAACGCGCTCCTGATGTTAGGCGCTTTGCAGCAACAGGGTATGCAGGCGGGTAATGAACTGGTGATCCAGGTAGATGATAATAAAACGTTCCTATGCATTTTTTGGGCCTGTATAATGGGCCGCATCATTCCTGTTCCGTTATCACCAGGGGTACAGGGTGACAAAAAAAATAAATTGATCAGCGTTTGGCAAACGCTCATTCATCCTTTCCTGATCTGTGATGACAATGAATTATTGTCAGCATGTTTGCAATCAACCAGGCCCGGCATTATTGCTTCGGTCAGCAGCGATGACATTGCCTATCTGCAGTTCTCCTCAGGATCTACCGGTGAGCCCAAAGGAGTTATGCTAACCCATAAAAATTTGTTGAGCAATATTGCCGGTATCACCAACGGGCTTGAAATTACCTCAACCGACACGTTGCTGAGTTGGATGCCGCTGACCCATGACATGGGAATGATCGGGTTTCATTTAACCGGGCTCGTAAATGGGATTGTGCAGGTAAGTATACCTACCGCTTTGTTTATCCGGCGACCGCTTGTGTGGATGGAGAAAGCCGCCTCATCCGGCGCATCCGTTCTGTATTCAACGAATTTTGGTTTCCGGTATTTTTTATCAGCCTTTTACCGGCAAAGTGGGTTTGCCCTGAACTTATCGGGTATAAGATTGATAGTAAATGGTGCAGAGCCCATATCAGGCGCGCTTTGTGAAGAGTTTGCACTTGCCTTAAAACCATTTGGATTACCTGATAATGTGATCTTGCCAGCTTATGGATTGGCTGAAGCTTCTGTAGCAGTGACCACCTGCCCGGTACACAGTTCAATAAAACAATACTCCCTGCAAAGGGACCGGCTTAATATAGGGAACGTTGCTCAATTTACCGGCGATGGGGCCGCAGATGGCATGCAGGTGGTTGATGTAGGTTATGCGGTTGATCTGTGCAATATGCGTATCTGTAATGACCACGACGAGGCGTTGCCCGAAAGTACAATAGGTCATATTCAGGTTAAGGGCGAAAATGTTACCAGTGGCTATTACAATAACCTTGCCGGTACGGAAAAGCTTTTCACAAAAGACGGGTGGTTAAGAACCGGCGACATCGGCTTCCTGCAGAATGAAAGATTAGTTGTTACCGGGCGTGCGAAAAATATCATTATCATTAACGGGCAAAATTATTACCCGCACGATATAGAAAGGGTAGTAGTGGAAGCCGGTTTAGGCGAAACAGGAAAACTGGCAGCCTGCAGCATAAAGAATGACCAGTTAAATGAAGAGCAATTGGTATTGTTCTTCCTCTATAAGGGATCGCATGAATTATTTTTACCCCACATACATGCAGTTAAACAGGTAGTGTATAGTAATATGGGCATACTGGTGCATGATGTAATACCTGTTAAGAAAATGCCTAAGACCACCAGTGGTAAAATTCAATACTTCGAATTGGTTAAGCAGTACAGGGATGGTGATTTTAATGACTATTTATTATTCAATAAAACACAGGACCGCCATCCGAAATTGCGGGTAAATAACGATCCGGATGCTGTGGCAGACCATCTGGTTGATATCTGTAAAGACTTGTTGGGTACTGGTAATATTGATAAGTATACCAGTTTTTGGGACCTGGGCATCAACAGTATTACAGCCATGCGGTTGGTGGCACGTATCAGTGACTCGTTAGCTGTTCATATTTCTTTTGAAGATATTTTTACCTATAACAGCATTCAAAAGCTGAGCGATCACCTGGCAGTTATTACCAATAAAAGCGAGTTACCTGCTTTACAGGCAAAGCCAGCAGTTGTAACCAACGAATTATCGGCTGCACAAAAAAGGATCTGGATCGAATGCCAGCTGAATAATAATTCACCGGCCTATAATATTCCCGTCGCATTACATCTCAAAGGTTCGTTCTGTATTCTGTTATTTGAAAAAGCCATCAGGGCGTTGATAAGCAGGTACGAAATTCTGAGAACTTCATTTGTAATGCAGGAGACTGCGCTCTGTGCCAGGGTTCATTCCTATAGCGATGCGCTGTTTTCGATAAATGTCATTAATGTAAAAGTGGCTTCACCTGCAAACGAGGCGATGAATGGTTTATTGGAGGCGGAAGCTGCCCTTCCTTTCAAACTGGATGTACCAGCTCAACTGCGTTGCACCGTATACCAGGATCAAAACAACGGGTATTCCGTATTGCTTGTGATACATCATATACTGGTTGACGGATGGTCGATGGTGAAATTACTGCAGGAGTTATCTGAGGTATATAATCATTTTTATAATAATTCCCCATTGCCGCATGGGAACAGTGCTGCTTTACAGTATCAAAGCTATGTTGCCTGGCAAAAAGAAATAACGGGTTCCAGGTTATTTGCTGATCAAAAACGATACTGGCTTCAGGAATTGGCCGGAATGCCTGAACCGGTTGGTTTATTTTCAGGGATGCTGCCTACCGGTAAACCAATGCATGTGCCCGTTGAAAATTACAGCTATTCCTTTCACGAAAAGGACCTGCAATTGCTGAAAGAAATGACCCGGCAAATGGAGACTACCCCTTTTGTTGTATTGATAGCTTTATGCAATATTCTTTTGTATCGGTATACCAATAGCAAAGACATCGTTATCGGATTCGATACGGCGGGGAGGGGTTCTAAAGAAATGGAAGCGCTTATCGGGTATACTTTAAATACATTATGTCTTCGCCTGGCTATAAATGGCCAACAGACATTTGAGGAGGTTGTAAAAGCGGTTAAAGAAAAAGTACTGCTGTCAATAAATAATCAGCTTTATCAGTTTGAGCATCTTTTTGACGAAAAAGAATTGGTCCGCAACGAGCCTTCACAACCTTTTTTTGGAATGCTGGTGATGTATCAGAACTTTTACCCGGCTTATTTTGAATTGGATTTTGCCGGTTGTGCTGCTGCTTTTGAAATAATACCGGTTAAGGTTGGTTTTACTGATCTGCTACTGGAGTTTACAGAGAAAAATACCACCCTTGACCTGCTGGTGCGTTTTAATAGATCGCTGTATGCTTTAGATGCGATAAAAAGATTTTCAGCACATCTGAATAATCTGTTGGTTGTTGCTGCGGGTAACAGGCATACCAAAATAAGCGGGTATGATTTTCTTTCAATAGAAGAAAAAAACTTTTTATTACCTGCAAAAAGGGTAGCATTCCGGCATAAACAACACCTTGTTCCTGTTCATCTTCTTTTCGAAAAACAGGTAGCTCTGTCACCCGATGCAGTGGCTGTTTGTTGCGGGGCAAAAAAGCTCACCTACAAAGCGCTTAATGACAAAGCGAATTGTATCGCAAGCTGGTTGAAAACGAAATATAAAATACGGTCAGATGATAGAATAGGGTTCCTGGTGGGCAGATCGGAGCAGATCATCATTTCAATGCTGGCCATTCTGAAATCAGGAGCAGCTTTTGTTGCCATTGATACCGATATGCCTGTGCTTCGTTGTAGTGAAATTGTAGCAGACAGCCATATGAAGTGTTTGTTAACCGATGATAGCACAGCCGAAAAGCTCATCGGCCGTTTTGAAAGTGATTTTCTGGTAAATATTGAGACGGGAATGTTTCCATTCGTGGTGAACGAGCATCCGGTTCATGAAGTTATACTCAAAAATCTGGCTTATGTGATCTATACCTCCGGTTCAACTGGTAAACCCAAAGGTATAATGGTTGAGCACAACACCTTTGCCGGTTATGTGCAACAGTTTATTGAACATTTCAATCTCAGCGAAAGGGATATTGTTGTTCAGCAATCCTCAGTAGCGTTTGATACAGTCATTGAGGAAATATTTCCGGCTTTATGTGTTTCAGGCAGCGTAGTGATAGCGCCAAACGGAGGAAAGGATATTGAAGGGCTGATCTCCTTAATAAAGGAGTACCGGGTAACGATTCTGTCTGCCACGCCGCTTGTATTAAATGAGATCAACAGGAACATAGATGAAAAGGTCAATACACTAAGACTGGTTATCAGCGGCGGCGATATGTTGCATGCTGGTAACATAGATCAGTTCCCGGCGCACATCACCTTATATAATAGTTATGGGCCGTCAGAAACTACGGTTTGTGCAACCTGGAAAAAGATCGAGATATTAAAGGACGCGTCGCTTCTCGGCAGGCCGATTCCCGGTACGCAAATATATATTCTGGATGAAAACAGACAGTTGGCGCCATTGGGAAGTGTGGGAGAAATGTATATAGAAGGCGGACTTGCCCGCGGATATACAAATGATCCGGTGTTAACAGCAGAAAAGTTTATTCCTAACCCGTTCAATCCGGGCACGCAGCTCTTTAAAACAGGCGACCGGGCCCGCTGGAACATGCAGGGAGAGCTGGAGTTCAAAGGTCGCAGTGATTTTCAGTTAAAAGTGAATGGGTGCCGTATTGAACCCGAAGAAGTTGAAAAAGTAATAGGGTTACATAATCAGGTATCGGTAGCAGCAATAACTACAGATAATAATAAGAAATACCTGGTCGCCTATCTGGCAGTGAAAAGCGGGTTCTCTCTAAATGAATTGATCGTTTTTTTACATGCCCGGTTACCATTTTATATGATACCGCACCGGTTCCTGATAGTTGATAAAATTCCGCTTACTCTTACGGGTAAAATTGACAGGATGTGGTTGCGTATGAAAACCGACGAAGATCTTCAATTACCTCTGGAGCGGAATGTTGTTTTGCCACAAACAACCGTGGAAAAGCAGTTGTTCGAGATGTGGAAGGCTGTGCTGCATACCGATGAGATCAGCATAAAAGATGATTTTTTCGATTTGGGCGGCGATTCCCTGAAGCTTAATCAACTGATGAACAGGATTTATTTTGAGTTGGGGATTGAGCTGAATTTTGCCGACCTGTTCGCCTGTCGCACCTTGCAACAGCAGGGTGAACTGATAGAACGAACCGCTCAGCAATCGTATAATATTATGGAGGTGTAATAGCATACATAAAATATTTTTGAATGAATTTGTTTCAATTACTGCAATCGAGATCAAAAACGTTTTATGTGTTCTTAGCCGTATTGGGATTGGTTAGCAGCGTTACAAACCTGGGAATACTTATGCTGATCAATATTACCCTGAGTGGCAGATCGCTTTCCCTGTTCGGTAACTACAGTTATCTGGCATATGCCATCCTGATCGTTGTTTCCTTTGGTGCTACGGCCTATTTTCAAACTCATATGACCGCGCTTACGAATAATATGCTGTTTGATATGGAGATCTCGATCATTCAAAAGATCAGGCGATCTTCTTTTGAATCGTTTCAAAAATTGGGTAAACATAAAATATATGCAGCTATCAATGACGCAAGCATATTGTCAAGGGTACCTGAAATGATTGTTGATGCTATAAATTCTTCCGTAACTATCGTTTGCGCTATGTGTTATTTGTTTTGGGTGGCTCCGCTGGGTGGTTTAATGGTGCTGGGTTTAATGGCGTTCTTATTGGTGTTTTATTTATTCAGGAATAGAAAGATTGAGCGCGACATTAATAAGGTCAGGGATTTTCAAAATGCTTATTATACTTCTTTATATGATCTGTTACATGGTTTCAGGCAATTAAAAATATCCGGGTTCAGAAATAATAACCTGTTTAACAATTATATCCTGGAGAACAGGACCATTTCCAAGAAAATGACTATTAGAACATCCAGGAAGTATATCATTAACCAATTGCTGGCATCTTACAGCTGGTACATTGTATTGGGTATAATTGTTTTCCTGTTGCCAGTAATTTTTAAGTTCAATGTTGCCCAGGTGGCTGTATTTATTGCAACAGTTTTATTTCTAATGTCGCCTGTAAGTTCGCTTGTAAATCTTATCCCTACATACACTACAGTTAAGGTTTCGCTGGAGCGGATTGATGAGATTGATAAATTATTAAAACCAGATGCGGCCACTGATATTAATTCAGGAAAACAGGCCGGGCACTTTAATGTTATCCGGTTCCAGGATATTACGTATCGCTACAGCGATGATAATGATAATACTTCCTTTACATTTAATTTGCCTGATTTTTCAATTTACAAAGAGGAGATCTTACTGGTAGTAGGGGGGAATGGCAGTGGTAAAACAACCTTTATAAATATATTGACCGGGTTATTCAAGCCACAAAGCGGTAGGGTTTTTATAGATGAAAAGGAACTGAGCTGGCGGGAATTTTGTGATTTCAGCAATAATATGGCGGTAATATTTTCTGATCATTATTTATTCAGGACCAATTACGACAAACATGATCTGTCTGAAAATAATCCACGGTTAAAATACTTCCGTGATCTGATCAATTTAAATAATGTATTGAAGATAGATGCCAGGTATGGCCAGTTTGATACCGATCTGTCAAAAGGCCAGCAGAAAAGGGTAGCCTTGCTGGCGGCCCTTCTTGAAGATAAGCCCATAGTCATCCTTGACGAGTGGGCCGCTGAACAGGATCCCTACAATAAGAATTGTTTTTACACAAAATGGTTGGAGACTATCAGGAATATGGGTAAAACCGTTATTGTCGTATCTCACGACGATACCTACTACCATAAGGCGACCAGATTGGTAAAGTTTGAATTTGGAAAAATAACCAGCGATAATACCCGCGTTACCGGTATTGTAAATTGAAAAAAAGTATGCAACCTGTTAATCTATTCTGTCTGCCTTTTGCAGGAGGTAACAAATACTGTTACCGTAGCTACGAAACAGCCGCTCCTGATTTTTTAAGGATCAAAGTGTTGGAATATCCTGGTCGCGGATTGCGCATGAATGAACCCTTGAACACAGACGTTAATCAGTTGACGAACGACCTGTATGAACAAATAAGCGGGCAGCTTGACAAAGAGCCTTATGCCATTTACGGTCATAGTATGGGCGGATTGATGGCTTGTTTGTTAAGCAGGAAAATAATCGCCAATAATCATGTTCCACCCCTTCATGTTTTTATTACAGGCACTTCCGGCCCTTCAGCCGAATCAAGAGGGGAGAATAAGCGACACCTGCTTGAAAAAAAGGAATTTATAGAGGAGTTAAAAAGATTGAATGGAAGTCCGGATGAAGTTTTACAGAATGAAGAACTGCTTGACTTTTTTGAACCCATCATCCGGGCAGATTTTAAAGCTACCGAAACCTATACATATGAAGCATCCGAAATGCTGAATATCCCATTCACGGTCATTACCGGTACCGAAGAAGGTATGACGTTGGAAGATATACAGCTATGGCAAAAAGAAACGGCCATTCCTGTTGATTTCAAGCGGTTGCCCGGCAAGCATTTTTTTATTTATCAATACACACACCAGGTAATAAAGATCATCTCAAAAAAAGTATTTAATCATTTAACATATCAGTTATGAACGATAATACCGCCGTTTATCTTAAGCCCAATATAGTTATTGAACCATTGGTAGACAGATGGTATGCCTGGAGTCATTTGATCTCTCCGGCCACAGCTGCCATGAACATTGTGGAAAGACATATGACCATCATGGATTCGTATATTCTTGCGCCGGATGTTCATGCTGAAGCCGTGAAGAATCCTAAAATGAGAGGCGGCCCGTTTATGGACCTGGGCGGCGGCCGTTTGGAGGAAGTTAAATCGCTGAAGCAGGCTACCCTTAAAAAGCAGGAAAAATTAATTCAGTTTGCAAAAGCTGTAAAGGAGCTTGACAAGCTGTTGCAGGCTGAAGGGAAAGGCTTTGGCCTTGAAAAAGTGTATGAAAAGGTGCCGGAGATACTTAAAGGATATGTGGAACTTTTATACGATCGCAATAATAATCCTGATTTCAGATTTTTTGAATCGCTGCTTTATAAAAGCGAATATTATAATAAAGGCTCACAAAGTATTGCGCTTTGGGAAACCAACAATGATCACCGGCCGTTTGTGTTAAGTACGCCCCGGTTAGAGGAAAAGGATGCCGTATGGCTGGATGTTCCTTTTGATAATCCCGCAATAGATGAACTGGCCAAAATGAAAAGAACTCCCCGGCCATTGGGTGAAATAAAATCACTTCTGGGAATAGCCGGAAAAGATGAAAAGCTTTTTGAAACATTTTTTACTGAAACGGCGGCGCCCGCTTATGAGAAATATACCGGTGATAAAATACGGATGCGTTATTTTGGCCACGCCTGTATACTTGTTGAAACTAAAGACATCAGCATTTTGCTCGATCCCCTGATAAGTTATTATGGTTATCATTCAGACGTGGAGCATTTTTCTGATGTTGATTTGCCGGATGTTATTGACTATGTTTTGATAACCCATAATCACCAGGACCATATCTTGTTTGAGACCCTGCTTCCGCTCAGACATAAAATACGGAACATTATTGTGCCCAGAAGCTGCAGTGGCAGGCTGGAAGATCCTGATCTGAAATTAATGTTCAATAATGTTGGGTTTAAAAATGTTTTTGCCATTGATGAAATGGAAACCATTCAATTCGCAGATGCCAACATTACCGGAATTCCCTTTACCGGTGAACATAGTGACCTGAATATTCAATCCAAATCATGCTACCTGGTTGAGATAGGTAAGTTTAAACTGTTGTTTCTCGCAGATTCCAGAATATTGGAATCCCGGCTGTACGATCACATTTACAGGCAAATTGGAAATGTTGACGTAATGTTCCTGGGAATGGAATGTGACGGTGCTCCGCTTTCGTGGTTGTATGGCCCGTTGCTGACCAAAAAACCAACCAGGGAGCAGGATAGCAGCCGCAGATTGTCGGGGTCAGATTGTGCAAAGGGAATGTCGCTGGTAAATATATTTCATCCCAAAGAAGCTTATGTATATGCCATGGGACAGGAACCCTGGTTAGAGTTTATCAGCAGTATAAAATATACCGATGAATCGAACCCGATAGTACAGTCGAATAAGCTGGTAAAAGAATGTATAACAAGAGGAATTATCGCTGAACGCCTTTTCGGCGAAAAAGAACTGCTATATGCGAAGCAGGTAGATGCTGCTGTTGTTTCGTAATTTTCCTTCCCTCCAAATTTAACAGGTAACAAGTAGAGGTGTGTTTAATTACATGCCGGGGATTGCTATGCCCATTCAATAAACTATCAGATTGTAGCTGCATGTCACAGAGTAATATTGAACATATTATTAACAGGGCTTTTAATAAAGGCATTGACTTCATACTGGGGGATAATACATTGAAGTTAAAAATTCCACAGGGAGAAGTCATTGATCAGGAATTATTGAACCTGATCAAAGCAAACAAGGAAGGAATAAGCGCATTTCTGCAGGAAAATGGCGGCCCGGCCGCCGTAAAGAATCACAGAAGGAGAATAACTAAATATAATAGAACAGCAGAAACACGCATCCCTTTATCTTTTTCGCAGGAGCGCTTATGGTTCATTGATCAGTTAGGGGGAAGCACACAGTACCACATATCAACAGCCTGGCAATTACTGGGGAATGTAAACGCCGATGCATTGGAATACGCGTTTAAAAATATTGTAAACCGCCATGAAGTATTGAGAACAATAGTGGAAGTACGGGATGGTGAAGCCGGTCAGTGCGTATTGGATAAAGACGGTTTTACATTGAATATTGTAGATACTGTTCAGGGCGTACAAGATGACGCCGCAGTGGATGAACTGATAAGTTGCATTATAAATGATCCGGTTGATTTAACAAAGGATCAACCGCTGCGCGTGCATTTGATAAGCGTAAGTAGTGATAAGCAGGTGTTGATCGTGACCATGCACCATATAGCCTCAGATGCATGGTCTATGATGGTTTTTTTTAATGAATTTGTAACGCTGTACAATGCTTATGTACAGGAGCGTCCTGTGCAGCTGCCGTCATTAGAAATACAGTATGCCGATTATACCATTTGGCAAAGGGAATATTTGAAGGGAGAAACGCTTACAAAAAAACTCAGCTACTGGCAGGAACAGTTAAGCGGCGTTGCTGCTTTAAACCTGCCCACCGATTTTGTACGACCCACCGTTCAGCGTACCCGCGGCGCCGTTCACCGGTTTGAGGTGGATGCACAATTAAAACAGCGTATTCAGCAGCTTTGCCGCCAGGAGCAAACAACCTTGTTTATGACCTTACTGGCTGCATTCAACGTGTTGTTATACCGGTACAGTGGCCAGGAAGATATTTGTGTAGGCAGCCCCATAGCGGGCAGAATGCAACAGGAAACGGAAGGACTGATCGGTTTTTTTGTGAATACGCTTGCTTTGCGCAGTCCAGTGAGTGGTAAGGCCTCATTCGTTTCACTTTTGCAACAGGTAAAAGAAACTATGCTGCGGGCGTATGCACATCAGGACGCCCCTTTTGAAAAAGTAGTGGAGGCGGTTGTAAAAGAAAGAGACCTGAGCAGAAGTCCCCTGTTTCAGGTGATGTTCAACCTGCAAAACGATGGCGAAGCAGCGATGGTGGGAAGCGACCTGCATGGTGTTAAGTTATTGCCTTACCAGGTGGCTCATAACACGTCCCTTTTTGATATGAATGTTTCGTTGACTGAAACAAAAGAAGGAATATCCGGAGCTATAGAATATTGTACTGATCTGTATATGCCGGAAACGATCGGGCGTATGGCTGCGCATTATGAACAGTTGTTACGTTCAATAACAACATCGCCCGACCAACAGATCTGTGAATTGTCGATGCTTACGCAGGCAGAGCGGCATCAGTTGCTGGTAGATTTCAATGATACCAAAACCAATGCGGCAAGCAACAAAACGATAGTAACCTTATTTGAAGAGCAGGCTGCCTGTACACCGGAAAGCATTGCGGTGGTATTTGATAAAGAACAACTGACCTATAAAGAATTGAATGAACGGGCCAACCAGCTCGCACATTATTTAAGGGAAAAGGGCATAAAGAATGAAAGCCTGGTACCCATATGCCTGGATCGCAGCCTGGAAATGATCACCGGTATACTGGCAATTATGAAAGCCGGCGCCGCTTATGTGCCCATAGATCCGGCGTATCCGATACAGCGGATACAATACATCCTGAAAGATACGGGCGCCAGTATGATGCTGAGTACGTCAGGAATAACCTTTAGCGACATTAGTGCCATTGAACTGGACGTGGTGCATGCGGCAATTGCCATGTATCCGAAAACCAACCTGCAAATAAAGCTGGAGCCCAATAATCTGGCGTATGTAATATATACTTCAGGTTCTACCGGTGAACCCAAAGGCGTGATGACGGAACATAAAGCAGTGGTAAACCGCCTGCAATGGGGACAGCATAAGTTTAAATTAACGGCGGCTGACATTGTTTTACAAAAAACAACTTTTTGTTTTGATGTATCTGTATGGGAGTTGATGTGGCCATTACTGAATGGCGCCAGGCTGGTTTTTGCAAAACCGGAAGGTCATAAGGATAACACCTATCTGAAGTCAATTATTGAGGAACAGCGAATCTCGATCATACATTTTGTGCCTTCCATGTTGGAGGTGTTTTTGCTGGACCTGAGACCGGGTGAATGCACCAATCTGCAAAAAGTGCTGTGTAGCGGGGAAGCCTTAAAAGCATCGCAGGTAAAATTGTTTAAAGAAAAACTATCCGGTGCGGCATTGCATAATTTATACGGTCCAACAGAAGCTGCTATTGAAGTTACCTGTTGGAGCGTACCGGATACAAGCGGAGAAATTTCCCTAATTCCAATTGGTAAACCGGTTTTTAATACAGCCATTTACATATTGGATGTATACAATGAATTAGTGCCTGTTGGTGTAGTGGGCGAAATTTGTATCGGCGGTGAACAGGTGGCAAGGGGTTATTTAAACCGGGACAGTTTAACCGCAGAAAAGTTCATCAATAATCCGTTTGATAACAGTACCGGTTCGCGGTTATATAAAACCGGTGACCTCGGCAGATGGTTGGCCGATGGCAATATTGAATACCTTGGCCGCCAGGACGACCAGGTGAAGATCAGGGGATATCGTATAGAGCCGGGCGAGGTAGAAGCGGTTTTACAGCAGCATGAATTAGTGAAGCAGGCAGTGGTTGTAGCAAAAGAAACCCAGGCAGGCAACAAACAGCTGGTTGCCTATGTGGTTGCAAAAGGAACATTTGATCCCGTTCCGGTTTTGGCCTTTCTGCAAGGTAAACTGCCGGAATACATGGTGCCCGCGCTATTGATAGAAGTGGACAACCTGCCATTGACCCTCGGCGGCAAAATAGATAAGCGGGCCCTT
>Ga0209646_1000592_pt1 | contig 14619 bp, 10 predicted proteins | sample AraplaL_Col_mTSA_FD_184259 | JGI IMG/M metagenome (GOLD analysis project Ga0209646, IMG submission 184259) | Arabidopsis root microbial communities from the University of North Carolina, USA - plate scrape CL_Col_mTSA (SPAdes) (version 2) | ecosystem: Host-associated > Plants > Roots >...
CAAGGGTGTTGTTGTATAATAAAAAATGGGCCGATGCGGCACAGGCTGCCCAGGATGTGATAAATCTGAAAGCATATAGTTTATACCCCGACTATGCAGGCACTTTCGATGAAAGCCACGAGAACAATGCAGAAGTGATCTTCGATATTCAATACGTTCCTACCACGCAGTCGCAACCCTGGCCAACAGCCGCCCTGTCGTTGAGCAGCTGGCCTACAGCAAACGTTACTGCCGACCTGATAAACTCTTATTACATGAGCAACGGGTTGCCGATCACCAACGCAAGCTCTGGTTATGATGCGCAAAATCCATTCAAGAACCGTGATCCACGGTTAGCAGCATCGGTCGTATTGCCTGGTTCAAAATTCGGTTCCGCCACCTTTATACCAGCGCTTGACCAGGTGCCTTGCGGCGCACGGCCCCGTAAATATGCCAGCATCGGTATTGCAGATGTGAACAATAATTCCCTCAACACCATTTTGATGCGGTATGCAGATATTTACCTCATCCGCGCAGAAGCGCTTATAGAATCAGGCAGCACCGACCCTGAAATTTATTCGCTGATAGATAAAGTGCGGGCCCGTGTAAATATGCCTACTGTAGAAGCAGTGGAAGGCACCGGGCTGAACCAAACGCAGCTAAGAGCCATCGTGCGTCACGAAAGAAGGGTTGAATTTTACAATGAGGGAACCCGTTACGCCGATATGTTACGCTGGCAGGATGTTTCGCTGGTGCACGATGTATACGGGTACGATAAATCATTACTGAGCGACCCCAGCAGCCCGGCTACCTGGACATTTAAATTAACCAAACAGGAAACGCGCACTTTCGATGCCAGCAAAGGCTGGTTGTGGCCCATTCCGCAGGCAGATATAGATATCAATAAAAACCTGCTGCCCAATAATCCTGGTTATTAATAAAATGATTGCGGTACGATTGCGAGTTTTAAACCTTCACATAAATACAGTCATATGAAAAAAGTATTCTTAATTCAAACAATTTGTTGCCTGGCCGTTTTAGCCGGTTGCTCAAAAAAAGAAACAAGCATACAAACAAATGAACCGGTCTCGGCAGCCAAGGCTCATTCAACAGCCAGAATCGCTACTTCCAATACGAACGACCTGCGGGGCATAAACTGGGCCGATCCTAACGGGAATGAGGCGGCCTCACGGGTTGTTACGCCCAGTGGGTTGTCGTCTTCCATTTCGGCAACGGATGCGGCTGCTGTGGGAAAGCGCATCGCTGATTCGGTAAAAGCAAGCGGCGGCACTACCATTCGTATGCCTATCACTCCTTTAACTGCCAGCAACTCCACTTACTGGCCGGTGTATCAATCGGCCATTAATGCGGTTGTATCGGAAGGCTGCAATGTGATCCTTTGTTACTGGCCCATCAACGTGCATCATGTGCCCGACACTACGCAGTGGTACACCATGTGGAGCACGGTTGATGCAGTTTATAAGAACAACAATGCCGTATTATATGAACCCATCAACGAACCGGTTGATTATTCCGGCACTGACCTGTGTAACCTATATGCCAATTTCTTAACAACGATCAATCCTACTACCTGGAAATGTATCCTGGATGGTACAGGTTATGCCGGCGAAGTAGTTACCGTTGGCAACGACAGCCGGCTAAGCAGCCAGTATCTGGGCATCCATTGTTACTGGTGGTTCTATGGGTCGTACAATGTATGGTCGAGTTACTACAATATCATCTCGGGTAAAGTGGGCTCCTATGCATCCAGGACCGTTGTTACGGAAATAGGCGTTGAGAATTATCGCAATGTTAGTTTCTGGTGGCAATGGGATACGGGCGTATACGAAGATCAGGCGTTCTTAACCGGCGGGCTGGCTTATTCAAAAGACAATTCCATGGGCACCATTGCGTGGTCGGGCGTAAACGATGTTGATACCTATCGTTGGTATGTGGCCAACAACAACCTGGTAGAAGTGAACCCCGGCAGCGCTAATATGTTCCGGTGGGCATGGAAATTAACGGCCTCACCCAAATGGCAGGGCCCTATTGCCGATGGAAGATATAAACTGCAGAACCGGGGCAGCGGGCTGATGCTCGATAACCTGGGCAGCACTACCGACGGCGATGCTGTAGCACAATGGGCTTCCGGCTCAAGCCCCAATCAGCAATGGAACGTAAGCTATACTGCCGGCTATTATACCTTAAGTTGCGCTACGGGCAAGAAGTGTCTTGACGTAGGTAACAATACCACCGATGGCTCTGTTGTTCAGCAATGGGCCTTAGGCGCCAGCACCAACCAGCGCTGGACGCTTGTTTCGGCAGGGAATGGTTACTACAAAGTAGTTAACCTTACCACAGGTAAATGTCTTGATACGGGTGGACAAACCACTAACGGATCATCCATGCAACAATGGTATAGTAATACCAGCATTAACCAACAGTGGTCTCTTATTCCACAATAAAGATTAGTGTTCTGATTCTTTCCGTTTTCAACAGCCTTCCCGGTAAATCGGGAGGGCTGTTGTGATTAAAAGCGTTCACGCCTGATGTTGCCGGCTACAATATTTCTTCCAGCTTCTTCTGTAACTCTTCGCCGCGCAGGTTCCGGGCAATGATCTTTCCTGTTGGATCGATCAGGAAATTTTGCGGAATGGCTGTGATGCTGTACTGTTTGGCGGCTGCATTGTTCCAGAATTGTAAGTCCGATACCTGTGTCCAGTTCAGGCCATCTGCTTTGATTGCCGCCAGCCAGGCGTCTTTTTTGCCGGGCCTGTCTAACGAAACGCCCAGTACCGTAAAATTTTTACTGCTGTATTTATTATATGCTTTTACTACGTTGGGGTTTTCGGCGCGGCAGGGCCCGCACCAGGAGGCCCAAAAGTCGACCAATACATATTTGCCTCTGAAGTCGGATAGTTTAACCGGTTTGTCGTTGATGTCGTTTTGCGTAAAGTCGGGAGCGATAGCGCCGGGCGACAAGGCTCTTATTTCGTTCATTGCTTTGGCAAAATCAGCCCCCATCCTGCTGTGGCGCAACCGGGCGGAAAGGCTGTTGAAAAACGGTTCTATTTTGCTTACATCGATTTGGTTGCCTGCCAGTTCTATTAATGCTTCCAGGCTAAAGTAAGAGTCGGCATGTTGCCTGATATAAACGTATTGAAGAGAATCCTTTTCCCGCCATGCTTTTTTTACGCCGGCGAAAAGGCTTTTTACAAACGCAGTATCCTTCCTTTTATCGTCAGATGCGGCCATAAAAGCCGCATCTGCATCCTTAACTGCTTTTTCGGAAGCAGCCAGTGCCTGAGCATAATAACTGGCATATTCGGTGTTGAGTGTTGAACCCGATACAGTGGCGTGTTGAACAGAATCGTTTCCCGTTACCAGTATATTTCCTTTTTCAAGGTACACCACCAGCAAGTCGGCATTTCTGTTCAAGCCATTTAATCCTTGTGCCGCATGATCTAATATGATCTCCGCTTTTTGGGGTGCTTCAACGGTTACTGCAAATGTGAAGACGCCATGCTTAGCTTCGGCAGAATCTATAACCTGCTGATCGGTCATGCCGAATTCCCGTATCAGGTATGCTTTGGCCGGCGCTTTCAACGTCTTCAGCTTCACCGTTATGTGGCAGTCGTTTTGCTGCGCATAACCAGCTGCACAGGCCATCGCCAGTACCGCTAACATCAGTTGTTTCATTGTTTATGTTGTTTTGCTTTTTATTAATAACCGGTATTTTGTGCTATGTTAGGATCTTGTATAATATCGCCCGGTGGTATAGGCCATAGCTGCATAAAGCTGCTCCAGGTACCTCCTTTCTGAGGGGCCGCACTATTCATTACCCCATCAATGGTATTCGTTCTTTTCAGATCAAAGAACCGATTGCCGGTTTCTGTAAATAATTCTACCTGTCTTTCTTTGGCAATAGCGCTAAGTAAACCGGTTACGTCGGCAGCCGTAGTACCAGGCAAACCCGCTCTTGTTCTAATCACATTTATATCTGCCTGCGCACCGCTGATATTCTTTTGCTGTGCCCGTGCTTCAGCCCTGATAAGGTATATTTCTGCCAGTCGTAATATAATTTCATTCTGACCGCCTATGGCAGAAGAGGTGTATTTGTTGGGAAAGTAATAGGTAATGGCCGGATTGGCAGCTGTGGGGCTTACAACAACAGGCCGTGCCCAGGTTGCATACCGGTTGTCAGTACTTTCAAAAGCGCCCAGCAGGCTATTGCTCATGGCTGCATACATATTATATGCACTGCCCGGCGTTTTTCCCGACGGAATAACCGCGGGCATGCCGTTGTTATACATGAGGTAATCATATTCCTTACTGCTGGTTGTTGGCGGCAGTGCCCAGATGGTTTCTTTGCCGTTGAGCGAAAATGCCTGGTCGGTAGTCAACAACTTATAAGTATTGCTGTTATTGATGACTGAGTCGGCCTGTACTTCGGCATTGTTCCATTGTCCCGTATACAAATAAACTTTTGCCAGTAAAGCGGTGGCTGCATAGCGGTTAGGCCTGTCGCGCACTGATGTTGTTTGCGAATAGGGGTCTCTGTAATCGTAACTCAACAGGGTTTGTGCCTGTTGCACATCGGCAATTATCTGTTGGTATACCTGCGCAGTGCTTGTTCTGCTCAAACCGTTATTAGCCTTATAATCACCGGTTAATGTCAGGGGAACATCGCCATAAATATTAACCAGGTAAAAGTAAAGCAGCCCCCGCACAAAATAACACTCTCCCAGCCATTGGTTTTTGTTGTACAGGGTAGCCGTGCTGCTATTGATCCCATCGATAGCCGAATTTACAGCAAGTATTTTGGCGTACATATCGGTCCAGGCCTTCGGCACACCGGCGGTTGATAAAGCATCGGTATAATAAGGTACGAATGTAGCATTAGCAGGGTAGGTTAGTTGCAGTTCATCGGTATACAATCCCGACAGGTAAGCCAGGTTTATGCCCGTTCCGCCCGAGAATATGCCGTCGCTGGTTAAACTGCTTAGGGAACCTGTAACAACAGCCGACACCGCATTATCGCTCATAAAAGCATCCTGTGTGGCGATCAGGTTGGAGGGTAGAGCTGTATCGAGGTATTTTTTACAACCTGTTAAGGTTGCTGATAATAATGTAGCTATAATGAAGATGTAGCTCCTACTATTGAATATTTTCATTGAACAGTGCATTAGAGTGTAAAATTGATTCCTGCCGTAAACACCCGCAATGGTGGTATAACGCCCGGGTTTAAGTTTTCAGGGTCCATTCCGTGATACCTGGAGAAGGTGTACAGGTTTTGTCCCTGCAGGTATACCGACATATCTTTCAACCGGGCCTTTTGCAGCCAATCACGACTGAACCGGTACCGTATGCTTACATTTTGTAACCGGGCATAGGAAACATCACTGTACGCGCCGGTACTATTTACGAAATTGTACTGCCTTAAAAAGTAGTTGGTGAAATTGGTGCTTACCCTGGGCATATCGGTTTGGTCGCCCGGGTTTTGCCAGCGGCGTAGCCAGTCGGTGGTACTGTTTGCATCTTTTATCCCAACCGCAAATGTTTGCTGACCCAGGAAGTTTTGCCCTTTTCTGTTGGTAAATACGATAGAGAGATCAACTGACAATTGTTTATACGTAAACGAATTTTGCAGTCCTCCGTAAAACTTCGGCGCCAGATCGATGAATTCGGTTTTGTCGGCTTGTGGCAGAATCGTAGAATAATCGGCGGCTACTCCCTTGGCGTTGGTAAAATTGTAATACCCCGTTTGCGGGTTAACGCCGTTGTATTTAATCAGTAGAATGCCAGTTACCGGCTTGCCTGACACAAAATTGGGGTTTTGGGTTTGACTGGGTGCATGAAGCAATTTGCTGTGTGGTATGGTACCGTTTACCCGGCTGCTCCAGGTGAAGTTTTTGGTTTTTACATTGGTGGTGTTCAGGTACATCTCCCACCCGTTGTTGCGTATCACGGCATCTGAATTCAGCGAAACCGAGGTAAAGCCGGTTACCGATGATACGGGCTGACTGATCAGTTGGTTAGATGCGAGGTTGGAATAATAATTGGCTTCTACATATATCCTGTTGTTTAAAAATCCAATTTCCAAACCTGCTTCTGCATCTTTATTTTTTTCCCATTGCAGTGAAGGATTGGCCAGCGAATTAGGTTTCAGGCCCACTTTTCCGTCGTAGTTATTGCCCTGCACCTGCCAGGTGCTTAAATAAGCAAAGTCGCCGATGGCGTCGCCACCCACAATGCCGTAACTGCCGCGCAGCTTACCAAAGCTGATGAACCGGGCATGGTCTTTAATCAGTTTTTCTTCGCTGAAGATCCAGGCAGCCGCCACGGAGCCGAAGTTGCCGAAGCGGTTAGATGGGCCGAATTTTGTAGAGCCATCGCGCCGGCCGTTCAAATCAATAATATACTTTTGGTTCCACACGTATTTAATGATGCCATAAAAACCCAGCGACCTGAATGGAGAAAGGCTATACCTTCCTTTTACAGTATTGCCCGATGAGGGGTCAGTCAGCATGGCATCTGTTGAAAATCCGATGCCTTCTATTTCATCCCAGTTGGTTATCTTATCATCTATTTCTCCGCCCGATTTAATGCTTAATACGCCTTTTTTCCACAGGGTGGTATTGTATTCAGCATAGGGAGAAACGGTTATTGTTCGTACTTCATAATGATGAAATAAGCTATGTGTTTCTGCAGCTGCCGCCGTATAAGTAGGCGCTTTGGTAGTAGTGGGATATTCCATAAGCTCCCGGCTGCTGATATTATTATACCCTATATTGGTGCGCAGGGTCAATTGCTTTATGGGTTTATAAACCAGGGCGCCGTTGGCCACCAGGTTACCGGTAACGTTCTTGTATATCCGGTTGATATCGCCTGCTGCATTACTGCCTGTTGACCAGTCGAGCGAACCATCGGGTAAAAATATTGGCGGGGCATTGGGCGCGGTGAGTATAGCGGTGTTGGAAAAATCCCAGGGAACCATGTTGTTATTGGAGGCCAGGTAATTCCCTGAAAGCGTGAATTTGAATTTTTCATCGGCCGTGCCCGTATTGAGTGAAAACCGAAGGGAGCCGTCTTTGAACGATCCTTTATGCTTTTGAATATTACCATTGCTGCGCAGATTGCCACTTACCAGCCAGTTGGTATTTTGTGCACCGCCGCTGTAAGTAAGGCTGGCGTTGGTCGATTGTGCGTAGGAGCCCATCAATTCTTTTCTCCAGTTATTATAGCGATCCTGCGGCCAGGTGCCGTTAAGGTCCGGGTCACTGGCTCCAATGGCAAGGCCGTCATTTTTTAGCGCTTCTTTCCGCAACATAAGATATTGTTCTGTATTCATCAGCTTTGCGGTTTGCCCGTTTACAGAAATACCGGTATATACATTACCTGTAAGTGAAGAAGCGCCTGCTTTGGCTTTTTTGGTAGTGATAATGATAACACCATAGGCGCCTGCCGAACCATATATGGCTGTGGCATCGGCATCTTTTAAAATATCAATGCTTTCAATATCGGCGGGGTTTAAATAGTTCAAACCGCTGCCGCCCTGCAGAAAATTGTTTGGCCCGAAAGAAGAGCCCGATACAGGCAATGCGCCGGCCGGATACCGCACTCCGTCTACAATCACCAATGGAGGAATGGCGCCCTGTGAAAAATTGGCTGATCCCCGCAACCTGATGTTGAAAGCCCCGCCGGGTTGCCCGGTTGTTTGCTGAATAAACAAACCCGGCACTTTACCCTGTATGGCCTCCAGCACATTTACAACCGGGCTTTTTTCAATGTCTTTCGACGTAATGGTGGTTACATCGCCGGGGTTTAGCCGTTTGGTAGTACTGCCGTAACCGATGATCTGTACCTGGTCTAACTGGCTGTTGCTTTGCTGTAAACGGATAATAAGGGAAGATGAGCCGGTGGTTAATTTCATCTCGCGCGATTCGTACCCTACATAACTAACGACAATTACGTCTTCTCCTTCACTGATCTCCAGCGTAAAGCTGCCATCAGCACCAGAGACCGTAGAGGTTTTCGATCTTTTGGCCAGTACAGAGGCGCCGGCCAACGGGCGTCCTGCAACATCGAGTATATGCCCGGTTACGGGAGGGCCTTTTTGTTTGTAGAATGAAGGTGATGGCGGAGAAACAACAGGCGCTTCTTTGCGTGAAAGAGATATCGTTTTTTCAACGATTATGTACGTGAATGGCTGGTCTTTCACGATCAGATCCAGAAAATCGGTCAGCGTCATATCGTGAACAGTTACAGAAACAGGTCTTGCCTCATCCAATAATCCTTTTCTTGAAAAAACCACATAGCCTGTTTGCTTTTTGATAGCAGCAAACACCTGTTTCATTTCCATGTTTTTACCTGCAAGGGTAATGGTTTGTGACAAGCCGGTTGCCTGAACATGCAGAAAACCGACTGTTAAAAAGAGCATAGTTAGTTTCATTACTAACAGAGTTTTGGTTAGGTTCCGGCGCCTTAGCCATAGCGGTAGCGGCCCGAAACAATAAGCAGCATTTTGCATACCTTCGTTCAGTTTTGGGTTGATGAATGGAGAAACAGTCTTGCACGACTTTTTAAAAGGGTCAACCTGTAACATTCTCCGCTATGGGGCCTAATCCATAGCGGTTTTTGTTTCAGATAACCTGTATATTGACACCCTGTTGGGTGAATCGTTAACCAGTACTAAGGGAGCACCACCAGCCGTCGCCCCTCTTCTATTCTGAATTTAACATCGGCCCTGGCCAGCACCTTCAATAAATTTGAAAGCGTGATGTTCCTGCTGATGGCGCCTTCGAAACTGATATCCGGTACATTCTTCTCATATACTACATCTACATTGTACCAGCGCTCTATCTGCCGCATGGCTTCTTCCAGGCCAACGTTTTCAAAATTGAACAGGCCGTTCTTCCATGCCATCACTTTATCTATATCGGCATTATTGGTCACTGCTATTCGTTGTGCACCAGCCCGGGCCTGCTGACCGGGTTTTAGTAAAACAGGCTTATTGGCGCCTGCAGCAGATACGTTAACGCTGCCTTCGAGCAGTGTTGTTGTAACCGGGCCTTCATTGGCATAACTGTTTACGTTGAAATGAGTGCCTGTTACTTCAATTGAACCCTCATCTCCCGAAGGGGTAACAAACTTTACAATAAAAGGGACCTTATGTGATTTGGCTTCAGAGATTAGGCTCGCCACTTCAAAGTAAACTTCACCACTGATGGTAACTATCCGCTCTTTTTCTGCAAATGCTACGGGGTAAGTAATGGAAGAAGCGGCATTTAACCATACCCGCGTGCCGTCGGGCAGCGTTAGCTGGTATTGTCCTCCACGGGGCGTACGCATGGTATTGGTTAAGGTATTGCCCGTTGCAACGCCTTTGGGCTGATAGTAAATGCTTCCATTGGCGAGCTTAATAATTGCTGTATTTCCCTGCCGGGCTATGGCGCCATGGGTAGCGCTGTCGAGTGTAATGGTGGTTCCGTTGGATAAGATCAAAATGGCTTTTTCTTCGCCGGGAGCAATATCTGCTGAAAGGAGTTTATTATTTGTAAGCTGGGGGGAATTATGGCTGGCCGCAAACCACCCATACATTCCGATACTAATAAGCAGTATAGCCGCGGTAGCCCATGCTGCCATGCGACGCAGGCGTATGCGGCGAACAGGAGGGGCCGCATTTATCTTTTGCAAAATGCCCTGTACAATCCTGTTTTCTGTTGCCGGCAGCTGTTCGTGCACCATCTCATTAAAGCCGGCCAGTTGTTGCCGCAACAATGTTTCAAACTGTGCGGCTGCCTCTTCGTTGTTAAGCAGGGCAATTAATGCCTGCCGCTCTTCTTCTGTGAGTTTTCCGGAGAGGTAATTATTGAATAAGTGAGTTATATTATCCAGCATTATTGTTAAAGACGCAGCTTGCGTTGCCTACTGAGTAGCGAAAAGAAAAAAAATTTAATAGAGCCCTGCCAGCAGAATGATCACGATGATACTGTCGCCGGTACGCTCGTGCAAATAGCTTTTCAAAAAGCTTACGGCCTTTACAATATATTGGGCTACAGTATCTTTATGCATTCCCAATTGTTCAGCTATCTGTTCATGGGTAAGTCCCTCGAACCGGCTCATGCGAAATACTTGTTGCCTTTTGGGTGGCAATAAGCTAATGCCGGTTAGCAGTACTTCGTAATGCTGCCGGTTCTCCAGTAAGCGATCGGGGCGCAGGGCATTTTCCTCCCGTTCCTGCTCCTGCATAAAAGCAGGCCGGCTGAGTTTTTTGCGAATGGCCGATATCAACGTATTGCGGCAAACAATAAACAGCCAGTTCTCAAAATCGGTTACCTCGCCCAACCGGCTGCGGGCATTCCAGATCTTTAGAAAAATGTCCTGCGTCAGTTCCTCCGCTTCTTCTGCCGATTTTACCCAAAGCAAGGCAAGGGCATATACCGGCTTCCAATGCAGGCGAACCAGGCCGGCAAAGGCATTTTCATCCCCCGCTGCAATTTGCAGCAGCAGGGAGGAGCTGCTATGTACTTTTTTAAAATGCAATAATATGCTTTGATTAATACGTCAAAGGCAGGCAATGATCACTCAATAAGCTAAAATAGAAGAAATACAAGAATGTGGCAAAAGAGTTATAGATACAATTATTAATTGTGGCGGCCCATTCACGATTCACGCTCATGCACGGCTTCAAACCCTGCCTCATAATCATCACGAATGGTACCCATCCGGCGGTTCCACCAAAGAAAATACAACCCGTAATTGCCTTTAAAAAACTGGTGGTGCTGATTATGGTTAACAGACGTATTGATCCAGCGGCCCAGCCAGTGACGGCTAAATGATTTGGGATATATTTCCCAGCCCAGGTGACCGTATACATTATATACCAACATTATAACAAAGAATACCAGCGGCGTGAACAGGAATAACACGGTTACCAGGGAAAAAATTACAACGGTAATGATGGAGTACACAATCTCGCGCCGGTAATCGGCATTTTTAGGAAACCGCAACTGTATTTTACGGTATGAAATGCGTTTGCGCAGCTATTTGTAATAAATTAATAAGAGAATACCTGCAATTATAAAATAACGAAGGGTAATAATAAGCGCTATCAGGGGTAAATATTGATACCAGGCCATGTACTTATTTTAACAGCATTTGGAAAAGTATCAAATAAAGTTATAAAAATAAGTCTGCCTCACAAGATGTTAAAAGTCGCAGTGCCCGCTTGCTTGAAAAATGGAATAATCGTATAAAAGGTACTTATCTCTCTCCGAGCTAAGTACCTTTCCCTACTCAATTAACCCGGATTGCCTGGTTCATTTACCCTGCTGTAAACGTAAAGTTGTGGATAATAACCTCTACCTCTTTTCCATCGGAAGGCGCATTACCGTCAAACAGCCATAGGTTCATGTGAATAGGCATGCCCGATGTACTGATGCTGTTCGCTGGTGAACTACAGGTAGCACTGGCAAACAGATTGGTATCGTCATTATAAAAACCGCCCAGGCTTTTAAATACTACCGAATTGGAGCTGCGCTTAAAGCGATGCGTAGTATAGGTGCCGCTTAGTGAGAAGTTTTTCGTGTACGACCAGTTGCTGCTACCACTGGCAGCAGGCCATACGGTGTAGTTTAAGTTAGGCCAGGCGTTGTTGCCCCAACGTGCAAACTCAATGTCCATTTCATCGTACCCATCTCTACCGGAGTAGTTAAATAAACCCAGTACAATGTTTTTGTCGAACCGATCAATGGCGCCTTCTACCTGCCATTGGTAAGTGCCGTAACCAAAGGTTTGTGTGCTATAAATTTCAGCACAGTTCCATTTACCGGTAGCGGTGTTCTTCGTGATCTTTAAGTGTAACCAGCCGTTGGCATCAACCCAGGCGTTGCTGCCGTTGAAAACGTTGGGTCCGGGGCCTTCTGTAGCTGCACCCGTGTTGCGGATGGTCCAGCTATAGCCGCTGAACTGAATGGTAGTGGAAGCACGGGCATTAGCGGCTGCTTCGCTTTGTTTAGTGGAGGGAGCAGCCTCATTGTTTGCTGAATTTTTTTTGCAACCTGCTGCGAGCATAACGATCGCCATTGCATACACGAAATTTTTCATGAGATAAAGTTTAAGTTATGAAAAAGGATACCTGATTGTGCACCTCTTTTCGGCCAAAATGATGCCAGTGTAGGTTGTAACAGGTGCTAATCTTTTTCAGCAGCAATAATATACAGGCGGGTTAAAGTATATGGCATATACTCATAATAAAAAAAGCCTTCAGATCGTTGAACCTGAAGGCTTTTTTTATTCGAAGTTTCTCTGCTATCCTGCGATTCAGGGTTTAGCTATTTCCAGTACAACCCGGCCTTCAATTTCACCTTTTTTCATTTGTTCGAATATCGTATTGATATTTTCAAGGCGGGCAGCATGAACAGTGGATTTCACTTTCCCTTCTACGGCAAAGGATATTGCTTCCTGCATATCTTTTCTTGTTCCTACTATGGAACCTCTAACTGTATACCGGTTTAATACGGTTTCAAATATGGGTAAATCAAAACTTCCGGGCGGTAATCCATTTAACGCAATGGTACCTTTTCGACGAAGTGCCGAAATCCCTTGTTTAAATGCTATAGGCGAAACAGCGGTAACCAATACACCATGCATGCCACCGGTCATTTTTTTCAGATAAGTACCAGGATCGGTTTCTTTGGCATTAACGGTTAAATCTGCACCAAGGCTTTTTGCCAGGTTCAGTTTATCATCCGAAACATCTATAGCAGCTACATGAAGGCCCATGGCTTTGGCATATTGCACAGCCAGGTGCCCTAAACCACCAATACCTGAAATAGCAACCCATTCACCAGGTTTGGTATCTGTTTCCTTTAACCCTTTATAAACAGTAACACCCGCGCATGTTATTGGAGCAATTTCAAGAAAATTAATATTGGCAGGAAAATGTGCTACATACCTGGCATCGGCCGTTACATATTCTGCATAACCTCCATCAACACTGTATCCGCCGTTTTGCTGGCTTTCGCATAGGGTTTCCCATCCGGTAATGCAGTAGTCACAGCAACCACAGGCGCTGTATAACCATGGTACGCCCACAATATCGCCTTCTTTCAAATTCTGTACATCACGCCCAAGTGCTACTACATATCCAACAGCTTCGTGGCCGGGAATTAAAGGTAGTTTAGGTTTAACCGGCCAATCGCCTTCGCATGCATGTAAATCGGTATGGCAAACACCGCAGGTAATTACCTTTACGAGCACCTGGTTAGCTCCTGGTTCTTTTACAGGCACTTCTTCTATTTGCAGTGGTTTGCCAAACTGATGCAGCACTGCAGCTTTCATTGTTTTTGGTATCATAAATTAGTGTTGAAATGATTATTGCAAATGTAATTGCCCTCTCTGTGCCGTTTAATGATAGGGGTCAAAGCCGGTACTGATTTAAATCACTGTGTTGGTAGAACTCAGCAAATAATCATTGTAAAAATTTAACATAGCATTCGGAATGAATTTAATATTCTGCCGGAAAGAATATATTATTTAGCAACTCATCTGAAACTGACGCGTGCTAAACTTGCAAAATAATAACTAAGACTTTTTATACCATTTAAAAGCGCCAATTTGTTGACGCTTTTTTATTGTCTACCCCTTGCTCTCTTGCCAGCATATTCTAATGCTAATTAATTGATCGCCCCAATTCAAATTGATGCCACAACAATTCATTTAAATGATGCCGCATTGTAAAATGCAGGGCTCGCCTTTCAAATTACCGGTTCCACCAGGCAATAAGGTGATGCGGACAAAGTAAATTAATAGCGCTGCAATTCAATTATACCCTTCTCCCGATTGATTTGTTACCTCCTCCGACTGACAGGGAACCATTCCGATCTGGAGATAGCCACCGCAGATCAGGTGATAACCTCCGCAGTTCGATTTTAAGCCTTTGCAATTTACAATCAGACCTCATCGTTCGATTTTAACGGAAAACAATTCGAATTCATGCCCCGGCAAATTGTTTTCAGGTGCGCTACACTTCGTTATTTCATACCAAAAGTTGTTTAAGGGCCACAACAATTCAGTTTGGAGCCTTCGCAAGTTAGTTTGTAGCCTCCGCAAATCGGGTGAAGGCCATAACAAATCAGTTGGGGGCTTTCGCAAATCGGGTGAAGGCTTCCGCAAATCGGTTGGGGTTATCACCAATTTGTTTTTGACCTGGAACAATTTGATTTGAATTCAAAACAAATCGTTTTTAACCAACTTTGTGCTTGTTATGTCATCTAACATGCCAGAGTTGTCAAAAAACATAACGGTATTGTCAAAAAACAGATCGGTATTGTCATCCAACATGCTTGTATTGTCATTCAACGAGACGGAGTTGTCATTCTACATGCAGGAGTTGTCATTTAACAAGCAGGAGTTAGTTTCTTCAGTTTAACCTACCATACCGGACTTTCCAATTCATTGTATTTCATTCCTTTGCTATTAAACGTACAGTTCATTGCAATTGTTCTACGAAAAAAATATAGTGTAAAATGATTTTTTGCCCCAACCCTATCAGATATTTTTGACCTCTCCGGCACTGGTTTTATTAAAACATTCACCTCCTAAAAGATCTCAGTATGAGTTCATTCGTATTAAATC
>Ga0209646_1000594_pt1 | contig 14603 bp, 15 predicted proteins | sample AraplaL_Col_mTSA_FD_184259 | JGI IMG/M metagenome (GOLD analysis project Ga0209646, IMG submission 184259) | Arabidopsis root microbial communities from the University of North Carolina, USA - plate scrape CL_Col_mTSA (SPAdes) (version 2) | ecosystem: Host-associated > Plants > Roots >...
GGAAGCGAAGTGGGCTTTTCTCTTTCAACTATTGAACGCATTTTGGAGTTACGGCAAAAAATTGAAATGGTGCCACAAGAAGAGAAGATACGCGCAAAAATGATACAAGAGTACCAACCCCGGCATGGCCTTACTGCCTCTCAGAAACTGATTGAACAGACATACATGTCAGCTCAATTCGAGCAGCTTCAACAGTCCCCTTTTTTCAAAATGCAGCAGGAACTTTTTAAGATTCTGTTTGAACCTCAACAAGGGGAATATCAATCTCAGTCGCTTGACCCGAATTGGTTGCAGGAACTGAAGCGAAAAAAGAAGAAAAAACTACGGCACCGCCTATAGGATATTAAAAATTTAAATTATCATTTATGGAAAGCAATAAAGTGAACGGGAGCCAGCATGAAATGCTGGAAATGGTAATAAAGGAGTTAGTGGAGGAACAAATCAAAATAAATCAAACTGTCGGAAATGTGGTAACCAGTGTAAATGATCTAAGAAACAAACTTTCTGGTATTGCCAAAAAGCTGGAAGAACCTACAGCGACAGCAGTAAATGAGGTGGACATAATGCGAATAGAACAAATGGTCGATAAAGGCATTTTTGACATCCGGCTTATAGCTGCAGAAAACTTTAGAAAATCGAAGCCAAATAACTTTCAGGTGTTTCTTGAATCAGATGCTAAAAAATGAGCGGTGATATTAATTTTAGGATTTTTTTTATTTACGAGAGTATAAAATACTTTGTGTAAATAGGTACAAATAACTGCATTAGAGGCGGCATCTGTTTTCAAAGATAGTTAAGAATTGATGTAGAATAAGCCCCCAGTTGTGAAGGGTCGCATTCCACTTCTTTTCAATATTCATGAGCGCCAGGTAAACCGCTTTTTGAGCGGCCATATCATCAACAAATTGCACTTTGGTTTTTATATACTTCCTGATGCCCCGGTTCACATTTTCGATCGTGTTGGTGGTATAAATAATTTTCCTGATCTCCATTGGAAAATCAAAATAGCTGGTCAGGTTATCCCAGTTGGTTTTCCATGACAGGATCGCATGCTTGTATTTTTGTTCCCATTTAGCTGCAAAGCCTGCCAGGGCATGCTCAGCAGCATCTTTATTCGGTGCAGCATAGACTTCCTTGAGGTCAGCACAAAATACCTTACGATCTTTCCAGACTACATATTTGCAGCTATTACGGATCTGGTGGACAATGCAGAGTTGGGTAACTGTTTGCGGAAAAACGCCTTTAATCGCATCTGTAAAGCCTTTGAGGTTATCGGTGCAGGCAATAAGGATATCTTCTACGCCCCGCGCTTTTAGGTCAGTTAAAACGCTCATCCAGAAGGAGGCTGATTCGGTTTCAGCCATCCACATACCCAGGATTTCTTTAAGGCCATCTTTTTTAAGACCAATAACCAGGTAAATACACTTGTTGATGTACTTATTGTTCTGTTTCACCTTCAATACAATACCGTCCATCCAAACGGTAAAGTAAACCTGCTCCAGTGACCTGTTTTGCCATTCTTTTACATGCTCAATAACCTTGTTGGTGACGTTGGAGACAGTACCCTCGCTAACGTCAACCCCGTATACTTGTTTTACCTGCTCGCTGATGTCTGAAGTAGTCATGCCGCGGCTATACATGCCGATAATAGCTTCTTCCAGCTTATCGCTCATGCGCTGCCCTTTGGGAATGAGTTGTGGTTCAAAATCGCTTTTACGATCCCGGGGAATGTTCAGTACGAGATCGCCCAGGGTTTCCGTCTTTACTTTTTTGGGATAGGAGCCATTGCGGCTGTTGCCAGTGTTATGGCCTTCTTTGCTGTGTTTCTCATAACCGAGATGTTCATCGAGCTCGCCTTTGAGCATCTCTTCAACACCCTGCTTATAGAGTTCGCTAAAAAAAGATTGAAAATCTTCCTTGCTTTTGAATTGCTTAAAAAAGTCCTTGGGAATTTTTGATTGTTCTTTGTCCATAAATCTGTATTAAAGGTAATAAAAAATGGGGGCCAAATTTGGGCCGCCGCCCCAGGCAGGTTCCGCTTCGTTCGGCTCCGCTTCGCTCCGCCTCACTTCGCTACACCTGCCTGGGGGATTAAAACCCTAATACAATTACTTAATAACAGTTACACAAAGAACTTTATACTACCTTATTTACATATACCTTTTTATTTTTCAAGATTTATTTTCAATGCCATAAAAATAGGATCTGCGTAGTTGATACGTTTTGTGTTAGGGGTTGGATAAATTCTAACCTCTAATTGCTTTTGGTTATTCTACTTGTTTTCACCTTCGTTCCTAACGGTACTAGCCATTTATTTTGTCTATTTTGTATTTTTGTGACAGCAATATATATTAGCTCATTATCCAAATGTGTACCGTACTCATACGGCATTTGATAAATGATTGTAGTAAACTAAAGCATTCTTTAATGCCAGATATAAACTTGAACTTTAAATCATTACGGGTAAATTTTAGAAAACATGGAATTGAAATTAGTGAGAACGTGTTTCATAGGTTTCATCCTGCAACCTTAAATATTGGAGACGAGATTTGCGTGTTTTGCAAATCGACATTTAATCTTACAAAGGAACATGTATTCCCAAAATGGCTGTTCGAAAAGAATACCAACATTAGATTTATTTCAAGTGTAAACAGACAATCTCAAACATACAACAAGGCAGTGATTCCAACTTGTTCAGATTGTAATAATGATACGCTGGCTGAAATCGAAAAACACATCATAAAGATTCTGGACGTTTTAGATAGCAATCCTAAGATATTTACTGATGAATTGGAGGATATTATTCGTTGGTTGGAAATTTTGGATTACAAAACACAGGTCTATGATTGCCGTAGAAAATATATTAAATATGATGATTCAGAATACGATCCGTTTTGGGGGATTCTTCCATTGGCACATATGAGACACTTTATGGAAATGAACCCCTTTAAAGCACTTGATTATCTTCGTAGGTCACAACGGCGAATAACAGTAAAATCAAAAGACAACAGATTAAATTCACTTATATTTTTTCGTACGTCAAGGCCTCACTTTGATTTTTTTTGCCAGCCGGATGAATATATATATGTTAGTTTTCCAATGTACAAAATGGCTGTGTTTTACTTTTTGAGGAAAGAGTTTGATAATGTTAAGGACGCTGGGAAAGAAGCGTTATACTATATTGATCAGGTTTCTAAATCGTAAGGGACTGAAAATTTAGTTGATTTTCCAGTGGGTACAAAAGCGAAAAAGCTTTATGTCATTGACTTGAAGCCTTTTTGTTCATTTTACTTGATGGTACTTGATGCAGCAGATCAGTGTAAAGTGCATTTAGTCAAGCTCAATTGCATACAGCTCGTTTCCATTTGCTTTTTTTCTGTATGCGGCAACGGTTAAATCTTCGTCTTTATTCAAGAAATCAACACTTGAAAGATCTGGTACCAAAAGTATGTCAACACCATTTAGTAGCGATAATAAAGCTTTAGCCAGGCGGTTAATTTTTCCAATAATAACCATCAGTATGATTTTGGTGTCTTTTTTATGTTGGTAAAAATTTGGAAAAATGTTCTCCATACGCCATGTTATACTTTCGATTTGTCCGGTTGAAAAACGTGGGTTAGTCCTTACCGATACCGAAGGGCTGCGACACCCCTGATCACGAATAAGAACGCCCACGTTTCTTTGGCAATATACCAAAGAAGTCGTGAGCGATTTACCTTATTTTCTCGTGATCATCAAAAGGTCGCAGTTTTCGGTATCCGAGAATAAAGCAAATTCGCTTTACAAGCTATTTATAATTAAGTAAACCTAACTGGAATCATTATTTATTAAAGCCATACCGGTTCAATTTTACCGTTATTAAGGCTAAGTCAAGCATTTTTTTACAATTCTGGCTTATACCCCAAATTTATATTCATGAAATATTTTGACTTTTCCTGTATAACCAAGCAAATGGATAGTCAAAAGTACACCCACCTGTTAGAACAATTCGGCAAACGTTTTAAACAAGTACGAAAGGAAAAAGGTAAGACCCAATTAGATATTGAGGTTGCTACTGGTATTAACAATGGTGATATCAGCAGGATTGAGAACGGCAAGACTAATATTGAATTTATAACCATTGCCAAGCTTGCAGAAGCTTTGGACGTTGAGATGAGTGATTTATTTCATTTCGAAACCTCCATATCTAAAAAGGAAAAAGGTAACGTGCAGGCAAATAGGACAATTAAGAAAAAGAAATAGTATTTCTAAATATCCTGGCGGAAGTTCCGGGTAAAAAGATCTTCACAATTTCCCAACTTTTCAACCTGATATTTTGTCCTGTGAATTATTAAAGTGTTAGCAGCTTAAATTAAACCAGGTTATTGTTGTTAATTTGTCTTTTCAATAACCCCTTACTATGAAAAGGCTATTACTGCTTATTTCTTTTACATTTCTATTTCTTTTTTCTTTCACTCAAACTGATGTTCAGCGGGATAACCGGGTAAGCCCAATTTTAAAGCAGGCCCTTGCGTCAAAAGGTGGGTATTACATTTATGGCAGAACTGGCTCCGCCGAGTTTATTAACATAGCGGTATTAAATCAATCTTCACATAAATTGTGCTGGTTTACCTGCCATGGACGGGTATTTGATTCTACTAAACTTACTTTCCAGGAATTTGAACAGGTAACTTCAAAACGACTCGACCCATTTGTATTATATCAGAACATTTGTGATAAATATCTGGCTGATTTTGCCGCTGCCAAAGATATTTACCGGGTGTATGGCGATGTACAGCTATTCGATAAAATATATGGCAACTATCGGGCACTGTTTGCCATGGAAACTGTGCAAGCAGCCAAAACCCGACTGCAAAAATTAATAGCAATAGAAAATGTTCGGAAGAAGATTTTCACCCAACTGGCTTATCTGAATTGTGGAAGCCCATTTGGGCTACATGATGACCCGCTTTATAAGATCAGTAAAGAGCAGGCGGGCGCTATGATACAATCCAAGGATAGCACCGTATATTATAACATTGACCCCACCAGCGCTGTTACTAAAATTAGTTTGTATAAAAAGTCTGCCGGGCAGCTTTACATCCAGAATAGATTTTCTGAAGTAATTGACAGCGTAGCCATACAACCGGAAAAGTATGATCTTTTACAGAAAGAAAAGACAGATGTTTTTCTGTTATACCGCGGCTGGTTAGAGATGCAATGGCAGGGTGCCTTGTCCGCAATAAGGCGGCAAGGTGCCGGGTTGTACAATCAAGTGAATGCTCAGAATGAAAAGGAGGTTAAAGAACTTTACAATCAACTAAATGCAATTGGGGCAAAGATCAATCAATTGAACTCGCCCGAAGCAAAGAGCATAGAGCAGGCTGTTTATGATACCTATAAAAATGAAACCTCTGAAATAAGTTATATGCCCCTATTGGGCATAGGATACAGTTTGACTCAAACAAGAGGCCAGAAAGAATATGAGCTGACCAATCACTTAGGAAATGTGCTGGTCACTGTAACTGACAAGAAAATTGGTGTATCTTCCCCCTCGAATAGTTCTTTGATCGATCACTACGAGCCGGATATTGTAAGTGCACAGGATTATTTTCCTTTTGGAATGCTGCAGCCGGGACGCTCTTATCTTTCTCCAAACGGAGATAAGTACAGGTATGGATTTAATGGCAAGGAGAATGATAACGAGGTGAAGGGAGAGGGGAATCAGCAGGATTATGGAATGAGGGTTTATGACCCGCGATTGGGGAAGTTTTTGTCAGTTGATCCGTTGACCACTAAGTTTCCGGAATTGACGCCTTATCAGTTTGCGAGTAATAGGCCAATTGATGGTATTGATATGGATGGGCTGGAATATTCTCCAGCTTCTTCAAACAATGGAAATCCTAGGGATGCTTCAGCTGTACAAACTGGTGTAAATCCTGAAGCTGTGGTGAAGCGTATGATGGATAGAAATAAGAGGCAAACTTCAGTAATACCTTTAAATGCTGGTGGAAATGCAACATTAAGTCAGAGTCCTATTGCTGGTAACTGGGAAGCTAGTGAGTCCGCAGGACAAAATAAGAGAAATGCCTACAATAAGGAAATGTATGATAGGGCTAGACTCGATCCGGTTGGTTTTGGAGTTCCCTTTACAATGTTCAATGCAACTAATGAATTTGTAAAAGGTACTGCCAATCATGCATATGGAATATACGAAGGTATAGAAGATAGGAATGGTTGGGGAATCGCAAAAAATACTTTTTTGTTAGCACTAGATCTAGCCCCTTTTTTAAAGGTAGGTGGTTCATCAGTTAAGTTTTTTTCTGTTCAAAGTGATGAAAGTGTTAGTCGCCTTATGGCGGGAGGTGAACCTTGGCCTACTTCACCAACAAGTGCACATTTAGGACAAGGCTTATATGCTTGGGGGACAAAAGCGGAAGCAGAAGCATATATGAATGCGTTAAGTCGTAATATGCCCCAGGTAAATTTGAAGATTATGGAATTTTCCATCACTAAGTCGCAATTGAAAAATTTGAACGGTTTTGCTGTTTCTGCGGATGATGAAATTGCAAATAAGTGGTTGGAAACTCATAGTTCGTTATATGGTCAAGGTACCCCCCATGGATTTAATTATGTTCAAAGAATGACTAGTATGGGGGTTGAACATTATTTTAGTAAACAAGCTTTTCAATTATTTAAAGTGAAAGTTTTAAAGTGATATGTTGTATAAATATTCAGTTTTGAAGTCTAGTTGGGGTATTGTTGTTTTTTTAGACATGGAAGAAGTATTAAATCCTGATGTATCTAGTTCGGATATACAAATTGCAACCGGGATTTACCTAAGGGTAAGTGATACAAAAAAAATAGTTCGAGAAAAAATTATTAGATGGGTTGGAGGTGCACTTAGTACTTTAATCAGCGAAATTTATAAAAATGTGAGTGGGGTAATAGTGTGTTATGATTTAAAGCATTTAGACTTTAATTATGTCGATTTTCAGGAGGAAGGCCTGTTTTGTGCTACTCGCGAATGGTTGGCTAAGTATTATAACTTTGAAATTGATCCTATTCAAGTTGATTATGATAAAGAAAAAAATAAATATGTCTTTAATTTGCCTCCATTTCTAAGGTACTAGCAGATAAAATGACTTAAAATGAAAAGGGTCCTCCCGATAGATCGGGAGAACCTTTAAGATAAATGAACAGTGCTTATTGTTAGAACTTCGAATAAAATGACATAATTAATCCTTATTAGTAACATACTTATTAATTGCTTTTAATACCTCACCTATATTGCTATTCGGATAGTTCTTATTTAAAAAATGGATAAAAGAGTCCTTTGTTCCTGCCTGCTCCCAATCCATCACCGTAAACACCTTCAACAAGGTCTGCTGCGGCTTCTCATTAAAAGCACAAAGTAGCAAGTAAGGCGGACTATAAAAGAATGAGTTCTCCCACAGCTTTTGATATAATTTCGGATTCAGGCATCTTTTAAAATCCAGCACCAGGTCATATAACTTACACGTAAGCGAACCTAAGTTTACAGTTTCAGCCAAATAAGGGAGTCCCTCATCATGTAAAAAGGTATACAGATATTCCAGAAAGCCAGGCTCCATTATGTCCAGCAGATCCTGGCCATAGTAGGCATATTCGGTTTTGAATAGGTCTAAAGAGAAATTATCCCGGTTCTTATCAATAATAAACTCAATCAGCGATTCTTCCTTTTTTATAATGTCGTTTATATTGGGGCCGAAAACCTCGCCACCAATCCGGGCAGCATATTTAGGCTTTGAGAACAGGTCAAAAAAGAAGCTCTTAAAAAAGATGCTTTTCCTGTCAAAAGTCACCTGTACGTATAATGGATGCATTAACTTACCATGAAAGTTGGTCTGTTTAAGGCGGTCATTGTAATACGTTTTATATGTTACCCGATATTCCTTTTCCATTATTTACTTCACTTAACGCTACTTAACAAATGTAAGCATGTTTTAAAATTTCCTTAAGGTGTCAAAACTTTTCTGATACAAATCAATGCAATTTAACACAAAATAGTTTTGGTAATACGAATAACTGTCAAAACATTCGTATATTAGTATTGGGGTTGTCTTACAGGACAGTGAGTACGAAAAAAATGAGGGAGGTAAGATGGAAAAGCTAACACCGCAAAAAGTGCAGGAAGTGCTTCGCCAGCGGGGAACAATAGTGACCCTTGAACAAGCCGAAGCTATATTAAACTTTATTCGGAAATTGGCTAACATAGCTGTTTCTAATTATCTAAAAAAGTGAGCGTATGAAGATTGCAGATTTGTACATTAGGGTGAGTACTGATGAGCAGGCAGACAAAGGCTACTCACAACGTGACCAGGAAGAACGTTTACGCGGGTATTGCAAAATTCACAACATCGAGGTACGGAAGGTTATTTATGAGGATCATTCGGCAAAAACATTTATCCGGCCTGAGTGGAACAAGTACCTTATTTTTTTGCGGAAAAATAAAAACACTGCCGACCTGGTGCTGTTTATAAAATGGGACAGGTTCAGCCGGAATGCCAGTGATGCTTACCAGATGATCAGCATGCTGAGAAAACTGGGAATTGAACCGCAAGCCGTAGAACAGCCGTTAGATCTTTCTGTGCCGGAAAATAAAATGATGCTGGCTTTTTATTTGACTGCACCAGAAGTAGAGAATGACCGCCGGGCATTGAATACTTTTCACGGAATGCGCCGGGCCAAAAAAGAAGGTAGATACCTGGGTATAGCGCCAACCGGCTATATAAACCGCACCTCCGAATCCGGAAAGAAATACATTGAAAACCGCACGAACCACAGGCCAGCATCATGAAATGGGCTTTTGAGACGCTGGCAGAGGGTTGCTTTAATGCCGAGCAGATTTACAAAATTGCTAAAGAAAAGGGCCTGAAGTCTACCAAGAGTAATTTCTGGATGAATATTAGAAATCCGCTGTATTGTGGCAAAATTGTAATTCCGAAGTATAAGGATGAAGAAGCGCACATGGTAAAGTCACAACATGAGCCGCTGATTTCTGAAACTTTGTTTTACCAGGTGCAGGACGTACTGGACGGCCGTAAACGACACTATCGCCAGCAAATACTACACTGCCTTTGAGAGGCTTTCTGATCTGTCCTAAATGCACCAAAAAGCTTACCGGCAGCAAATCAAAAGGAAGAACACAGGACTACTTTTATTACCACTGTACGGGTGGTTGCAAATGCCGGTTCAGGGCAGAATTTTTGAACGACATTTTTGTAAATGAGCTAAAGAAATTTGTTCCCTGTCCGGAGTATCTGGAGCTGTACCAACTCACCCTGCAAGAAGCATGGTACGACCAGGCAAATCATTCACGGGACGATAAAAGACAAATTTCCAACCAGATCACTGAATTGGAAGGCAGATTAACCTATTTACGCGAACTGCTTTCGACGCAGAAAATTGAACCGGAGGACTACCGGAAAATGAAAGCAGAATGCACAGATAAAATCGAAAAGCTATTGGGAAAACTGGCCAGTTCATCACAAACACCGGTGGACTTTGACGGCCTATTAAATACAGGATTGCAGAACTTGATGAACCTGGAGCGCTTATACAAAAACGGAGACATTGTAAAGAAGCGGGAAATAATTGGTTCGATATACCCCGAAAATTTGACGATTGACGGATTTGGAGTTCGAACCGCCCGACTCAATGAAGCGGTGTCGCTGATATACAGTCTGGGCGCGGGTTTCGGGCCAAAAAAGAAACAGGACAAGAGGAAAAAATCCGTCTTGTCCTGTCTGGTGAACCGGATTGGAATCTCTTCAAACCAATTGAAAGACGAACTGAACCAGCTATTCAAGATCAAAGCTCTGATTTTTAATGCATTATAGAGTTCTTAGTGAAGTCTTCCTTTCCCTGCTGCGTAGTCAATTTCTATCGGTTAGTTATACTTTTATTCCACTCCAAGTCTCAAAAATCTTTACCTTTATCTGAGTTATGTGCCATTTATGTGATTTTTATCACATAAAATGGAGATAAATGGTTAAATATGGAAATAAAAAGATCAATACAAAAAAAATTATCTGCCTGGAAACAGGCCCTTGATCGAAAGCCTCTCATATTGCAGGGAGCCAGGCAAGTTGGCAAAACCTGGTTGTTGAAGCATTTTGGTGCATCGGAATTTAATACCGTAGCCTATTTTAACTTTGAAGAACAGCCAGATCTAAAACAGTTCTTTCAAAACACAAAGGATGTACTGCGGATTATACAAAATTTGTCTTTGGTTCATGGACAAGCTATATTACCGCAAAAAACGCTTGTTATATTTGATGAAATACAGGAATGCAATGATGCATTGAATGCGCTAAAGTATTTTTGTGAAAATGCTCCGGAATTTGCCATCGCCTGTGCCGGTTCATTGTTGGGAGTGACGATGTCACGTGGTAACTCTTTCCCGGTGGGAAAGGTTGACTTTCTGCAGCTAAATCCGGTCTGCTTTTCGGAGTTTTTATCTGCAGCCGATCCTGCTTTATTTTCCTTCTTAGAAAGCATTAATCAAATAGAGCCGCTTCCTGATATTTTCTTTCATCCTTTGGTTGACAAATTGAAAATGTTTTTTATTTGCGGAGGGATGCCGGAAGCTGTAGTAGCATTGTTAGAAAAACAAGATATGGCAAAAACGCAGCAAGTGCTGCAAAATATTATTAATGCGTATGCCCTTGATTTTTCAAAACACGCAGAAAATAAAGATATTCCTAAAATCAATCATCTTTGGTCTTCCATCCCTTCTCAATTAGCAAGGGATAATAAAAAGTTTCTTTATCAATCAGTAAAAAGTGGTGCTCGTGCCCGTGAATATGAAGATGCATTGCTCTGGCTTTCACATGCAGGATTAATACACCGAATCTTCAGGATATCAAAGCCTGGTTTGCCACTTTCGGCCTATGATGATCTTTCGGCATTCAAGCTTTATTTGATTGATGTAGGATTGCTACGCAGGCTTTCGCTTTTGGATCCGATAGCGATAAGGGAAGGAAACAGACTGTTTACAGAGTTTAAAGGTGCATTGAGTGAGAATTATATTTTACAACACCTGGTCGCGAGTTTCGAGGGCACACCGCGTTACTGGACATCGGGAAGCCAGGCAGAAGTAGACTTTGTAATACAGATAAAGAATGAAATCATTCCAATAGAAGTAAAATCAGACGAAAGCATACGTAGTAAAAGCCTTACCGTTTATAACGATCTTTATCACCCGCCTGTTCGCATCCGGTATTCATTAAAAAATTTAAAAAAAAATGATGGATTAATTAACATTCCATTGTTTATGGTTGATTATACTGAGAAGCTACTTGGGCTTTGATGGTAGTTGGGAAGCACTTTTATGTAATGTAGCTGTAACGTATCGTAACTCTTCTTAAAATATGGAATTAAAGGGTTTTTGAATCCTTATGCAAAACTTAAATGCGGTCCATAGCGATTCTTTTATTGGCAGCTTGCCTTAGTGGTTGTAAAGAAGATCCATTGAAGGTAATAACATCTAAAACTGTTGATTTTTACATTGCTGATACTTGCGTTAAGGCAGTGCAATTCCTGGCAATTGATAAATATTATAGCGATTATCCTATTTATTACATTGGACACAGGTCGGATACTATTAAAATAGGCAAAAGGTATTGGAGAGGCTGTACACCCTGGGTAGATAATTTCCTGTTGCCATGCAACTGGCAATATTCTGACAAGACTTTGAGTATTATTGTTGATACGTCTATTAAAACAAACTCTCCCGTTGAATATTTTTCTGATGATCCTCAAATTGTAAAAGACTCGACGATTAATTACCATTCATTTTTGCTTACTATCAGGAATATTTCCGACTCGCTAATTTATATGGGGCGAACATTTTCCCTATTTTTAATTCATCGTGAAGCGAAAAACAAAAATGGTGAGTGGATTAAGATTGACAAGAACCTAAGGGAAATTGGTATTTGCGGAACGGGCGAACCGACAATAATTTTAAAACCGAATGAAATAATTGTCTCAAAAGTTAAGAGATACAAAGGTGATTTTGTAACAGATTTTCGACTTGTTTTTGGATATGGAGACAATGTTGTTTACTCAAACATTTTCAAAGACTCTATTGACCAAAGAACTCTGGATAACCAGATAGGCGAATAAGGAACATATTTTTATTGACCTTGCTGTACAGTTTTCAAACTGTTTATGGGAATTTGCGGCGGTCAAAGTCCTATCTTTTTCCACAAATCTATCTTTTTAAAGTAGCGAATAGCACCTTCTCAGGATTCAAACCGTGTATATTTTGTAATTCAACGATTTACGAAGCGTACAAAAATTAACTGAACTAGACAGAAAACACCAAACCCGCTACCAGAGCGGGTTTGTAAAATAGAACCAATTTCGTGACCCCGTCTGGATTCAAACCAGAAACCTTTTGATCCGTAGTCAAATGCTCTATTCAATTGAGCTACGGGGCCGTGTTTTTCGTGAATGGGCGGCAAAAATAGACCTATTTACTATTCCACCCAAAAAAAACATTAAAAATTGCTAATAAAATTTCCCTTTTTCCCTGAATTACAGGCATTAGGCCATTACATTACTTAACTTGCTATGGCATACCAAATGCGTAATCAAATAAAAGCTCATTGTTATGAAAATTCAATGCTGGTCAATCGGTAAAAACCACGAGTCTTATGTAAAAGAAGGAATTGAGGACTTTACCCGCCGGTTATCGAAATACTTCCCTGTTGAATGGAATCTTATTCCCACCCCAAAGAATGCGGGTATGCTCAGCGAAATGGACCTGAAGAAAAAAGAAGGGGAAACCATTCTGGAATGGCTTAAAAAAGACGATTACCTGGTATTGCTCGATGAACGTGGGCATTCGTTTTCTTCTCCTCAACTGGCTGATTTTTTACAAGCCCGGGCCAATGACAGCGTTAAAACCCTCGTTTTTTTAATTGGCGGCGTGTATGGCGTTGATGAACCGGTATTTAAAAGAGCCAACACCACCTGGTCTATTTCAAAACTCGTATTTCCACATCAGCTGGTGCGTTTGATCCTGGCCGAACAGTTATACCGGGCATGCACCATTCTTAGGAATGAGAAGTATCATCATAGTTAAGGGCAGTGGGCAATGGGCAGTAGGCAGTGGGGGCAAAGGGCAAAGGGCAGAGATAATACAGCTTAAAGCTAAAAGCAGAAAGCCCAAAGCCTGTAAACAGCAGAATTTGCTTTTGCCTTTAGGCTTTTACCTTTTACCTCGCAGCTTAGAACACAGAACTAAGAACTAACAAACTCAATAACTATTCTGTTATAACAAAATATCAAAATAGTAGATCCTCTCCCGTTTAGCCGATCCTCCAAAAACACCCAGCCCGTTTTCAATATTACCAGTAGGGGATACCAGTTGGGCGGTTGGCACCGAGCCAAAATCTGTTTTATACTTCTCGTATAATTTAAGATAGTCGTACAATTCTTTGCTTACAGATTTTAATTGCAATCGAACCCGGCCTTTTTGTTTGGGATCAACAAAAAATTGTTTGTCTATGTATACGGTAGTGTTGTAGCGGTCTCCGTTGATAAAGCGATCAAGGTAGAAAATGCGTCTGAATGGATTGGTGAGCTTATCGATCTTTGAATTTTCCGACTGGTCGTCATTGGTAAATAGATCCAGCCGGATATACTTGTTCAAACTAACTGTATCGGTCATAATCCTGATGCCCGGGGTATTCTTTACCGTCTCATAAAAATCTTTGCCTGATTTTATGTCGTAGTTGTAACGTTTGCCCTGGTAAATAAAGAAGTGATTGTTCTTAACCAGTTCTTTCAGGGCTTCAATAATGTAGTACTCTGTATAATTCAGCGAATCTTTCCAGGCAATGTTTACCCCTAACACCTCTTTGCTATTGAACTGCGTGCTGAAAGTATCTGTGCTAATCAAACGTGGAAAAGCGGGAATGTAAGTAGAGGCACTCACCAAACCCAGCGTAGGATGGTTGATGTCTATCCGGTAGCTGGCATTGGCTTTAAACCGTTTCCTATTGGTAAATACCGACGTGGGGTTGTTGATGTATTGTTGCGAGTAATTGGGTTGCAATACCCAGCTGGTGGTGTTATTTTCGGTAATGGTAACTGTGGCGTCGTTTACTTTTTCAAATCTAATCAGGCTGCCGTTCTCCACTTTAATGGTTTTGCCAATAGGTACCTTTACCGTGTCCAGTGCGGTGATCTCTGCCAGTACTACCAGTTTACCATCTTCAAACTGATCGCTCGAAAAATTCTTTTTACAGGCGCTTATAAAAAGCATCCCTATTAAAAGCCAGCTTAAAAAATTATATGGTGGGTGGTTTTTTGTCATGTTTTTAAAAAGACACCGTGTACGAAATATAAGGCGTTACCTTAAAGAACTGGTACTTGGTAGTTACCACCAACGATCGTTTTCCAAGAGTGCCTTCCAGATCGTACACATACTGGCTGGGTGAACCGTATATATTATATACGCCTACCGTTAATCGTGATTGTAAGGGGCCGCCGCCTAAGGAGTGGTAGTTGTTGGCTGACACATCTAACCGGTGGTAGGGTAGTGTACGGTACGTTTTGGCGTTTGATGAATG
>Ga0209646_1000600_pt1 | contig 14418 bp, 9 predicted proteins | sample AraplaL_Col_mTSA_FD_184259 | JGI IMG/M metagenome (GOLD analysis project Ga0209646, IMG submission 184259) | Arabidopsis root microbial communities from the University of North Carolina, USA - plate scrape CL_Col_mTSA (SPAdes) (version 2) | ecosystem: Host-associated > Plants > Roots >...
CATTTATTGCAATGCCCAAATAAACAGTAAGCTATTGAAAGAAGTATGCACGCCTGATGCAGCGGCGCTAAACCTGTTAAAAGCTGCTATGACCAAACTCAATTTATCGGCGCGGGCGTATGACCGTATATTAAAAGTGAGCCGTACGGTAGCAGACCTGGCGGGTAGTGAAACTATTTTAACCGAACATGTGGCGGAAGCTATAACCTACAGGAATCTTGATAGAGAAAGTTGGGGCGGGTAAAGAACATAACATCGATGGCAAAAAGAAAAGTGGCAAGCAAACATTAGGATCGTTCAATTAGTTCTGGATCGTTTTAAGCGAAGGAGCGTTCCACTCTTCGGTAGAAACTTTGTTCTCGCTTTTGCTTTTAAAGACCCTGGCAAAAACTTCACCAAGGATCTGGGCAATTGTTTTACGTACAATCCGGGCATCTAACCAGAAGTTGGCATTACGAACATAAAATGCATCAAACTGGTAACGGTGAAAAATGCTTTCAAAATCTTTGGTAGGACCGCGATACCCTTTGATCTGGGCCAAACCGGTGATACCGGGTTTTACCAGGTTTCTGAATTTATAGCCGCTAACCGCGTTAGCAAATTTATTGCAGTCGGCGTTCATATGCGGACGTGGACCAACAATACTCATGTGGCCCATTAAAACATTGAAGAACTGGGGGAATTCATCCAAACCGGTAACCCGTAAAAATTTACCGATGCGGGTTATGCGAGGATCATCTTCACTGGCCTGACGAATATCAGCCTCCCGATTAATGTACATTGTACGCAGCTTATAACACCAAAATACTCTTCCCAAAAATCCAACCCGTTTTTGTTTAAAAAACACCGGACCTCTGGAATCTAATTTTATAAGCACCATTAAGATGGGTAATAACCAGGAAAGAACCAACACAATGATCATCAGTGATATCATTATATCAAAGCAACGCTTGGCAACAAAATATCCATGCTTGCGTTCTAGATACAGCCTGAGTGATGGCGTCTGCTCTGTAAAAAATTTGACTCTCTTGTATACTAAATTTTCGGGTTGCTCGATCATAGCATAGGTATTATGGTTCTTCAAGGACTTTGTAAACGAAATTAATGCCGCATTAGTACTTTACCCTCACTTTAACATCGTATTTAATATTAAAAACGGCAAAATCTTTTAAACCCCTAAACACAAATGGTAAACCAAATTCTTAAAATTTGTAAATCCCACCATTGACAATGCAAACTTAAGAAAGGTTGCACCAAAAAAGGTTTAAAATAATTTTGCTATTTTCTTTTATATCAACAGCTTTCACGAAAATTCCTAAAAACTGCACGCTTATTGCCAAAACTGCACGCTTATCGGCTAAAGCACACATTTTTTTAACTTTTTAACTAAAAGCCGAAGCAACGTTTTTGGGCATTTTTACACTCCTTTAGCAGACAAATGTTTAAAAATGCGTTTACATTTGCAGCATTAATTAAAACTACTGTTAGTGAGGTTAGATTTCGCATAACCGCAATTAGAAAATGAGGTCTTATCCCCAAAAAATTGATTTTTACCTGTTAATACCCTTTTACAATAATCTACCGGGGCTGCTTCATTCGTTGCAAAGTGTACAATATGATGCAGACAAATATGCAGTAGTAATTGTTGACGATGGTAGCGCACAACCTGTAACCCTGGAGGACGTATACAGGCAAATTTCCAGAAATATATCCGTTGAGGTAATACAATTGCCTTGTAATAAAGGAATTACAATTGCTTTAAACACAGGGCTTCAATGGATCATGCAACAAAACAATGCGCATTTTGTTGCCCGGCTCGATTGTGGTGATCTATGTACGCCGGAACGGTTCTTTCGTCAGGTAACTTTTTTACAGGAGAACCTACAAATAAACCTGGTAGGCAGCTGGTGTGTATTCAAAGATTTTAGTACCAATGTTGCATTTAAATATATCACCCCCACCCAACAAAAACAGATAAAAAGGGGTATGTATTTTAGGAATATTTTCATCCATCCTACCGTAATGTGGCGATGCGATGCTATGAAAGACAACGAACTGTACCCCGAAACCTATCCTGATGCGGAGGATTATGGCTTTTTTTACCAGTTCCTGTTAAACGGTGAATGTGCCATTATTCCGGAATATCTGGTGACCTGCGAAATAAATCATAAAGGTATTTCGCTGAATTCCAGGAAAAAGCAGCTGAATAGCAGGATTAAAGTGGTGAGGGAATACGGAAGAAATAGGGTTTTACGTTATTTGGGGGTTTTAAAACTTAGGTTGCTCTTGATTATTCCATACAATCTGATTTTTGCCCTTAAAAGGGTTTTGTACGGAGTAAACTAAACTCAGATCAAATGCCATATGATAAATAAACAGGGCTTATTTTTTTAAGCACCTGAAGACAAATGAGTTGCTGTTACCATTAAATCCATTTATTATGAAAATTGTACATGTGGCGGAGGCTTTTGCGGGAGGGATCGTAGTTTTTGTTAAATCCTTGGTTGAAAATATGCCTGATGATGAGCATATTATTGTTCATGGAGAAAGAGCCCATGTAACAAGATTTTCTGAAATTAGAAAACAGTTTGCCCGAACCAATGCACGTTTTGTACGGTGGCATTCAGCCCAACGTAGCATTAAAGTATCAAAGGATTTCGCGGCATTTTTTGAATTATACAAAGTTTTAAAACGGCTTAAAAAGCAGCACCAGATCGATGCTGTTCATTTACACTCCTCAAAAAGTGGTTTTATTGGTAGACTTGTATGTAAAGTACTGGGTATCAATAATGTAATTTATACTCCTAATGGTGCTCCATTTTTGGTAAGCACCAGTAAAATGTCAAATTTTTTGTACAAACAGCTGGAACGCCTGGGTAATAACTTTGGCGGCCAGGTAGTTTGCTGTTCCCCTTCAGAACAGGAAGAATATGAAAAAGTTGGTATTCAGGCAATTACCATAAATAATGGAATTACTTTCGATCATTTCAAAGGCCAGGAGAAAGTACCTACCAACAAAAAATTCTGTATTGTAACCAGCGGCCGTATCATAAATCAAAAAAACCCCGCCTTATTCAATCGCATTGCCCAGTATTTCCAGGAGTTTAAACAATTCGAATTCATTTGGATAGGCGATGGCCCTGAAAGAGCGTTACTAACATCCTCTAATATTACTATAACCGGCTGGATGCCTGGCGAGGAAGTAGCCCGCTTAATTTCCTCAGCCAATGTGTATTTATCTACTGCCAATTTTGAAGGGCTGCCTTATGCCGTGCTGGAAGCCCTGGCATTAAGAAAGCCCGTTCTGCTAACAGACAGCGTAGGAAACAGGGACCTGGTAAAATCATGTTTAAACGGCAATCTGTTTAAACATCATTCTGAAGCTATTGTAAAGCTGTTGCAGTATTTTAACAATACCAGCATGCTCAATATCATGGGAAAATTTTCTGCTCTGCATGGTAAAGAATCATTTAATGTAAATCATACCTTTACCCGTTATAGGAATTTATACAAGGGAAATGGGAATCATATTGAAAATGATACATATTTAAAGCCGGCCCTGGTAAACGCCTAAAAAATTGATTATACCATGGAGAAGCAATTAAATGGGGTCATGAGTCATGATCTGATCAGGCAGCATCTTGATCAGATTCGAAGCTTTATTGAATTGGAGCTGGCAGAGAAGAAAGAAACCATTAAAGAGCAGGCTGCAGAAATTGAGGAACTGAAAAAACAGTTGCAACAAAAAAATATGGCCATCAGTATGTTTGAAGCCAATAACCGCGAGTTTCAGGAAACAGCTGAAGGCAACAGACAACTTATTAATAAATTATTGGGGGATATTAGCCGGTTGCAAAATGATATAGACTGGTATAGGCGTACTTATGAAAAAAGAAGTTTCCTGGGCACGATCAAAGAAAAATTAAAAAGAAAATAAAAGCATCCGGGGATTAACAGCCGAACTGTTACTAAAATTACAATATGTCTTTGCTGCGCATTCCAGTATTAAAAGGGATCATGTCTCTTGTCTGCTCCTTTTATCTTGCCTTTTTATTGCAATCTTATCTACACTTACCCAAACCATACTATCTTATTGCTGGGCTGTTATTATTTATATTAAGTTCTTATATTATTAATAGCGTATTGAATAAGTTAAATAACAGCTTGTTCAATAAAAACGTTGCATTAATTAGTGCAGCACTTGCAATACTTGTCATTATTGCCCTGGGCAAAAACATTTTTCCTGTTACCGATTCAGGTAATTATACTGTAATAAGGGTTACCGCACTCGGTGAAAAAAACGATAGCGCAAAATCCAGTGAGGTATGGATAGAACATGTATTCAATGGCGATGAAAGTGTAAACAAAATATTGCCGCCTAAAGGCTGGGAAAAAAAGGACGAGGCACTTTTATCATTCCAAAATCAACCTGCAACTATTGAGATCAAGATAGAAGAACCTGTATCGCCCCGCATTCAAATGCTAAGGCATCCCTGGTCGGGTAAAGTTAGAATAGAAGAAGGCGATAAATCGGTTATTGTAGATCTATATAAAGGAGAGCCTTACGAAACGTTTGAATATGTAAGCAATGGTACAGTCTTCAACTCTTATTCTAATTTTACCCGTTTTGAAAAAGCCTTATTAGCCGGTATTTGCTTTTTCGCTTTATTTAGTATTTTCTATCTGTTTTTACTAACAGCAAAGATTAAAAACAATTTTTTCCTGTTATTAATCCCGATTTCCCTGCTTATCTTTTTTATTCCCAGTTATCTCCGGCTCGATGGTTGGTTCAGGATATTGATGGTTGCAATTAGCATTAGTACCTATTTTATAATGCGGTCCCAAAAATACCAGGCTTTTATAGAATCAGGTACAAAATTAGAGCGACTCGCCTTTTTTTTGATTGGTCTTTATGGTGGATTTGCTTTTATCGGGCACCATCTGTTCTTTTCGCAATCTATTATAAATACCGTTGTTGCAACCGGTATATATCACAAGATCAGTAAAATTGCATTTCTGGTTTTATTCAGCTACTGGCTATTATTCTTTGCTTTTACCTTTTTATATCTTACCAATTGGATAGGAATTAAATTATTAAACATAGCAAGGCAGGATAAACTTAATATACCTCAATCCCATTCACGCCTCAAATTATATTTGCTATTCCTTGGCATTTTATTGGCATGCTGGTCTATTTACCTGGTCGCTTTTTTTCCTGGCATACTTACCAACGATTCATATTTACAATGGGGACAATTGGTAGGACAACATCCATATAATAACTGGATTCCAATATTCCATACACTGGTATATAAAGCACTTATCTCCATATGGCATAACCCAGCCATAATTGCCATTGCTCAAATGCTTTTTTTAGGCGGTATTTGTTCTTCCTTCCTGGTGTTTTTGTACAAAAAAGGCATTCCCTATAAGTGGTTGGTTATTTCTGCAGTAATAATTGGTCTTATTCCCGTAAATGGTATGTATACAATAACCTTGTGGAAAGACCTCGCCTACTGCTGCTCACTTTTATGGCTGACGCTGGTATTAGCTGAAATTATTACCAAAACCTACATATTTAATTACAGAACCACCTTAATTTGCCTGGTAGTAAGTCTTTTTTGCGTAGCGACATTCAGGCACAACGGGTTGTTGGCAATTATGATAGTAGCCGCAGGCCTTATCATTTGGGGAATTATGGTAAAACGAAGGGAAATCGTTGCAGCATCAATTATTTCTGTGATAGCTATATTCGCATTCAACATAGGAATACGGAAAGCGTTGCCCATTATACCAGTACCCCGGGCTGTAAGCCTTACCACGCCCATGCACGGTATTGCCGCCGTGATCTTTTATGGCGGAAAGTTGAGCGACCATACGCGGCAGGAAATGCTGAAGATTTTACCCGATTCAGCCTGGAAAAGTTTGTACTATCCCTATTCAGCCGACAACTACCTTTTTAGAAGCAATTCGCCGTTTTTAGATAATCTGTCGCAATGGTCCACTTCAAAAGGCATCGGCCTGTATCTGGATGCACTTAAAACCAGCCCGTTTATTGTTTTAAGGGACCGATTGTACGGCACTGAACTGTTATGGGACGTTTCGGAGGGGGAAGGGTCTTTTAATTATATCTATAATACAGACCTTGGTGAAAACCCATATGGTCTTAAACAATGGAAAAATCCATTGAAGAAATACATGACCGGTTTTCTGGAATTTGCGGTGAAGAACGCTAATACCATACTTTTTCGCGCGGGGATATATAACCTGATGTTCCTGTTATTATTCTTGCTACTTATAAAACGGCATAAGAAATTTATGCTGGTATTTTTGCCATTGATAGGCGCTAATACTTCCCTGGCCATTGCCATGGCTCACCAGGATTTCAGGTATGTATATTATGTGCCGCTGATATTTGGGTTTGTGTGGTTATTTGCCATCTCAAATTCAACCGCCATTTACATTAACCCTAAACCGTCTCCAATAAACAACAACGAATAATGAAAATTGCTGTATTAATTCCTTGCTATAATGAAGCCGCGACGATTGGGAAAGTGGTGCAGGATGTCAAAAAAACAATTCCTAACGCAGAAGTTTTTGTATACGATAATAACTCGAGTGACGATACTACAAAGATTGCCGCAGCAATGGGCGCTACTGTTGTAAAGGAAACTCGCCAGGGAAAAGGAAATGTGGTTCGCTCGATGTTTAAAGACATCGATGCAGACGTTTATGTTTTAATCGACGGAGACGACACCTATCCCCTCGAAGCCATACAGGATATAATAAAGCCGGTGCTCAATAACGAAGCCGATATGGTTATTGGCGATAGAATGACCAACGGATCTTATGGTAAAGAAAATTCAAGGGCCTTTCATGGCTTCGGTAATAACCTGGTTAAACGCATCATCAATTTCCTGTTTAACTCAAACCTGTCAGATATCATGACAGGCTACCGGGCATTCAGCAGGTATTATGTAAAAACCTTTCCTGTAATGAGCCGGGGGTTTGAAATAGAAACGGAAATGACCATATATGCCCTTCACAACAATTACCGGATAAAAGAAGTGGCCATCGATTTTCGCGACCGGCCCGAGGGAAGCTTTTCAAAACTCAACACCTATAAAGATGGGTTCAAAGTGCTGAAGGTGGCATTTTTATTGTTTAAAGATTACCGACCGCTTTTATTTTTTGGCGTATGCAGTTCGGTACTGGCAATTCTTGGCCTAGCCATTGGTATTCCGCCAATTATAGAATTCATTGAAAAAAGCTATATATACAGAGTACCCTCCGTAATAGCAGCTGCTGCCCTTGAAATCATTTCTTTTCTTTTATTTGCTGTGGGCCTTATTCTGGAAACTACTGTTAACCAAAGAAAAGCATTGCACGAACAATTGTCCATTCTTTTCACAGTCATTGACAAGAAGAATAGCAATGAAACTTCCGTAGAGCGTGTTACTGATGCGTTTAAGGATAAGTAAAAGATATATTGAAATTCTACCCTTTGACAGGTAACTGGCTTGGCGTAATTAATAACGTCACTTAATTTATAACTTGTGATACCCAAAATAATTCATTACTGTTGGTTTGGACAACAAGCGATACCAGAAGACCAGAAAGCGTTAATAGAGGAATGGCAACAGATACTACCGGATTATGAAATAAAGCTATGGAATGAAAATAACAGCCCGCTAAACAACAGGTATTGCCAGATGGCTCTTTCCAGTAAGAAATGGGCTAATTTATCGAACTTTGTACGTTTCCATGCGCTTTTATCAGAAGGGGGCATTTATCTGGATACTGATATTAAATTATTGCGGTCATTTGATCCTTTACTGCATTATAAGTGCTTCCTGGGTTTTGAAAATGATAAAGAAGTTGTGATTAATAATGCGGTTATAGGAAGTATTCCACAACATCCTTTTATCAGCAAATGTTTACAGGCATTCGACGCATTCAATGGCGACGAAAAGGCTCATGAATCTGCACCCTTATTGGTTACCAATATCCTTAAAGAGGAGTATCATTTAAATTCTACTGATACCCAGGAAGTCGGAGATGTTGCTTTATTAAGTAAGGAGTATTTTTATCCCATTCACTGGAATGAAACATATAAGTTAAACAGCTATGAAAATCATATAACGGAAAATACATACTGCGTGCATCTGTGGAATAAATCATGGTTTACTCATGAAATGCTTCATAACACAATAAACGATTGGCAGAAGTGGGCAAATGATTTATCTGGTGAAAATAAGCGGCTTCAGGAGTTAAATGAGCATGTCAATGATACCGTACAAAAAGAAATTACCAACCTTAAAAATAAAATATCTGCCAGCAATGAAGCTTATGCAAATTCAATTGAATTGATCTTGAAAAGAATTGAATTTCTCGAAAAGAGGGTCGCATTCCTGGAAGAGAATAGTAAATTGGCGCAAATAATTCTTGATTATCAAGCAACCATTAAGTGGTACCAGGAAACATATGAAAAACGAAGCTTGGCAGGCCTGATAAAGCAATGGTTTAAAAATAAGTCAAATTGAAATACTGGATCATTACAACCGAATTCCCCCCGTTTCATGGCGGCGGTATTAGCACCTACAACCTGCATAACGCATTAATGTTGCAGGAAAAAGGCCATGATGTAACTGTATTCGTAAATGCGAATGATTTAAACTGCGACATTGAAAGATCAACATTCAGAAACATTAATGTAATAAGGTTCTGCCCGGGCAATCAGCCTTATTATAAATACCTTGGCTACCATGCAGCACTAAGCTATCAATTTTCAGAACTTATATTGCAGGAAATTACCGCTACGGGTAATCCTGACTTTATTGAAACCCAGGATTACCACGGTATAGGGTACTACCTGATGCTTAGAAAAAAACTTGGCGAAAAATTACTCGTACACATACCCATAGTACTCACTGCGCACACTCCTTCATTCTTTTATTTAAGATACAATCAATATCCACTGTACCAGTTACCCGATTTCTGGACGGGAGAAATGGAAAAGTGGACTCTTAAGGCTGCAGATATTCGTTTATCACCCAGTCATTTTTTAATTGATAGTATAAAACCTGAACTTGAAGAAGCGTATTCTCAATACACGGTTTTACGTTACCCTTTTAAACAACTATATAATACTACTTCTCTCGCGTATGATGTAACAGAAGGCGATATCGTTTTTTTTGGAAAGCTTACCTATCAAAAAGGCCCCTTACACCTGCTTAACTTCTTTTCTGAATTATGGGATGAAGGTTTTGAACATACACTTTCCTTTATTGGAAGCGATCACCATTTTGATCCCAAGCAAATGGGGATGAAAGATTACCTTATTAAAAAATTTAAAAGGTATTATGATGATAAGAAATTTACTTTCGAAGGTAAATTAACACCGGAAGCGTTAACCAAAAGACTTGAAAAAACACATCTTACTATAGTACCCAGTCTTGTTGATAATTATCCCTTTGCCGTTATTGAAGCAATGACCCAGGGAAAGGTTTTACTTATATCAGATGGCGGGGGCCAGCGCGAAATGATTGAAGATGGAATTTCAGGTTTCATTTACGATCATAAAGATGTAAATTCTTTTAAGGAGAAAATTAAGCAGGCTTTAAAATGCACAAAAGAAGAATATAAACAGATCTCACTGAATGCACAAAGCAGAATAAGCAGCATTACCGATTACGATAAAATTTACCGGGAGAAGCTGGCCATTTTACTGGCTTACAAAAATACAAACCAAACTACCGGCAGCTACTTCCCAATGGTGCGGAATATACCAAAAGGCAATCCAGCCGAGGTTGTACCCGGTATAAATGGGCGCCTGACGGTTGTGATTCCTTATTATAATGTTGGTAAATATATTGGCGAAACGCTGGAAAATATTTATCAGATATCATATAATGATTTTGAAGTTATAGTGGTAAACGATGGCAGCGATGAAGCGGAGAGCATTGATATAATAACATCGTTGCAAACAAAATACCCATTCAAATTAATCAATCAAAAAAATCAGGGACTTTCCGGTGCAAGAAATACAGGGCTTAAAAATGCCACTGGTGAGTTCATCGCATTTATTGATGCAGACGACAAAATTCACGCTGATTTCTACAAAAGGGCTATTGACATATTGCGTCAGTACAACAATCTGAGTTTTGTTTCAAGCTGGGCGCAGTATTTTGAAGGCTCTGAAGATATTTGGACTGCCCAAAATCCGGAACCGCCGTTCTTATTATTACACAACATGGTGAATTGTGGTTTTGTTTGCAGGCGTGAGGATTACTATAATTTTGGCATGAATGATACCAGGTTCGAATACGGACTGGAAGATTATGATGCCAACATTTCCTTATTAAAGAATGGTTGCAGAGGAGTGGTAATTCCTGAACCGCTGTATTACTACAGGGTTCACCCACAATCAATGGCTAGGGGTTTTAATAAAACAAATCAGCTTTATTTATACAGTCTTTTAATCAATAAACATGCTGACTTCTATAAACAGTACAGCGAAGAAATATTTAATCTGTTACAGGCAAACGGTCCTTCATACCTGTACGATAATCCCACCCAGATACCAGGCACTGATGTAATGGAATTGAAAGCAAGAATTGTTGAACTGGAGAAATCTATAAGCTGGTACGATCATTGGCTGAAACATTATCGGGAAATTGCCAATTCCAAACCTGATGCTTCCGGTTCAGAACTCATCATAATCAGGGATTATTATCACAAGGAATATGAAGTGCTTCCGCTTTGGTTTAAAAGGCTCGGCCATATCGTTAAAGTTTTTCAAGGTCACAGAACCTTTAAATCGCTGTTCAAGGATAAATAAACTTTAGAGTTTTGAAAAACAAACCCTTTAGATACCAACATGCCTACCATATACCGAAATGTTATTAAAACAGTTCCTACAGTTTTATTAGCTGTTTATTTTACCCTTTTACTGCAGGAACACCTGCAATTACCTGCCCTGGTACAGATACTGGCAGGAATAACATTTGCGCTAATTGGTTTTGTAATAATAAAGTATACTATAACCAAACTCAACAATAATATCGCTGATAAAAGGCTGCTGCTGTTAAGCATGGGTATTGCAGGCCTTTTAATTGGAGTAGCTTCCATTTATATTAATCCGGCAGCCCAACCCGGCGTCATCCCAAAAATACTAATTACAGCATTGGGAGAGAAAAATGACAGCGCCCGACAAAGTGAAGTATGGATAACCAGTATCAAAAATGGCGATCAGGAGCTTGACCTGAAAAAAGTTCCATTATCCGGAGGATGGATATTTAACAATAACGCACTGGTCTCTTATTCTGGTCAACCGAACAGGTTGGAGTTAATTATAGAAGATCCTGGTCTTCTCAAATTCTCATTTATGCGCCAGCCGTCGTCTGGCAAAGTAATGATAGAAGAAGATTCTTTAGAAAAATCAGTTATTATTGACCTGTATAGCAAAGAAGCACATTCTTCTTACTTATATGTTAGCAATGCAGGCTCTTGTAAGCCGAAAAAAAGTGCCCTGGCAAAAACTGCCATAACGGCAATAAGTTTTCTGGCATTAAGCATCTGCTGGTATCTCCTGTTGCTGTGGGCACGCTTCCTGAATAATTATTTTCTGTTAGCCGCGCCCTTAAGCATATTTATTTTTTACCTAACAGATCGCATTCCCGGAAGTTTTTTACAGCGACTACTGCCATTTGCATTGAGTGTTGGATGTTATTTCATTATGAAGGGCGCAAAAGCAAAAGCGTTCATTAGCAGCTATTCAAAAAAGGATAAAGTAATAATTCTGTCAATAATTATCTTCGGAACATTTGCCTTCACCGGTTACGGACTATTTCTTGCTGTGTTCCCTGTAAGTAATATTGTAAATAAAGTGGCCTTCTTCATATTATTTGGCAGTTGGCTAGCGTGTATGACAATAGCGTTCTTGTATGCTACCGAATTATGCAAACAGGCAATTAATAACTTTAACAATTACAACAAGGGAACTTTCGGGTCGCCGGTAAAGCTTTATTTCACATTCGTTGCTATCATACTTGGGTGTTGGCTCGTTTACTTAATTGCTTTCTTTCCGGCTATTATGTCTGCCGACTCAATGGTACAATGGCAACAGGCCATAGGCCAGAGCGAGTTAAATAACTGGCATCCTGTTTTTCATACGTTATTCAATAAGCTTTTTATTACCATTTATAAAAGCCCGGTTTCGATAGCGCTTGCTCAAATGCTTTTCATGTCAGGTATTGCAGCCAACTTTTTCTTATTCCTGTATAAAAAAGGGATACCGGCAAAATGGTTAATGATATGTGCCCTTGTTTTTGCATTGATACCAGCTAATAGTATATACTCAATCACATTATGGAAAGACGTACCATTCACCTTTTCATTACTATGGCTTACCCTGGTACTAGTAAAAATTGTTACAGGTGATACTTACTTCAGCAATAAATGGATGTATGCTGAAGTAACAGGAGCATTGGTTGCAACCGCTCTATTCAGGCACAATGGAATGCCGGTATATGCATTATCTGTAGCGGGTCTTGTGGTTTATTTTTTCAAAACAAAAAAAACGGCCCTGCTTATCTGCACAGCCATTTCTGCAGGACTTATTTTTTTGTATAATATCTATATTTCTAACCCATCAAGGGTAACTCCCAATCCCCCGTCTGTTAAACTGGTTGCACCTGTTCACGGAATTGCTGCCGTACGATATTACGGGGGAGAGCTGTCACCTGAAACAAAGCAGGAAATGGAAAAGATTATGGCCGATTCGGTATGGGTTAACTATTATAATCCTTTTTCGGCAGATGAATATATTTACTTCAGCAAAGTACCGTTTATTGATAACCTGGCAAAGGTGCCCACGTCAAAGGTAGTAAGCCTTTATGCAAACGCTTTTCTCAGAAACCCTTTCCTAATTACAAGAGACAGGCTTTGTGGCGCAGAGCTGGTATGGAATGTTTTTCCTGCCGATGGGGCTTATAATTACAAATACCATACACAGGTTGATGAAAATAATTTCGGACTTGCCTCAAGTGATAATTTACTGAAAAGTATACTCATTTTTTGCCTGAAAGGTTCAGAGCGCGTTGCAGATCCGTTTTTATGGCGAAGTGGCGTTTATAATATATTAGTGCTATTGCTGCTTTTTTTATTTTTAAAGCATAGAAAATGGTATTCGTTCATCTTTATCCCTGTGTTAGGATCTAACTTGGGTTTGCTGTTCTCCATGACCATTCAAAACTTCAGGTACGTTTATTTCGTTCCTACTATCTTTGGATTTTTATGGCTACTCTATATCTCAAATTTCAAATCGGTCAATCAATCATAGCCAACTGTAAAACCACTCAGTTAACCAACCTTTTCTCCTAACCAATTATGAAATACTGGATATTAACTACAGAATTTACACAAGATATAAGCGAAGGTATTGGCGCTTACGTGAACAACCATGCCCAGATATTTGCAGAAAAGGGGCATGAGGTACTGATAATAAAAGGGGGTGCAGAAAATGTTGATCGGGTTACTAATATCTCAAAGAACATTACACTACATACTTTTTCATTAAACGGAAGAAAGTCGAACCATGCTTTAGGTTATAATGGCGCTTTAAGTTACGAATTTGCCAATGAGGTAATAAAATTATTGGCTTCGCAAACCCCCGACGTAATTGAAGTGCAGGAGTACATGGGCATAGGTTATTATCTGCTTTTAAGAAAACACATCGGCGAACCGCTGTTAAAAAATATTCCGGTAATGGTAACGGCGCACATGCCTTCGTTCCTGTTGCATGAATATAACCATACCGCGGCATACCGGTTTCCCGAATACTGGAATGGAGAAATGGAAAAGTTCAGTATGCTGGCAGCCGATATGCTTATTGCACCGGGGAAACACCTGGTGCCATTGTTACGGCAGCACATGCCGGAAGCATTTCCCGCTCTGGTCAATTACGTTCCCTACCCTTTAGAAATAGTAACACCAACAGCGCCTGTTGTTGAAACAAACGAAAATACGTTTGTGGTAGCCGGCCATCTTTCTTATGCAAAAGGCACCATGAAATTGCTGGCCGCAGCAGCCGGTTTATGGAAGAAAGGAATGGATTTTCACATCCATTTCCTTGGCAATGCAACCGGCGTTGTGAGCACAGAAAGATTAACCATTGGAGAGTTGGTTCGTAAAAAATATGCCGCGCATATTGAAGCAGGCAGGCTGCGCCTTACAGATGCTTTACCCATGAACGCATTATTGGCGCATCTGTCTGCCGCAAAGGCCATCATCGTTCCCTCGTTAGTCGATAATCTTCCGCATGAAGCCCTGCACGCCATGGCGGCAGGAAAAGTAGTTTTATCCTCTTCCGGAGGGGGGCTTAACGAATTACTGCAAGACAACCAATCGGGTTTTATT
>Ga0209646_1000610_pt1 | contig 13810 bp, 4 predicted proteins | sample AraplaL_Col_mTSA_FD_184259 | JGI IMG/M metagenome (GOLD analysis project Ga0209646, IMG submission 184259) | Arabidopsis root microbial communities from the University of North Carolina, USA - plate scrape CL_Col_mTSA (SPAdes) (version 2) | ecosystem: Host-associated > Plants > Roots >...
CGGCGACACTGGCGCAATGGCAGAGCGCGCTTGAGTCGGTGAAGTACACCGATACGGCGATCACGCCGAACAGTGCGACGCGCACGATCAGCTTCACGTCGGTGGACGGCGCCAGCAATACAAGCAACACCGCGACCAGAACGGTGACGGTCACCGACACCGATCAGACCCCGATCCTGACGACGACGGGCGCAACGACCCACTACGTGGGGGCGTCGTCGGCTGTGACGATCGACGGCAGCGTCTCGGTCAGCGATCTCGACAATACGACACAGGTATCCGCCGCAGTGGCGATCGGCACCGGTTTTCACAGTGGCGATGTATTGAGCTTCACGAATGACGGCTCGACGATGGGAAACATCACGGCCTCGTATAGCGCGGGGTCCGGCGTGCTGCTGCTGACCTCGATAGGGGGTACAGCCACCGATGCACAATGGGCGAATGCGCTTTCCGCCGTGACGTTCTCGAGTACGAGCACGACGTACGGCAACCGCACGATCTTGTTCCAGATAAACGATGGCACGAAGAACAGCGCCTTCGCGACCGACATGATCAACATGACGGCGCCCCCGCAGATCACGACCGATTCGGGATCGTCCTCGTTCGTGGCGGGTGACAACACGACGTCGGTGCCAGTGACGATTGATTCGGGCGTGACAGTGGCTGACGGCAGTGCGAGCACGCTTGCATCGGCGACGGTCGCCATCACCGGGGGTTTTCACAGCGGCGAAGACGTGCTGTTGTTTACCAACGACGGTTCGACGATGGGCAACATTGCGGCCTCATATAACGCAACGACAGGCGTACTGACTCTCACCTCTTCAGGTGCGACGGCAACACTTGCGCAATGGCAGAGTGCGCTTGAATCGGTCACGTACACCGACACGGCGGTAACGCCGAATACTGTAATGCGCACGATCAGCTTTACGGCGGTCGACGGTGCCGGCAACACCAGCAGCACGGCTACGCGAACGGTCACCGTGACAGATACCGACCAGACGCCGATTGTCAGGACGACAGGTGGGGCGACGAACTATGTGGGTGGTACGTCGGCAGTGACGATCGACAGTGGCATTGCGGTCAGCGATCTCGATAACACCACGCAATCGTCGGCGACCGTATCGATCGGAGCGGGCTTTCACAGCGGTGATACGCTTGGCTACGTTAACACCAACTCGACGACGTTCGGCAACATCGTTGGCTCCTACAATGCGGCGACAGGTGTACTGACACTGACATCCTCAGGCGCTTCGGCCACCGACGCACAGTGGGCCAATGCACTCTCCGCCGTGACGTTTTCGGCTAGCAGCGCGGCCACGCCGGGTAATCGCACGATCTCGTTCGCGACGAGCGACGGCACGAAGACCAGTGCGGCGGCGACCGATACGGTGAGCGTGCTGGGACCGCCGACCATCACCGCCGATTCCGGCTCGGCCTCGTTCGTGGCGGGCGACAACATGGCTTCGACGCCGGTGGCGATCGACGCAGGATTGACGGTGACCGATGGAAGCGCCAGCACCTTGGCGTCCACGACGGTGGCGATCACGGGCAACTTTCACTCGGGCGAAGACGTGCTGCTGTTCACCAACGATGGTGCCACGATGGGCAACATCGCCGCCTCGTACAATGCGGCGACAGGCGTCATGACGCTGACCTCCTCCGGCGCGACGGCGACACTGGCGCAATGGCAGAGCGCGCTTGAGTCGGTGAAGTACACCGATACGGCGATCACGCCGAACAGTGCGACGCGCACGATCAGCTTCACGTCGGTGGACGGCGCCAGCAATACAAGCAATACCGCGACCAGAACGGTGACAGTCACCGACACCGACCAGACGCCGATCGTGACGACCTCCGGCGGCATCACCAACTACGTGGCTGGTGCGTCGGCCGCGACGGTCGACGCCGGCATCTCGGTCAGCGACCTGGACAATACGACGCAATCGGCCGGAACCGTGTCGATCACGACGGGTTTCCATAGTGGCGATACGCTGACCTTCGTCAACACGAACTCGACGACGTTCGGCAACATTGTCGGCTCGTACAACGCGGCGACGGGCGTGCTGACGCTGACCTCGTCGGGCGCGACAGCCACCGATGCGCAATGGGCGCATGCGCTGAGCGCGGTGACGTTCTCGGCCGGCAGTTCGGCCACGCCGGGCAACCGCACGATCTCGTTTGCGACGAGCGATGGCACCAAGACCAGCGCGGCGGCCACCGACACGATCGACGTGCTCGGGCCGCCGACGCTCACCGCCGATTCCGGCTCGGCCTCGTTCGTGGCCGGCGACAACATGGCTTCGACGCCAGTGGCAATCGACGCGGGCTTGACGGTGACCGACGCGAGCAGTCTCACGCTGGCATCGGCCACGGTGGCGGTCACGGGCAACTTCCGAAGCGGCGAAGACCTGCTCGCGTTTACCAATACGAACAGCACCGCGTTCGGCAACATAGGCGCCAGCTACGACGCCGCCACTGGCGTGCTGACGTTGACGTCGGCGGGCAGTACGGCGACGACGGCGCAATGGCAGGCGGCGCTCGACGCGGTTACCTATACCGATACGGCGATCACGCCAAACAATGCCACGCGCACGATCAGCTTCAACGTTACCGACGGCAATGGCAACGCCAGCAACACAGCGACGCGCACGGTGACGGTGGCCGATACGGACCAGACGCCGATCGTGGCGACGTCCGGCGGTAGCGCCTTGTTCGTGGCCGGCGACAATGCCGTATCGACGCCGGTAGTGATCGATGGCGGCCTCGCCGTGTCCGATCGCGACAACACCACGCTGGCCTCGGCGACAGTGGCGATCACCGGCAACTTCCGCAGCGGCGAAGACGTGCTCGCGTTCACCAATGATGGCGCGACGATGGGTAACATCACCGCTTCGTACGATGCGGCCACCGGTGTACTCACCTTCACCTCCTCCGGTGCTACGGCGACGCTGGCGCAGTGGCAGGCGGCATTGCGGTCGGTCACTTATACCGATACGGCGGTCACGCCGGACAACGCCGCGCGCACGATTGGCTTCGCCGTCAACGATGGCGTAAAGAGCAGCGTCGTCCAGACGCGATCGGTCACCGTCACCGATACCGACCAGACGCCGATGGTGACCACGTCGGTTGGCAATGCGTCGTTCCTGGCCGCTGACAATGCGGTTTCGACACCGGTGGTGATCGATGGCGGCATCGCCTTGTCTGATCGGGACAACACCACGCTGGCGTCGGCGACGGTGGCGATCACCGGTAACTTCCGCAGCGGCGAAGACGTACTCGCGTTCACCAACGACGGCGCCACGATGGGCAACATCACCGCTTCGTACAACGCGGCCACCGGTGTGCTCACGCTCACCTCTTCCGGTGCTACGGCCACGCTCGCGCAATGGCAGGCGGCGCTCGATTCGGTCACCTACACCGATACCGCCGTTACGCCAAACAATGCCACGCGTACGATCGGCTTCAGCGTCAATGATGGCGTAAAGAGCAGCGCCGTGGCGACGCGCACGGTGACGGTGGCTGATACCGACCAGACACCGATCGTAGCGACCTCGGGCGGCAGCACCCCGTTCGTCGCGGGCAACAACACGGCGTCGACGCCGGTGGCGATCGACAGCGGCATGACCTTGTCCGACCGCGACAACACCACGCTGGCGTCGGCGACGGTGGCGATCACCGGCAACTTCCACAGCGGCGAGGACGTGCTGGCGTTCACCAACGACGGCGCAACGATGGGCAACATCACTGCGTCCTACGATGCCTCGACGGGGAAGATGACGCTCAGCTCTTCCGGCGCTACCGCCACGGTGGCGCAATGGCAGGCGGCGTTGCGGTCGATCACCTATACCGACACGGCCGTGACGCCGGACAGCGCCACGCGCACGATCAGCTTCACCATCAACGACGGCGCGAAGACCAGCGAGGCTGCGACACGCACGGTGACGGTGACCGACGTCGACCAGACGCCTGTCGTCACCACTTCCAGCGGCTCGGTGGTCTTCGGTGGCATTGGGCATTCCGCGCCGGTGCGGATCGATCCGGGCATCACGGTTGCGGATCGCGACAATCCCACGCTGGCGAGTGCCACCGTATCCATCGTCACCGGCTTCCATCGCGGCGAAGACCGCCTGTTGTTCGTCAACGACAGCGCGACCATGGGCAACATCATCGGCTCGTACGACGTGTCGACCGGTGTATTGCGCCTCACATCTGCGGGCGGTACCGCCACGCTTGCGCAATGGCAGGCTGCGCTGGCCTCTGTGGCGTATACGGATACGTCGCTCACTGCCGCTGCCGGCAATCGGACCATTGCCTTCGTGGTGAACGATGGCACGACCGACAGCGCTGAGGCGACACGCACCATCACCGTCAACGCCGGCTTCAAGGGCAGCATTTTCTTGCCCATCCGGTCGTCCATGCCATCCACTACACCCACGACGGTAACCACGGAGATGATTTCGGCGAGTGATCCGGTTGTGCTGAATGCGCTGGTCGCACAACCGGTGCTGGGCGAACCGGCACTGCCCTTCCACACCGCAACCTTCGCCGTACCCGGCCCGGAAGGCGGTAACCACCACAATATGCTGGATGAGACGCAGGTCAGCGCACAGCCAGTCTCGCTACCCGAATCGATCGCTGCGCCGTTCAACCTGCCGGTCACTACCCAGCGCGAAGGCGCCGCGCCGGGTGCGGCGTTCACGCTGGCGCTTACGCCATGGGTGGGCGCAAACGCGCGCATCGTCGGCGTGACACAAGCCGATGGCCGGGCGTTGCCGAACGGGGTGCATTTCGACGCCGCTACTGGCCAACTGCACGGGCATGTGCCGGCACACGGGCATGGGCCTCGCGAATTGCGGTTGCTCCTCGCCATGCGGGATCAGCAGGGACATCAGCTGTATCGCGAAGTCATCGTCGACTTCGGCAAAGGCCACGCGACGCACGCCAAGCTTCACGGCACCACACTGCACACGCCAGCACCCGCAGCCGCAAAACCTTCGTTAAGAGAGCAGTTTGAACGCGAGCGACAAAGCTTCCATGTTGCTCGTCCCGTGGCGTCCACACCTGCGGCACGCTCGTCGACCTCCGCCACGCACACCTGACACGAACCATAGAACTGGGGCTATCAACGTGAATTCGTCCTTTTCCGCCACGCGTACTCATACCTGGCTTGCCCGCACCCCGCTGATGCTTGCGGTGACGGCAGCGGTATTGCTGTCCGGCTGTGCCATCCATCCCAAGCCCTTCACGGATGCCGAGCGCCAACGCCTTGCCGCGACCGAACGCACCGAGATGCTCAGCCAGCAGGAGCCGCTGAAGGGCCCGATCACGCTGGATGAAGCGCTGGCGCGTGCCATTCGTTTCAACCTCGACAATCGCCAGAAAATGATGGAAGAGGCGCTTGCACAGCGGCAGCTCGACCTGGCCAATTTCGACCTCTTGCCGAAACTGACCGCAGCGGCCGGCTATACCTCGCGCAATCGCGAACTCGCTTCGCGCTCGGTGCTGCTCAACAACCCCAACGAAACCACGGTACCGCCCTCGTTCTCCACCGACAAGGACATGCACACCGCGGACCTGAGCTTTTCGTGGAACCTGCTCGATTTCGGTGTGAGCTACTACGAAGCGAAGGAGCAGGCCGACCGGGTGCTGGTGCTGCAGCAACGCCGCCGCAAGGTGGTGCAGCTGCTGATGCAGCAGGTGCGCGAGGCGTACTGGCAGGCGGCGGGGGCCGAGCGAATCCACGATCGGATTGGCCCGCTGCTGCAACAGGCGCAAGCCGCACTCGACGATTCCAGTCGCGAGCAACAGGCGCAAGTGGCCTCGCCACTGGATACGCTCAATTACCGCCACGAGATGCTTGACATCATGCGGCAGCTGGAGCTGGTGCGCGACCAGCTGGAAGAAGCCAAGCCTCGCCTTGCTTCACTGATGAACCTCGACCCTGGCCAGGAATTCACCTTGTCACCGCCAGCCGGTTTCGACGAACCGCATTTCGACATGTCCATCGCTCAGATGGAAACCACCGCGCTGGAGCGCCGGCCGGAGCTGCTCGAAGCGGGTTACAACGAACGCATCAGCGTCAACGAAACGCACAAGGCGATGATGAAGCTGTTGCCGGGTATCCAGGTGGAACTGGGCGAGCACTACGACAGCAACAGCTTCCTGGCCTTCCATACCTGGCGCGACGCAGGCCTGAGCGTGAGCTGGAACCTGCTGAACGTGCTCAATATGAAGAACATCCGTGGTGCGGCCAAGGCCCAGCTCGACGTTGCAAAGGTGCAGCGCGAAGCGTTGGCCATGGCTGTGTTGACACAGGTGCACGTTGCGCGCACCGAACTGGCCGCCAAGCGCCGCCAGTTCGAGCTGCTCAAGGAGATGAACGACGTAGATCAGCAGATTCTCGAGCACACGCGCAACGCGGCCAATGCGAACGCCATCGGCAAGCTCAACGAGATCCGCGCAGCCGCCGGCGCGATGATGGCAGAGCTACGCCTGTACGAGAGCTATGGGGATCTGGAAAGCTCTTACGGCCAATTGCTTGCCACGCTTGGCCTGGACCCGGTGCCGGATAGCGTGCAGTCGCACGACCTGGCCGCGCTGGAACGGGCGATCGCCGAGGAGCAGAAACACTGGGACGAGCTCGCCCAGGGAGACGGAAGCAAGTCATGAAGTTGCGCAGTTTGGTTGTCGGCTGCATTGCTATCGCGATGTGGCCAATGCAGCAGGGCAGGACGGCGGATCTTTCGCATGCCGCGGCAGACGATGGACGCATCCGGGTGCAACTCGTTGCGCGTGATGAAGTGGAGCTCTCCAGCCAGATCGCCGGCAAGATCGCCATGCTGCCGTTTCGTGACGGCGATGCGTTCCGTGCCGGACAGGTACTGGCTTCGCTCGATTGCGCGCTGTACGACGCGCAATTGCACAAGGCGCAGGCCGAGTCGGATGCTGCGCACGAATTGCTGCAGGCAGATACCAAGCTGGCCCAGTTCCATTCGGTCGGCGAACTGGAAGTGACACAGGCGCGCGGCAAGGCCAAGGCTAGTGCGGCGGAGGTCGCCTATATGCAGGCCACCGTACGCAACTGCGTGATCAACGCGCCATTCTCCGGCCGCGTGGTCAAGCGCACCGCCGCGCCGGATCAATTCGTCGAAGCAGGCAAGCCGTTGCTGACTATCGTCGATACCGGTCATTTGGAATGGAAGATGATCGTGCCGTCGAAATGGCTGGCATGGTTGAAGGTGGGCCAGCCGCTCAGCGTGCAAGTGGACGAAGTCGGCAAAACCTACAATGCGCGCGTTGTACGCATCGGTGCGCGCGTCGATCCTGTTTCGCAAACAGTGGATGTCACGGCTGCATTGGCCAGCGAGGCGCCCGAACTATTGCCCGGCATGAGCGGCTGGGCGAAGTTTTCCAGCCCATAGCCGTTCGCCATGACCGGTAACATCCATATCGAAGCGAGCCGGCTGGCACTGCTGTGGCAGTTGTCGGCGCGCGCGCGCGAAGCAGGTAACGAAGCGGCGCTTGCTTTTTCGATCGTCAACGAAACGCAGGCGCTGGTGCCCTATCGCCAGGCAGCCTGGTGGCGTGCAGGCGGTGCGCTGCCAAGCACCGTCGCGGCGGTATCGGGCCTGCCGCAATGCGATCCCGGCGCGCCGTATGTGCAGTGGCTAAATGCGCTCTGCCGCGCGCTCGTGCGGCGGCAGGCCGCGGGACATGAACAAGCGCAAGCGCCGACCGGCGATACCGGGCGGGTGCAGCCCTATGCGTTCACCGCTGCCGATCTGCCGGCCGAGCTCGCCGCGGATTGGGCCGAGTGGTGGCCGGCTTGTGCGCTGTGGCTGCCGTTGATCGACACACGGCAGCAGCGCACGCTGGGCGCTATCGTGTTCGCGCGCGAAGAGCCTTTCGGCGCCAATGAGATGGTGTTGCTCGCCGAGCTGGCGCAAGTCTGGCTGCATGCATTGCGTGCGTTGGAGCCACATGCGTCGCCGTTCGCCCATGCGTTCGGCAAGTTGCGGAAAGGCAAGCTGCGCAAGCGTGTGCTGATCGCTCTTGCGCTTGCGTGTCTTGCGCCGGTGCCGCTGAGCGTGCTCGCGCCGGCCGAGGTGACCGCCAGAGATCCGTTCGTGGTGCGCTCGCCGCTGGACGGCGTAATCGACCGGTTGAACGTGCAGCCGAATCAGCGCGTCGCAGCCGGTGCGCCGCTGTTCACGCTCGACGCGACCACGCTCGCCTCGCGCAACGCGCTGGCCCGCAAGAATTTCGATGCGGCCCAGGAGGAGTACCGCCAGACGGCACAGCTGGCCGTGACCGACGACAAGGACCGTCTCGACATGGCCCTGAAGAAAGGCAAGCTCGAAGCCAGCGCAGTCGAACTGGACTATGCCGCGGCCCAGCTCGCGCGCCTGCGCGTTACTGCCGCACGCGATGGCGTAGCCGTGTTTTCCGATCCCAACGACTGGAATGGCCGCGCTGTCTCGGTGGGCGAGAAGGTGATGCTGCTGGCCGACCCCTCGCACGTGGAGCTGACCGCTTATCTGCCGGTGGCAGAAAACGTCGGGGTGAAACCGGGGGCCATACTGACGCTCTATCCCAAGAGTTCTCCGTTGGTCAGTTACGATGCGCGCATCGAGACCATTGCGTATCGCGCGGAGCCCACGCCCGATGGCCTCCTCGCCTATCGCATCAAGGCCAGTTTTGCCGGCGATGCGCCACGCCCCGTGCTGGGCATGATGGGTACCGCGCGCATCCACGGCCGCTGGGTACCGCTGGTGTATTACCTGCTGCGCCGGCCGCTGGCGGCGGCGCGGCAATGGCTGGGCTGGTAAGAGCCCGTTTGGGGTTTTTGGCGTGGCCCGCGCAGGGGCTGTTTGCCTAACAGGCAAGGAGGAACGAAGGGCATGTATGTCGATACACCACTGAGCGACGACGCGGGCTGCGCCAAGACCATGGACAGGCTCTAGGCACGCATGGCACAGCTGCCTTCACTGCGCCAGGAGTTGAGTTTGACGCGCGGCGCCGACGCCCTCGATGGCTCGCCGACCTGGATGCTGCACGATCCGGCGGCCAACCGTTTTTATCAGCTTGGCTGGCCCGCCTTCGAAATGCTGTCGCGCTGGTCGCTCGACGACGCGCGCAAAATCGTCGATGCCGTCAACGCAGAAACCACCTTGACGGTAAGCCTGGACGATTTCGAGGCACTGCTGCGTCTGCTGCAGCACGCGAACCTGTTCGTGTCGATAAGCTCCGCCAGCACCGAGCGACTGCGTGCCGTGGCGGAGGCAAGCCGGGTGTCGCACGCAATGTGGCTGCTCAAACACTACCTGCTTATCCGCATTCCGCTGTGGCAGCCGATGCCTTTCCTGCGCCGTTGCGCGCGCTACGTCGAGTTCGTCTACAAACCGGCGTTCTGGCTGATCGTGGGCGCCTGCGCGCTGCTTGGGCTGGCACTGGTTTCGCGTCGCTGGGATGCCTTCGTGCATACCTTTCGCGCTTATGCTGACTGGCATGGGCTGGTTGCCATCGGGCTGACGCTGGCGTTCGCCAAGGTGCTGCACGAATTCGGTCACGCCTTCACCGCCTATCGTTACGGTTGCCGCGTGCCGACCATGGGTTTTGCCCTGTTGGTGATGGTGCCGGTGCTCTATACCGACACCACCGAGGCGTGGAAGGTGCAAAGCCGCAGCGCGCGGTTGCATATCGGTGCTGCCGGCATGCTGGCCGAACTGGCGCTTGCCGCGTTCGCCACGCTCGCATGGAGCCTGCTGCCCGACGGTCCGCTCAGCGCCGCCGCCTTCCTGCTCGCCACCACCACCTGGATCGCCACGCTGACCATCAATGCCAGCCCATTCATGCGCTTCGACGGCTACTTTCTGCTGTCCGATTGGTTGGGCATGCCGAACCTGCACGATCGCGCCTTCGCTTTTGGGCGCTGGTGGATGCGCGAATGGCTGTTCGGTTTCGGCGATCCGCAACCCGAGCCATGCACGCCGCAGCGCCGCCGCTTTCTGATCGCCTTCACCTATGTGACCTGGCTTTACCGTCTGGTGGTGTTCTTTTCCATTGCGCTGATCGTCTACCACGCTTTCTTCAAGGCGCTGGGCATGCTGTTGTTTGTGGTGGAATTCGGCTGGTTCATCGCGCGGCCGATCATGGGCGAAGTGGCGGCGTGCTGGCGCAGGCGTCACGAACTCACTTGGCGCAGGCAGACCGTGCGCAGCACGGTCATTGTAGCGCTGCTGATGGGCTGGCTGGTTTTGCCCTGGCATGGCGGCATCGGCGCGCCGGCGGTGCTGGGGCCTTTGCGCGCACAAGGGCTTTATGCACCGGAGGCAGCCTACGTATCCGCCGATGCCCCCTTGCCGCATGACGGCGCACATGTTCACGCCGGCGATGTGCTTGCCGTGCTCGTCTCGCCGGAGCTCGAATACCGGTTGAAAGCCGCGCGTGCGGAAGAAGCGCAATTGCGCTGGCAAGTCGAGCAACAGCCATTCAACGAGCAACTGCTGCAGGAAGGCGTAGCCCTGAGCAAGCGATGGGAAGCAGCGCGCGAAACCGTGGCTGGACTGGAGCGTGAAACGCAGCAGCTCACCTTGCGTGCTCCCTTCGACGGCACCGTGCAAACGGACGAAGAGGGACTCGCTGCCGGCACCTGGTTGCCGCGCGGCGAACATCTATTCGACATGATCGGACCGACGGGCATCAAGGGCGAGGCTTTTGTCGGCGAAGAAAGTATTGGCCATGTCGCTGCGGGCGATTCCGCGCGTTTCGTGGCGTCGGTCGCTGAAATGGGCACGCTGCACTGTCGGGTGACGGCGGTAGACCGCGTCAACCTTGCCACGCTTGACGAGCCTTCGATCAGCAGCCCTTACGGCGGACCTGTACCAGCCGAAAAACAGCCGGCGACGCACCAGCTTGTGCCGCTCGTCGCAACCTATCGCGTACGCATCGGCAACTGCCAGGAGCAAGCATCGCTTGATCGGCAGATGACCGGGATGGCAAAGCTGGGGCACGCTCGTGAAAGTTATGCGTGGCGCATGCTGATGCGATTGGCGGCGGTGTTGGAGCGAGAGGCGGGCGGTTGAGGCTAACGTCCACGCCCGGTTTTCCTGGGCGCAATCAGAGGAATCGTACAGGCATGAATAAACCGTTGTGGTCACACCGGCCTCGCCCCCTTTCGTAGAAGGGCATACGCTGATCTCAGCCCGCCCGGCCGACTTCCGGCGCAGCCATCGGCTTGCCGGGCTGCCGCGATCGCCGCTTCTCTTCTCGCCGCGCCTTGCGCACCGCTTTGCGCACATGCCGGTCGTGCTGCCACAGATAAATCGCCGGCGTGCTGAGCAAGGTCAGCAACTGCGATACGAATAATCCGCCGAGAATCGCAATGCCCAGCGGCTGGCGCATCTCCGAGCCGATGCCGAAGCCGATCGCCAGCGGCAAGGCCGCGCCCATCGCCACCAGCGTGGTCATGGTGATGGGACGGAAACGCACCAGCGCCGCTTCGCGTATCGCTTCCGGCGGCGTGAGGCCGCCTTCGCGTTCGGCGACGAGCGCGAAGTCCACCATCAGGATCGCGTTCTTCTTCACGATGCCGATCAGCATCAGCACCGCGATCACCGACATCGTGCTGAGCTGCGTGTGCGTGATCAGCATCGCGAGGAAGGCGCCCATGCCGGCGGCGGGCAGGGTGGAGAGGATGGTCAGCGGATGGACCAGGCTTTCGTAGAGAATGCCCAGCACGATGTACATCGCCAGGATCACCGCCATGAACAGGATCAACGCATTGGTGGCCGCTTCCAGCAGCTTCTGGTTGTCGCCGGTGTACTGCTTCATCACGCCGGGCGGCAACTGTGCGGCAAACATGGCCTGGTCGACGTACTTCAGGCCATCGGCCTGGCTGACGCCGTCGGCGAGGTTGTAGTTGATGGTCGCCGATTCCAGCTGGTTGTAGTGCTCGACGTTGATCGGCTCGATGCGCGGGCGGATATGCACCATGGCCGACAGCGGCACCATCCTGTTGGTGTTGCTGCGCACGTACAGGTTCAGCAAGGTGGCGGGGCTGAGCGAATGGGCGTTGTCGGCGATCAGGATCACCTGGTACTGGTTGATGTCGGAATAGATGATGGATGCCGGCGTCTGTCCGAACGCATCGGTCAGCGCCTGATCGATCTGCCCGATGTTGACCTTAAGCCGCGACGCCGCATCGCGATCGATGTCCACCAGTTGCTGCTTGCCGATGTCGTCGAAGCTGGTGCTTACGTCCTTGAACTGTTTCATCTTGCGCATCACCTGCGCCAGTCGCAGCGTGGGTTGCTGCAAGGGCTGGCTGGTGGTGCTGGTGAGCGCGAAGGCGTACTGGCCCTTCGCCCGGCTGCCGCCGCCGCCGTTGAAAAAGCCCAGGCTGGTGACGGCGACGTTGACCTCGGTCAGCTTCTTGTACTGCTCGTTGAGGCGCTTGATCACTTTGTCCGCTGCATCGTGGCGCTGGCCGGGACCGTCGCCGCGCGGCTTGAGGTCGATAAAGAACGAGGCCTCGTTGCCGACCGCGCCGTTGGTGTTGTTGCCGCCCAGGAACGATGCCACGTCGAGCACGGCCGGGTCGGCCAGCATGATGGCTTCCACCGCTTGCGCATGTTTGGCGAGCAAGTCCGGAGAGATGTTGGGGTCGGCCACCATGTCCGCCTGCAGCATGCCGGTATCGCCTTCGGGCATCAGCGCGCCACCGGCCGTCTTCACCACGGCCATCGCCAGGACGATCGTCAATACCAGCAGAATCAGCGGTTGCCAGCGCATCACGCGCCGATGATGCATGGCCCAGTCCAGTCCGCGTTCGTAGATGCGCAGCATCCAGCGATCCAGCCGCTCCACCGCGATCTCCAGCTTGCCGGGTGCGCGACGCTCGCGCGTTTCCTCCAGCAGGAAACGGCCGCACAGGGCTGGCGTAAGCGTGAGCGACACCACGGCCGAGATCACGATGGTGGCAATCAGCGTGACCGAAAACTCGCGCATCAGCATCACCATCGGGCTGTTGCCGAACACCATCGGCGCGAACACGGCGACCAGCGACAAGGTGATCGAAATCACCGTAAAGCCGATTTCCCGCACGCCGATCAAGGCGGCATCCAGCGGCTTGGCGCCCTTCTCCATGTGGCGAAAGATGTTCTCGATCACCACGATCGCATCGTCCACCACGAAGCCGATGCACAGCACCAGCGCGATCAGCGACAGCATGTTGAGCGTGAAGCCGAGCGCGTACATCAGCACGAACGCGCCGGCCAGCGACAACGGCACGCTGAACATGGCGATGATGGTGGGACGCACGCGACGCAGGAACAGCAGCATCACCAGCGCCACCATCACGATGCTGAGCAGCAGGGCGATTTCCACTTCGTGCAGCGCGGATTTGGTCGACAGTGTCAGGTCGAATATCGGCGTGATCCGCACGTCGGCCGGCACCAGCTTCTGCAGCCGAGGCATGGCGTCGCGGATGGCTTGCACCACCTGCACCGCATTGGCGTCGGAACGCTTCTGTACCTGCATGATGACGGCGTGCTGGTGGTTGAACCAGGCCGCCTGGGTGGAGTCCTGCTGGCCGTTGCTGACGGTGGCGACGTCGGCAAGATGGACGGGCCTGCCTTTTTGATGGGCGACGACCAGCGCGGCGAAATCGGCCGGCGTGTGCAGGCCGTCGTTGGCCGACACCGTCATCTGCGTCATGCCGTCGCTCAAAATGCCTTGCGGCGACGCCACGTTCGCGGCGCGCAGCACGTTGGCCACGTCGTTGGCAGTCAAGCCTTTGGCGGTGAGCGCG
>Ga0209646_1000613_pt1 | contig 13729 bp, 10 predicted proteins | sample AraplaL_Col_mTSA_FD_184259 | JGI IMG/M metagenome (GOLD analysis project Ga0209646, IMG submission 184259) | Arabidopsis root microbial communities from the University of North Carolina, USA - plate scrape CL_Col_mTSA (SPAdes) (version 2) | ecosystem: Host-associated > Plants > Roots >...
CCCGCGTGCGCATCACCTGCAACACCATCGTCTCGCTACTGTCGCAGGTCGCCGCCCACGGCAAGGAATGGCAGAAGCTGACGCAGGACGCCGACGCCCGCGCCACCGCCATGGCCGGCGCCGATTTCCCGATCAGCTACCGCACCACCTTCAACGCCAAGACCATCGAGTTCCCCGGCTACGAGTACACGCGCAGCTATTCCGAAGTGTCGGGCGGCCTGATGACGCACTACGACGAGAGCAAGCCGCAGATGTGGAGTGTGCCGCTGCGCGACGAAGTGGTGCCGGACCTGAAGATCGCCGCGCCCAAGGGCGGCTACCTGGTGCCGCTGGCCGACGCCGCGCGCATCGGCGCCAAGCTGAAACAGCACGGCATCGCCTTCAAGGTACTGGCGTCGGACCAGATGGCGGCCGAAGTGGAGACCTTCCGCGCGACCAAGACCAAGTTCGGCGCGCAGTCGTTCGAGGGCCATCAATCGCTGGCGGTGGAAGGGGATTGGGGCCGCGAGCGCCGCAGCCTGGCGAAGGGCGCGCTGTTCGTACCGATCGCGCAGCCGAAGGCGCGCCTGGTGATGACGATGCTGGAGCCGCGCGGCGCCGATTCGCTGCTGGCCTGGGGCGAATTCAATAACGCCTTCGAGCGCAAGGAATACATGGAGGAGTATGTGGCGGAGGATGTGGCGCGCGCACAGCTGGAGGCCGATCCGGCGCTGCGCGAGGAGTTCCAGAAAAAGCTCGACAGCGACGCGGAGTTCAACAAGAGCCAGGCCAAGCGGCTGGAGTTCTTCGCGCGCCGCCACGCGTCGTGGGATGAACGCTACAACCTCTATCCCGTGATGCGCACCGCGCAGAAGTTTTAAACAGCGACGTTGACGCCGCCGCCACCGCCGTTGGTCTTGGCGGTGGCTTCTTCCATCTTCTGCTTCATGATCGCGTTCACCTTGACCATGATCGCCGCCTGCTCCTCGGGCGACTTGGCCGCCAGCGACTGCGGCGTCTCGCCCAGGCTTTTCAGGATCATTTCCATCATCCGTTCGGCCGGCGATTTTTTCATGTAGTCGTCCAGCTCCTGCGCGGCGGTCGGCTGCTGCTTGGACGCGAGCATGGCCTTGAAGTCGGCGCCGCCGGATTTCTTCTGCGTGGCGAAGGCCGCCGCGCTGGCGTCGCCGAGTGCCTTGGTATCGATTTTCATCGTCGTCTTCCCTGGTAGTGGTTATTTGCGCAATATAGCGTCATTTGCACTAGCAGGGGGACGAGGAAGACCGGCCGCCGCTCAGTTGCGCTGCAGCGGGATGATGCCCGGCACGGTGGACGGCGTCGAGCATGGCTCTTCGTCGAAGGCGATGTCGCCCAGCGGGTTGGCCTGGCCGTCGGCCTTGATGTCCTTGAAGCCGAACAGGTCGCGGTCCATCAGGTGCGACGGCACCACCGTCGACAGCGACGAGAAGATGTTCTCCACGCGGCCGGGGAATTTCTTTTCCCAGTCGCGCATCAGGCCCTTGATCTGCTTGCGCTGCAGGTTCTCCTGCGAGCCGCACAGGTCGCACGGGATGATGGGGAAGCCTTTGACTTCGGCATAGCGCTCGGTGTCTTCTTCCTTCACATAGGCCATCGGGCGGATCACCATGTGCTTGCCGTCGTCGGACACCAGCTTGGCCGGCATGCCCTTGAGCTTCCCGCCGAAGAACATATTCAGGAAGAAGGTCTCGAGGATGTCGTCGCGGTGGTGGCCCAGCGCGATCTTGTTGCAGCCCAGTTCATCGGCCACGCGGTACAGGATGCCGCGGCGCAGGCGCGAGCACAGCGAGCAGGTGGTTTTCCCTTCCGGGATCAGGCGCTTGACGATGCTGTAGGTGTCCTGGTTCTCGATGTGGAACGGGATGCCCAGTTCCTTCAGGTAGGCCGGCAGGATGTGGTCGGGGAAGTTGGGCTGCTTCTGGTCCAGGTTGACGGCGATGATCTCGAAGTCGATCGGCGCGCGTTCGCGCAGCGTCATCAGGATGTCGAGCAGCGCGTAGCTGTCCTTGCCGCCGGACAGGCAGACCATGACCTTGTCGCCGTCTTCGATCATGTTGAAATCGCCGATGGCCTGGCCGACCAGGCGGCACAGGCGCTTGTGCAGCTTGTTGTTTTCCAGCGCGATCTTCTCGGCCGATTTGCCGGCCGGTGCGGCCGCTGCGTTGTCGAGTACTGCGTTCATACGGTTTCCTTGATTTTAAATACTTCCACGCCGACGCCTTCGCAGTCCGGATAGACGTCCGGCTTCATGGTCGACACGCGGGCCGCGCGCACGCGCGGATGCGCCAGCATGGCGCTGACGATGTCGTCGCACAGGCTCTCCTGCAGATGCACATGGCCGCGCGCCATCAGCTTGGCGATGGAGTCGCGCATGAAATCGTAGTCCACCACTTCCTCCAGCTGGTCCTTGACCGGGGTCGAGACGGCCAGCGGGATGTACAGGTCGACATTGATGAGCAAACGCTGCTCGCCCTTTTTCTCGAACTCGTAGACGCCGATGTTGATCAGCACTTCGTAATTGCGCAGGAACAGGCGGCGGCAGTCGTTCAGTTGCGGGTGGATCAGGGCGGACAGCATAGTTTCACTTTCTAGAGATGGTATTCATTTGGCCAAAAACATCACGTCGCGCGGCAGCGGCATCAGGTGCTGGCCGCCGTCGACCAGCAGGGTGGTGCCGGTCAGCGCGCGCGCCGTGGCAGCGTAGACCACGCTGTCGGCGATATCTTCCGGGGTGCTGGAGCGGCCCAGCGGGGTTTGCCGGTGCGCGTTGGCGAAACCGGCCTCGGTCTGGTCGCCGGACACCATCGTGATGCCGGGCGCGATGCCGACCACCCGCACCGCCGGCGCCAGCTGCTGCGCCAGCATCGTGGTGGCGGTGTGCAGCGCCGCCTTGGACAGGGTGTACGACAAAAAATCAGGATTGAGATTGTACAGTTTTTGGTCGAGCAGGTTGATGACCACGCCCGGCGCGCCGGCATCGCCGCTGGTGGCCAGCGCCGTGTGCAGCGCCTGCGCCAGGATCACCGGCGCGGCCACATTGACGCGCATGTGGACGTCGAGGCGGCCGGCGGTGAAGTCGGCGGCGCTGTCGTAGTCGAACAGCGAGGCGTTGTTGACCACGCAGCGCACCGCGCCCAGCGCGGCCGCCGCCTGCGGCAGCAGCGCGCGCACGGCCGCCTCGTCGGCCAAGTCGCAGGGCAGGGCGGCGGCGCGCCGGCCCAGCGCCTCGATCTCGGCCACCACCGCGCGCGCCTCGTCGGCCGAGGCGCGGTAGTGCACCGCCACGTCCCAGCCGGCGCGCGCCAGGCCAAGCGCGATGGCGCGGCCGATGCGGCGGCCGGCGCCGGTCACGAGCGCCACTGGCGCGATGGATGGATGGTGCTTTGTTGTCATGGTCAATTTAGTCAACGTGTCGTTCCCGCGCAGGCGGGAATCCATAGTCAGCATGGATTCCCGCCTGCGCGGGAATGACGTATTTTTGGCGGCCCGGCGCGCCGATTCGCTACAATGCCGGTTATGTCCCTACCTGTTCCCACCAGTGACGCGCTGGCCGCGTCCCATGCCCTGCAGCACCTGATCGCCGCTGAAATCGCGCGCAACGACGGTGCCATTTCCTTCGCCCGCTACATGGAGCTGGCCCTGTACGCGCCCGAGCTGGGCTACTACAGCGGCGGCTCCGCCAAACTTGGCAAAGATGGCGATTTTACAACCGCGCCCGAGCTCACGCCGCTGTTCGGCGCCGCCGTGGCACAGGCCGCAGCCGCTATTATCGCCCAAAGCGCGCCGCGGATCCTCGAATTCGGCGCCGGCACCGGCAAGCTGGCCTTCGACATCCTGACCGAGATGGCCGCCGCCGGCGTGGCGATCGAGCGCTATTTCATCGTCGAGCTGTCCGGCGAGCTGCGCGCGCGCCAGCAGGACAAGCTGCGCGATTTCCCGCAGGTGCAGTGGCTGGACGAATTCCCCGACGCTTTCGACGGCGTGGTGGTCGGCAACGAGGTGCTCGACGCGATGCCGGTCCAGCTGATCACCAAGCATCCGGAAGGCTGGCAGGAACTGCAGGTGACGGTGCGCGACGGCCGCTTCGATTATCTGGAAGTGCCGGCCGGCCCCGAGCTGCTGGCGCAGATCGCGCTGCAGATCCAGGACCACGACAGCCTGCCGGTCGGCTACGTGACCGAAGTGCACGGCGTGGCCTGCGGCTTCATGGCGACCTTGGCGCGCATGCTGCGCAACGGCCGCGGCAACGCCGCCTTCCTGTTCGACTACGGCTTCCCGGCGCACGAGTACTATCTGGAGCAGCGCGCCACCGGCACCCTGATGTGCCATTACCGCCACCATTCGCATCCGGACCCGTTCTACTATCCGGGCCTGCAGGACATCACGGCCCACGTCGATTTCACGGCGATGGCGCTGGCCGCGCAGGAGGCGGGCGCCGACGTGCTGGCCTACCTGAACCAGGCCGGCTTCCTGATCGGCGCCGGCGCCGGCGAGCTGCTGCTGCGCACCGACCCGTCCGACGCGATGCGCTATCTGCCGCAGGCCAAGGCTTTGCAAAAGCTGTTGTCGCCGGCCGAAATGGGCGAGTTGTTCAAGGTGCTGGTGATCGGCAAGAACGTCGCCTTGCCGGACACCATTGCCGCCCATGACCGCACCCACCGCCTATAGATTAAATGTTACAGTGATCAAAACAGCAAGGCTAAACCTTGCTTGATCGCTGAGTTACGGCGCGCCAGATCGGCTATGATGAATAACGCACGCTCGCCGGACAATTATTGGAACGATGGCAAAGATACACACTCACTATGACAACCTGAAGGTGTCGCGCATGGCGCCGCAGGAAGTCATACGTGCCGCCTACAAGGCGCTCAGTCAAAAATACCACCCGGACAAAAATCCGGGTGATGAGAAGGCTGCGCGCATCATGGCCATCCTCAACAGCGCCTACGACACCCTGTCCGACGCCCAGCGCCGCAAGGAGCACGACGAGTGGATCGCGGCCGAGGAATGGGAAATCGAGTGGCTGGAGAGCACCCACCACGAGGACGGCCATCGCGGCGACAAGCACCGCCACGACGGCGCGGAGCGGGCCTGGAGCCCGGAGCCGGTCGACGATTTGCCGCGTCCGCGCCGGCGCGGCGCGTGGAAGTGGTGGAGCGGCCTGGCGGCCAGCCTGGTGGTGGGCTGGGTGGCCGGCGTGACCATGGTGTCCGAACCGCAAGTGCTGTCGTCCGCGCTGGCGGCGGCGTGGGGCGGCAAGTCCGATAACGGCAGGGGCCAGGCGCGCGCCGTGGCGCACGATCCCAAGGCCGAGATGCGCGAGGCCTGGGCCGGCGCGCAGCCGTACTATCCGGAGGCGAACAGCAGCCGGCCGGCGCCGATCAAGGTGCAGGCGCTGTCGCAGGTGATCCTGCCGAACGCCACCGCCGATTGCGAAAGCGAGACCCAGACCCTGGTCGCGCCCAACGGCGAGCCGTGGCCGACGCAGTCCGGCTACATGACCGGTTTCCCGATCGGCAACCGCGGCGACGACATGCAGCTCATGCTCGACAATGCCGGCAACGCGTCGGCGGTGTTCATCAAGATCTACGATACCGAGCGCCATTCCAATGTGCGCTACGCCTACGTGCAGGCGCACGACAAGCTGGTGGTCGACAAGCTCGCCAACGGCAAGTACGAGATCCGCTACCAGAACCTGGACGTGGGCGCCAACCAGAGCGGCTGCGCACCTTCCAGCCGCACGGCGGCGGCCAAGGTGGAGCCGGCGCCGGTCAACAACTAGAACTCTTCCCACTCCGAATTCAGATCGGCCTTGGGCTTGGCCGCGGCTTTGGCGGCGGATTTCGCTGCGAACTTCGCGGCCGGGCGGGCCGCCGGCTTGGCTTCCGCCGGCTTGCCGGCTGACGCCAGCCGTGGCGCGGCGTCGTCGCCGGCCGCCTTGGCGGCGATGGAAGGCGCCGCAGAACGTGCCGCCGTACGCGCCGCCGGCCGGGCCGCCGCAACCGGCGCGGCTTGCGCGGCATAGCTGTCGTCCAGCTTGAACACGCTGACCGAGGCCGACAGCGTGGCCGCCTCGTCCTGCATGCTTTGCGCGGCGGCGGCCGCCTGCTCGACCAGCGCCGCGTTCTGCTGCGTCATCTCGTCCATCTGCGAGATCGCCTCGTTGACCTGCTCGATGCCCATGCTCTGTTCCTGGCTGGCCGAGGTGATCTCCGCCATGATGTCGGCCACCTGCTGCACCGAGGTGACGATCAGGCCCATGGTCTGGCCGGCCTCGTCCACCACGGCGCTGCCGCCGTCCACCTTCTCCACCGAATCGTCGATCAGCACCTTGATTTCCTTGGCCGCCGTGGCCGAGCGCTGCGCCAGGCTGCGCACCTCCGACGCCACCACCGCGAAGCCGCGCCCCTGCTCGCCGGCGCGCGCCGCTTCAACGGCGGCGTTGAGCGCCAGGATATTGGTCTGGAAGGCGATGCCGTCGATGACGCCGATGATGTCGACGATCTTGCTGGAGCTGGCCTTGATCGACCCCATGGTGTCGACCACCTGCGCCACCAGCTCGCCGCCGCGCGTGGCCACCGACGATGCCGAGATCACCAGCTGGTTGGCCTGGCGCGCGTTGTCGGCGTTCTGCTTGACGGTGGAGGTCAGCTCCTCCATGGTGCTGGCGGTTTCCTCCAGCGAGCTGGCCTGCGACTCGGTGCGGCCCGACAGGTCCATATTGCCGCTGGCGATTTCGGCCGAGGCGCGGTTGATGGTGGTGGTGCTGCGGCGCACCTCGTGGACGGTGCGCGCCAGGCTGGTGTTCATATGCTGCAGCGCGTCCAGCAGTTCGCCCGTCTCGTCGCTGGCGCGCGCCTCGATGCGGGTGCTCAGGTCGCCGGCCGCGACCGACTTGGCGATCGCCACCGCCTCCTCCAGCGGGCCGGTGATCGAGGCCGTGATCCACACCGCCAGCGCGGCCGAGACGATCAGCGCCACCACGCCCAGCACGATCATCATCGTGCGCGAGAAATCGATGTGGCCGGTGGCGACCTTGCCGCCGTCCTCGATGTCGGTCTTCTGCTGCTTGACCATGGCGCCGGTCAGCTCTTCCAGCGTGTCCAGCGCGGGGAAGGCTTCGCGGTTCATCAGCTCGGAGGCCTTGTCGCGGTCGTCCGCCTCGACCAGGTCTGCCACCTTCAGGAAGGCCGTGTTGTAGGTGGCGCGCGCGGCTTGTATCTTGGCCAGCAGCGCCTTCTCGTCGGGCGTCTCGGTCAGCTGGCCCAGCGTGACCAGCGCGGCGTCGATGGTCTTCTTGTCCTGGTCGATCTTCTCGTAGCTCTTGGCGCGCTGGGCCTTGTCGGTGATGACGAACAGGGCCAGCACGCGGCGCGCATCCTCGCGCGCGGCGGCGTCGATGGTGGCGGCGGCCGAGGCGCTCGGCCAGTCGCGCTCGACGATGCCCTTGGCGCTCTGGCTGATGGCGCCGAAGCGGCCGATGGCGGTGGCTATCATGATCAGCATGAGCAGCACCAGCACGCCGAAGCCGGCGCCGAGGCGGGTTTTGATTTTGAAGTTGGTCAGGTTCATGGGGCGGGCAGGTTAAGGGGTTCAGTTGGCGGCGGCGACGTCGGTCAGGCCCATCTCGTCGCTCGACATCAGCTTGTCGATGTCGACCAGGATCAGCATGCGCTCGTCGATGGTGCCCAGGCCGATGATGTAGTCGGAGTTGAAGGCCGTGCCCATCTCCGGCGCCGGCTTGACCTGGTCGGGCGTGAGCGTGGTCACGTCCGACACCGAGTCGACCACCATGCCCACCACGCGCCCGCCGATGTTGAGGATGATGACCACGGTGAACTGGTCGTACACCGGCTCGCCGAGCTGGAACTTGATGCGCATGTCGACCACCGGGATGATGATGCCGCGCAGGTTGATCACGCCCTTGATGAACTCGGGCGCGTTGGCGATGCGGGTGACCGCCTCGTAGCCGCGGATCTCCTGCACCTTGAGGATGTCGATGCCATATTCCTCGGCGCCGAGGGTGAAGGCGAGGAACTCGCGCCCGGCGATATCCGATGCATTTTCTTGCATGATGATGGTCCTTGAAATATTGATCTGACCGCGATATCGCCTTGGTCGGCGACCGCGCCGCAATCCTTACAATGACGGCGCTAGCGTATCAGGTTCGGGGCCGCCTGACGAGCGCGGCAAAGCGCCGCACGGGCGAAAAACGCACGCCTGTTGCTATCAATTCCGAAGGGGGTTGTCACCGTGGGGGAATCTGATTATGCTAGGCCTAAGACAGCCACGGCTTAGCGCCAGGAGATGAGATGACCGAATCCAACGCCGCAGACGACAACTGGCTGATCCAGGAAGACGAGGAGCCAGCGCCGGTTGACGGAACGGGGTCGCCGGAACAGCGCCTGTGGCGCGTGCTCATCGTCGACGACGACGTCGACGTGCACGCGGTCACGCGGCTGGCGCTGCGTAACGTCTCCTTCAAGGGCCGCGAACTGGAGCTGTTCTCCGCCTACAGCGGGCGCGAGGCCTACGAGTTCCTGCGCGACACGCCCGACATCGCGCTGGTGCTGCTGGACGTGGTGATGGAAACCGACGACGCCGGCCTGCTGCTGGCGCGCCGCATCCGCGAGGAGCTGCACAACGCCATCGTGCGCGTGGTGCTGCGCACCGGCCAGCCGGGCCAGGCGCCCGAGCAGCGCGTGATCATCGAATACGACATCAACGACTACAAGGCCAAGACCGAGCTGACCACGCAGAAGCTGTTCACCACGGTGATCTCGGCGCTGCGCGCGTACGAGAGCCTGAACATGCTCGAGCGCAGCCGCATCGGCCTGGGCAAGATCCTGGCCGGCGCCACCAACCTGTACCAGATCCATTCGCTGCGCGAATTCGCCTCGGGCGTGCTGAACCAGGTCAGCGCCATCCTCGACGTCGGCGCCGACGGCGTGCTGTGCCTGATGCAGGGCGACACCGGCGTCACCAGCGTGGTGGCGGCCACCGGCGGCTACGCGGCGCTGGGCGAATCGGAGCTGATGCCGACCAGCCATCCGCTGTGGCCGACCATCGCCAAGGCCTTCGCGGAAAAGAAAAGCCAGTTCGATCATCCGGCCAATGTGTTGTTCATCCACACGCAGGAAAACCGCGAGGTGGCCATCTCGGTCACGCCGCCGTGGCCGCTGGCGCAGATCCAGCGCGACCTGCTGGAGGTGTTCTGCCAGCGCATCGCCGCCGCGTTCGACAACCTGTACATGTTCGGCCAGCTGCGCAAGGCGCAGGAGGCCACCGTGGTGGCGCTGGCCGACCTGGCCGAGTTCCGCGACAGCGGCACCGGCGGCCATGTGCGGCGCGTGCAGATGCTGTCGACCGCGCTGGCCCAGCGGATGGCCGCGCGCGGCGTGTACGCCGACGAGCTCACGCCGCAGCTGCTGGAGATGATCGGCCTGGCCAGCATCCTGCACGACGTCGGCAAGGTCGCCACGCCGGACCACATCCTGCTCAAGCCGGGCATCCACACGCCCGAGGAGCGGACCCAGATGCAGACCCACGCGGCGGTCGGCCGGTCCATCCTGGAGCGCGCCGCCAATATGGTCGACGGCGTCAGCTACCTGACCTACGGCTCCGAGATCGCCGGCGGCCATCACGAGCACTTCGACGGCAACGGCTATCCCAACCAGCTGGCCGGGCGCGCGATCCCGGTGTCGGCCCGCATCGTCGCCGTGGTCGATGTGTTCGACTCGCTGCTGCACGAGCGTCCGTACAAGGACCCGTGGCCGCACACCGAGGTGATGACCTATATCACCGAGCGCTCCGGCAAGCAGTTCGACCCCGAGGTGGTGGCCGCGCTGCTGGAACTGATCGAGCGCGACCCCACCATCGGCCACACGCCGGACTAGGACCAGGACCAGGCTGCGCCCGTCGCGGGCGCGCGGTCGCCCAGCACCACGCCAGGATTTGCCATGCCACCGAACCCGCTCCCGTCCGACAGCGAACCGCGCCCGGTGCGCGGCGCGCTGCTGAAAAAGCTCAGCGGCGACGAGGGCATGTTCGCGCTGGGCGCCTCGGTGGCGCGGGTGGTGCAACTGGCCGATTCCGACGACCAGGGCACGCAGAGCCTGGCCTACTACGTGCTGTCGGACGTGGCGCTGACGCAGAAGGTGCTGCGGCTGGCCAACACGCCGACCTACCGCGCCGCCGGCGGCACCGCCGTCACCACCATCTCGCGCGCGATCTCCCTGCTCGGCTTCGACAACGTCAAGACCACGGCGATGGCCATGCTGCTGGTCGACACGCTGGCCAACAGCAAGCACGCGCACAGCGTGCGCATCGAGCTGGAGGCGGCGCTGTGCGCCAGCCTGGTGGGGCGCGAGATGGCGCGCCTGAGCGTCTACCAGGGCGCGGAGGAGGCGGCCATCGGCGCGCTGTTCAAGAACATCGGCGCGCTGGTGGTGGCCTCGCACGAGCACGCGCTGTTCCGCGAGATCGGCGTGCTGGCGGCGGCCGGCAAGGTGACCGAGGCGCAGGCCGCGCTGCAGGTGCTCGGCTGCAGCTACGACAGCCTGTCGGCCGCCATCCTGCACGAATGGAAGATCCCCGACGTGATCGTGCGCGCATTGGCGCCGCTGCCGCCGGGCCCGTGCAAGCCGGCCACCGGCCGCCAGGAGTGGATGCGGCAGGTGGTGTCGTTCAGCATGGAGACGGCGCGGCTGCTGGCGCGCCGCCAGCGCGCCGACAGCGCCGAGGGCAGGGCGCTGGAGCAGCGCTACGGCGCCGCGCTCAACCTGGACCAGGATCGCCTGGCGCAGCTGTTCGCCACCGTCTCGCGCGACATGGACAGCCTGCTGGAGAGCCTGCAGATGGGCGCGCACGCCGATCCCGACGACGACGGCCCCGGCCTGCCGGGCGTGCTGGCGCAGGCGGCGATGGGCGCGGGCGAGGCGCCGCAGGGCAACCATCCGAGCGGCAAGCCGCACAACGCGCGCGAGCTGCTGCTGGCCGGGGTGCAGGAGGTGACGCAGATGCGCGCCGGCGGCCACGGCAAGGTCAACGACATCATCCAGGCGGTGCTGGAGACGCTGTACCGCGGCATGGGCTTCCGCTTCGCCACCGTGTGCCTGAAGGATGTGCGCAGCGGCCAGTACCGGGCGCGGGTGGCGTTCGGCGAGCGCCACGTGGAGCGCCAGGCCGGCTTCGTGTTTCCCGCCGCCGCCGGCGACGACCTGTTCCACCTGGCGATGCAGAACAACGCCGACCTGATGATCGCCGACGCCAGCGCGCCCAAGATCCGCGCGCTGCTGCCGGAGTGGCACCGCAAGCTGCTGCCGGACGCGCGCAGCTTCATCGTGCTGCCGCTGGTGGTCAACTCGGTGCAGCTGGGCCTGTTCTACGCGGACCGCGCGCTGCCGGCGCCCGAGGGCGTGCCGCCCGACGAGACCTCGCTGATCCGCGCGCTCAAGGGCCAGGTGCTGGTGGCGCTGACCCCTGGCGCCTGAGCCGTCATCCGGCTTATGCGGCGACGGCGGCGCTTTCGCTGCGCACCATGGCCTCGAACTGCGCCACCGGCATCGGCCGCGCGTACAGATAACCCTGCGCTTCGTCGCACTGTTTGGCGCTGAGGAAGTCGCGCTGGGCCAGCGTCTCGACGCCCTCGGCCACCACGCCCAGTCCCAGCGAGTGCGCCAGCGCGATGGTGGCGGCCACGATCACGGCGTCGTCCGGATCGCTCTCGATGTCCTTGACGAAGCCGCGGTCGATCTTGATGCGGTCGATCTCGAACAGCTTCAGGTAGCTCAGCGAGGAATAGCCGGTGCCGAAGTCGTCGATCGCCACCTTGATGCCGCGCGAGCGCAGCTCGACCAGCAGCGCGCGGCTGCGTTCCGGATCCTGCATCGCGGCCGACTCGGTGATCTCCAGCTCCAGCAGGGCCGGGTCGATGCCGTGCGCGGCCAGCAGGCGGTCCAGCATCGGCAGCAGGCCGGCGCCGTGGCACTGGCGCGCCGACAGGTTGACCGCCAGCCGCAGGTGCGCCAGCTCCGGCGTGCGCCACGAGGCCAGCAGGCGGCTGGCGCGCTGCAGCACCCAGTCGCCCAGCGGCAGGATCAGGCCCGACTCCTCGGCGATCGGAATGAAGCGGTCCGGCCCCACCATGCCCAGCTCGGGATGGTGCCAGCGCAGCAGCGCCTCGGCGCCGATGATGCGTCCGCTCGCCAGCTCGACCTGCGGCTGCAGGTACAGCTCGAACTCGTTGTGCTCCAGCGCCTGCCACAGGCGGTTCTCCAGCATCAGGCGCTCGTGGGTGGCGCTGTTCATCTCGGCCGAGAAGAACTGGAAGTTGCCGCGGCCCTGGCTCTTGGCCGCGTACATGGCGGTGTCGGCGTGGCGCAGCAGGGTGCTGCCGTCCTCGCCGTCGGACGGGAACATGGCGACGCCGACGCTGGCGCCGCTGTGCACGGTCTTGCCCTGCAGGTGGTAGGGCGCGCTCAGCGATTCGACGATGCGCACCGCGATGTTGGAAGCCTCGTCCGGCGTCACGCTGCCGGAGGTGACCACGATGAACTCGTCGCCGCCGAGGCGGGCGATGGTGTCGACCTCGCGCAGCAGCTCCTGCAGGCGCTGGGCCACGGCGATCAGCAGCAGGTCGCCGGTCTGGTGGCCGTGGGTGTCGTTGATCTTCTTGAAGTGGTCGAGGTCGATGAACAGCACGGCCGCCGCGCCGCCCGCGCGGCGGGTCTGGGCCAGCAGCTGGTCCAGCCGCAGGTTGAGCGACAGGCGGTTGTCCAGGCCGGTCAGGGTGTCGTGGTGGGCCAGGCGGTGGATGCGCTCCTGCGCCAGCTGCTGCGCGGTCAGGTCGTGCAGGATGGCGACGAACAGGTGCTCGTCGGGCAGCTCGACCTCGCTGACCGACATCGCCAGCGGGAATTCGTTGCCGTCGCTGCGCCAGCCGGTCAGCTCGTATTCGTGGGTGACGCCGCAGGCGATCATGCGCAGCAGGCCGGCCGCGTCCAGGCCGGCGGCGTCGCCCACGCCGACCGGGATCAGGCGGTCCAGCGGCAGCGCGGTCATGTTCTCCGGCGCGTAGCCGAACAGCCGGCCGGCGGCGGCGTTGGCCGACATCAGCAGGCCGTCGCCGTCGATGGTGAGGATGGCGTCGGCCGCCTTGTTCAGGATCGCCTGCAGGCGCGCTTCGCGCTCGCGCAGGCGCGAGGTGCTGTCCTTGACCTGGGCCTGGATGCGGGCGCGCTCGCCGCTGATCAGCATCATCAGCGTGCCGAGCAGGCCGGTCAGCAGCAGGCCGCAGGTCAGCACCGTCCAGCTCTGCCAGCCGCGCTGCTGGCGCAGGTATTCCGGCGTCGGCGCCAGGGTCAGCTCGTAGATGCGGCCGCCGAAGTGCAGCTGGCGCTGGAAGTCGCCGGCGCCGGGCGTGCGCCGCAGGCTGTCGCGCACCATGTGGCGCGGGCCGTCGTCGTCCATGTCCTCGAAGCGGATCAGGAAGTGGCCGAACTCGGAGCGCTTGAGCGCCTGGTCCAGGTAGGCGTCGAACTGCATCGAGATCAGCAGCGAGCCGATGGCCTGGTGGCGGTTGTTGTTGGGGTAGACCGTCTGCAGCAGCAGCAGGCCGGCGCCGGCCTGAATGCGCAGCAATTGCAGCGGCTCGGTGGCGGTGGGCTGGCCGGACTGGATGGCGCGCTCCAGCGCGGCGCGGCGCGGCATC
>Ga0209646_1000614_pt1 | contig 13728 bp, 9 predicted proteins | sample AraplaL_Col_mTSA_FD_184259 | JGI IMG/M metagenome (GOLD analysis project Ga0209646, IMG submission 184259) | Arabidopsis root microbial communities from the University of North Carolina, USA - plate scrape CL_Col_mTSA (SPAdes) (version 2) | ecosystem: Host-associated > Plants > Roots >...
CATGCCGCCAGCGTTCAATCTGAGCCAGGATCAAACTCTTCAGTTTAATCTCTGTTTATTTGCCGATTTCTCGGCACCGTCTTTCGACGGGTCGCTCACTCAAAATACTGACAGGCCACTATTTTCATAGCGCCTATTTCAATTACTTCTTGTGAACATTTGATATTTTAAGTATCAGCAGAACTAGTCTGCTGTGCACTTTCATCAAACATCCACACTTATCGACTGTTAATTTTTAAAGAACTTATTCGGTACTGCTTGCTGAAGAAGCGTTGTGTTCATCAGCGAAGAGGCAAGATTATGAAGTGTTTCGTTTATCTCGTCAAGCCTGTTTTTTCTCCGCTCTTCGCTGCATTTGCATGCGGCGTTTTGCGGGGAGGCGAACTATAGCAAAGGCAGGCCGGAACTGCCAAGGTTTATTTTTCCGTTCGTGCTTCGTTTGCGCTACATTAGGCGACAGAGCCGATCACGGCCAGCCGGAGACGAGACAACATGGAACGCCAAACCGCGCCACATCGCAACATGGCATGGGACGACAGCATGCCGCTGATTATTGAGACTTCGCACCAGCGATCGCAGAAGTACGGGCTGCGCCCGAACTCCGACGTCGACTTCGGCCCGGTGCCGAAGACCGAGCTCTCGCTGCTGCTAGAGCAGAACCGCCTGCTGCACACGCATGCCGTGCCGGCGATGGAGACGTTGTACCAGCAAATCGTCAACACCCACAACATGGTGATACTCACCGATGCGAACGGCGTGATCGTCCACTCGCTCGGCGACGACGACTTCCTGGAGAAGGCCAGCCGCGTCGCGCTGAAGCCCGGCGCCGCCTGGTCGGAGCAAAGCAAAGGCACAAACGCCATCGGCACCGCGATCGCGGAGCAATCCGCGGTGCTGGTCCACGCCGACCAGCACTATCTGACCGCGAACCACTTCCTCACCTGCTCCGCCGCGCCGATCGCCGACCATCTGGGGAACGTCATCGGCGTGCTGGATGTCTCCGGCGACCAGCGCAGCTTCCACAAGCACACCATGGCGCTGGTCCGCATGTCGGCGCTGATGATCGAGAACCAGCTGTTCTCCTCCACCTTCGAAGACGCGATCACCCTGCACTTCCACGCCCGCCCCGAGTTTATCGGCACGCTGATGGAGGGCATCGCCTCGTTCTCGCCCGGCGGCCGCTTCCTGGCGGCCAATCGCAATGGCTTGTTCCAATTGGGCCTGTCGTTCAAGGAGCTGCAATCGCACACCTTCAGCTCACTGTTCGGCCTACCCGTATCGGCGCTGTATGAGCACTATCGCACCGCATCGCCAGGCTTGCTGAACCTGTGCATGCACAGCGGCGTGCGCGTGGCCGGCCGCGCGCAGCTGCGCATCTCCAACAGCGTCTTCCAGCATACGCTGACGCATGAGCGGCCCAACGCCGTCGCCGCCAATCAGGCGGCAGCGGCCAAGCGCAGGCTCTCGGGCCTGCGCTACCTGCGCACCGGAGATCCGCAACTCGAACTGGTGATCGACAAAGTCACGCGCGTGCTGGGGCACGACATTCCGATCATGATCATGGGCGAAACCGGCACCGGTAAGGAGCTGCTGGCGCAGGCGATCCATAACGATTCGCCGCGCGCCACGAGTCCCTTCGTCGCCGTCAACTGCGCCTCCATCCCGGAGACGTTGATCGAGTCCGAACTGTTCGGCTATGAAGACGGCGCCTTCACCGGCGCGCGCAAGAAAGGCGCGATCGGCAAGATCCTGCAGGCGAACGGCGGCACGCTGTTCCTCGACGAGATCGGCGACATGCCATTCAGCCTGCAGGCCCGCCTGCTGCGCGTGCTGCAGGAGCGTACCGTGACGCCGCTGGGCAGCGACAAATCCATCCCCGTCAACGTGGAGCTGATCTGCGCGACCAATCACAATCTGCGCAACCGCATCGCACAAGGGCTGTTCCGCGAGGATTTGTATTACCGCTTGAATGGCCTGGTCGTGAAGCTGCCGCCGCTACGCGAACGCAGCGACCTTGAGACCGTGGTTAAGAAAATCCTGTCGACCGAATCGAACAACGGCCACTATCACGTATCGCAGGAATTGCTGACGCTATTCCGCCGCCACCGCTGGCCCGGTAATTTCCGCCAGCTGACCAATCTCCTGCGCACGGCGATCGTGATGGCGGGCGACGAGCACGAGATCTGCCTGCGCCATATGCCGGACGACTTCCTCGACGATATGGAACAAGCGCCAGCACAGGAGGAGATGGTGGTGGCCGAGAGCGGCGCCAATCTGGAAGAGATGGAGCAGTCGGCCATCCTGAAATCGTTGGCGGCGCACGGCGGCAATGTATCGGCCACCGCGCGCGCCCTCGGGGTATCGCGCAACACCATTTACCGCAAGGTACCCAACCTGAAATAGCGCAGGTCAGGCCGACGGCTTCAACACGGCCATCTCCTCGTCGGTGAACAGGCGTGAGCGGGTGAGGAAGCGTCTGCCCGTGCCGTTATCGAGCGAGAACATGCCGCCATTGCCATCGACGACGTCGATGATCAGCTGCGTGTGCTCCCAGTACTCAAACTGTTCGCACCCCATGTAGAACGGCGTCCCATCCAGATTGCCGAGATAGACATCGGTATCGCTGATGTTGAACTCTCCCGCCGGATAGCACATCGGCGTGCTGCCGTCGCAGCAGCCGCCGGACTGGAAGAACATCAACGGCCCGTGGCGACCACGCAGCTCGGCGATCAGGTCGAGCGCCGCCGGCGTGGCCAGGACACGGGCGATGATGTGGCTCATGGCTAGAAGAAGCCCAAGGCGTTGGGGCTGTAGCTGACCAGCAGGTTCTTGGTCTGCTGATAGTGGTCCAGCATCATCTTGTGGTTCTCGCGCCCGATGCCCGACTGCTTGTAGCCGCCGAATGCCGCATGGGCCGGATACAGGTGATAGCAATTGGTCCAGACGCGGCCAGCCTGGATCGCGCGGCCGACACGGAATGCACGCGAACCGTCGCGCGTCCAAAGGCCTGCGCCCAACCCGTACAGCGTGTCGTTCGCAATGCGCAGCGCATCCGCTTCATCCTTGAAGGTCGTCACCGACACCACCGGCCCGAAAATCTCCTCCTGGAAGATGCGCATCTTGTTATCGCCCTTGAACACGGTCGGGCGCACGTAGTAGCCTTCCTTCATGTCGCCCGGCTGCACGTTGCGGCCGCCGCCGGCCAGCAGCTCGGCGCCTTCCTGCTTGCCGATGTCGATATACGACAGGATTTTTTCCAGCTGCTCCTGCGAAGCCTGCGCACCCAGCATCGTGCTGGCGTCCAGCGGGTTGCCCTGCTTGATCGCGGCCACGCGGGCCAGCGCGCGCTCGATGAACTTCTCATAGATCGATTCCTGGATCAGCACACGCGATGGGCAGGTGCACACCTCGCCCTGGTTCAACGCGAACATCGCAAAGCCTTCGAGGCACTTGTCGAAGAAGGCGTCGTCGGCGTCCATCACGTCCGCAAAGAAGATGTTCGGCGATTTGCCGCCCAGTTCCAGCGTAACCGGGATCAGATTCTGCGCCGCGTATTGCATGATCAGGCGGCCAGTGCCCGTCTCGCCGGTGAAGGCGATCTTGGCGATACGCTTGTTGGAGGCTAGCGGCTTGCCAGCTTCCAGGCCAAAGCCGTTCACCACGTTCACTACACCGGGCGGCAGCAGGTCGGCGATCAGCTCTATCAGTACCATGATCGACGCCGGCGTCTGCTCGGCGGGTTTCAGCACCACGCAGTTACCAGCGGCCAGCGCCGGCGCCAGCTTCCATACCGCCATCAGGATAGGGAAGTTCCATGGGATGATCTGGCCGACCACGCCCAACGGCTCGTGAAAGTGGTAGGCATAAGTCTCGGCATCGATCTGCGCGACCGAGCCTTCCTGCGCACGGATGCAACCGGCGAAGTAGCGGAAGTGGTCGATCGCCAGCGGGATGTCGGCGGCGGTGGTTTCGCGGATAGGTTTGCCGTTGTCGATGGTCTCGGCGGTGGCGATCAGCGCCAGGTTCGCCTCCATGCGGTCGGCGATTTTATTCAGGATGTTGGCGCGCTCGGTTTGCGAGGTCTTGCCCCAGGCATCCTTCGCGGCGTGGGCGGCGTCCAGCGCCAGCTCGATGTCCTCGGCCGTGGAGCGCGCCACTTCGCAAAATACCTGGCCGGTGATCGGCGTGATGTTACCGAAGTATTCGCCCTTGACCGGCGCGACGAATTTACCGCCGATGAAATTGTCGTAGCGCTGTTTGAATGGATTGGCGACGCCCAGTTTGCTGATATCTGCAAGATTCATGTCATCCTCTTTCTGCTGTGGTTAGAAGCCGCGTGTTGCGACGGAGTAGTGCGCTCCCTTCTTTTCGCAAGCATCGTGCCAGCGGCCATACCGGGGGAAACCGGGCCTCGCGGGGCTTGAGGCTGTGACAACTGTTCACTTTTGACACAGGTGACTGGTCCTGAAGTACAGTACGGCCTTCACGTAGCGCGATATATTGCTGTCTGTACGCTTGGAGAACACATGAAGCATCGCCCTTTTCAACACCGCGCAGCAGCCGCATTGTGCATGGCCGGCGCCGCGACGCTGGCGGCGGCCGATGAAGCACCCGACGTGGTCATCGTCAGCGCCACCCGCGTCGGCCACGCCGTCTTCGAGATGCCCGCCGCGATCGACGTTGTCGACGCCGACCGCATACATGCAAGCCAGCCAGGCGTCAACGCATCCGAGGCGCTGGCGGCGGTGCCTGGCCTGGTGGCGCAGAACCGGCAGAACTATGCGCAAGACCTGCAAATCTCTTCGCGCGGCTTTGGCGCCCGCTCCGCCTTCGGCGTGCGCGGCGTGCGGCTGATCGCTGACGGCATCCCGGCCAGCATGCCGGACGGCCAAGGCCAGGCAGCCACCTTCAACCTCGATATCGCCGAACGCATCGAAGTGCTGCGCGGCCCCTTTTCCGCGATCTACGGCAATCACTCCGGCGGCGTCATTCAGCTGTTCACCCGCGACGGCGACGGCGCGCCCACGGTGGATGCCAGCCTGACATCCGGCAGCTACGGCAGCCGCAAGGCCGACGTCAACGCCCAAGGCAAGCAAGCGGGCATCGGCTACGTGTTGGACGCGTCACGCTTCGAAACCGATGGCTACCGCGCCCACAGCGCCGCCACCCGCGAGCAGGCCTTCGCCAAGCTGACGCTGGCCCCGACGGCCGATGCCAAGCTGACCATGGTCGCCAACGCAATGCGCCAGGACGATACGCAAGATCCACTGGGCGTGAGCTGGGCCAGCTATCGGCGCGATCCGCGCGCCGGAGAAATCGACGCCAGCGATACCCTATCGCCGAAGCGCACGCTGGCCGACCGCTACAACACGCGCAAAAGCATAGACCACCAGCAGATTGGCGCCAGCTGGGAACAGCGCTTCGGCGAAGACCGCCTGCGCCTGACTGCTTACGGCGGCAATCGGCAAGTGGTCCAGTTCCAGGCGTTTTCCAGGGCGTTCCAGGCGCCGTTGACGCACTCCGGCGGAGTAGTCGATTTCGACCGCGACTTCCACGGTGCTGATATCAATTGGCTGCACGTCAGCCAGCTTGCAGGCGGCAAGCTAAGTACCACGGTGGGCGTGGAATACGGCAGCTCCACCGACGGCCGCAAGGGCTTCGAGAACTTCATCGGCACGCAGCTCGGTGTAAAAGGCGCACTGCGGCGCGATGAGAGCGACAAGGTATCCAATCTTGATCCCTACCTGCAGGCCGAATGGCAATCAGGGGCATGGATGTTGAGCGCGGGCCTGCGCCATAGCAGCGTCAGATTCTCGGTCGACGACCACTTCCTCGGCAACGGCAATGACAGCGGCAGTCTCCATTACAGCCACACCACGCCGGTGCTGGGCGTGCTGTATCGCTGGTCGCAGGCACTCAACGTGTACGCCAGCGCCGCGCGCGGTTTCGAAACGCCGACGCTGAACGAAGTGTTTTATTCCGGCGCCGGCGACGGCTTCAACTTCGGCCTCCAGGCGGCGCAAAGCACCCATCTGGAGGCGGGCATCAAGGCCCGCCTGGACGAGCGCACCCGCATCAACGCCGCCTTGTTCCAGGTCCGCACCAGCGATGAACTGGTTGTCGACACCAGCAGCGGCGGCCGCACCAGCTATCGCAATGCCGGCAGCACGCTGCGCCAGGGGATGGAATTTTCGCTCGACTCATCATGGAGCAATGGCCTGAGCACCCGGCTGGCGCTCACCGCTTTGCGGGCGATCTACGACACGGCCTATGGCGCTGTGGCGGAAGGCAGCCGGCTGCCCGGCGTCCCCAATGCCAATGCGTACGGCGAACTGGCATGGAAGGGCGAGGGCGACCGCTACGGCGCCGCATTGGAGGCCGTCGCCAGCAGTAAAATCTACGCGGAGGACGCCAATGCCGATCAGCCGGCGCCCGGCTACGGCGTGCTCAATGCGCGCGTCAGCGCCAGCCAGCACTGGCGCGGCTGGCGCTTCAAGCAGTTTGCGCGCTTGAATAATCTGCTGGACAAGCAGTACATCGGTTCATTGATCGTCGGCGACGCCAACAAACGCTATTACGAAGCGGCGCCGGGACGCAACTGGCTGCTGGGCGCCAGCGCCATGTATCAGTTCTAACGCAGGCTGACAGTCTGGCGCTTCCAGGCGGGGTCCTGCCAGCGATAAAACATGCTGAGCGACGATGGCTTGTCCGCCGACTTCAAAGTCGCCAGCGTATTGATCTCCACCAGTTCGAAGCTGCGTTTGAACTTGCCATCAACACGGGCCTCCCGCGCCACCAGCATGTTCTGCGATCCCGGCACCCAGCCAGCGAATTCCGCGTAGCCGATATCGGGATCGGCGGCCGCCGGCGGCAGCACATCGACCAGCCAGGCGTTATCGGTCCGATGGAACAGCCACATCTCGCGCCAGCCGTCCATCGGCTGCACCGCCAGTGCCAGTGCCGTGCCCTGCGCGTTGGCGCGCGCCGACACCGGCCAGACCACGCCGTAGCTGCAGCGGCGCGCCAGCGCATGCTGCTGGTCGTGTTGAGCATCGACCAGCGCGACGCAGGTTTCGCCCGGCTGCCCGGCCGTCGTCAAGACGCGCAAGCCTGCCTGCCCCTTGACGGCAGCCTGCGGAAGCTGCATTCCCCCATCGGCCGCCCAGCGCACGCTGCCTGCGCGCACGCCTGCTTCGGCAAAGGCCGCAGCGTCGTCCTCGGTCAACTCCGCCGGTTCGACCATCCCCAGTTCATCCAGCGCACGCTGTGCAGATGGCGATGCCTGCTCGCCCTTGCGCGCCCGCGTGAAAGCCACCGACGACCACACCGCCGCGCGTCGCATGTGGATGCGATTGCGCATGTGGGGCGCAAGATCCTTCAGGTCCACGCGCTCCAGTACCTCGGCGCGCCAGTCGTCCAGCGCCACGCGCGCACCCGGACGCAATGTCGGGTCCACGCATTCCTGGCGCGTCAGGCCGAGTATCGCGGTCGCGCGCTGCTGCGGCTCCGACAGCATCGCCAGCACACGACGGAATGCCTCGCCGTCGTAACACAGCTGCATGCGCCCTTCCCGCTCGAAGCTGCGGATGCCGACGCCGTAGTTGGCAACCACCTCCAGGTGCGCGGCGATCGCGGCATCGCCTTGCTTGCCCTGCTTGGCGGATGCCCGCCGCGCCAGCCGTTCGGCCATCGTACCCAACGCGTCGAAGGGCTCCGCTGTGATCACGCTGGCCGGCGCGGCCTTCAGGTAAGCCGCCGCATAGCTGATGCCCAGCGATTCCGCGCCCGGCGTGTCGCGCAGGAAGCGCACTACCGACAGCAATTCCGGCGCGTCCGCCGGTGCCAGCGAAATCCTGCGCACCTGTGAGGCGCGAATGTAGCCCGCGCGCTCACGGCGATAATCGTAGACCTGCAGGAAGTCCTGCTTCTCGCCGCGGATCTCCAGGCTATCGCCTTGCCACAGGACGGCCTGCTGCTGGGCCGTATCCTTGGGAGCGGCGCGCAGCGCTGCCTGGTCTTGCGTGACGATCGCCAGTACGGCGGCTGCTGCAATCATCGACATGATTATTGACCTTCCTTGACGTTGTCTGGGACTTCACCGCTGACCGTCGCCAGGCGTGGCTGCTTGCCACGTTGACCACCCAACAGCGCAGAGCCGATAAATCCGCCATCGGTCGGCGACGGCGCGATGATGACCGATACCTTGTCCGACAATTTGTCCGCCATCGTCTTCTGGATCAGCAGCGGATTGCGGGTAATCAGATCGCCTTCGCGCTCCATCTGCGCGGCGGCCACTTTACCGACCAGCTCCTGGCGATAGGCCTCCGCGTCCGCCAGCTTGCGGCGCGAGTCCGCCTCGCCGGCGGCTTCGATGACCCGCGCTTGTGCGTTGCCCTCGGAGGTTTTGATGCGCGCCATTTTCTCCGCCTCGGCCTCCAGCTTGCGTTGCTCGATCTGCTTCTCCTTAAACGGCAGCACGTGCGCCATCGCCTGCTCCTGCGCCCGGGCCGCGATGATCTGCTCATTGCCCGCCGCTTCGGCGGCTTTCTCACGGCGGATCTTTTCCGCGTCCGCCTCCAGGGCGGTCTGCTTGACCTGCTTCTCCTTCAGCTCCAGCGTGTAGCGCATCTTTTCCGTTTCCAGCTCCTCGGCCAGCAGCTTCTCCATGCCGGCCTGATACTCCGCCGGCAGCGTGATCTTGCCGATGGTGATGCCGCGCAGTGTGACGCCATCGGCAGCCAGCTTGGGTTTAAGCTCCGCCTCGATCGCCTGCTGGATCTCGGCGCGCTTGGTCGAAAAAATCTCGCGCACCGTGTAGCGTGTGAACACCTTGTAGATCACGCCCTGCACCGCCGGCTCGACGATGGAACCGTTGATATCCGGCGGCAGCGACTGCGCCATCGCGGCGACGCGGTTCACATCCAGCGCATAACGCACCAACATGTCCACGCCCAGCGCCAGGCCTTCAACCGACTGGAACGGCGCCTTGTCGCTGCCGCTGGGACGATACACCTGGTCGCGCAGCGACACCTGCCGCAGCACATGCACACCGGGCACCATGAACACGGCGCCATCGCGCACGGTGATGGCGGAACCAGTCAGCTGGTTGGTGCGGATGCCCAGGCTTCCTGGCGCCAGCTTGGCGATCGGCGGATGCGTCGCCAGACCGTAGACGGCGGCACCGGCCAAGCCCAACGCCACCACCATCGCGCCATTGCGGCGCATGCCGCTCACCGCAACGCCAGCGCCGCCGCTCAATGCCGCGCGCACAGCCTGCACCATCCGCTTGATCCGTTCTGCCATGATATTCACCTACTCCCGGTTGGTTGATTTAAGGGCTTATCCCTGAGATGCATGGTGCGCCGGATGTGGCGGAAGTATCAACGCCGCAGCCGTCCCGGTATCCTCCGGCGCTGTGAAGAAATCCTCACAGCCGGTTTGTGACTTTTTACGTAAAACCGTGGATACTCGCTCCATTGACAGTCAGTGGAGTACAACATGGCCAAAGTCGCCGTCATCGAAGACGATCTGCCGACCAGCAACCAGCTGCGGGCGTGGATAGAATCGGCGCGGCCCGGCATCGTTGTCGATCAATGGTTTAGCCGCGACGACGCCGAGGCGGCCATCGCGCGCGAGCGCTACGACCTGGTGGTGCTCGATATCGAACTGGGACGCGAGCGTCATGCCGGTGTCGCCATCATCAACGCCATCAACAAGCGGCACGCTACGCCGGTGCTGGTGGTGTCGGCCATGCCGGCCACGATCTACCGCAGCATCATGAAGGCGCTGGACGCCTGGGACTACCTGCAGAAAGCCACGTTCGAGGAATCCGATTTCATCGAAACCTTCCTGGAGATCCTGCGTTCGGTGAAGGAAAAGGCAGAGCCGGCGCCCGCCGCCGATGAACTGAGCATGGATCCGCTGCGCCAGCGCGCACCGACCTGGCGCGGCCATCGCATCAACCTGCCGCTGACGGCGCAGCGCATCCTGGCCGCGCTGTTGGCGCGGCGCGGCCAGGTGGTGTCCTATGACGAGCTATTCGAAGTGGTAAAGAGCGGGCGCAATCGCGATAACATCCGCAAGCACGTCAGCACCATCCGCGACGCCTTCCGCGAGATCGATCCCGGCTTCGCCTGCATCGAGAATATCCCCATGCGCGGCTTCCGCTGGGCCGACACCGAAAGCCACTGACCGTGAACTGGCGCCGGCTCAGCCTCGTCCCCTATCGCCTGCGGCTGCTGCTGCGCGCAGCCTTCGTCTTCCTGATGGCGGCTACAGTGGGCCTGGCACTGTCGGTGCTTCAGCAGGAGAAGCAGCTCAGCTACAAGAACTACCAGGGCAGCTTTCAAAAGACCCGCGTGCAGGTGGCGGCCACGCTGCGCCATCCGACCGGGCAATTGGCTTTGCTGAATCCTCAGCCGGCGTTGGCCGGCAAGGCGCTGCATCCATTGCTGCTGCCATTCGCCGCGCTCGATTTCGACGATCTGCAAAAAGTGCAGCAAGCGGTGGCGATGTCCGGCTGCCTGGCGCAGTACGGCAATAACGGCTCACTGTGCGTCGGCATCGGCAATAATCCCTGGGCCGGCGGTTTCATTTACGTCGCCGGCACTTTCGACGGCGCGCAACTGGTGCCGCATGCGCACGGCGACCAGGTGGTGGACCAGGCACATCGCGTGACGGTCAAAGTCAGCCTGCGCGGCCAGACATACGAGTGGATCGCGCCGTTCGAAGAAAGCTCCGAACCGCAAACACCGGGACACCGCTTCGGCGGCATGCGCGGACGCTTGACCGGCTTCGCGGCGGCCGACGTGGCGCGGGCCAAGGCGCCGGCGGTGAAGGACTTCCGGGGATGGATCTGGCAGAACCCGCGCTGCACCGACCAAACCGCCGCCGATGACGACAGCAGCTGTACGCGCAGCGCCTTCTTCTCGCTGCGGCTGCCGGTCGGCGTGCTGCAGGATGCGTTGTTCGAGAAGCGCCGCCCGGTCTGGCCGCCGGAGGACCTGGACCGCATCGATGTCCACATCGCCGTGCTGCCTCCGGGCGACGGGGTGCCGCTGCTCGACAGCGCCACCGGCCCGAGCGCGCCGGCGTTTTCACTGGCGGACTTGAAACCCATGCTGCTGCCAGGCGAGAGCCTGCAGATCCGGCGGCTGGCGGACAGCGCCTCTCCGGCTGCGGCGCTGCCGCTGCTGGTTGGCCCGGTCGATCCCGAAGACCAATCCTGGCATTTCGTGACGACGCTGATTCGCCATTTGCCGGTGGATGCTTATGACGTCCCGCTGGAGGCGAAGGAAGTCATCGCCACGCCGGCCGGCAGTTACGAGGTTCTGCTCAAGGGCGACGTTCGCAGCGTCAGCAAAAGCCTGAGCGTGGTAGCCAGCCGGCTCGTATGGTTTGTCGGCGCGATGCTGGCGGCGCTGATGTTGGCGTGGCTGGTGATCGAGATCGGCATCATCCGCCGCATCAAGGTGTTGATCAAGCGCGCGGATGATGTGGGTGAACGGGTCAAGGCCGCAAAAGGTTTTTCCGAAACCGACCTGGCCGACCTGCGGGGCGAAGATGAACTGGGCGTGCTCGCCACCGGCCTGCATGATCTGCTGCGCCGCGTGCGCGAGGACGTCGAGCGCGAGAACATCCGCGCGGAACAGGAGCGCGACATGTGGCATGCGGTCGGCCACGAGATCATGTCGCCATTGCAGTCGTTGATGGTGCTGCATGGCGCGCCCGAGGACGAAAGCCATCGCTACATCAATCGCATGCAGCAGGCGATCCGCGTCCTGTATGGCCGCGCATCGCCAAGCGAGGCGTTCCAGTCATCCGAGCTGCAAGTCACGGAGGTCGACCTGACCGCCTTCCTGCAAAACGTCGCCGCCAATGCCCTGCATGTGGGGATAGACGGCGTGGTCTTTCAGGGTCCGGACGAACCGCTCATCGCACGCGCTGATGAGTATTCGCTGGAAGACGTGGTGACCCATGTGCTGCGTAACGCCGAGCGCTATCGCCTGCCCGGCAGTCCGATCACCATCACGCTCGAAGGCAGTGATACCAGCGCGGTGGTGGCCATCCGCAACCAGGGGCCGCAAGTAGCGCCCGACATGCTGGCCAAGATCTTCGAGTACGGTGTGTCGGACCAGCCGGAGTCCGGAGCGGAAGGCAATCGCGGACAGGGCTTGTTTGTGGCCAGGACTTACATGGCCAAAATGGGCGGCACCATCGTCGCACAGAATCAGGCCGATGGCGTATCCTTCATACTCAATCTTCAACGCAGCGGCTGACATGAATTCCTCCACATCGCCGAAGTATGACGCCATCGTCGTTGGCAGCGGACCGGGCGGCGCCAGCGTCGCACGCGAACTGGCGCGCCGGCGCTTGCGCGTGCTGGTGCTGGAACAAGGCAGCGCCGCGCCGCTTGAGGGAACGCTGTCGCAAATGGCCGGCATCGCGGCAGTACCAGGCAAGGGGGCGTTTATCCATCGCGACGCATCGCTGCTGGTGCGCGGCATCGCAGCCGGAGGCACGTCGACCATCAACTTCGCTACCGCCGCGCCGCCACCGCTGGCCATGTTTGCGGCGCATGACATCGACCTGGCGCCGGCTCTGGAGTCGCTCCGCGCTGAATTGCCGATGGGGCCATTGCCCGATGAGTTGATCGGCCCGATGGCCCGCCGCATCCAACTGGGTGCCGAGGCACAGCAGCTGGCATGGCACAAACTCGACAAGATGATACGGCCCCGGATTTGCCGCACCGGTTGCTGGCGTTGCGTGTATGGCTGCCCGTTCGGCGCCAAGTGGACCGCGCGCGACTTACTGGACGAAGCGCGGCAACTGGGCGCGACGCTGATCGACCAGGCGAAAGTCGAAGAAGTCATCGTCGAAAATGGCCGCGCTACGGGAGTGCGTTATCGCCGCGACGGCGCTGTGCAGTTGGCGTTGGGCGCGAATGTGATTCTGTGCGCCGGCGGCATCGGTACGCCGCGGTTGCTGCATCGCTCAGGCCTGCACGCCGCCAGCAGTCCATTCTTCAGCGATCCGGTGATCGCTGTCATGGGAGAGGTGGACGATATAGACGGCGGCGCCGAAGTGCCGATGGCATCTGGCCTGTACCTGCATGAGGAAGGCATCGCGTTGGCGGACATGACGCTGCCGAAGCCGATGTACCAGGCCTTTGCCGCGCAGGTCGGGCGGTTGGACCGGCTGATGTCGCACGCGAAGACGCTGACTCTGATGGTCAAGATACGCGATGATATCGGCGGCAGCATCGGCCCCCGATGGGTAGACAAAATGCTGACCCCAGCCGACCGGCACAAGCTCGCCGCCGGCGTGGATATGGCGCGCGGCATATTGCGTGCGGCCGGCGCCAGGAAGATATTCAAGAGCTGGCACTTCGCTGCGCATCCGGGTGGCAGTGTGCGCATCGGCGAAGGCGTGGACAGTACACTGCAAACCAGTACCGCCAATCTGTACGTCTGCGACGCATCGGTGATCCCACAACCGTGGGGGCTGCCGCCGACGCTCACTTTGCTATGCCTCGGTAAGCGACTAGGACAATATTTATAGACGCAAAAAAGCCCGCTCAGTTCACTGAGCGGGCTTCTTCTTATAACTAGCCTGACGATAACCTACTTTCACACTGGTTGCAGCACTATCATCGGCGCAGAGTTGTTTCACGGTCCTGTTCGGGATGGGAAGGGGTGGGACCAACTTGCTATGGTCATCAGGCATTGA
>Ga0209646_1000615_pt1 | contig 13711 bp, 12 predicted proteins | sample AraplaL_Col_mTSA_FD_184259 | JGI IMG/M metagenome (GOLD analysis project Ga0209646, IMG submission 184259) | Arabidopsis root microbial communities from the University of North Carolina, USA - plate scrape CL_Col_mTSA (SPAdes) (version 2) | ecosystem: Host-associated > Plants > Roots >...
AATTTACCTCCTTTACGTTGTGCCAGCGGTTTGCATAAGAGCGTTAATATCCAGTATATTAATCCAAGGTGTAAACCAGAAATAGCAATGATATGTACTACACCGGTGTTAGAGTAGGATTGAACCAAACGTTGGTCAAGATCTTCTTTGTAGCCAATGAGCATGGCCTCTGCCAGGCCGGCTTCTTTTTCGCCGGGGATGTATTTTTTAAGAAGCGAAACAATTTTAGCCCTTGTGGAAAAAAGAAATTTCCGAAACAGATTTTCATTTTCTATTTTGAGGGGTACATACTCACCCTGCTTAAGGTATACCTGGTGTGAAATGCCTTGAAAAGCACAATAGCGTTTATAGTCAAAACAGCCAGGATTACCAGTATTTTTTACCGGTTGCAATGCTTTATAGAGTAATAATTGGTTGCCATATTTAAGATGTTGACTGGTACTGTCTTTTTGAAAGTAAAGAAGGATCTTCCCGCTGGCTTTGTTAATAGAATGGTCAATAAAAACTGCCTGAACGGATGCAATGGTTTTATAAGATTGTGTTCTTTCAGCCAGTGGCTCTTCAATGGTTACCAGAATAACCTTTCCTGCTGTATTCTGCCAGGTAATACTCGTTTTTAGATGTTGGTTATCGCCATAAAATAAAACTAAACCTCCAGTGGCAAATAGCGTTGCATGCAAGCACACGCCGTTAAGCCATTGAGCACGGTATTGGCGTGAAAGCGGCTGGGCATAAAGAAGCCAGAGCGCAACAATGCTAAGGGCGAAAAGCAGCCACATGAAATAAATGGGGGAGGACCGATACCACTGATAAGCAATGCCAGCGATAAGCGGAATTATAAGCCGGATAAAAGGCGATTCTTTCCAAATGGGCCAGGCAGGCAAATGAGACATACCATTAGGTGAAATTACAACAGATCAGCAATAAGAAATTACAAGGGAAGCTATAAGCGAAGAGAATGGTGGGGAGAGAATTTTAAAAAACAAACTACCTACTTTATCAAAAAAGGACAAGGCTAATGGTAAAAAGATAAAGCAGGTAGTTTGAAAAGGAAAATTCTGTTTTCAGAATAAAATTTCCTCAAGAGGATTTGTGGATAACAAAAGCCTTGAGGAAATCTGTCGGCGTGTTTTCACAGGACCATTGGATTTATAAAACGGGATGATAGCAACTCTCCATGTCTAATTTCAGACAAAAACCGGATACATGCCAGAAAAGCGCGATTTATTAACTACGGTATTTTGTACGGGTAAATTGCGGGCTAAACACCCCCGTAAAAAGACGGGGATATGTAATGTTTATTAAACGGTTAATTCTTCCTGACAGCACGGTTTTTACACCGTCTTTTTCACGTGACTCGTTGAACTCCTTCACGTTATGAATAATAGTAATTTGTAATTAGTTGTCTAACATTTAGTTGTAGCCGAAGTTTGCTGCGCCCTCGCCGCTACTTTTACATCGACAACACAATCACACTAAACAAAACTCACAAGCTATGACTACAATTGAAAAAAAATCCTTAAGGGCAGGAAGATTCGTTGATGCAAATCATGTTGACACACTTATCCGCACATATAAACAAGAAAGATGGTTACAGAATTCGGAGCGATTGGGACGGGAAGATTCACTGAGTCTTTTTTATAGCATTGAAGAACTGGAAGAATTTATGCAAAAAGCGAAAGAGGCTGGCGCTAATACAGTTACTCTTCACTTTGGGGTATATCCTGAAAATTTTACTGAAAAACCCACCCACGCCGGCAAACAAACAACCGTGCTGGTAGCAACCGATCACCAGGAAACAGAAACCGGTGTAAGCCATAAGAACGTTTATGTTGAAACCAATAAAGGCAAACAATTATTGGCTTACAATGTAGGAACATGGACGCCCGGAGGCCTTGATACTGATTACGATGGTTTGGGTATTACCATAGTTGACAAGGGTAATGATGGCATGGTAGTGATATAGAAAAATATTAGGAGTTATTATATTTTGAAGATCCGCTCCGGTTTAGCCGGTGCGGATTTTTTATTTATGCTGAATTATCTACATTAGTGCCTGATGAAATTGATCTCTCCGATATTTGAAATTATTTGCTTTTTAGCGTCTCTTACTTTGTTTTTCCAGGCCTCAATTCCCAAGTACCTGAAAACATTTTCTTTTTTTCTGTTTATAACCGTTGGGGTAGAGTTCGCCAATGTGCTGTGGGTGAAGACTGAAAAAACCTCGTTCCTGCTGTTTAATATATTTACCACATTTGAAATTGTTTATTACCTGTTTATTATAAGTTGTTGTATTTATAATGTAAAGGTCAGGAAGATCATATGGTGGATAATAGCTATTTATCCGGTGCTGGTATTTATAAACAAAACTTTTTTTCAGGTAAAGGCTTTCCATACCAACACTTATTCATTAGGTTGTTTATTAATTGCCGCTGCCTGCGTTTATTATTTTTTAGAGCTATTTCAATCTACCCGTTCGGTAAACCTGTTAAAGGAACCGGTATTCTGGATATGTTCGGGACTGTTATTCTTTTATACCTGTTCTTTTCCATTGTTCGGTTTATGGAACCATTTGCATGGATTACCAGGTATCATTCTGCGTAACCTGGTTGCCATTTTACAGGTATTGAATGTTTTATTGTATTCTTTATTTTCTATTGCTTTCCTGTGCCGGATCAGGTTCCGGAGAATGTACTAAATTGCTTGCCGCAATGGCTTTAATATGACTCCGGATATATACATAGTAATAATAATGGGCGCTATACTGGCAGTATTGCTGGTGGGCTTTATTGTTACCACCCTTTTCCTATACCAGCGCAGGCAACACCGGCAGGAGTCGGAGATAATTCGCATGAAAGAAGAGTATGAACGGGAAACGCTGAAATCGCAACTGGAAATACAGGAAGAAACCTTTAAAAATATTGGTCAGGAATTGCACGACAATATTGGCCAAATGTTATCGGTGGTAAAGCTTTCCCTGGCAGTATTGCCTTTGAGCAAAGATCATGAGGCATACGAGCCAATACAAGGCACCCGCCAGGCGCTGAATAAAGCTATGGTTGACCTGGCCAATCTTACCAAGAGCCTGCATACCGATCGTATAGCTCAGATTGGATTGGCAGAATCTATCCATTTTGAGCTGGAAAATATAAACCGTGCCGGTTTGCTGGATATTGAATTCTCAAATTCAGGTATTGAACAAAGCTTCGATGATCAAAAAGGCATTGTGTTATTCAGAATATTTCAGGAAAACCTCAACAACATCTTAAAGCACTCAAAGGCCCAAAAAATACAGGTGAACTTAACCTACCTTGATGACAAATTCATAATGAAAATTATAGATGACGGGGTGGGTTTCAATGTTGCAGAAAAGAAAAATTCTACTTCCTCTGCTGCTGGTGTTGGATTAAAGAGTATTTTCAACCGGGCAAAACTCATTGGTGCTGATATAGACATGCAAAGTGAACCAGGCAAAGGCACTATTGTTACCATTCAATTGCCCTTACCCCATTAAATAAGTGAATGCGCGAGAACAATGACTGTTAACAAAAACATACAGGTAGCTGTTGCCGATGACCACATTTTGCTGCGAAATGCACTGGCGCGGTTGATCAATTCATTCGAGAATTATAAAGTGTTGTTTGAAGCAAGTAACGGACAGGATGTTAAGGAAAAGCTTAAAAACCATATTATACCCGACATTATTTTACTTGATGTAAATATGCCGGATATAGATGGTTATGAAACGGCCAAGTGGATATACAAGAATTTTCCGCAGGTAAAGATCCTGGCCCTATCCATGTTCAGCGATGAAAATATAATTATCCGCATGCTGCGCCTGGGCGCCAAGGGATATATTATGAAGAATGCCGAGCCGGAAGAATTAAAACTCGCTTTGGATTCGGTGCTGCTTAAAGACTTCTATCTTTCTGAGCTTATATCGGGTAAAATAATCAGCGGTTTGCATAAAGACATGGATAAACCGCAGGAACAAATTCACCTCACCGAAAAAGAGAGGGAATTCCTGAAATGGGTTTGCACCGAATTAACCTATAAAGATATTGCCGGCAAAATGTATGTTAGCCCCCGTACGGTAGATGACTATCGTAACTCCCTGTTTGAAAAGCTGGGTGTTAAAACCCGCGTGGGACTGGTTATTTATGCTATCAAACACAGCATGGTGGAGATATAGTTAATGAGTTGACAAGTTAACAAGTTGACAAGGTCAGAAATACAAAAGGGTGACTGGGCTTTTAGGCCAGTCACCCTTTCAACTTATAACCAGTTAACTATTTACTTAAATACATACTTCTGTCTTTATACAATTGACGGAAGTAAGGATCGCGCAGGTCTTTGATAAAGCGGATCGCTTCACCGGTGCTTTTCATTTCAGGCCCCAGCTCTTTGCTTACGCCAGGGAATTTTTCAAAGCTGAACACCGGTTCTTTGATCGCATAGCCCTTCAGTCGTTTTACGAATTTAAAGTCGCGCAGTTTATTGGCGCCTAACATGATCTTGGTAGCTACATTCAGGTAGGGGATCTGGTAGGCCTTGGCAATAAAGGGTGTTGTACGCGATGCGCGCGGGTTGGCTTCAATCACATGCACTTTGCCGTCTTTAATGGCAAACTGGATGTTGATGAGACCTTTGATATTTAATTTGAACGCGATCTTGCGGGCGTATTCTTCCATAGTTTCCACAACCAGCGGGCTCAGGTTAAACTGGGGCAACACGGCATTGCTATCACCGCTATGGATACCAGCAGGCTCAATATGTTCCATTACACCCATTATGTGCACGCTTTCACCATCGCAAATAGCGTCGATTTCAGCTTCCTGGCAGCGATCGAGGAAGTGGTCGATCAGGATCTTGTTGCCGGGGATATGTTTAAGCAAGCTTACTACTGCTTTTTCAACTTCTTCGTCGTTGATTACGATACGCATGCGCTGGCCGCCTAATACATAACTGGGGCGAACCAGTACAGGGTAACCTACTTTATTGGCTACTTCAACCGCTTCGTCAACTGTATAAGCTGTTCCGTAATTGGGATAGGGAATGCCCAGTTCTTTCAACATATCGCTAAAGCGGCCACGGTCTTCTGCGATGTCCATGTTATCGAACGAAGTACCGATGATCTTAACACCTTTCTTGGTTAACCGCTCGGCCAGTTTCAGGGCTGTTTGTCCGCCCAACTGAACAATCACACCTTCTGGTTTTTCATGTTCAATCAGTTCCCACAGGTGCTCCCAGAATACGGGTTCAAAATACAGTTTATCGGCCATGTCGAAGTCGGTAGACACCGTTTCGGGGTTACAGTTCATCATAATGGCTTCGTAACCACACTCTTTCAGAGCTAACAAGCCATGCACGCAACAATAGTCGAACTCAATACCCTGACCAATGCGGTTGGGGCCTGAGCCGAGCACGATCACTTTTTTGCGGTCGCTGACTTTGCTTTCACTAATGTTACCCGATTCGAAAGTAGAGTAGAAGTAAGGTGTTTTAGCTTCAAATTCGGCGCTGCAGGTATCAACCATTTTGTAAACGCGGGTAATGCCTGCTGCTTTCCGTTTTGCGTATATTTCTTCATCGGTGCCATCCTGCATAATTTTGCAGATCTGTTCGTCGCTGAAGCCCATGAATTTGGCTTCTTTCAGCAGTTCAACAGGCAGGGTGGCTGTTTTGTATTTTTCGATCTCTTTTTCCAGGTCAACGATCTTTTTGATCTCATTGATAAACCAGCGGTCAATGCCGGTGGCTTTGGCAATGGTTCCAACCGAAACGCCGTCCATGAGGGCATCTTTAATTCGAAAGATGCGGTCCCATTTCGGGGTCTTTATATATTCGATCAGTTCTTCAGCGTGCATCTGGCTTTTTCCATAGTAACCCAGTCCAACCGCGTTGTTCTCGAGGCTCTGACAGGCTTTTTGAATGGCTTCCGTAAAGCTTCTGCCAATGGACATTACCTCACCTACACTTTTCATTTGCAAACCGAGCGTGTCGTTGGCGCCTTTGAACTTGTCGAAGTTCCAGCGGGGCATTTTCACGATCACGTAATCCAGTGCAGGCTCAAAGTAAGCGGAAGTGGTTTGGGTGATCTGGTTCTTCAGTTCATCGAGGTTATAGCCAATAGCAAGTTTGGCGGCAATTTTGGCAATGGGGTAACCGGTGGCTTTAGAGGCAAGGGCCGATGACCGGCTTACACGCGGATTTATTTCAACGGAGATCAGTTCTTCTGTTGCAGGGTTTAATGCAAACTGCACGTTACAACCACCGGCGAAATTGCCGAGGCTGCGCATCATAAGGATGGCTTTGTTACGCATGTCCTGGAAAGCGGTATCGCTTAAGGTCATGGCCGGGGCTACGGTAATGGAATCGCCGGTGTGAACACCCATTGGGTCAAGGTTCTCAACGGTACAAATGATAGCTACGTTGTCGTTCTTGTCGCGCAACAGCTCCAGTTCGTATTCTTTCCAACCCAGTACGGCTTTTTCAACCAGTACCTCGTGTATGGGAGAAGCTTTCAACCCTCTGTCAAGGGCGGCTTCCAGTTCAGATTTGTCATGAACGAACCCGCCACCGGTTCCACCCAGGGTAAATGAAGGACGAATTACAAGCGGGAATCCTATTTCCTGGGCAAATTCCTTTCCTTCAAGCAGGGAGTTGGCTACTCTGGAGGGGGCAACCGGAACGCCTATTTTGAACATTAGCTGGCGGAATTTTTCCCTGTCTTCAGCTGTGTCGATGGCGGCAATATCAACTCCGATCATTCGAACGTTGTATTTTTCCCACACACCTAATTCTGCTGCCTCTTTAGCCAGGTTTAAGGCTGTTTGTCCGCCCATGGTCGGTAGCACCGCATCAATCTGGTTTTCTTCCAGAATTTGCTCAATGCTTTCTACCGTCAGTGGCAACAGGTAAACCTTATCGGCCATCATAGGATCGGTCATGATGGTTGCAGGGTTACTGTTGATAAGAATTACTTTAATTCCTTCTTCCCTGATACTACGGGCTGCCTGTGAACCGGAATAATCAAATTCACAAGCCTGGCCGATAATAATGGGACCTGAACCGATAATTAGTACTGACTTGATAGAAGTGTCTTTTGGCATTTTGAGTAAAGAGCGATTTTTTTAATTAAACCTTGGTTGAACCTTTATCTGGCGCCTTTCCTGCACAATTTTGGGCCATATTGGCGGGATAAATTGCGCAAAAGTAAGGCAGCGGGGGGAATTTTGCTGATTAATTTTTTGTCTCCCATAAATCCCACACATTCCGGTTCATACAATAAAAAAAGCCTTTACCATCCGGCAAAGGCTTTGAATTGCTGGCTGAAATTTATTTTTAATCAGTTGTTGTGAAAAGCGGCTAATTCGATGTCATCAAGTGCAACGCCACCACCCCGTACCAGTTTTTTCTCTTCGGCTATTTGACGTTTTTCGTCAAAACGGCTTCTGATACGGAATACCCATTTCTGTTTAGCTTCATTTCCACGAAAGATACCTACTATCGTTCCAACCGACAGAGCCATTACTAGTATCATCCTGTTCCTTAGCGTTTTCATAAACCGAGTTTGTAAAAATTTTCGAGACTATGCTGTTATTATTTAAGACAACTTATATACGCCAAATGCTGTTCCAATGTTTATAAAAATCATACCACTATGTGGGTATTTTTAAAAATTAACAGTTAAAAACCCTTAGCAGATCTCTTTTTATTTTATTCTGATTTAACTGAGCAGGTAACCCGCTTAATGTTATTTTAACATTGGATTTTTGTTCACGATTCCAGGATGACCTATGTCAATTTTTACATAACATTTTATTGGTTATTTCCAACCACTTAGTTTTGCAGCCATATTAATCACCCATGAGAATACTCACACTATTTTTATTATTGAGCACCACCTCGCTGGTTGCCCAAATTTTTCCGCCTGCCGGTTATCCGCAGGGATATTTCCGTGATCCACTTGAAATACCGATCCGCCTTGCCGGCAATTTTGGCGAATTACGGCCCAATCACTACCACATGGGCCTCGACATTAAAACGAACGCTCGTGAAAACCTGCCTGTACATGCCGCGGCAGATGGTTACATCAGCCGTATTAAGATAGAGCCCTATGGTTTTGGCCGGGCTATTTACATCACGCACCCAAATGGTTTTACTACAGTATATGCCCATTTGAATGCATTTAATCCCACACTGGAAAAATGGGTAAAAGACCAGCAATACGCGCAACAGTCGTGGAAGGTTTTTCTCGAGTTAACGCCTGATCTTTTTCCGGTAAAAAAAGGCGATTTCCTTGCAAATAGTGGAAATTCGGGTGGTTCCCAGGCACCACACCTGCATTTTGAGATCAGGCGTACAGACGCCGACGTGAATGTGAATCCCTTTTTGTTCGGATTTCAGATCCCTGATAACGTTCCCCCCCGGTTACAACGGCTGGCGATATACGACAGAACCAGGAGCGTGTATGAACAATCGCCCCGCCTGTTCCCCGTAAAAGCCTATTCCGGTTCAACTTATATTACTGCACCTTCGGTTATCACCGTTTCTTCCCCAATCATAAGTTTTGGGATCGGTGCTTATGATACCCAAACCGGTTCAACCAACCACAATGGCATCTATGAATCTACTCTTACGGTTGATGAACAGCCTGTGGTTGCTTTTAGGATGGATAATATCAGTTACAACGATACCCGCGACCTGAATGCGCATATTGATTATAAGACCAAAACCCAGGGCGGGCCTTTTTTACAACATTTGTCGGAACTGCCGGGATATACGAACGCTATTTACAAACGCAAAAGCGGTAATGGCGCTATAGACGTAAGCGACGGGGCAGTGCACACGGTTTCCATTTTGGTAAAAGACGCCAGCGGAAACACCAGCAGGCTTGAATGTAAAGTACGGTACACAAAAGGTAGCAAGGAACCGGCACCGACTGGTAAGCTATTTTACCCAATGATGATGGATGGCCTGGAAAACCCTGAATGTGAATTTTACCTTGGGGAGCGTTGTTTATATGATTCGGTACACATTCATTATAATAAATCGGCCAACTCAAACGACCAGGTGCTTTCTTCAATACATACCATTGGGGCAGCCTATATTCCCATTCGGGATTCCATGCTGGTTCGCATTCAACCTTTACGGGCATTGACCGATGCAGAAAAGTCACGCACGGTTATGCAGTGGTTTGCAGGCACTAAAAACGAAGTACAAAAAGTGCAATGGCAGGGAAACTGGGCATCGAGCCGGTTCCGCGATCTGGGAAGTTTTCAACTGGTGCTTGATATTGAGCCCCCGGTAATAGCACCCATTGGTTTTGTGAATGGGGCCGACTTAAGTAAGGCCACCCGCCTGGCTTTTAATGTAAAAGATAATTTAAAGGAGATCAAAAATGTACGGGCCGAACTGGATGGCAAATGGCTTCGGTTCAGTAACGATAAGGGAGAAACCTTTATTTATCAGTTTGATGAAAAGTGTATGGCGGGTCAACATGAGTTGAAGATCCACGCAGAAGATGAAGCAGGCAATGTAACCGAGAAAACGTATAATTTTACCCGCTAATTTTCAGAAATATATGATCACATTGAAAGAAGGCGATAAAGCCCCGGCATTCAGCGGCAAGGATCAGAACGGCAAAAAAATTACGCTCAGTGAGCTAAAAGGCAAAAAAGTGGTGCTATACTTTTATCCTGAAGACGATACGCCAACCTGCACGGTACAAGCCTGTAATTTGCGCGATAACTATGCCTTACTGAAGAAACATGGCTTTGAAGTGATAGGCGTTAGCCCGAATGATGAAAAGAGCCATAAGAAGTTTGAGGCTAAATTCAACCTGCCGTTTACTTTACTGGCCGACGCCGACCATGCTATTATAAATAAGTACGGCGTTTGGGGCGAAAAGCAAATGTTTGGTAATAAATATATGGGCGTTCACCGCACCACTTTTGTAATCAATGAAAAGGGAATTATCAGCAAGATATTCCTGCGACCTAAGAATAAACAACATGCTGAGGAGATTGTAGCGGCGGAAGAATAACTTGATTGATATCAATAAATTAAGATATAAATGGGGGCTCTATTTAGCTTTATTCTGCTATTCCTAAAAAAATAGCACTTACTGCCCTTTATTGCTCCTTTCTTACTTCTTCACCAGCTTTTCGGATTGTGCCGGTTCTTTTTTAAACTCGTTTTTTTCGAAGTTCTCCATTACCAGGGCAGCCGCACCGGTAACTTCAGCCTGGTGGCCTAGAGAAGATATCTCAATTTCAGTATTGGAGGCCAGCCTGGGAATGCAATGTTCATTTAATGCCTGTTGAATAGGCGCCTGCCAGATCTTGCCTGCCGATGACCCACGGCCACTTAAAATTACCACCTCGGGGTTCAGTAAGTGAATCAGAATGGCTACGCCCCTTCCTATATTATATCCTGATTCAGATAATATTTCTACCGCAAACTTATCGCCTTTACCTGCTGCTTTAATTATGTCCTGGAAGGCCTGTTCTGCGTGTTCTACCGACAATTCTTTTAACAGCGAAATTTTTCCCTCCTTTAAACCCTTGTTTGCTTTTTCAATAACTATCAGCAGGGAGGTTTCGGTTTCAAGGCAGCCGCTTTTACCACAGCTGCATAATTTATTATTCAGGAATAGCGGAATATGGCTGAACTCACCGGCAAATCCATTGTGCCCCCGGAATAGGTCTCCATTCAGGATCATGCCTAAACCAACGCCCCAGCCCACATTTATCACCATAGCATTCTTTTTATTGCGGGCAGCGCCAAACATGAGCTCGGCCAGGGCAATCAGGCGGGAGTCGTTGTCGATGTATACCGGAAGTTTGAGCTTTGATGAAATGTATTGGGTGAGGGTGCCTTGTTCGGGTTCAAGGAAGGTATAATTTATTCCTTTCACTGAATCAACAAAGCCGGGCATTCCCAAGCCTACGCCGGCAATATTGTTTTTTGAAATGCCTGAGCGGGTTATAACTTCTTCAATTTTTTCGGTAAGCGTATCAAGTGCCTGTGGGTTCTTTAATAAAGGAAGTTCAAACAATTCTGTGGCGGCCACCTGCTTGTTCTGCATGTTTAAAATAGCAATGCGGGTAATCAGCTGGTCCATGGCCACCGATACTATAAATAAAACATCAGGTTTCAGGGAATACATAACGGCCCGCCGGCCACCGGTTGATGCGGCATAACCGGTTTCGGTAACCAGGCCTTCTTCAATAAGTTTTCCCAGCATTTTGGTGGTGACAGGCAAACTTTTTTTGATCTTGTCGCTCAGGTCGGCGCAAGACAGCATATTAGAAAAATAAAGATGCTTTATGATCTTGTTTCTATACAGTTGATTTTTTTCCTTCATGCTCTGTTGCTGAACTTTCATCAAATTTACTGTTAAGTACCTGAACTTTAAAGCAATTCACAAAAGCTTAGACCACAAGACAAGTAAAAACCGCACGTACAATATCGTTGTTTTAGCATATAGCCACTTCAATTAGATACCTGCTTTTTACAAACCTTGTTCCTTTAACCGGGTTTTAATGAAATAGGATGAACGCCCTTGCCTGCTATCGTTGTAAAGCGGAATGTATAAGCCGGGGCAACTATGTTTAATTCTTTATCGTATAGTTTGCTGGCGATACCCGCCAGGGGCGGGCTTTATGCCTGTCTTTATGGTAAAGTGTACCAGCGATTATGCCCAGATGCAAACTTTGTAAGCAGCCGGGGTAACCGGCCTGCTTGAATATGGGTTATTTTTTAGTTTTAGGGTTTGGTTACCCTGTCCTTTTAAGGACAGGGTTTTTTATTACTGCTATTATAAGTTACCCACGAATATCAATGAAAGGCAACCAAATTAAACGGTTAATCGTACAACTCCATAGAAAATTGCATGTATGCATGCTCTTATTGAAAAACTAATTAAGGCTTTAAACAGCTGATTTAATTGCGATACTATGATTAAAAAAATTACAGGCGTTTTAGCTGGCGGGATGTTATTATTTTATGGTTGTTATAACGACAAAGAAGAGATCTTATACGGGGCTTCAACCTGCGATGGGGTAAATGCATCATTTACGGCAGATGTGATGCCCATCATCCAGTCTCATTGTGCCAAACCCGAATGTCATGCTTCAGGAAGTCTCAATGGCCCTGGAGCGCTTACCTCATATACACAAATAAAAAATGCAGCAACACAAATAAAATCGGCCGTAGTTACACGTTTTATGCCTAAGGACGGCTCGCTTACAACAAGCCAAATAAAATCTATAAGCTGTTGGGTTGACTCAGGTACGCCCAATAATTAAATTCACATTCTTCCATGAACAAAAAAAAGACAATCATTGGTGGTATAGTAATAATTATAGCGTTGGCTGGCGGTTATGGCTGGTATCAGTTTAACAGAACCGTTCAGGGCCTCGCCAATGTACCTGCTGATTTTTCTGTAAATGCTACAGACCTGATCAAAGAATTTGTTGGTAGTGAGAATACGGCTAACAAAAAGTACCTGAATAAGATTTTATCGGTAAAAGGTATGGTTAAGAATGTAGAGTCAGCACAAAGTACCATTGTGCTGGGCGACACCAGTGATATGTCGGGCGTGCGTTGTGTAATAGACAGTACGGCCAATTCCACCATAGGTTCGTTACAAAAAGGCGCAGTAATAACCATTAAAGGAGCCATTACCGGCTTTAATAAAGATGAAACAGGGCTGTTGGGCTCAGATGTTCAGTTGAACCGCTGCGTTATAGCTAACTAAACAATTGTTAAAAACAAATATTTTATCATGAATTTCTTGATTAAGAAAGGCATTGTATCGTGCTGCTTTATATTGATTGTGGCCTCATTAATGGCGCAGGACAAATTCTTTACCAAAAGCGGCAATATTCAATTTTCTTCAAAAGGCGCTATTGAAACCATAGAAGCCACTCACCGCAGTGTTACCTGTGTACTCGATTCAAAAACCGGCGACATACAGTTTGCAGTGCTTATGAAAGGCTTTGAGTTCAGAAAAGCATTGATGCAGGAACACTTCAATGAAAACTATGTGGAAAGCGATAAATATCCCAAGTCAGAGTTCCGCGGGCAAATTACTAACAACAGTGAAGTAAACTATGCAAAAGATGGTGTTTATACTGTTCACATAAAAGGCAAGCTTACACTGCATGGACAAACAAAAGATGTAGAGGCTGATGGTAAGATCACTGTAAAGGATGGCAAATTACTGGCTGCTTCAAAATTTAAAATTCAGATGTCTGCATATAATATTGATATTCCTGGTTCGGTAGCAGATAATATGTCGGATACAATAAACATTACCGTGAGCTGTACCCTGGAACCTTTAAAATAATAAACTGCACGAACTAAACTAAAAAACCAACCAATATGAACAAAATAACCTACATACTATTGACTGCCTGTTTTGCTATTACGGCGGCCAATACCATTCAGGCGCAGGAAAAAGACCTGTTAAGCATGGTTAAAGATTCTGCAAAAAGAGAATACGTTACAGGTGCGTTCAAATCAACACGAGTTATTAATGGCCAGTCTATGGAAATGTTAGGCAAAGGAGTACTGGATGTACGCATTCTGCACCGCTTTGGCCTTTTGAGCGAAGGGTCTAAACAATTTTTTGGTTTAGACCAGGCTAGTATGCGATTGGGTTTTGATTACGGAATAACCGATAATTTAAGTGTAGGCGTAG
>Ga0209646_1000616_pt1 | contig 13692 bp, 10 predicted proteins | sample AraplaL_Col_mTSA_FD_184259 | JGI IMG/M metagenome (GOLD analysis project Ga0209646, IMG submission 184259) | Arabidopsis root microbial communities from the University of North Carolina, USA - plate scrape CL_Col_mTSA (SPAdes) (version 2) | ecosystem: Host-associated > Plants > Roots >...
GTTCGATAGCAGGTAAGCGCCCTGGCCCAGGTAGTTCAGAATGAGGGTAGTTTTTACAAATATCCAGGAGTACCGGATGTTGGCCCGGCCGCAGTGGCCCAGGTCGCTGTACAGGGCTTCGGCCCCCGTTGTACAAAGAAATACGGCTCCCAACAGCCAGAAACCTTTGGGGTAGTTGGCCAGCAGGTCAATGGCGTAATAAGGGCTGAGTGCCTTAAAAATATGAAGATCGTCTAACAGGTGTGAGGCGCCCAGCACGGCCAGCATACTAAACCAGCAGAACATGATGGGGCCAAACATTTTGCCTATAGCGGTAGTTCCGAATTGTTGCAGAAAGAACAATACGCTTAAAATGGCAATAACAATATAAACAATGGTATTATCTTCAATATGACCCAGGTACTTGATGTTGCGTAAACCCTCAATGGCGGAGGTAACAGAAATGGGTGGCGTTATCATTCCATCGGCCAACAGGGCGGCGCCGCCCAGCATGGCGGGTATTACCAGCCACCTTCTTTGCCGGCGTACCAGTGCATATAACGAAAAAATGCCACCCTCACCGCGGTTATCGGCCTTTAGGGTAAGCACAACGTATTTGAGAGTGGTTTGCAGGGTGAGTGTCCAGATGATACAGGACAATGAACCCAGAATCAATCTTTCATCTATCGTCCGGCCACCGGTAATTGCTGTCAGTACATACAATGGCGAGGTTCCGATATCGCCATAAATAATTCCTAATGCAATAAGTAAGGTGGCAACTGTTACTTTATTAATTTGTTTGCCCACGGTAGTTGTCGCTTATCCCGTTATCAAAGGGTTTTTTGTTAAAATAATAGAACCCCGGGTTAGTAACCCGGGGCGCGCCAGTACAAAGGTATACGTAAAAAAATTAATTCTCTACGGTTTTATATCTTCATATCATTAACCCTACGAAATTTATGCACTTTGAGTTGTTTGTGAATCAGGAAAAATGAATGCTTAAATTTATATTGAAAGTTTGGGCAGCCGTTTAACAATCAGTAATTTGGCATATAACAAGTATTGCATTACCATGACGAAATATTGCGAAAAAATCGGGCGGCAGGGGCTCCTGGTAGCTCTGTTGCTGGTTGCTTTTTCCTCAATCAGTACCGCTCAGAAGATCACCTATTCCGAAGCAGAAAGGGAAGACAGCCGCCGTACCGATTTTGAGATCATTGGGAAAGTAGGTCAGAATATCCTGGTTTTTAAAAACAACCGTAACGAAAACGCCATCAGCGTTTACAACCAGGACATGAAATTACTGGAACGGGTGAAAGTAGATGCGTTAGACGACCGTTGGATCAATGTGGATTTTGTGCCGTACTCCGATCATGTGTGGATGGTTTACCAGTTTCAGCGCAGAAGCATCGTATATTGTATGGCGGTTAAGCTCGATGCCAATGCCAAACGCCTTACCGAGCCGGTAGAACTGGACACTACCCGCATTGGCTGGGCTGCCAGCAATAAACTCTACACCACCGTTTTCAGCGACGACAAGCAAAAGATCATGGTGTTCAAGATCAATAACAAGAATCCCAAAAATTTCCTGTTCACCACCCTGTTGTATAATAACGAAATGCAATTGCAAACCAGGCACAATATGAGCATGGCCATGGAAGAGCGGAACGATTTTTTTACCGACTTTCTGCTGGATAATGATGGGGACCTGGTATTTGGCAAATTTGTGCGAAAGAACGGAAGCGATTTCATCACCAACCTGGAGCTGATTATTAAGAAAGCGGGGGAGGAAAAGTTCACTACCCGCGACCTCGATCGCAAAGACGAACGGGTGCTGGATGAAGTGAAAGTGAAAATTGATAATACTAACAAACGTTATGTGTTTTCGGCCTTGTACTATAAGCAAAAGCGGGGCAATGTAGAAGGGTTGTACACCGTGATCTGGGACAAAACAGCCGATTCGGTGCTTAAGGAGCAAATGCTGGTGTTTAACGACGACCTGCGCAAACAGGCCAAGGGGCCCGATGCCAACCTGCGAATTGCCTTTAATGACTATTTCATTAGTGATATTATCGTAAAACGCGATGGCGGTTACATACTTACCGCAGAATCAATGTATACTACATCGCGCGGTGGTACGTTTAATAGGTGGGATTACCTGGGTTGGAACAACCCCTGGTCGTCGCCACTCGACTATAGTTACTGGTCGCCGTATTATAGTCCCTGGCGTTCGCCCTGGAACAGGTATGGAGGCTCGGCTGCTACCCGGTACCATGCGGAAAATATCATGGTGCTGTCGTTCGATAAAGATGAAACGCTGCAATGGAGCAATGTGATCTCCAAAACGCAGTTCGACGATGAAACGGATGCCCTGGTATCGCATACACTAATGAATACCGGCGGCGAGTTGCATTTTTTATTTAATTTATACGAACGCAGGACCCTGTTATTGAACGATCACAGCATTGACGCCGAAGGCAAAATAACCCGGCATCCAACGCTGAAGAACCTGGAAAGAGGCGTGGAATTCATGCCCAGACTGGGTAAGCAGATAAGTTCCAATTCCATACTGGTTCCCTGTCAGTACAGAAACTATCTTACGTTCGCCAAAATTGAATTTTAAATTATTGTTTGAGTGACAGGAATATTCAAGCAAAAAACCTCCAGCAATATTTTGTTATTGCTGGTTTATGGTTTAATTCTGAAATTTAATTGCTTTCTGCACCCTGCCGGTCCAATACAACAACCGGAAGATCATTTTTTATACAACTGGCTCATACAGGGGTTAAAACCACTGCATATACCGGCAGTTTTATATGTACTCATTACCTTTTTATTGCTGTACGGCCAGGCGCTTTTATTCAATCGCATTTGTAACGACCAAAAGTTGCTGCCGCGGCCCAATTACCTGCCGGCCATGGCGCATATGCTTACCACTTCGCTTTTTGTAGAGTGGAATTATTTTTCGGCCCCGCTGCTGGCCAATACCTTTCTCATCTGGATCTTTTACCGCATGACCACCCTGCCTACTATTCAAAAACCAGGGCCCACTATTTTTAGTATCGGGGTGCAAATAGGCATTGTTTCCTTATTATACCGGCCGGCGGTGGTTTTTGTATTGCTGATCTTACTGGCCCTGTTCATTATGCGGCCTTTTCGCCTTAAAGAATGGGCCATCAATATCCTGGGCATTACCATGCCGTACTACTTTCTGGCTCTGGTGCTGTACCTGGGCAATAAATGGGACTGGAACAAGATAAAACCGGTTTTTAGCATCGGTTTGCCTGCCATTCCATCATCGGTATATACCACCATCAGCATTACCCTGTTGATTATACCCTTTATGATCGGCGGGTATTATGTACAGGCCAACCTTAACAAAATGTACATTCATGTACGTAAAAGCTGGAGCCTGTTGTTACTGTACCTGATTATGGCCATGTTGATTATTATGGCCGATGGCGGTAATAATTACATTAGCTGGATGTTGTGTTCAGTGCCCATTACCGCCTTTCATGCCGCCGCCTATTTTTACCTCAATTCCCGCCGCCTGCCCATGATCATTCACTGGATTTTGTTTGGGTATGCAATTTATCTTAACTACTGGCTGATTTAATAGAAAGTTAAATTGTTGATAATTAATAGCCTGTGTGTCGTTGAAGGTGGCAGGCTGCAAGCTGTAAGCCGCACGCTACAAGCGAAATACAAGCGCGGAAACGGGTATTTGCTTGCTGCTTGAAGCTTGCGGCTTGTAGCAGGAAACGTGCTATCTTTGCACCTTGTTCAAATACTCGCTTAAACAATAAATATTACCAGATGAAATTTGGTGTTGTAGTTTTCCCCGGCTCTAATTGCGATCGCGATATGCAGGATGCCTTGCAAAATGATCTGAATCAGGAAGTAATCATGTTATGGCATAAAGAAAAAGACCTCAGTATGTTCACTACAGAAGACTGTATCGTACTGCCAGGTGGTTTTTCTTATGGCGATTACCTGCGTACAGGCGCCGTTGCCCGGTTCAGCCCTATTATGCAAAGCGTGATCGAGTTTGCCAATAAAGGCGGCAAAGTGCTGGGGGTTTGTAATGGTTTTCAAATTTTATGTGAGGCGCATTTATTGCCCGGCGCTTTATTACGCAATGCCAATCAACAGTTTATTTGCAAAAACGTATACATAAAAGGCGTAGGGGCCGATAAAGCACTGAAAATACCTATCGCCCATGGCGAAGGAAGATATTTTGCCGATGAAGCCACTTTAAATAAACTGGAAGCAAACAACCAGGTAATATATCGTTATTGCAATGAAAATGGCGAGGTTACACCGCAGAGCAACCCCAATGGCGCCATTCGCAACATTGCCGGAATATGTAATGAAGCACGCAATGTGTTTGGCATGATGCCGCACCCCGAAAGAGCCACCAATGAATCATTAGGTAATACCGATGGTCACATTATTTTACAGTCATTGATCATAGGGGCGAACGCCGTTGCCAATCAAAAAGCTGCGCTGGTAAATTTTTAAATAATTATTAAGATTATTTATTACACTTTTGGAACAGGTAAACTGTTTTAATAAGTAAACAAAAACAACATGAAGGTAACTCTGCTCTCACTTTTGGTAATGATGATTAGTGCGGTGTCATTTGCACAGTCAAGCACCCAGGTTAAATGGACTTTTTCTTCAAAGAAAATAGCCGATAAAACATATGAAGTGCACGCGACAGCTACTGTCACTGGCAACTGGCATATTTATTCTCAAAATGTAGGCGTAGATGGCCCTATACCTACTGCCTTTACTTTCACCAAAAATCCATTGGTAACTTTAGATGGAACGCCTAAAGAAACAGGAAAGCTGATCACGAAAGACGAAGAAGTTTGGGGTGGAAAAGTACGGTACTACGAAAACAAGGTTGAATTTATACAGTTGGTTAAAGCAAAAAGCGCTGCGAAAACCAATGTGGCTGGTAAAGTAGAGTACATGGTTTGTAATGATGAAAAATGTTTACCACCATCAGAAACTACTTTCTCGGTTGCCATCGGCGGTTAAAACGGTATGTTGTGATTTATATTCAAATTATTAAATAATATAAACGGGTTCTTATCAATAAGAACTCGTTTGTTTTTTAAATTCAACCAGTATCTGATTTATGAAACAATTTGTATGGAGTTTAATAATGCTGCTTTTTATTAACTCCACCGTGGTTAAGGCCCAGGACTCTACTGCTTACCAATGGGAAGTATCCGGTAAAAAAATACAGGATAAAGTATATGAATTAACCTTCACAACAACCGGCAGCCCTAAATGGCAACTGTACGGCGCCAATGAGGTTATAAGCGATGTACCGGCCGTTGAACTGGAGTTGGCCGATTCTTCCATTCAAATAGCAAAACCATATAAAGAAGCAGGCGATAACAAAACGTTCAAAAACCCCATTTTTGACAATGCTTCTTTTAAAATATACGAAGGCAAAGCCTCGTTTACCGCAACAATAACTTTTGCCGGCGATGTGCCTGCGAAATTGTTAGGAACATTCCGTTATACCTATGGCAAGGGCGATGAGTTCTATCCGTTAAATGCTTACGCCTTCTCTGTACCGCTGGAAGGCGGGGTAGATGCAAGACCACCGGTAGAAGTGTCGACCTTTGATCTTAAACACCCTGTAAGCGGTTGTGGCGATGATAGCACCGGCGGCAAAGGCATGCTCAGCATTTTCTTTCTGGGTATGCTGGGCGGGTTTATAGCATTATTCACTCCCTGCGTGTTCCCGCTGATCCCGTTAACGGTTTCATTCTTTACCAAACAGTCGAAAGACAAAAAGAAAGGAGTGACCAATGCGCTCATGTATGGGTTCTCTATTTTTCTGATATATATATTGCTGAGCATTCCCTTTCATCTGGTAAGTGGCGTGAACCCTGAAATACTTAATAACATCAGTACGAACATCTGGCTTAACATCTTCTTCTTTCTCATTTTTGTATTCTTTGCCATTTCGTTCTTTGGTTATTTTGAAATTGGTTTGCCCAGCGGGCTTGCCAATAAAATTGATTCCCGTTCGGGCATGAGCAGCCTGGGGGGCATCTTCTTTATGGCAATGACACTGTCGATAGTTTCTTTTTCCTGCACAGGCCCCATCCTGGGCTCATTACTGGCCGGTACAGCATCTGAAGGTGCGTGGCCGTTAACAGTAGGGCTGGCTGGTTTTGGCCTCGCATTGGCGCTGCCATTTGCTTTATTCGCCATGTTCCCCGGTTGGTTACAATCGTTACCAAAAGCGGGTGGCTGGTTAGGCAGCGTAAAAGTGGTATTAGGCTTTCTGGAGCTGGCCATGGCCGTAAAGTTTTTATCAAACGCCGACCTGGTAAAACAATGGGGCATCTTAAAAAGAGAAGTATTTATTGGTATATGGGTTATCGTGGGTATTTTGATCGTGTTGTACCTGTTGGGTAAGATCAGATTCCCGCACGACAGCCCGGTTAAGAAGTTCAGCAAAACAAGGATTGCGTTTATTGTAGTGTTTAGTGCCGCTACGCTCTATATTATTCCAGGTTTAACCAATACGCACAGCGCTAACCTGAGTTTGATCAGCGGTTTTCCCCCGCCACTTAGTTATAGCCTGTATAAAAATCCGGTGAATGTGGAGAAGGGGATAGAACCTTTGCGCAATGACTACCAGGAAGCGCTGGCGCGGGCTAAAAAAGAAGGCAAACCCGTGTTGCTTGATTTTACCGGCTGGGCCTGCGTAAACTGCCGCCGCATGGAAGAAAACGTTTGGACCGATGCTAAGGTAGGCGAACTGATAAAAGACAAATTCATCATTGTATCGCTGTATGTAGATGAGCGCAGACAATTACCGGCAGCGCAACAGTTTGAATACGACAATAAGAAAACAAAGACGAAGAAAAACATTATTACGGTAGGCGACCTATGGGCTACCTTTCAATCGGTGAATTTCGATGCAGTGGCACAACCGCAATATGCCATCATTAGTCCCGACCAAAAAATTCTGACTAAAACAAAAGGCTATACGCCCAGTGCGAAGGAATTTGCGCAGTGGTTGGAGTGTGGTGTAGACGCGTATCAGAAAGGACAGGGAACTGCTTCTAAATAAGCTGTAAAGCCATTAAACAACAAACCCTCCCGAGTTTGCCCGGGAGGGTTTGTTACAGACAAAAAAACACCCCGCTCAGCCTGAGTGGGGTGTTTAATTAGGCGTCATTCTGTTCCAGCCTTCCGGCAAGCAAGCAATTCAGGAAAATGGGCCCGGATGGAGGGCCAGAATGACAATATTTTTACTTTCTCGAATCGTTATCTCAAATCTAAGCAGCTTGTTCCGTTCCCTAATCAGAAAATGCTGTTAAATTTTTCTGAAGTACCCAAAGTAAAAAAGTCCTACAAAGCGATCTTTTTTTGTAACATCATTTTGCGGAGGTTAATCAGGCCATAGCGCATTCTGCCTAATGCAGTGTTAATGCTGCAATTGGTCAGGGCTGCGATCTCTTTAAAGCTCAGATCGGCATAATGACGTAAAATGATCACTTCGCGTTGATCATCCGGTAACAGATCAAGCATTTGACGAACGCGGTCATAGCTTTGACGCTTCATCATTTTTTGATCGGCACCGTCCTCTGTGAAATTGATCACTTCAAATATATCCCTGTCGTCGCTGGTTTTGATAGCAGGGGTACGTTTTACCTTACGGAAGTGGTCAACACACAAGTTGTGAGCAATACGCATTGCCCAGGGAAGAAACTTTCCTTCCTCGGTGTAGCGACCTCCACGAATAGTGTCAATGATCTTGATAAGCACATCCTGGAAAATATCTTCAGCGAGATATTTGTCCTTTACGAGGAATAAAATGGAAGTGTACATCTTTTCCTTGTGGCGGAGAATGAGTGTTTCAAGAGCATACAGATCTCCATCTTGGAAGTCCTGGATTAACTCATGATCGGTCTTTTTACGTAGTGAACTCATAACTTCTACGGTTTTTTGAAGGTGATAGGATATTTATTAAATGGATTTTTTATAATTGAATGGCTTTTCTGAGTAGAAGTGTCCGTGCGATAGGCGGTGTGTTTAGTTTTCGTTTTGTTGTACAAATTACCAACTAAAGATAGAGACTTTTTCGAAAAAAGCAAACTTTAAGCAATTTTTAGATTTTTTTACCCAATAACCGCTAAAGAAACTATTTACGAAAAGCAATGTTATACAATAAATTTGTATCCCAATATTATGGCTACATCAACAAAGGCTAATACATTAGCAAGTCCTGTGCCTAAATCGTCCGATAATATCTTTATTAAAGGAGCGAGGGTACATAACTTAAAAAACATTTCGGTAGAGATCCCGCGGAACAAGTTTATCGTAGTTACCGGTGTTTCAGGATCGGGAAAATCCTCACTTACAATAGATACCTTGTTTGCCGAAGGGCAGCGACGGTATGCAGAATCACTTAGTGCTTATGCGCGCCAGTTTATGGCCCGCATGGTAAAACCCGATGTGGATTTTATCAAGGGTTTATGCCCGGCAATTGCGATAGAACAAAAGGTAATTACCCGTACCCCACGCAGTACCGTGGGAAGTATGACAGAAATTTATGATTACTTGCGTTTACTGTTCGCCCGTGCGGGTAAAACCATTTCCCCCGTTTCGGGTCGCGAGGTAAAAAAAGATGATATCAACGACGTCATCGACGCAATAGCCAAACGGCCCGCCGGCGATAAGGTGCTTATTCTGATCCCTTTTAAACAGCATAAGAACCGCAAACCGCTCGAAGAGCTGAACATTCTGTTACAAAAAGGTTTTTCCCGCTTATACAATGGTGAAATACTGCGCATTGAAGAGCTGATTGATGCGGCAACTGAAAAAGGCTCGGGTCCTAAACTCACTGGCGATACCTATGTGCTGGTTGATCGCCTGGTGGTAAAGGATTTTGATGAAGACGACCGGCATCGCATGGCCGATTCCATTGGTACCGCTTTTTATGAGGGCGAAGGCGAATTGATGCTGGAAGTGAATGGCAACATCAAACTGCAGTTCAGCAACCGGTTCGAACTGGATGGGATGCAGTTTGAAGAACCGGTGCCGAATTTATTCTCCTTTAATAACCCGTTTGGCGCCTGCCCCACCTGCGAAGGCTTTAGCCAGGTGCTGGGTATCGATGAAGACCTGGTAATTCCCGACAGAAGGTTAAGTGTATATGAGGGTGCCGTAGCGCCCTGGAAAGGTGAGAAGCTGGGAGCCTGGAAAGACCAGTTCATCCGCGGCGCCCGCAAGTTCGATTTTCCCGTACATAAAGCCGTTATGGAGCTGAACAAAGCCCAGTACAAGGTACTATGGGAAGGCAATGAATTTGTGAACGGCATCAACGACTTTTTTAAAGAAGTAGAACAAAACCTGTATAAGGTACAGTACCGGGTGCTGTTATCGCGTTACCGGGGTAGAACCCTTTGTCCCGATTGCCACGGATATCGCCTGCGCAAAGAAGCATTGTATGTAAAAGTAGGAGGTATGAATATTGGTGAACTGTGCGAAATGCCGGTGAAAGAGCTGGCAGTATGGTTTGCCGGATTGCAGTTAAGCGAATACGACAAACAGGTAGGTAAACGTATTTTAATTGAAATAAACCACCGGTTAAAAACCCTGCTCGATGTTGGGCTGGGTTATCTTACTCTTAACCGGTTGGCCAATTCCTTAAGTGGTGGCGAAAGCCAGCGTATACAATTAACCCGGTCACTGGGCAGCAACCTTACCAATTCATTGTACATCCTCGATGAACCCTCCATCGGCTTGCACTCCCGCGACACCGAAAGGCTTATCCGGGTATTAAAAGAGCTGCGCGATCTGGGCAATACGGTAGTGGTGGTAGAACACGATGAAATGATGATGCGGGAAGCCGATTACATCATCGACATGGGGCCACTGGCTTCGCACCTGGGTGGTGAAGTGGTAGCCCAGGGTGATTATGACGCTATTATCAAAAACGATAAAAGTCTTACCGGCAAATACCTGCGGGGCGATCTGAAGATTGAAGTACCGCGCAACGTTCGTAAATGGAACCGTTCGGTAAGTATAGAAGGAGCCATGCAAAACAACCTGAAAGGTGTTGACGTAACCTTTCCCTTGAACCTGTTGTGCGTGGTAAGTGGCGTGAGCGGCAGCGGTAAAACCACCCTGGTAAAACAGATCCTTTACCCTGGGTTGAAAAAGATAAAAGGAGAACCGGTTGATAAAACCGGTTTGCATAAAGCCATTACCGGCGATATAGATTACATTTCACAGATTGAGCTGGTTGACCAGAACCCCATTGGTAAATCGAGCCGCAGTAACCCGGTCACCTACATTAAAGCCTGGGACGAAGTGCGCGACCTGTTTGCCAAACAACCGCTGAGTAAAATACGCGGTTTTCAACCCAAACACTTTTCGTTTAATGTTGATGGTGGCCGTTGCGATACCTGTAAAGGCGAAGGCGAACAAATTGTTGAAATGCAGTTCCTGGCCGATGTGCATTTGACCTGCGAAGTATGCGGTGGCAAAAAGTTCAAAGAAGAAGTGCTGGAAGTGACCTATAAAGAAAGGAGCGTGTATGATGTGCTGGAAATGAGTGTAGATGAATCGCTTGAGTTCTTTAAAGATGAAAAAGACATCATTAATAAAATAAAACCCCTGAGCGATGTAGGGCTTGGTTATATAAAACTGGGCCAGTCGTCAGATACTCTCTCGGGCGGTGAAGCGCAACGCGTAAAGCTGGCTTCTTTCCTGGGCAAGGGACGCGGTCAGGGACATATTCTGTTCATCTTTGATGAACCTACTACCGGTCTGCATTTTCATGATATTAAAAAGCTGCTGACCAGCTTCAATGCATTAATAGAGCAGGGACATTCCATACTGGTAATTGAGCATAATACCGATGTGATCAAAAGTGCCGACTGGATTATTGACCTGGGCCCCGAAGCTGGTGATGGCGGTGGTTCTATTGTATATGCGGGCGTGCCGGAAGGGTTGAAGAAAGTGAAGGAGAGTTATACTGGTAGGTTTTTATAGTTAGTAAGTTATTGAGTTCATAAGTTATTGAGTTCATAGGTTATTGAGTTTGTTGAGGCAGGGTTTTATCTCTGCCCTCTGCCCTTTGCCAAAAAGCTCCAAAACAAAAGAGAGCACCTAATTAAAGATGCTCTCTTTTTTATACGTTATGTATTGCTTTCGGCTTTCAGCCTGTATTTGCTTATGGCTTAAAGCTGGTTTTCCCCTTTATAGTTTGTTCAGCTTAAAGATTTGATCTTTAACCCTTACAAGGTATAACCCTTTTGGTGCGGTTACATCGATTGCAATGGCGTTGGCTCCAACAATAGAGTACTTAATCAACTGACCGGTAACATTGAATACTTTAATGTTGTTAGGCGTGAGGTCAGAAGAAGTAGCGCCGATGAGCTGTACTTCGCTGGTGAAAGGATTGGGGAATACTTTGGTTATAACTCCATTACCTTTTTTGCTGTTCACATATACCACTTTTGACATTTCAGCAGAACCATCGATATCGATCATTTTAAGACGATAGTAATAGGCGCCGGTGCCAGGAAGTGGGTCATTGAATGAATACTTAACGGTTTCTATTGAAGTACCAGCGGCATTTACTGTACCAACAGTTACAAAGTTTTTACCATCAGCGCTTCTTTGTACTTCATATTTAAAGCTGTTTTCTTCCAGGGAAGATGTCCAGGAAATGGTAGCTTCAGCATCTGTATTCAAACGGCCATTTAAAGACGTCAACTTAATAGGCAACGAACCACCGGCATCTGCAAGGTATTTACAGGTGTAGTGAGTGCCATTGAGATCGAAGTCTACTTCAATGTGTTGAACAGTATAAGTGCTGGCATAGGCAATAGTTGCCCCGCCAAAATTGTCTAAAGGAGTAAATAATACGCCATTCAGATCTGGAATAGGCTGGCCACCTATTTGGGCAGGTTGTACTAATGTTACCTTAGCCGCCGGGTTAACTACCGGCCCGTTGCCAATGAAAATCTTATAATAAGGCGTAGTACCAGGCACCAGGTAATATCTTGCTGCCATGGTAGGAGGGCAGGGTGGAGTTATATTGGTGTAGGGTTGTGCTAAAACTGTTGTGGCATAGCACACTAATGCCATGATTAAGAGGTAAAACTTTTTCATACATACATTTATTTGGTTCAGAAATAGAATACAATGCCTTGCCGCAGTTTTGAAAAACATACGGATAACGGTTAGCGACTTACATGCCGTAAGACCGCAAGGGCTTTAGACAGGAATGGAACAGTTTGGGACTAAACAAAACCTAAACCGGTGGGATATACAAGGGATATGGACTAAATACAAAAAAGTTTCAAACAGGGAATTTGCAACAGGTAGGAAATTCTAACAGATATTGGAATATGGCTACTACGTCAGGGAGAATGAGCGACAATGTTGTCGTGTATACCTTATTTTAATAGGGGGTGGATATGTGGCTAAGGTAATAATAAAATTTAGATTTCAAAATCATTTACGGGATTAAATTGTGATAGTGAGCGCATTGGGGCATTTACGAGTGTGGGTAGCCGATTTCCACTATACCTGTCAGCCGCCTTTTAACAGAACAAAAGCATTTGGAATGCTTACTTTGCAAAAATTATAGCTAATTGAATGTATAAATTTATAATTTCTTTATTACTGATAATCATTTCTGTAAGCGCTTATTCGCAACAACTGGAAGTGCCGAAGCTTATAGATATGCTCAACTGGACTCCCAGGCGAATAGATACTACCCTTAAAAAAGCCGGCTACCTGTTGATGCAAAAAGACGTTGATTCAGCCAGCTCCCTGTTCCAGTATTCCTGGTTCGATAAACAGGAGGATGGCAAGGCCGCGGTACGGTCCTTTATTTTTGCCGACGCCGCCGTTAGGGACATGAAAAGCAGATTGATAACCTATCGTACCTATATAAAAGAAGAATACCAGCAAATAGCTGCCTGGCTATTGGCCAATAACTATCAGAGTACCGCGAAGTTCGATTTTAAAGAAGCCCAGCATACCTTATACAGCAATGGCACCTTTACCATCAGGGTAAAAGTGATAACCACGGCCTTGAAAGACGGGAGAAAGTTTATTGCCTACGAGTTGGAATTAGGGAAGTGACAACTAACTAACGTAGCCTGTCCAGACTCTTCACCAGTTTTTCATCTCTGCGAATTCCTCTGATAGCAAAGAATAATAACACAGGAATGAAAAGGGCGAATATTGCAGTAAGACTGAAATTGCCCTGGCCTGGCGCAAATTTTTTCGTTTGCATAAAGAACAGCACCAGGTTAATGATAGACACTAACAGCGTTATTAAAACGATGCGTAATTGCATCTTTCTGGTCTTGTATAAAAAAATAGCGATCAGAGAAGCAATGCCTACTCCGGCTGATAAGATCGATAACAGCAAATTGCTTTGTGCGGTTATCTCTACCCTTTGAATTTGATTTCCTATTGACATATTGCCGCTATAAAACGCAAACTGAATGCTGCAAAAAGCGGCAGCAGCGGCCAGCAGTAACCAAACTGATTGTAGACGTTGGATCATGGGTTAATAGATTGAGAAGTGAGTAAGTTGGGTGAGTTGTGAGTGGTCAGTGGTGAGTAAGCTCGCGAATAATCAGACTGCTAAAAATTCGGGAACCCACTCACCTCTCACCACTCACTACTGACCTATCCTAATTC
>Ga0209646_1000621_pt1 | contig 13562 bp, 5 predicted proteins | sample AraplaL_Col_mTSA_FD_184259 | JGI IMG/M metagenome (GOLD analysis project Ga0209646, IMG submission 184259) | Arabidopsis root microbial communities from the University of North Carolina, USA - plate scrape CL_Col_mTSA (SPAdes) (version 2) | ecosystem: Host-associated > Plants > Roots >...
TCTTCTTTTGATCTTTCTTTCAACTGCGCGTAATACAAACTGCGGGGTTCAATGGTATTGTTCGATTCGCCCCAATAGCCATCGCCCGAAAACTGCGCCCAGCTGCCAAACGACCAGTTCTGTGCAGTAGGCGGCTGATAACAATCAATGCGGGCGGCGGAACAATTCCAGAAAACACTGTTGGCGATGTTCCAGCCGGCGCCATTGCCATCCTGTCCACGATTTACAAAACTGATGGGCTGTCCATCAACGGTCACCATATCATACAACACCCCGGCCGACCAGCTGTCTACCCCACCACTGAAACTATAAGGGCGATACGAATGACATTGCACAAAGGCATTTGGACCAGGCGCACAAAAACCGGTAGCAAAATCATGATTGCCATACTCGGCATACAAACGTTGAAACAGTACCTGTTGACCGGCAGTATAAAATGTATTGCGACGATGGCCGCCGATCTCTGAAACAGGGGCCAGCGATTTACAATCTTCAACAGTAATACGGTTGCTGGTTTCCGGTATAAACACGGCAGAACCGGCAAAGTGTTCAAACACTACCTGCCTAACCCAGGCATCGGTAGCATTTTCAATGCCGATGGCCATCCAGCGATGGGCCTCATCTCTAGGATTGCTGGTATCATATTCCGATACTAACCGCAGGTTCTCTATCCCTGCCTCCTGAATGCGGCCGTTCCAGTTGTAGGAAGCAATAAGGCCGCCGCCATACTGTTCATCGAGCGCGGTAGTTAACGGCGCATCCAGTTGAATGGACCCGTTATTAACAGCAACAACGGTGCGATCCCAATACAGATCGCGCTGACCGGGCTTCCAGGCCAATGCGGTAATGCCGCCACCAAAATGATTGGTGTGCAGCGCATCGATCCAGTTTTGGGTAGAAGGGCGATGGATGATCACCTTATCCCCTACTTTAAAATTATTGGGCGTAGCTACGTTAACCGTACTACTGTTAACGGGAATATATTTATCGGTAAGCTTTATTTCTTTGTTGAGTTGCCGGTCGTTTTTACCAGCAATGGCGATAAGGGTCTGCCGGTCTTTACCGGTGCCCTTTACTATTGTACCATTCCCGCCAGATCCGCTGCCTCGTATTACCACACCAGATGCGCGAATGATCAATTGCCCTGCCACTTCGTATTGGCCTGGCAGTAATAAAACAGCCCCACGGATATTATTCTTATCTGGAACTAAGCTTGCCACATAATCGAGCGCGGCCTGAATGCGCACAGTGGCATCACCGGCTTTTACAGGCACCACTACTTTAACCGGTACATCGGGAATGGCTTTATCGCCACCCATATAACCACAATAAGAAAAATCGGGAATGCGGTTACCCAGGGAGTCGGCCACATAGGTGAGTTTGCCTTTTACATTTGATAAAGGCGGCTGTACTTTTTTATCTTTCTGGGAAAAACCCGCACTGGTTACCAGCAGCAGGCTGCCAATAAAGAACGGCTTTATGAAAACGTTTACAAAACTTGCCCTATGTATTGGTCGAATTGCTGAAATCATAACTACCGATAATTAGTGTTAAAGTCCTCCCCCGATTGTACAGGGAAGGACTAACATGTTGCGTAACCTAAATCTCCAACTGCGAAATGAACTCGTGTTCTTATTTCTTAACTGTATTCGTTTTGCTTACTTCCGGTATCTCAATGGCCATAGGCACCAAACTGTTCAGGTACACTTCTATGTTCGTATAGCCACCTTTTGTTTTATACTGAGCAGCATCGGCTGCATTTTTCGGGTTCAAACCGTGCTTGATCTCATATTCATCGGGCATACCGTCGTTATCACTGTCTTTATAAGGCGTGCCTTTGTATTCAGGGTAACCGCCCACCTGAATGGGATCTGTAATGATACCCATTTTATAGGAATCGATCGGTAATTTACGGTGTTCAAATTGGGTGGTGGGTAAAGGTACCCCTTCTTTGTAAGTGATCTTACCTGTTCTCACCTGCTCGGCAACGCGGGTATCTACCGCATCGCGTTTGGGTAAGGTGGCGCCTGCATTTTTCACCACATAACCATACGCCTCCGTAGCAGACACGGTGGTGATCTTTGGCATTGGCAGCGGTTCATTCACTTTTATGAAATCGGTGTACTCACCGGCATCTTTCATTTCTTCTACCTGTACGCCTCCGGCCCAGTTGTTTTTGGTAATTTCAGGATAGCCTTCCATAATATTACCGTTTACATATGCGCGGCCGTATACTTTTGTTTTCAGTTTGCTGCGGCCCGATTCGGGTTTCAGGAAACGGTGACCTACAGGACCGTCTTTAGTAGTAACCGGACCAGGTTTGTAATAGTTATTAATGAAGTTGTACATAGCCCGGTAGTCGCCGCCATCGCTGGAACGGTGCATCCAGTTAAATACAACGTTGTTTACAAAGTTGAAAGTACCGTTCCAACCCACTGACGGGTTACGGCCGGTATTGTTTGCCCACATGTTGCGCATGAAGGTACAATTCTCACCGCCCAGGGTACTGCCGAAAGAGTGGTTATAAGTATCCAGCGCTTCGGCAAAAATAGAGTTCTGAATAGTGATGTTCACCGTTCCCAGCTTTTGCTCTATGGCGCCGGTGCTGTCGTTGTACATGTGACGGTACATACTCATGTTCTCATCGAGCCCCCATGAAGCAGATACGTGGTCGATCATGATATTACCAACGGGATTGCCACCGATGGCATCATCGCGACGGCCTACATTGGTTTCGCCACGACGGAAACGCATAAAGCGAACTATAACATCGTGTGTATTGAGCCATACAGATTCACCGGCAATACATACGCCATCGCCGGGGGCCGACTGGCCTTCGATGGTGATATAAGGAGCACGAACAATTACCGGCGTCTTCAGATGAATGATACCTGCTACGTTGAACACAACGATACGGGCGCCGCCTGTTTCGCAGGCTTCGCGGAAGGTGCCGGGCCCTCTGTCTTCCAAACTGGTAACCACGATCACTTTACCGCCACGACCGCCGAAGCTGTAAGCGCCACCGCCTTCAGCACCCGGGAATGCCACAATATTTGCCTGGGGCAAATCGTATGGACGAGCCGCCCAGGGAATATAGGGTTTGCCCTCTCTTGCTTCTTTTTCAATAATGGGTAATGCTTTGTCCCAGGCCTCATCAGAGCGTACACGTTCTGCATTTAGCAAAGAATCTGACCATCTCTGTACATCCTGAGAAATTTTTGGGTACTGAGCAAATACCGGCTGCGCCAATCCCACAGCGGAAACTAAAAGAAGGTTGCGAAATTTTTTCATTTTCATCATTAACAATTTTCGGATCGTTGTTTTTAACGGAATAAGAGACGTTGTGCTGTCGGTCTTCTTTCGGGCTTTTCTTAAAGGTTCAAGTTACATTTATACTTAACCCAGACGGTTGATACGCCTGTTAAAGTTGCACATACAAAAAATAATAACTTAGTTTTCAGGGATAGGAATGCAGTGCTTGTTTACAAAACAGCAGAGGGCACCTTGTAGGGTACCCTCTGCTGTTAATTTTAGTTATTTCAAAAGATGCGATCATAACTGACCTCAACTTATTGTTTGTAGTCGAATGTTCCCATTGCGCCATTGTAATCCTGCCAACCAATAGTTTGGGTCAACCATGGGTTATTGGATAAAAGGCCGGCATTTAATCCGCCAACGTAATAGTTCGACCTGAACAGGAAATTCACGGCAGCACCATCCTTATCCCATGGATTGTCAAGTGGCGTCATTACAAATTTGGCATTATATAAGGCCTTCAGCGCTGCTATTTGGGCATTGAAATTTGATGCATCGGGATCAATAGAGATATTCCTGTCTGCATCGGTCAACAGATCGCTTTTAGAAAAGGTTTTTTCCTGCCAGTAAAAACCCTGACGGGCTGTACCGTTGAGCACGGGTATTCCAAGCAATTGATTTGTATTATCGCCGATAGAGGCGTCGTCATCATATAACATCCAGCGCTGAAGGTCCCAGAAGCGTTTTCCTTCATAGGCGAGTTCCACACGACGCTCATACAGGCAGGCTTCCAAAGCAGCATACTTGCTGCCGGGTGTTCCTATACCATAATTGTTACCACTCGCACTATTGGGATATACACGCTGACGTATCTTTTTAAGATAATCAAGACAGTCTGATATCCTTCCCTGCGCTGCATAACACTCAGCAATATTCAGCAATAATTCACCATAGCGAAAGTCGAAGATATCCGTTCCTGAATAAGCCAGGCTGGTGCTGTCTGCTGCGGGATTAGACATTTTACGAACAACTGCCCCACTGTTTACCTGGTTATTATTATAGAAAGAAGCAGTCTTGTTGGCATTCTCTCTCCATCTGTATATCCAGGCGGTTTTATTGGCATTTTGTTTTATAGGCCATTTAGAACCTGAGAAAGCAAACGTACGATAAAAGCGGGGGTCCCTGCCTTCAAAAAAGAAAGTGTCGTTATAATTAACACCCTTAACAGGACGGCTTCCATCAGCTAAGGGAAACAGATCGAGCATAGCTTTCGGCGCGGAGATCCCCCCTGACCCTTTCGCATCAGCTAACCTGATTGTATTTTCCCAGCTACTATTAATGCCGGGAGTTGTACCATTGGTATTAGAAAGAAGCACTACAAAGAGGCCTTCACCATTAAACGCGTTGTCATTTTTAAACGTTACCTCTGACCAATCTTTTGCGTTAGTGATGGCGCCGCCATAACCAGCATCCTTAGCGGCAACATCTGCTGCGAGACCGGCATCAAGGGCTTTTTGCCAGCGTTCATTTGCCGGATTGTCCCAGTCAGCATTAAACAGAGGACTTGCAGCGGTTAGCAGCACGCGGCTTTTCATAGCCAGCGCAGCAGGGCGGGTAAACCTGCCATAATCAGAACCTGAAGATGTCCATACCTTTGGTAATAAGGCCGCAGCCGAATCAAAATCCGTTGCGATCTGGTCAAAAACCTCCGACGTTTTTGCGCGGGGTAATTTAATGGTGGGATCATCGACACTGGCATCCTGTACTTTTAATACTAATGGAACGCCACCATATACGCGAACAAGGTCAAAGTATTGGAGCGCACGGAAAAAGTACATTTGGCCTTTTGCTGTCCTTTTGAAATCTTCATTAAGCACCTGGGCTACACCCCCGTCTATTTTCTCAATCAAAAAATTCGCAAAACGGATCCGCGTATAGGAATTGTTATCAACATTATTAGGTGCAGCGCCATAATAGGAATCTGCCTGTGATGCCTGCAGCAACTGTTTATTTGGATTGGTCCAATTGGTTACAGTTCCACCCACCTCATCAGTGCTTTGATACCTGGTAGCTTCATACGAACCTACCAACGAAAGCCTGGGATCTCTATAACTGGAAAAATAATAATTATAAAGTCTGTCAATATATGCACCAGTCAGCGTTTGACTAGTGAACATGCTTTCATCGTATTTATCATAGCTCTTCATGTCTTCCAGAAACTTTTTATTACAACCTGTCGCTGCCACGCCAACAATGAAGAACAAAAGATATGCTATTTTATTTTTCATATTACAATATAATCAGTTAACAAATTTGATAGATTAGAACCCTAAGTTTACACCCAGTGCCCATGTACGAAGTGTTGGATAGTTCACTTTCGGGTCATCATACATGTTGCGGTAATGGTTTGGATAAGGATTATAAAAATCCCACAAATTGTTACCAGACAGATATACCCTGGCGTTATCCACGTGGGCTCTTCTTACTAAATTTCTCGGCAACGTATAGCCAATGCTCAGTGTACGCACATACATCCGGAAAGAATGCACTTTCCAGAAGCTGGCGTCTGAATTGGTTCCACCGAATTGGTCGTAGTAAGCAAGATTCGGATATTTACCATTTGGATTATCTGTTGAATCGTACATATCATTCATTATAATTGGCTGTGCCCACAGGCTGGCAGCACTGCCGGTAGCATTTTTAATGTAGTCGATCTGGTTATAGCCGCCCCACGATGTAGCAAGCTGCGCCATTAAAGTAATTCCGGCATAGGAAACATTCAGGGTAGTATTGATACCATAAGTCCTGTTGTTCTTTTTCAGCAGAACATAGTCCTGGCCTGTTTTCATATCAATTTGTCCATTCGGTCCGGCATAAGTACCGTCAGTATTGATCGCGCCGCGTACATCTTCATAGGCAACCATGCCTTTTTTCATTCCCGCTCTGGTTACAATATCCCCGTACTTCGCTGTTGCACCTGCAACACCTGATTTGCTCGCATTATCTGTGAGGTATGCCCAGTAATTATCGAGGTCTGCATCAGTACGTAAGATACCGTCGCCGCTGGAGGTCTGCTTCCAGGTTCTGAAACCCCAAACGCCTACGTTTGCAGTTGAATTACCCACAGCTCTTCTTGTTGTCATCGTAGATGGATAATCGAATGCCTGATCGAAGTATTGGGTAACTTTATTGTCGCCGATACCAAAGTTCATGTTTACTGAGTAGTCAACTTTGTTGGCGATCCTGTCTTTCCAGGTAGCTGAAATTTCAGTACCCCATGTTTTTATTCCTGAATAGTTCTTCTCAGCAAATCCACCACCCACAGACCAGGGCGTGCCTGCCGCACCTGACATTTGCGTAAGGATGTTAGTGATCGTATTAAAGTAATGGTCGATGTTTACAGACAGGCGATTGCGAAGAACGCTGAAATCCAAACCAATGTTATGCTGAATGCTTTGATCCCATGTAACGGCCCGGTTAGGTACAACATCCGGAGTAATACCGGTTGTAAGCCCGCCTCCATTACCACCAAAGGCCATTCCCGAAGCCTGTGTTATATTATATGTCTGTGTCCATCTCCAGGGCTTTATATTATCAGCACCCGTTTTACCAATTGAAGCACGTAACTTCAGAAAGTTCACAAAGCCAACGTTGTCTTTAAACCAGTTTTCGTCAGACAGTATCCAACCCGCTGAAAGAGAGGGTAAGAACTTCCAATAATTTTCGGGAGCAAACTTACTTGATGCATCTTCACGGAACATAAACTGCAACAGGTATTTGCTCTTGTAACTATAGCTGAGCCTACCTATATAAGACAGGGTCCCGCTTATTGTTTTTGTTGAAGTAGTAGTTGAGGGGTCTAATGTTCCTGCACTTACAGCTGTACCGTTGTAAAATCCAGGAATAGGCTGGTTATAAAGCTGGCGTCTGTCCTCAAATGTATTTTTCGCCCTTTCCCCTGAGAATACAGCATTAATGTTATGATCGCCAAATGAATGATCATAATTCACAAAGATGTTCATCTGCTCTGTTGTTCCAATAGGGTTCAAATAAAAAACACGGGATTGTTTGTTATTGAGCGTGGGGGTTTCCCATGCTGCTGAATCATATAAGTGATGGTCTGCCTTATTTCCCGCCTTATTACTTGACAGGGTAACCGCATTCATTACCTGTTCGTCTTTTGAGGCGTAAGATTGTATGGCATAATTCCCTTTCACAGACAGTCCTTTAATAAAGGGTATATCATATGACAGAGCAAAACTGGCATTATAGCCAAAATAATCTGATGTTGCTTTTGACCCATTTTGTAACAGCGCATAATAGTTCGTATTGGAAACCATGCTGTTTCCAACTACAGCGCCTACTTTATTGGGCCCCATGGAAGGAGAAACAAAACTGTCTACCCCGTGAAGATTGTACACCCACGGAATGAATTTGGGCATATGGAGCAATTGAGAATAATCTGATTGCTCACTGGAGTTTGATCCGTAACTACCGTCACTAATATTGATCTTGGTGAATGTTTTCGAAGTATTATAGTTGTTTGCACCAAGGGTAGCGGAAAATTTCAAGCCGTTTGCCACAGTTATATCTGTACCGGCCCTGAATGTGTATTTTTTATAATTGTTCACGCCCAAATTAGCTCCCTGCGTATAATAAGAACCGCCCATAAAATAGGTAGCCCTGTCGGCCCCGCCGCTAACAGTCAGCGAATGTTGCATTGCATTAGCCCGTTCCCAGTCGCCCATCAGCCAATCATAGTTCAAACTTTTCATTCGCTCCAGTTCCGCATCGCTGAACAACTGGTCGGCAGTCCAGTTAAGCGCCCGGCCAAAGCGATTGGCAAAGATCCCGTATTCGTAAGCATTTTGCACTTTGCCATGACTAACGGCATTGTTGGTCTCAAACTTACCAGCATAACTGATCTTTGGCGGACCAATCTTTCCTCTCTTTGTTTTTACAATAATGGCACCCTGCGATGCGCGGCTACCATAGATCGCTGCTGCTGCATCGCGCAGAATAGTAATGCTTTCCACCTCCGAAAGGTCAAGCTGGCTAAAACGGTCCATCGAAGACAAACCCGTTGAGGGATCTGTCTGTATCACATCATCGATCACAACCAGTGGATTGGTTCCCCCCCCATCCTTCGTCCAGTTAAATTGCTGGCGGATGCTTACCTGCGGCATAACACCAGGTCGTTGACTACCTCCTGTTACGCTTAATCCAGGCACCTGACCTTTCAACGCTTCTGTAATAGAAGCAACCGGCATGTCTGCCATTCTTTGCAAATTGACATTCACTACAGACCCGGTAATATTTTTTTGCTTTTGCGTACCATAACCAATTACAATAACATTATCCAATTGGCTGTCGGCAGCTGTTAGCATTACATCTATAGTAGGATGCGCTGCTACTTTAACTTCTTTAATGGTATAGGCGATGTGCGTAAACACGATCTCCTGCTCCGGAGAGGCCATTACCCTGTACCTACCTTCTTTATCGGTAATTACATTGCCGGCCGTTCCCTTAACAGTTACGGTTACACCTTGTACGGGCTTACCTTCGGCGTCAGTAACCTGTCCGGTCACAGATCTCACCTGGGCAAAGCCCCCCACTGTTAGCAGCAACAGCAGGAAAAATGAAAAGGAAAACTTTTTAGTTTGTTGCAGATTCATACAGCATTAGTTTTTAGGACTGAAAAAACTTTTTTGCAATGTTCTTGCGGGTGAATGATTTAGGTTTCTGGGAGTCTATCATACGTTTTTAGTAAATGCACTCATGGCTATACTTAGTAATTGCTAATTATTTACTTTGTTTGGCAGCTTCTTTCTTCGCGCGGATCCGGTCCATCCATTCTTTCTCTGCCTGCTTCATATCAACACCGGCCTTTGCTAAGTAATTGTTGATGCGACCTTTGTATTTTCCAAACCAGGCGTGCTTTTTATCAGATGACTCTGCATCCATGGCATGCTCACGCGCCTCGGTTAACCAATCCAGTATTTGTTTTTTTTGCTCGGGAGTTAAATTGGGCAACATTTCCTGGTAAGCCGTATAAGTAACGTTCAATACGTTGTAGGTCATACCATTTTTAATACCATCCACCTGCTCAGGTGTGCACAGTTTCGATAATTTAGCCAGGAATTTTTTATGCAGTTTATCCAGTTGTTTATCAGCATCGGCTGTCAGTTTGTCAATAGCAGCCTTATCTTTATCTGTCAGTACGCTGTCCTTTGTTTTGATGGCTTTGATCTTCGCATTACGCTCATCGTGTATACTTCCCAGCGCGATGTACTGATCGGCTACAATTGCCGACACCTTTTTATTAAAGACAGCATCAGTACTACCTAACGCTGCAACGATCTTGTCGGCTCTTTTTGCAATGACGTCTTTGTACTCTTCTTTGGTTTGTGCGGGGGCAGTTGTTTGTGCAGATACCAGACTTACAGACAGCACCATCATTAATATGGTAAGCGTCAACAATGCTAAATATAAACTTCCTGTACGTTTCATTATGGACAATAGCGAAAAATACACTAACGGACCTATAGCCGAAAGCTCTTTTTCTTTTTAGTTAAGTATGCGTTTTATTTTTAACTATCTGTTTTAATGATTGCGCGTAACAGACCTGTATTCGATTAACAGAACACTAAGTTCAATGGAACTGGTTTTGTGAACGCTGTCTGGATTGTAGCGTGGGACCTAAGCCTGCCTGTTGATAGGTGTGATTTCGCAAGAGGAGTGTTTGGTTCGACCGGGATATTGCGCTGTGATAATTACTGGCTATAAGAGTGCCATATCAAACTTTGCGAATAACGAAGACCGGGCAAGCAAACGCTTCATATGCTCAATCGTTTCAAAATGCCTTCAGAATACAATGGATCAGGATCACTTAACCAATTATTAGCATTGTTATCTGTTTACTACTCACTTTTCCTGAATAAAGGTACATGTGACCCTATCTGAAAACAATGTAAGGTTTCACTAAAATGATGGAATATTTTACTATTTTTTAACGAATGCCCGGTAATCCTTTTAATATGAATTAGTGTGTTTGCAGTAAAATAGTAACCGGAGGCAAACCAGGAGAATTAAATGTTACCTGAATGTTTCCAACTTCGGATTTCGATTGAATGATGGCGAGACACAAACCGTTGTAAGCCTTATGGGAGGCAGCTTTAAACGATTCCAAACTGGCGGGGTAACCATTGTCCATTCCGGCCAAGGTTCCTTTACCAACGATGTCAACTGTTATTTTATTGTCGGCGGCCGGCACCAGGTTGCCATTTTTATCTAGTATCCGAACGGTTATAAAAGACAGGTCTTTTCCGTCGGCATGGAGGATTTTTTTATCCGGCACTATTTCGAGCCTTGCCGGTTCCGCTGCCGTATTGATGGTTTTTGTACTAACTGTTTTGCCATTTTTACGGCTTACGGCTTTTAACGTTCCGGGCTCGTATTTTACCTTCCATTGTACGTGAAAATCAAGTGGTTGCTTTTTACGTACACCCAATGAGCGATTGTTCAGGTACAACTCCACTTCATCGGCATTATTATAATAGGCCCATACATCCACTTCGTTACCTGCTTCCCAGTTCCAATGCGGCAATACATGCAAAACTGTTTTGCTGCTCCATTCGCTCTGATAAATATAATATGCATCTTTGGGAAAGCCCGCCAGGTCTACAATTCCATAATAAGAACTTCTTGCCGGCCACGGATAAGGCACCGGCTCTCCCAGGAAATCGAAACCCGACCATACAAACAACCCCGATAAAAATTCATATTGTTTTATAATACGCCAGGTTTGTTCGTGGGTTGATCCCCAATACGCCGCTACATTATCATAGGCAGAAACCGTAAAATCAGGATTGCCATTCTCTACAAATTTTTGTCCCTTTAATGGCCAGAACCGCACACTGTCTGCCGGCATATCATAATGCCCGCGACTGGCCAGGGCCGACATGGTTTCTGTGGCCAGGAATTTTTTACCAGGATATTTCTGCAGAAAATCAGGATACAACTGCTGATTATAATTCATCCCCATCAGGTCTAATGCATTGGCCTGGTAAATAAAATTCTTAGTGGTATCGGTTTCTGTAAGGGCCGATGTTACAGGCCTTGTTGTATCGAGCGCTTTTACAATACCTGCCAATTCTTTGGTAAGGATTATTCCCGTGCTATCGAACTGTTCGCGGATCTCGTTGCCAATGCTCCAGATGATCACCGAGGGATGGTTACGGTCTCTTTTTATCTGATCTTCCAGGTCTTGTTTATGCCATTGGTCAAAATCGATGTTGTAATCAAACTTGTTCTTTTTCTTGTGCCACATGTCAAAGGCTTCATCCATTACCAGGAAACCCATTTTATCGCACAACGCCAGCCATTCAGGCGCCGGCGGATTATGCGCCGTACGAATGGCATTGCAGCCCATCTCTTTCAGCATCTGTAACTGCCGCTCCATGGCCCGCTCATTCACTGCAGCGCCCAGCGCGCCCAGGTCGTGGTGCATACATACGCCCAGTATTTTCATTGGCTTGCCATTGAGCGAAAAACCTTTTTGTACATCAAAATCAAAATAGCGAATGCCAAACGGCGTTACATATTCATCTACTACTTTACCATTTACCATTACTCTTGTTACCGCCTTGTATAAATACGGATTTTCAACAGACCATAAGATGGGTTTGTTAATGGCGGCGGAATAACTATAAGTCGCCTTGCCCACCGGCCAGCCGGGTGCACCATGCAACCAGGCATAACCTTTACTCACCAGTTTACCCGATGCATCATAAATATATGTGTTCAGGCTGCCATGCCCTAATTGGCCTGTAGCGTTATTGATGGTTGACTGAATGCTCACTACTGCTACATTATTATTTACCGTTGGGGTTGAAAGAAAAGTCCCCCACTGGTCGATGGCTATTTTATTGGTAAGCACCAGCCGCACATTGCGATAAATACCCGAACCGGTATACCAGCGGGAATTGGGTTGAAGGGAATTGTCTACCTTAACGGCTATCACCTGTTGGGCTGAACCGGGGTTGCAATATTCGGTTATATCATACCCGAATGAAATATAGCCATTGGGGCGTTTGCCCAGGTAATGACCATTTACCCATACTTCGCTGTTTCGATAAACGCCATCAAATTCAATAGCTACATTTTGATTGGCAGCATTTGCCGGCAGGGTAAATGTTTTACGGTACCAGCCTATACCGGTTGGCAAAGCTGCCTGGTTGGGTGTACCCGGATTTTTTTCACTGAACTCCCCTTCTATACTCCAGTCGTGCGGCAGGTTAAGCATTCGCCAGTCATTGTCATTATAACCCGGTTCTTTCGCAATTGACGTATCCCCTAACCAGAATTTCCAGTTGGGGTTGAAGTCGATGGTTGTTCTTTGGCCCGAGGCAATGTAGCTGCTTAACAAGGCTACTACTATATAGAAAAATTTGTTCATTGAAATGCTTTTACGTGAGTGGTCAGCGGTCAGTGGTGAGTAGACTCGCGATTACTCAGCGTTCTCAAAAATAGCGAGTTCACTCACAACTCACCATTCACCACTCACAATTTTACTTTACAAATTCCACATTACCAGAACCAAGATCCTTCGAAGTAGCCACCGCAATGCCGCGTTGCTCCTTATTATTTACGCCGCAGTAAAAATGGTATACAACGCCGTTATATTTCACCACGAACGATTTATGGGCATAGCGCTCGTCGTAGGGCGTTGAAGATTCTATGAGATTGGCGCCTTGCCAGTCGGTCCAGTGAACGAGATCATAGGAGCAGGCAAAACGGTTGAAGGCGCCTTTACGGTCTTGCCAGAACGCGCCAAAATAAAACATCACGTACACATTACCGATCTGTTGAATCACTGCATCGCCGGTAATACCCACAGGGTGGTGCATTACGGGTTCCGCCAGATAGCGTTTCCAATGCACCATATCATCAGACACGGCCATGCCAATGCGTTCGAACCAACGGGTTTTCTTATTGTCTTTTGCCGAATCGCCATTGGCATTATAATACATTACAAAAGAATGCCCCGTAATTTTTTGCTTATCCCAGATAACGGAACTTTTGAATTGCTTTTTATTTTCCCACCACCGCACATCGTTGTCTTTGGAGGTTAAGATGGGTTGTGGCTGGCGCTCAAATTCATGTGGTATCGATGGGTCTTTTGCCGAATAGGCCATGCCCAGTGATAACAATCCTGCTTCGTAGCCGGTTTCGCGGCCACCGAAATAAGACATCCAGTATTTTTTATTGTAGGGCTGCCATTGGTAGCTGCCGCCAAATTGAATATC